>Ga0233413_10000857_pt1 | contig 13957 bp, 13 predicted proteins | sample Na_anoxic_6_MG_FD_189019 | JGI IMG/M metagenome (GOLD analysis project Ga0233413, IMG submission 189019) | Seawater microbial communities from Saanich Inlet, British Columbia, Canada - Na_anoxic_6_MG | ecosystem: Environmental > Aquatic > Marine > Inlet | place: Canada: British Columbia... | reverse complement strand
ACTGATCCTGCGCGAAGCCGGAGGCTTGATCAGCGAAATTGAAGAGAAGGATGACTACCTGCTCAGCGGCAATATCATTGCCGGTAGCCCCAAAGTGCATGACGCACTGAAAAAACTGCTGACACCGCACCTTTAATCCCCACCCTCATGCAGGTGGCTGCAGAAACTTCTTCCGGGCATGATTTCCGGTCTTTCCTGGAGCGTCATCTTGGGGCTATTCATACTATTTCCCTGACCGGTTTTTTTGTCGCTGACCCTTCTGAAACGCCGCTGCCATAGGTTACTGGCAGCTTGGAGGGCTCTGGGTCGCGACTGAATGTTTCAGAAGGGTCAGCGACAAAAAAAACCGGGACACTCCCGTGGTCCGCATACCAGGCAAACTTCATTGTTCTACGATGTGTCCAGGGCAAGAACCCCCTACGGCATATCGTCAACCGCTTCCTTGTCAACTTTTGGCGGCATCAGATCATCGGTCGTGACATCTAGCGCCAACGCCGACGCACTCGCCGTATAGATCGACGAATAGGTACCAATCAGAATCCCGATAATCAGCGCCAGCGAGAACCCCCGCACTGCCTCTCCACCGAGAAACAATAAGGCAAAAAGCACGAATAGCGTTGTCAGACTCGTGATTACAGTCCGACCGAGCATCTGGTTAATGGAGGTATTCATGATTGCCTCGGCGCCCTGCTGTTTGATAAGCCGAAAATTTTCACGAATACGATCAAAAACAACAATTGTGTCATTCAGCGAATAACCAATAACGGCCAGAATCGCTGCAAGCACAGACAGGTCAAATGGGAACCGAAAAACTGAGAAAAGACCAATAGTAATAAGGACATCATGGAGCAATGCGATGACCGAACCGACAGCGAACTTCCACTGGAATCTGATCATGATATAGATCAGGATCATGATGACAGCAAACAGCATCGCGAGCCCGCCACGTTCAGTCAGTTCTTCGCCAACCTGTGGCCCGACAAACTCGGCACGCCGCAACTCCACATCAGAGTCACCAGCGGCAAGCACAGCAAGAATTTCATCGCCGACTTGCGCGCTATTCACACCTTCCTCAGGCAGCACACGAATCAGAACATCTGTGGCCGTACCAAAGTTTTGTACCAGTGCAGAGGTAAAACCACCATCTGCGAGGCGTGAACGAATATCACCCAGGTCAGCCGGTGTCGTATATCCGACTTCAAGCAACACACCTCCGGTAAAGTCGATACCGAGATTAAGCCCGCGACTGAACAATGAAACAATACCGATGAGAATAAGCACAGCTGAAAATACTGCGGTAAAGCGGCGCTTACCCATGAAATCTATCGTTGTTGTTTTTGAGAAAATTTGCATCGATATTCTGCCCGGCCTAAATCGGCAATCTCTCGAGGTTACGCCCGCCGTACATCAGGTTAATGATGGCCCGCGTTCCGATAATTGACGTAAACATGGAAGTAATGATTCCCAAGGCCAGTGTAATGGCGAAGCCCTTGATAGGACCTGTGCCAAACATAAATAAAACTATGGCCGCGATCAGTGTCGTAATATTTGCATCAGCAATTGTCGACAATGCTTTTTCATAGCCGGAGTGAATACTTGCCTGAGGCGAATTGCCGTTGCGCAATTCCTCACGAATGCGTTCAAAAATCAGTACGTTTGAATCTACAGCCATACCGACTGTCAGCACAATACCGGCAATACCCGGTAACGTCAGCGAAGCCTGTAACAGCGACAACAAAGCGACAATAAGCACAAGATTTGTCATCAATGCGAGGTCAGCAACAAAACCAAAGCTCCGGTAATAAATCGCCATAAACACAGCGACAAATGCCAGACCAATGATGATCGCCCGTATGCCCTTGTCGATATTATCCTGGCCCAGACTCGGACCGATCATACGACCTTCAACCTTATAGATCGGCGCGGCCAGCGCACCGGCACGCAGCAACAGTGACAAGTCACGCGCCTCAAGCACATCGAGCCCGGTGATCTGAAAGTTACTGCTAAAGACACCCTGAATCGTCGCGACATTGATAACTTCTTTTTCTTCGCGATTGATTTCAACCATTTTGCCGTTACGCTCGACAAGATCGCGCTTTTGCTCAACGAAGATAACCGCCATCGGCTTTTGCAGATTGCTCTTGGTCGTCTCGAGCATCTCACGCGAACCCTTGCTGTCGAGTCGCACAAATACGGCTGGTTGCCCCTGTGAAAATCCGGATGTGGCGTCAACCAACTGATCACCTGAAACAATCATCTGCCGCTTCACCAGCACCGGATTACCGTCGCGATCCTCGTACAATTCACAACCTATCGGCGCTCGACCCCGACGTTTGGCTTCAAGTGCATTTTCGCCGTCACACACGAGACGAAACTCAAGTGTTGCAGTGGCACCAAGTATTCGTTCTGCCTGGGCGGGGTCCTGTACTCCGGGTAACTGGACGACGATTCGATCCAACCCCTGGCGCTGCACGACAGGCTCGGCGACACCAAGCTCATTAACACGATTTCGCAACGTCACAGTATTCTGCTGAATCGCAAAATCACGCCGCTGCTTGACCTGATCTTCCGTCATGCGCGCAATAATGACGACTTTACCGTCTACAGTTCGTCGACTCAGATCTATATCCGGGTCAGCATCACGCAATAATTCATCAACTTGATCAACATCACCGGCATCGCCAAGCGTAATATGAACTTCATCATTTACCAGGCGTGTTTTGCGCTTGATGCGATTCTTGCGCAGCAACTTGTCAAAGTCAGACTCATACTGCTTGAGCCGTTGCTCTACCGCAGCTTCTATATCCACCTCAAATAGAAAATGCACACCACCGCGTAAATCAAGACCAAGACTCATCGGCTTAAGACCGACCGCGCGCAGCCAATCCGGTGTCCGTGGCGCAAGCGTTAACGCGATGACATACGCCTTGCCAAGACCGTCATGCAATACATCGCTGGCAAGTAGCTGATTATCGACCGTATCGAACAGGACCATTGCCCGTCCATCTTGCTCATACACACGCGAATAGCCGATCTGTTCTTCATCAAGCGTCAGCGTCACCTGATTGAACTCAAGTTCAGTCATGGCCGAGCCGCTGTCGCGACTGACCTGTAACGCAGGGTCTTCACCAAAAAGATTCGGCGCCGAGATGAAGGCGCCAATCATGATGACGACGAGGATCAGTAAATTTTGCCAGGCAGAATAATGGTTCATAGGAATTTAAGCTGTCGACGCCTATCAGGCACTCTTGACCGTGCCTTTCGGCATGACACTACCTATCGTATGGCGCTGGATTTTCAGTTCCACACCATCAGCAACCTTTACATGCACGAACTGATCTTTGATCGTTGTCACAGTACCGAGCACACCGCCCGCTGTCGCAACTTCGTCGCCGACCGCAATATTCGCAACCAATTCCTTGTGCTCTTTCTGCTGCTTGTTCTGTGGCCTGATCAGCAAAAAGTAAAACACACCAAATATCAGCACCAGCGGCAGCAGACTTAAAAAAGTATTTGGCTCCGCTTCGGCCTGCGCGTACGCGTCTTGTATAAACCAACCCATATCCATGCTCTATCGGCAAAACGGCGCGTATTATGGCACAGTTACCGCGAATTGTGCCTCACGCTCAAACCATTGCCGGGCAAATTCGGCAAATGCCCCTGCCTCAATCGCCTCACGCATCCCGGCCATCAGCGCCTGATAGTAATGCAGGTTATGTATTGTGTTCAGATGCGCGCCAAGTATCTCACCGCAGCGATTCAGGTGTTTGAGGTAGGCTCGGCTGTAATTCATGCAGGTGTAACACTCACATCCTTCCTGCAGCGGCCGCGGGTCATCACGGTAACGCGCATTACGAATCCTCACGACGCCCCGATCTGTAAACAGGTGGCCGTTACGTGCATTGCGCGTCGGCATAACGCAATCAAACATATCGATTCCACGCGCGACGGCCTTGACGATATCTGCCGGCGTACCAACTCCCATCAGGTAACGCGGTTTATCGACCGGCATTTGCGGCACCGTATGCTCAAGCACCAAAAGTCTCTCTGCTTCCGTCTCCCCTACAGATAGCCCGCCTAGCGCAAGACCGTCAAATTCAAGCCCCAGCAGGCTCTCTAGCGACTCGGTGCGCAACTCCGGGTACATGCCACCCTGTACAATTCCAAACACGGCCGAACCGGTCTCGGCGCTGCCCAGCCTGGAAAAAGCATCCCGGCTGCGCTTCGCCCAGCGCAGCGACAACTCCATCGACCGACGCACATCTGCTTCGCTGGCCGGGTAATCGGTGCACTCATCAAAGATCATCTGAATATCGCTGCCGAGATCAGCCTGGATCTGCATGACGCTTTCGGGTGTCAACATGACCTTGCTGCCATCGGTCGGCGCCCGAAATTCGACACCCTCTTCGGTAATTTTACGACGCTTCGTCAGACTCCAGACCTGAAAACCACCTGAATCCGTCAAAATAGGTCGCGACCAGTTCATGAAGCGATGCAGCCCACCCAACTCACGAATCAGCTCGCTACCCGGCCTGAGCATCAAGTGAAAGGTATTACTCAGAATGATCTCCGCCCCGCAGTTCTCCAGATCTTCCGGGGTCATCGCCTTGACCGTGCCGTACGTACCGACCGGCATGAAAGCCGGTGTATTGATCTGCCCGCGGGCAAACCGAATTCGGCCACGGCGCGCACCAGCAGAGGTGTTGATCAGGTCAAATTGCATCGGACTGGTCATGGACAGGCTCGTTATGGTCGGATTGGCTATTCTTACGCTGCGGATGCGGGGCTACGGCGGGTACAAAACATTGCATCACCGTAACTGAAGAACCGGTAACCTCCGGCAACCGCATGCGCATAAGCTGCGAGAATAGACCGGGTACCGGCAAAGGCACAAACCAGCATCAGCAACGATGACCCGGATAAATGAAAATTTGTCACCAGAGCATCGACTACCTGGAATGAAAATCCCGGCTGGATAAACAGCTTTGTTTCACCCGAATACGGCGCCAGCGTACCGGACAACGCGGCCGTTTCGAGACCACGCACGGAGGTCGTGCCTATTGCAACAACACGCCCACCCCGCGCCCGGGTCTGCTCGATGGCGCGACATAACTCTGCTGTTACCTCAACACGCTCGGCATGCAATTTGCCGGATTCAATCTGCTGCGGACGTAAGGGTTGAAAAGTCCCGGCGCCCACATGCAGCGTTAGAAAACCAGTTTCAATACCGCGCTCACGCAACTCATGCAACTGCCCGTCAGTGAAATGCAGCCCGGCTGTCGGCGCAGCAACAGCGCCTGGCTCACGAGCAAAAACAGTCTGATAGCGCACCCTGTCGAGCGCATCATCCACACGCTCAATATAAGGCGGCAATGGTACGTGACCGAATTCATTCAGCAACTCATCAACCGGCTGTGAGAAATGCAGCACAAAAAACCCATCACGACGTTCTACAACAGTCGCAACCGCGCCTCCGTCAAACTCAATCTGCCCACCCGCAACCGGTGCACGATTCGCTCTGAGCTGAACCAATGCATGATCGCTATCAAGCTGCCGTTCAAGCAGCATCTCAACCCGGCCACCACTCGCTTTATGCCCAATCAACCTGGCCGGAATCACTTTTGTATCGTTCATGACAAGCAGATCACCCGGCTCGAGGAGACTGCCAAGATCAGTGAAGCGCAAATCCTCATTCGGCTGGTCGTGCGGCGGTATATGCAGCAACCGACTGGCAGACCTGTCAGCCAAAGGCTGCTGCGCAATCTGGCCGGTCGGCAGATCAAAATGAAAGGCGTCTGGATTCATAGGGTGCAAGAGTACCGGACAGCAGGTCCCGCCGAACAGCACAACGATATGGGGTCAGACCCTAATTAAACTAACCTGCCTCTGGATCAGCCTCAGCGGCAGAATCAGGCATCAAAACAGTAATATTATGATCACTCTGATCACGCATGAGGCCGATAATAACCTCCTCACCGGGCTCATAGGAGCGCAAAATCCGCATTGCGTGACCCGGATCCTTCGGCTGACGGCCACCAATCTCACGGATGACATCACCATCGTGCAGGTCGATGGTCTCGTCATCGGGCGCCCGAATTACCAGCAGCCCGTACTCAGTACCAAAATAACGACCCAGCTCAGGTGTAACAGCAACGAGTTCCATGCCGGCAAACAGACCATGATGACGCCAGCGATATTGCAATGAACCGATGACGTCTTCGCCAAATTGCCTGCCAAACCGTTCAAGATCACGCATGAATGGATAACCCGGCTCGGTCATCAGGGTTGGATCCAGTTCAGCAGCGGTCAGGGAAGCCTGACTCGCCTGACCATCTCGCAGGTAGACGATTTGCAGAACATCTCCGGGTGCAATGGCGGACATGAACTCCAGTAATGTTTGATTCGCCGCATACCCTGAGACTGCCATCAATGAGACTGCATTGATCTCTACAATGACATCATTAACCTGCAGCCCTGCGTCATCTGCGGCGCCGCCGGGTGCAACACCAGCAATAGTGACACCCTCGACCGGACCGCCTGTCTCACGCCCACTGGCAATGTTGATACCAAGGACTGCTCGGCGCGACGGCTCCGCAGCAGTCTCTTGCGGCACTTCAATGGCCCCTGTATTACCAGTTAATAATGTTATTAATAACAAGGAGATATAGCATTGTTTAAAAGTCATTAATTACACTCGTCAGAAACCTTCAGCACCGGTTTCCACGTAACGCGCACGCACCAGCTGATCCATAAACTCTACCCGGCGACGCCACAAACCCGGTGCATCAGCCTGCTCCAGACGCCCATCCAAACGACCAGGCTGCTGCCGATCAGCACTGGATCTGTTTAGCCCTGCTTCATTTAACTGGTAATCAACAACCGCAATTCGATCTTCAAGCTCTGCGATGACCCCTGCCATATCGGCGTACGCAACCCGTCCGCGCGGTGGTAATTTGCCAAGCAACCGCTCCATTTGCTGCGAACGCTGCTGCAAGGCCCACACCTGCGCCTCTATCGCCCGGTCCTCCGGACGCATTGCCGGTGCCGAGACAATCACCGGCTGGATAACTGGCGATGCCGTAAACCCTGACCAATCCACGTACAAGGCGCCGGCGACAGCAGTGAAAACAATAATGACCGAAGCAGCAACCGCAAACTTAGCGCTCCAACGCATCCAACTAAATTGCGCCTGACGAGCAACCAATCGCTGCCAGCCATCTGCCGGTGGCTGCAGATCCGGCATCGAGCGCAATAACTTTGCGACATCGGTCGTCATGCTCCTGCTCCCCTACTCACCGCTGGCTCTCGGACTTCAATTGACTGACGCAGTCGCTGGTGCGCTCGTGCCAGTTGAGACTTGGAGAAACTGACACTCTTACCCATTAGCGTAGCAATTTCACGATGTGTATAACCCTCAATATCATGAAGGATAACGACAACACGGCTGACATCGGACAACCGTGCCAACGCACGTTCCAGATCGATATGCACCTGCGTCAACGCCACTTCGCTGACGACCTGCGGCTCAGTTGCCGGGTGACCTTCACCGAGATCACGAAACAAAGTCGCGCGGTTCTGCCATGCCGAACGCATGTGCATCAGGCATTTACTAACGGCTATGCGGCGGATCCACGTCGCCAGGGACGCATCGCCACGAAATCGGTCAATACTGCGCAGCACCTCGATAAATGTCTCTTGCGACAAATCATCGGCGGTGGCCGTCGACCCGGTCATCCGGGCAAGCAATGAATAGACCGGCGCGCTGAACGTCCGGTAGATAATCTCGTGCGCCCGCGCATCGCCACGCTGCGCCCGTGCGACGATATCCGAACCAATTGTTTTTCCCGCAAAACCAGCCATGTTGATCTGTTAGATGTCCGTATGCAGCAGATGGTCGCACAGACTCAATTGCATAACCTGAATCCGATGGTAGAGTATGCGCCCTTCAGCGATCACCGGCCCGGGTGGCGGAATTGGTAGACGCGGTGGATTCAAAATCCATTGTTAGAAATAACGTGCGAGTTCAAGTCTCGCCCCGGGCACCAAACAAAAAGCAGGCATATAGCCTGCTTTTTGTTTGGTGCCCGTTGGGTACTGTTATGTGCTGTCACATTTTTGTGGCAGGCCGACAATTCATTAGTTACATTAATTAATAGATTTAACTGATTGATTAATATAATTTAATAATAGCAACTATAACCAGCTTACCAATAAAAACTACTCAATATTTCACTGCCTAGTCTGTATTATTTAAAAATATATATCGCTGTATCTCAAGCTTTTACCTGACGATTTGACCGTTTGCGGTCGATCTCCAATAAGGCTTTCTTACGCAGGCGAATACTGACCGGAGTCACCTCGACCAACTCGTCATCATCGATAAATTCGAGCGCCTCTTCCAGTGAGAAACGCACTGGAGGGGTCAAGATCAGGCTTTCATCTGCCAAGTGTGTCCGGATGTTATTCAACTGTTTTGCCTTGGTCGGATTCACCACCAGATCGTTACCACGACTGTGAATACCCACCAGCATACCTTCATAGACCTCATCGCTATGGCCGAGGAACAGGCGGCCACGATTCTGCAGATTAAATAACGAGTACGCGAGCGCCTTACCCTGCGCCTTGGACACCAGCACACCATTATTTCGCTGGCCAATAGCAACCGGCACACGCTGGTCATAACCATCAAAGACATGATAAATGAGACCGGTGCCTGCTGTTGCCGTCAGGAACTCGGTACGGAAGCCAATCAGGCCACGCGACGGAATTCGGTATTCGAGGCGGATACGCCCCCTGCCATCAGGCTGCATATTCAGCAATTCACCCTTGCGCTCAGCCAGCCGGCCCATGACCGCACCCTGATAAGCTTCCTCGAAATCGACAGACAGCATCTCCCAGGGCTCACAGGTCTTGCCGTCAATCTCTTTTTCGATAACTTCAGGCCGTGACACAGCCAGTTCGTAGCCTTCACGGCGCATGGTCTCGATCAGGATCGACAGATGCAGTTCGCCCCGCCCTGAAACCCGGAATTTATCCGGATCACTGGTTGGCTCAACACGCAGCGCGACATTATGCTTGAGCTCTCGCTCCAGACGCTCACCGATCTGGCGGCTGGTCAGGAACTTGCCTTCACGCCCGGAAAACGGCGATTTATTGACCTGGAAAGTCATCGTGATCGTAGGCTCATCAACCGTCAACGGCGGCAACGCTTCCGGGTGCTCACGATCGCAAAGGGTATCGGAGATCTTCAAATCATCAATACCGCTAAAAACAATGATATCGCCTGCGCCGGCAACCTCAATAGGCCGCCGTTCAAGACCGTGAAACCCGTACAACTCCATAACCCGGCCATTTCTCTTCGCGCCATCTGCACCGACAATGGTCACTGGCGAGTTGGCAGGTACCTGCCCACGGTTGACGCGACCAATACCGAGCACACCAACATAGGAATCATAATCGAGACTGGAAACCTGCAGCTGCAACGGACCGTCAATATCGACATCCGGTGGGCTGACATGCTTAATGATGGCATCAAATAATGGTGTCATATCACCGCTGCGAACTTCCGCATCGTTGCTGGCATAACCAGACAGTGCCGAGGCATAAATAACCGGAAAATCGAGCTGTTTATCCGTCGCACCAAGCCGATCAAACAATTCAAAAGTCTGATCCAGGACCCAGTGCGGCCGAGCCCCATCACGATCAATCTTATTGATGACGACGAGCGGCGTAAAACCATGGGTAAACGCTTTCTGGGTCACGAAACGAGTCTGCGGCATCGGCCCCTCTACGGCATCAACGAGCAGCAAAACGCAATCAACCATCGACAACACGCGCTCAACCTCACCGCCAAAATCTGCATGCCCTGGCGTGTCAACGATATTGATGCGCCAATCCTGCCAGTCAATTGCAGTATTCTTCGCCAGAATGGTAATCCCGCGTTCACGTTCCAGGTCGTTCGAGTCCATCGCCCGTTCCGGCAGCTCAACACGATCGTCGAGTGTGCCCGATTGCTTCAACAGCTGGTCGACGAGTGTCGTCTTGCCATGATCGACATGGGCGATGATGGCGATATTGCGAATACGCTGGATTTCGAACATAAATTTGGCCGAATTGGCCGGCAAGAACAGACCGGCTTGTGAAAAGGGCGCGCACTATAGCAGAAGCCGGGCAGACTGGTGCCGTTGTTCAATATTTAGCTGTTTAGCTGCATACTATTGACCAGCTGATTAGTTAACGTTTCCCAGTAAATACTGCACAACGGCATCAATCTCATATGAAATTCTGCAGCGAATGCGCTCAACCCGTCATCAAAACCATACCCGCAGGTGATAACCGGCAGCGGTATGTCTGCCCTGACTGCGGCACCATCCATTACCAGAACCCGCGCATCGTCGCCGGCTGCGTACCGGAGCATCAAGGCGCAATCCTGTTGTGCAAACGTGCCATCAAACCCCGCAGAGGGTTCTGGACCGTACCAGCCGGCTTTATGGAGCTTGGCGAGACGGTGGCCGATGCCGCCGCACGCGAGACGCTTGAGGAGGCCGAGGCACAGGTCGAGGTCGGCGCAATGATTGCTGTCGTGGATGTCCTGCAGGCGAAACAGGTGCATATCTTTTTTTCCGGGATTTTGCATAAGCCGGAGTATGGCGCCGGCGAGGAAAGCCTGGCCACCGCCCTGTTCATGCCCGACGACATACCCTGGGATGAAATTGCATTTCCCAGTGTGCGCATTGCGCTGGAGCAGTTTCTGCTGAACCGCAAAAACGGTAGCGACGACCTCTGCCTGCGCACAGCACCGGGGCGGCCACCTGACTAAATTGCCGCAACCTGCGCGATATACTTAATTGAACTTAAAATGATTGATTTCCAGCCCAAAATCTCTAAAGTACCGCGGTCTATGACAGGCAGACTGCCCGGAGAATCGAATGACCTTTGTTGTAACTGAAAACTGTATCAAGTGTAAATTGATGGATTGTGTCGAGGTATGCCCTGTCGACTGTTTCCACGAAGGGCCAAATATGCTCGTCATCGATCCTGACGAGTGCATCGACTGCACACTATGTGAACCTGAATGCCCGATTGAAGCCATCATGTCGGAAGATGAAGTTCCCGCAGATCAGAAAGCCTTTTTACAACTGAACGAAGAGCTATCGCAGAACTGGCCCGTCATTACTGAGGCCGGCACACCGCCGGAAGATTGTGATGAATGGCGCGACAAGCCAAACAAGCTGGCACTGCTGGAACGCTGACGGTGTTAATAATTGGTGTCTGAATCCAATTATGCTTAAAAATAAAAAGGGTGTCTGACACCCTTTTTTATTGCCTCAATTATTCCTCAAAATAATTGAGCAGTTCGTCCGGTGATACGTAACCGGGGATCAGTTCTCCGCCTTGCACAACAATCGCTGGCGTGCCGCGAATACCAATTGACAGGCCAAGCTGGTAATGCTCAGTGACAGGCGTCCCGCCGCAATCGGCAGAGGTGATCTCCACCCCGGATTTTGCCTTCGTTAATGCACCATTTTGATCATCAGCGCACCAGACGTTCTCGGCTTTGTACCAACTGGATGTGTCAGGTCCGCTGCGAGGAAAAAACAGGTAGCGCACCTCGATACCCAGATCGTTGTATCCTTCAATCTGACGATGCAACTTGCGGCAGTAGCCACAGTCGATGTCGGTAAATACCGTAATCGTATGCTTGACCTCTTCAGGGCGGAACACAATCATGTTGCTCTCACCGATCTGGTCAATCGCTGTCTGGCGTGCTGTCTCACGGTAAACTTCTGTCAGGTTACGCTCCTCAACGACATCAAAGATGTCACCGCGAACCAGATACCTTCCGTCGGCTGAAATATAACTAACCTGCCCGCCAAGCATAACTTGGTAGAGACCACGAATTGGTGATGCTGAGATCGAGCCGGCCGATAATTCAGGGAAAGTTTCCAGAATCTTGTTACGGTCTGTTTCGCTGATGTCAGAGTCAGCAGTACCGATAACAGGTACTGTCAACAATATTGCTACGGGTAGCAACGCACACAACATTCGATTCAATTTCATTATCCAGTTCCAATACAAGTGACTACGAACAAATTGGACCATATTCCAGCATCCGGGTTCAATCGATTGAGCTAATTCACGGAGCCGGCATATTAACATGCAGAAATGAATCGGGACGGCATCGAATCACTCGATGCCGTCCCGATCACAATACGAACCTGCGTACGCTCGTGCTTACCAACCGCAAGAGTTAACCTCGCGGATGATGCTGCGAGTGCAACTCCTTCATACGGGCGCGCGCAACATGTGTATATATCTGTGTTGTCGACAAATCACTATGGCCTAACAACATCTGCACAACACGCAAATCTGCACCATTGTTCAGCAGATGCGTCGCAAAAGCGTGCCGCAGCGTATGTGGTGACAACTTGCCTGAAATATCCGCTTTCTTTGTATAGCGTTTGATGATGTGCCAAAAAGCCTGGCGAGTCATCCGGTCGCCGCGGCGCGTCGGGAACAGATAGTCAGTCTGCCGTTCAAGCAGGATTTCAATCCGTGGACCAGCCAGAAATTCACGCAGCCAGTCTTGTGATTCGTCACCAAGTGGAATCAGGCGCTCGCGCTCACCCTTGCCGCTAACACGCAGCACACCCTGGTTCAGGTTGATTTCACTCATTTTCAGATTGATCAGTTCGGTAACCCGCAACCCGGTCGCATACAGGACTTCGAGCATGGTTCGATCACGATGACCAAGCGGGTCATGTGTGTCGGGCGCGGCAAGCAAGGAATTAACCTCTGCTTCGGTTAATGATCGAGGCAGCGACCGGCCAATTTTTGGCATATCGATCTTCAGTGTCGGATCATCACCAATAACGCTCTCTCGCAATAAGAAACGATAAAAGCGTCGAAAGCTGGAAAGTTGCCGGGCAGTTGAACGGGGCTTGGCACCCTCTTTACTACGGTATGCAATAAAAGCCAGCAAATCTGCGCGGGTTGCATAGATCAGGCTCACATCCCGATTCGCCAACCAGCGTTTTAATACCATCAGATCGGCGCGATAAGCACCGAGCGTATTGACCGAAAGGCCACGCTCCATCCAAATGGTATCGAGAAATTTATCGATAATCGCCTCAGGCGCCGTCTTCTCAGAGCCAGCATTGGCTACAGTTTTAGCAGAATTCTGTGACATTACTTCAGATATGTCCCTTCTAGCAATCAAGTTGGGCCTTCTGGCGTACCGAAACGTTCGCTGAAAGACCACCGGGATTGAAATTCCATCATGCAAACACCGATAATTCCTCCGGTCGGCATTGCATGCCCTCAGCCAGCACTTTGGATCACTGTTGTTAACCTCCTCAACAACTGCGATTCAGGTTAGGCTGGCGGCAAGTATGTGTCTCCCAATAGCCAATCACCGTGATAGATTTCACAAAAAGTATCAATGGATTACATAAACTTTGAGTTAACAAAACCCAGCCTATGTCAGCCGGCTTCAGCACTGTAGTTCAGCGAATTTACGGGGTTTATGTCGGCGTGACATTTATCGCTGTCACAGTACCGACCTTCTGCCTGCTGGCGATCACGCCCGGGCAGCCCACCCGGCGAGCACTCGTACAAAAAGCGGCTGCGCTGATCTTATTTGTGACGGGGGTCACACCGCGAGTCAGCGGACATGAAAATCTGCCTGCCGAACAATGTGTCATCGTCGCAAATCACGCGAGTTATCTCGACGGTATTATTCTTGCCGCAGTGTTACCGCCCCGCTTTGCTTTTGTTATCAAGCGGGAAATGGCCAGCGTGCCATTTGCCGGCTTCCTGCTGCGCCGCATTGGTTCGGAATTCGTCGAGCGCTTCGACAAACAGCGCAGCGCAGTCGATGCACGACGCATCATACAAAGCGCCGTAACCGGCCAGTCGCTTGCCTTTTTTCCTGAAGGCACTTTCAGGCGAGAACCGG
>Ga0233413_10000856_pt1 | contig 13960 bp, 11 predicted proteins | sample Na_anoxic_6_MG_FD_189019 | JGI IMG/M metagenome (GOLD analysis project Ga0233413, IMG submission 189019) | Seawater microbial communities from Saanich Inlet, British Columbia, Canada - Na_anoxic_6_MG | ecosystem: Environmental > Aquatic > Marine > Inlet | place: Canada: British Columbia... | reverse complement strand
GGAGACAAAAAAAACCTCATGTTCCGTCATATCTATCTGGATTGTGCACAACTCGCCGGGATAGTAATGGATATGGAGGATGTGGACGAAAACAGAGTCGGGTGTTATGGAAACTCCCAGGGCGGGGGACTGACTATTGCATGTGCAGCACTCGAACCAAGGATAAAAAGAGCTGCTCCGCTTCATCCTTTCCTTTGTGATTACAAAAGAGTTTGGGATATGGATCTTGATGTCGCTGCTTATGATGAACTCCGCTACTATTTCAAGGCTTATGACCGAGAACATAAAAGAGAGGACGAGATATTCCTGAAACTGGGATATATTGACCTTGTTAATATCGCAAAGAGAATAAAAGGTAGTGTTTTATGTGGAATAGGATTATTAGATGACATATGCCCGCCGTCAACGGTTTTTGCAGCTTACAACAACATGAAATGCGAAAAAGAAATAAAAGTATATCCGGATTTCAAGCATGAAGGAATGCCGTTTTTCTTTGATGAAATATTCCAATTTATGAAGGATTTATAAAATGAAATACAAAACACTTGATTTTAAGAATATCAAAACATGGTCCGTGAAAGGACGCAGGGACCTTGTGAGGATTAACAACCTTTTCACTCCCGGCAAGGATTCTGTCCCGGAGTGGAAAAGTCCTGATTTTGAGGATGTAGTTCTGAAAATAAAAGAAGCAAGAAAAAACGGGCATCCGGTGATTTTCTCTATGGGTGCTCATGTCATAAAGAACAGGCTTTCGCGTTATCTTATCGAGATGATGAAAAACGGAACAATAACCCATATTGCAGGCAATGGAGCTACAAGCATACATGATTTCGAACTTGCATATAACGGAGGAACCTCCGAGGATGTTCCGACTGCAATTGAAGACGGGTCATTCGGCATGTGGGAAGAGACAGGGAAATGGATGAATGAGGCTATAAACAAGGGAGCCGAACTTGGAATGGGATACGGCGAAAGCCTTGCGGTCTATATCGACCAACACCCGGAGCTCTTTCCGTATAAAGATGATTGCGTCCTTTACCAGGCATATAAACTAGGTGTGCCCGCCACATATCATATAGCTCTTGGAACTGATATCATTCATCAGCATCCGGACTGCAGGATGGGGGCAATCGGTGCTGCAAGCGGAGTTGATTTTAAAAGGTACTGTGAATCGGTAAGCAGGCTGGGGGGAGGAGTATTCCTCAATTTCGGTTCCGGAGTCATCGGCCCTGAAGTTTTCCTAAAAGCGCTGTCCATATCAAGGAACCTGGGATATGATGTATATAAAATCACAACGGCGAACTTTGATTTGATTGATCTTGGAGATTATAAAAAGAAGCTTTCATATGACGATGTGAATTATTATTACAGGCCTAGAAAAAATATTGTCAACAGGCCGGTCAGCCGGGGAGGAACAGGATACCATTTCTGTGCAGACCATAAAGTATCTATTCCCAATCTATATGAAAGAACTAAAAAATAGCGGAGGCGCTGACATGAACAAATGGGATGCAAAGTTCGGATTTTTCTGGTACAACGATGAAGAGATATTCAATTTTACCGAAGCTGATTTTGATAAGAAGGCATGCAGGATGGCCGAATCAGGCATCAATATAGTCATGACTTTCAGCTGTACGCATTTCAGATGGTCTATGAAGGAACATTGGCCGTTGATAAACAGATGCTTGAAAAATGTTGTAAAGGCCTGCCATAAACACGGAATTAAAGTCGTGGAGCACCATTCTTCTCACCTTACATGGGACCCGCTTGATAAAGAAGACATGGAATATATTGAAAAAGTTCTGAACAAGCGTCATAGTTCTATAATGTCATGGAAAGGCTTAACGGAATACGTTAATGGTAAAACAGTAAAAGGTACTGAGAATTACAGGCAGATAGACGGCAGGACCGGCGAGTGGGCACGTTCCAATTACCACGGCTGGTGCAAATGCTTCAACAATGAAGAATACAGAAAAGCGTATTTTGAATATCTGGAAGTTTTATATGAATCTACCGGTATTGACGGAATAATGGCAGATGATGTCCAGTATTTTGGGAAAGGCCATGCATGTGCATGCGAATACTGCAAAATACTATTCAAAGAACATTTTGGATATGATATGCCGAAACCTGGAAATGAATGGGAAAAATTCCATGGTGATTTTGATAATCCGAAATATATTGCATGGGAGAAATTCAAAAGAGGATCCACCCTTAGATTCCAGGAAGATGTAAACAAGCATTTTAAGAATCTCGGTCTGGACTTACTCAGACCCAACTATGTATCAGGAAACATTACTTTTAATTGGACAGGATATCCCTTTGAAAAAGCACTTCACATATGGGATTGGGTATTCCAGGAAAATTGCTTCTCATTTGTCATCAAGCATTCATGGCCCCAGTTTTTGACAGAATCCAGGCACAGATACAATATGGGACGTTTAAAAAATATACCGTCAATGTCAATGTTTTATCCGGACAGATACGACAGTTTCTACTTCTCCTGGGCTCTGGCAATGGCCTGGGGCCAGCTTTACACAGCAACTCCTGAAGGAGAAGACATGTGTGATATAGAAAAAGTTTTCAGGGATTTTGAGAAGGAACACTCCGGACTTTTATTTAATCAGAAAAAAAGGGCAGACATAACCATATACTGGTCATATGAGACGGCAAATTACTGTAATCCTGATATATGCAATCATATAACGGCTGTCAGAAGCTGGATGCAAGCGCTTACGTTTGCGGGGTATTCAACCGATATGGTATTCGCGTCAGAAGAAGGTATTAATAATTCAATACACAAGTGTCTGCTTGTTCCGGATGTCATGATGATGGCTGATTCAGAATATGGAAAAATAAATAAATATGTTGAAAACGGCGGAATGGTTATTTACACGGGTAGACCAGGGGCTAAAAAGCCTGACGGCACATACAGAACACCCGAAAATATGCATACACTGCTCCGTATGCCGGATGAACCGCTGATGGGGACGGAACCGGTCGATTTTAAGATGGGAAAAGGTCGAGTGATAGTATTCGGCCAGACCGGGCTTGATAATTATTTCTATGAGCCTTTCAGTGTGGACAGATGGGTAAACACATCATTTAAAAAGAATCTACCGGAATACAAGGCGGATCGAATGGCAGGAACTGCAGAAAAAACCATTGGTCCATATGTCGAAAAAATGGTTAGTATTTTATCTGGGAATGAAATGGTGAACAATTACTATTCCTATGATGCAGCAGGGAATAATCTCCTTGTTCATATAATAAATGCCGATGAGACCATAAATTGCAATGATAAGAAAGCCGGACATGATGATATAATCCCAACATTTATGAACGAATCGAAAAAAGATTTTTCCGCAAAAGTCAGTATAAACAAAAGAGATATCAATAAAGCTTTCCTGCTGACAGTCGAAGCAGATAGGGAAATTGAGCTCTTGACTGAGAATTCAGATAGAAAGACAATAATACATATACCTGAGGGAATTTTTTCCGGACACGCCATAATCAGAATACCTATTTAGGGAGACCTATGAAAGAAACTGAACTTTACAATCCTGTTAAATCACTTCTCAAGACTTTAGGATATGATATCAAAGCCGAAGTTTCGAATGCGGATATTGCCGCGGTCAGGGAAGGTGAATTGCTTATTGTCGAGTTGAAAACATCATTCAATATGAAGCTGCTAATGCAGGCTGTCAAAAGGCAGAGGTTGACAGAAAAAGTCTATATTGCTATACCGCGTCCTACATATAAAAAGAGGTTCAGTAAAGATATCAAAGAAAAGGAATTCCTTCTTAGAAGATTGTCTCTCGGGCTGATATATGTGGTAATGGAAGTCGAAAAGCCATATGCATCGATTGTTTTTGAACCGCGCCTATTTAATATGAAGCTAAGTATTGCAAAAACAAAAAAGAGGAAAGAAAAATTATTAAAGGAATATAACGGCAGGACCAGCGACTATAACACCGGCGGCAGTGTAAGGACAAAACTGGTTACTGCATACAGGGAGAACGCATTGCAGATTGCATATTTCCTAAGCAATCACGAAAGTATGAAAACGAAAGAGCTCAGAGATGCGGGATGTTCAAGCAGGACCACTTCAATTTTATATGATAATCATTATGGTTGGTTTGAAAAAGTTGGAAGGGCCGAATACAGGCTGTCTGATTTAGGGAAAGAAGCAGTGGTAAAATACAGACAAATACTAAAACATATCATTAAGGAGTAAAATGATGAAGATTATAGCGGGCTTTTCCCAAAAAGACATATCTCCTGAAAAACCCATCCCCGGAAGACTCGGACTTAACCATATAATCAAACCTCATCATCCTATCAGCGCTAAGGCGGCTGCTATTGAAAATGATGGGGAAATTATTCTGTTAATCGTTTGTGAAATTGTAGGTTTAACCAGAAGTGAAAATAACAGTATCAGGAAGCTGATTACTCAAAAAACCGGTATTCCCCGTGAGAATATTGCAATAACCTGCACACATACCCATGCAAGCCCATGGATATGGGATCTTCAGGATTACGAAGCACGTAAACTTGGGTTTGAAGTACTTGACAGGAATTGGATGGATAAGGTTATTGAACAAACAGCAGATGCCGGAGCAGAAGCCGCTAAAAGCATGAACTTATTCAGTTTGAAATTCGGAAAAGCAAAGACCAGGGACATAGTCAGCAACCGGGTTGAGCCTGTCACCAGGTGGTCAATATGTGCGGATGATGAAATTCGAAAAGCCCCTGCGGGAATAATAGACCCTTTTGTCAGGACCGTATCATTTCATGACAGTGAAGATAATCCTGTTTTTATATTTTCTAACCTTGCCGTGCATCCTACTGCCTTCGGCGGAGGAAAAACACTGAAAGTTTCTCCTGATTTCCCATATATAGCTGAGAATAAATTAAAAGCTGAATTCGGAGAAGAATTAATTCTGGCTTATTGGCAGGGTTGCGCAGGAAACAGTAACTCAGGTAAATATGTTAAAGAAGGCAGTGAAGAGGAAGTTGTCGAAATAGGGGGCCGTTTTTATGAAGCTATATCAACGGCATTAAACTCTTCGGGAGAAATGGAGGGTTCCCTGGAATATAAATACACAAAATTCAATCTCCCTGTTGGTGATTTTGTTGACACACCTGAAAATGCGTGGAAGAAATTCAAAGAAAAAAGTGATGAAATAAATCTAAAGGAAATGGCAAGTAATGAGGATGTTTTCATATGGCGGAGGAAACTAAAACAGCTTGATGTTAGTATCCTATCAGGTGGGAACGAAATGGAAGTTGAATTTCAGCTGTTGAAACTCGGAGACGCCGATGTTCTTTTTGTGCCGGGTGAGTGGTATGTACAGATGTTTAAGAACCTGGATTCGATCCATCCCGATCGAAATCTTATAGTCACCACTTTAAACAATTTTGATTTGCTTTATGTGCCTGATGAATCGTCAATGCCCAACCACGACTGGTACGGAGTCAAAACTGACATGAGGTCCCTTGGCGATGATTCAGCTATTAAATTACTCAAAGAAGCAGCAGATTTCATTTCTTAATCCGAAGATTTCCTAATCAATAGTGAAGCCAATGCTGCGATAAACATAAGGTAGGATACGACAGGCATTGCTTCGGCAATGCCGTAGCTATCGCCGATTATTCCCATTACATAAGGTATGAACATGGCGAAAACGGAAATGCCTATGTATAAGATTGTGGTGACGCCTCCGGAGTTGTTTGGGAAAATCGTACAGGCAACGAATATAATCATAGGCAGTGTGGCCCCTGCAAAAAAACCGGCAAGGGGCATGAATGTAAAGAAAGCCCAGGTCTGTGATATTAAAAAAGCTATGATAAATGTCAATCCCCCCATAAAACTGGTAAGAATTATTAAAAACCTTGCATTTTTTACTGTCAGTATTATTGATGCTATGCCCCTGCTGATTACATATCCGAAGAAAAAAATGGACAGAATAAGCCCTGATAGAGCACCTGCCCTGCCCGGCAGCGTTTTAGCAAACGTAGGAAACCAGGTCACCATTCCGACATATGCCCCGCTGAAGCAACCGGCTCCTACAAAGAGAACCCAGACTTGGGGATTTTTAATTAATGACATAAGCCCAAGTGCCTTGTGCAGGTGATTGCTATGATCCTTTTCAATGACAGCTGATGGTCTCATCATAGTGAAAAATGATATTACCAGTAAGATAGTGAACAGCAGTGCGAGAAACCATAATGCTGTTTTCCATCCATACTTATTAATTATCATGAATGATGCATAAGCCGGACCTAAAACTGCACCCACTCCAAAAGCCATGTGGAGCATTTGCAAATAAAATTCCCGGCCGGAAGTATTTATATCATTTACAAAAGCATTGACTGAAACATCAAAAACTTTTGTTGAACTTCCGAGCAGGATGAATGCCAATAAAAGTAATATGTAAGAATTTACAAAAAGGCCGGCTGCAGCAAGGGCGGCGGATGTGACTAAAAAACCATAATAAACAAGTTTGGATTTTCTGATTTTATCTGAAAAATACAACATTCCAAGTAAAGTTAATATACCGCCGATATTAAATACGGTTTGCAGGAGCCCGCCCTGGGACATGGACAGATTATAATCTTTCATGATTGCCGGAAGCAGTTCTCCGACCATATTAAGGAGAACGGCATACAATGCCATCAGGACATAGGAAGTTACGGTCGCAGTCAGGACACTTTTATTTTTTGATTTAAATCTACTCATTCATACCACCTTAAGACTCTAGAATATTGTAACAAATATAAACACCTGTTGTCATTTTATAAATAAAGAAAAAGTAAAAAAATATACACTATATTATTTATTTAAACTATACTGGAATTGCCTGAAGTACATTAATGAAATATAATAAGCGTAATGGAGGTTTTATCTCTATGGAGTATGAATATAATAAATCAAACAATAAAGAATATCAAAAGAATAGATACGAAGAGTATATGAGTCTTGTTGGATCTATAATACTTACGCTTGATTCAGATGGAATTGTAACCTATATCAACGAAAAAGGATGTGAGATACTCGGGTATCCGGAATCAGATATTATTGGAAGCCCCTGGGTTGGGAATTTCATTCCTTCGGCAAGTCGAGATGAAATTGAGTCCATAAGGAAAGTTGTAATGTCGCTGAAACCAGGCGAAAGGAATTATAGGGAAGGACAGATTATTACTTCTGAAGGACAGCACAGATGGATTAGATGGAGCAATTCTGTTCTATTTAATGAAAAAAATAAAATGATCGGCACATTGTCTTCAGGCGAAGATATAACGACTATAAAGGAAAATGAAAAGAGGTTATTGGACAGTGAAACACGTCTGAAGGACTCTGAGGCAATGTCCCATACGGGCCACTGGGTCAGGGATCTAAAATCTAAAAACTATATTTTTTCAGATGAATTGTACAGAATTTTTGGACTAAATAGAAAAATCAAACTCATTTACGCGGATCATCTCCATGAGAAATTTCACCCTGATGATGCAGATAAGATAATAGAGTATACAGAAAAATGCCTAAGCGAAGGGAAAGACTATACTTTTGATGGGAGGCTTTTACTTCCTGGGAACAAACTGAAATACATTAAGGCATCAGTAAAAATTATCAAGGATGAAAACGGAAATCCTGTGTCGGCAAAAGGGGTTATGTCCGATGTAACTGCGGAAAAGTTGTTTGAAGAGGAATTGTTGAAAAAGACAAAAACACTGGAAAACGCAGAATCTATTGCTCATATAGGACATTGGGAGCGTGATTTCAAGAATGACTCGATGTATTGGTCTGATGAAATTTACAGGATAATAGGCTATAACCCTGCTAGTTTTGAGGTATATCCCAACAAAGACAGGGAATTTATTCATCCTGATGATTGGGATGAGCTTCAGAAAGTCTATAAGTTGACAATGACAGAGGGAACACCTTTTGAAATTGATGTCCGTGCCTACATGTACAAGGGCGATGAAATTATTCTAAAAATCAAAGGTGGTATAACCAGAAAAGAAAGCGAAGGCCTTATCATTTCCGGAACAGTTGAAGATATTACCGAACTTAAAAGACATTATGAAGAAATTGAATATATGAATTACCATGATCCATTAACCGGGTTATATAATCGAAGGTATTTTGATGAACAATTTAACCTAATAGATACCCAGGAATATTACCCGATATCAATAATTATTGCCGATGTAAACGGATTGAAAATGATAAATGATACACAAGGACATAGTGCGGGTGACGAAATCCTTAAAAGAACCGCAGACATCCTTGACAGGTCGAGGGATGAGTCCGATATCCTGGCCAGGATAGGGGGAGATGATTTTGCCATATTACTCCCAAGAACAATAAAATCTCAGGCTGAATTGGTTGTGAACGAGATCCATAATCTGCTGGTAAAAGAGACAGGGGATATGAATTTATCAGTTTCAATGGGCCTGTCGGTTAAATTCGATTCGGCTCATAGGAAAGAAGATATTATCAAAGAAGCAGAAGATAATATGTACACAAATAAATTATATGAAAAATCAAGTAAACAGGGAGACATGCTCCGCTTGATTATGGATGCGCTTTACGAAAGAAGCTCCCGTGAGGAACTGCACTCGGAAAGGGTCAGCAAGTACTGCGGGGATTTGGGCAAAGTATTGAAATTACCAAAACATAAGATTAATGAATTGACAGCGCTTGGACTTCTTCATGATATTGGTAAAATTTCTGTAAGAGACAGCGTTTTAAATAAACCGGGAAGCCTGGATGAAGAAGAGTGGCAGGAAATCAAGAGACATCCCGAAACAGGCTATAGGATTTTGAGCAAGGCACCGGGAATGCAGGATGCCTCAAAATACATTCTTGCGCATCATGAGAGATGGGACGGAAAAGGTTATCCAAACGAAATCGGCACCTATGATATACCTCTGCAGGCAAGAATAATAGCAATTGCCGATGCTTTTGATGCTATGAGGAGCAAACGTCCGTATAGGGATCCGCTGCCGTTGGATATAGCTGTCTCTGAAATTAAAAAAGGTGCGGGTACTCAGTTTGACCCTGAATTGGCAAAAGTATTTGTTATAGAAGTATTGAAAAAAGAATGGTAACAATAGAATCTATATAATTGGATTTTTCGCCCAAAACTCCTTTGGTTTTTGGGCGAAACTCAGCCAATAATCTCCGGGGTTTTAAGCAATTTTATGCAACCGGACCGGTACATCTGATATAATTCAATCTATGGGAGTTATTGATTTTAAAAATGTTACAAAAAGTTATGATGGGAATGTCATTTTAGATGACATTGAAATTGAAATATATAAAAATGAAATAACCGCCTTAATCGGCAGGAACGGAACCGGGAAAACAACGGTATTTAATATCATAACCGGTGAAACCCCGCATGACAACGGGTCGGTTATTATACAAAAAGGACTTATGATTTCTTATCTGAGACAGATGCATGATGATGTTTCAGGTATGAAAGCTGAGAAAGTAATCAAGGCTGCATTTAAAGATATAGATCACTGCGAATTTCTTATGCATCAAGCCTATGAAGACATGAAAAACGATCCTGAGAATAAAATTCTGGTAAAGGAATACGGCAGGCTCCATGACCGTTTTGAATTCATGGGCGGCTACAATACAAGTGAAAAATATAATCGCATTGTAAAAGGTCTTAAAATACCCGATAGGATTCTAGAAAGTAATTTTGATATCCTCAGCGGAGGCGAAAGAACAACGGTAATGCTGGCCAAATCCCTCCTTTCCGCACCTGATATTTTACTGCTTGACGAACCTACGAATCATCTGGATATGGATGCCAGGGGTTGGCTTGAAAATTTTATGAACGGTTATAAAGGCAGTATCATTTACGTTTCCCATGACAGGTACTTCATTGACAGGACAGCAACAAGGATTGTAGAAATAACCGGGAAAAAGGCTATAACTTATAAGGGAAATTTCAGTGCATTTAAAAAGCAAAAGCTGGAGAATGATGAACGCAACCTGAAGTTATATGAAAAACAAAACAGGGAAATTGAGAGGCTTAATGAAACAGCAAGAAAAATGCGTAACTATTCCACTGAAAAAACCATTCATATCGCAAAGACTATTGAAAAAAGAATTGAGCAAATAAACAGAGTAGATAGGCCGATTACCGAAAAAACACTTCATATGGCAATATCGCAAACGGGGAAAAACGGACGCGAGGTGCTTAGGGCAGAGAAACTCACGGCTGGTTATGACTCAGGGAATCTGTTTGAAAACGTGGATTTTCTAATTAGGAGTGGTGAAAAAATAGCTGTCATAGGACCGAATGGAGCAGGCAAGAGTACTTTGGTAAAAATTATCACCGGAAGCAGAGAACCGGAAGAGGGGAAAGTTAAACTGGGTCGCGGAGTTAAATATGCGTATCTCGAGCAGGATGTGGAATTCAGCCATATTAATACTACTGTCCTTGAGGAAGTCTGTGAGGAACTAGGCATGTCGGTATCATCCGCCAGGAACCTACTGGGTAAATTTCTTTTTACGGGTGACGATGTATATAAGAAGATTGGCATTCTTTCAGGAGGCGAAAAAAGCCGTCTGAGACTCTTGCTTGAAATGAGAGAAAGCGTTAATTTTCTTGTTCTTGACGAACCTACGAATCATCTGGATATACCATCTAGGGAAGATCTTGAAAAGGCAATCAGCGACTATGGAGGAACGATGCTTTTTATATCACATGACAGGCATTTCATTAACACTTTTGCTGACAGGATTTTTGAGATACGGGACGGTGGATTCACGGTTTTCCCCGGAAATTATGACGATTATCTTGAAAAAGTTTCCTTAAGAGAGCCTTTTATGGATGTCGTAAAAAAAACAACGGATAAACCTGCCAGGGGAAAAGCCAGGAGAAAAGCGGATTTTACAATCAGGATGACTGAAGAAAAAATCCACAAACTGGAAAAAGAAATTGATGAAATCGAAGAACTGATACAGAAATACGCATCGGATTACAAGAAGTTAACAGAATTAACTAAAAAGAGAACAGTCTTAAAAGCTGAGCTTAATTTAGTATACGAAAAATGGATGGACCTGACCTCGGACTGACAAATCTAAAATTCATCAGACAGCTTAACTGATGGAAATAGGCCGGCTCATTAACTATTTCCTACTAAAAAGATATTTTCATAAAAATATCTTTTATATGATATTCCGGTGCTTACGATTTCTTCTGATATATCGGCTACCCTCCAGTCAGAATCGCAGTCCAGGTTGGGGTGGTGTGAATCTACCTTGAAACAACCATCGACTTTTGTTACATATGCTTTCTTGCAATAGGGTAAAAGGAGCCGGTATACCTGGGCTCCGCCAATTAGGAAAACTTTATCAGAATCAAGTCCGTGTATTGCGTTAAGAAGTTCTTCAGGATTGAAGACTACTTTTGCACCATCGCATGAGAAATCCGGATTCCTCGTAAGGATAATATTCCTTCGCCCCTTTAATGGCCTTCCGCCGGGTAGAGATTCCAGGGTTTTTCTTCCCATAACTATGGTGTTGCCAATGGTTTTTTCCCTGAAAAAGACCTGTTCACCCGGTATGTGCCACGGTAAATCGCCGTTTAGACCGATTCCCCAATTATCATCAACTGCAACCATACTAATCATTACAACCACCTATACCGCAATGGGGAAGCCTACATGCGGTCCCTTTTGGTAATTTTTTAATTTAAAATCTTTTGATGTATACTCATAAAAATCTGTTTTTTCTTTATTCATAATAAAATCCGGGGCATCGTATACAGGACGGGCTATTAATTCTTCCACAATAGGAATATGCCTGTCGTAAATATGCGCATCAGCAATAACATGCACGAATTCCCCTGGCTCAAAGCCACATAAATGCGCAAATAGATAGGTTAGGGCGGAGTATTGTACAACATTCCAATTGTTTGCTGCCAGGATATCCTGTGAACGTTGGTTTAGGATTGAATTAAGTTTGTTGCCGGTAACATTGAAAGTCATGGAATAAGCGCATGGGTAAAGGTTCATCTCGTGAAGGTCATGGTGATTGTATAGATTTGTCATGATCCTTCGGCTGTAGGGATTATTCTTTAAATCGAATAAAACCCGGTCAACCTGGTCAAATTCGCCTTCGCTATATCTATGTTTTATACTAAGCTGATAGCCATATGCTTTGCCGATGGAACCATTTTCATCCGCCCATGCATTCCATATTGAACTATTGAGTTCATTTATATTATTTGATTTTTTCTGCCATATCCACAGAAGCTCATCAACCGATTTTTTAAGTGAAGTATGTTTTAAGGTCAATATGGGGAATTCGTCTGACAGGTCGTATCTGTTTACGACACCGAATTTCTTTAATGTGTGAGCGGGAGTGCCGTCATCCCATTTAGGCCGCACTTTCTGACCGTCGGACGAAAAACCATTCTTTAAAATATCCCTGCACATGTTGATGAAAATTAAATCTGCCTTGCTCATGAAACAATCCCCCTTCTAAAAACTATTTTACCACATCATCCGTTGATTTACCCCATCCTAAGTGCTGAAATACAGGTGTTAATTTGATTATGAATTTTGCCTATGCTATAATTTGCTTAGTACAAAAGATGATGAAAGATACTAATGAAAAAGCGTAGAGGATTCGGACAGTTTTTATTGAACGGGGCGGCCGCGGTACTGTGCATATATATTATTTATGTATTGATTTCCCAGCAACCTGTTATAGAAGCGAAGAAAGCCCAGAAAGCCAATCTTGAAGAATCTTTGATTGAAGCGCAAACATTTGAACTGCAGCTGCTGACTGACATAAGTCTCGCGGACAGCAGGTATTATATTGAAAAAGCGGCTATGGAAAAGCTTGGAATGTTGAAACCCGGTGACAGGGTTTTTATTGACATCAGGAAATAGGCCGTATGCACCGGTTAGCCGGAATTAATAATGATAGTCAGGATGCGTTCCGGAGGATACCGTTTTGAGACCGGAAACGCATCTTTATTTAACATCAGGCAGCGCCGAATGGTGCTGTCATATATAAAGAAAGAGAAATCGGAGGTGATGGCATATGGGAATGACAATGACCCAGAAAATACTGGCGAAGCATTCCGGATTGGATTCGGTTAAGGCTGGTCAACTTATTATGGCGAATGTGGATATGGTGCTTGGAAACGATATAACCACCCCTGTTGCAGTAAAGGAATTTAACAAACTGGGAATGGACAGTGTATTTGATAAGAATAAAATTTCCATTGTTCCCGACCATTTTTGTCCCAATAAAGATATAAAAAGTGCGGAACAGGTTAAATTTATCAGAGAGTTTGCAAAAGACAAGGGAATCGTCAACTTCTTTGAAGTTGGACAGATGGGTGTTGAACATGCGCTTCTTCCTGAAAAAGGTCTTGTAGTTGCCGGTGATGTAGTAATTGGCGCTGATTCGCACACCTGTACATACGGTGCGCTCGGAGCGTTTTCGACGGGTGTCGGAAGCACTGATATGGCGTGCGGCATGGCAACAGGAAAAGCATGGTTTAAAGTGCCTGAAGCCATCAAGTTTGAACTTGTCGGTAAACCCGGTAAATGGGTAAGCGGTAAAGATGTTATCCTTCATATAATAGGTATGATAGGTGTTGACGGCGCTTTGTATAAATCAATGGAATTTACAGGCGATGGACTGGCGGCGCTGTCCATTGACGACCGGTTTACTATGGCTAATATGGCAATTGAAGCGGGTGGCAAAAACGGAATTTTCGAAGTTGATGACAAGACCCTTGAATATATAAAAGATCATTCAGATAAAAAATATGAGGTGTATTCTGCAGATGAAGATGCCGAATACTGTGAAACATACATAATTAACCTTGGCTCAATTAAACCAACTGTTTCGTTTCCCCACCTGCCGGACAACACAAGGGCTGAGGGTGAATTCGGAGAGGTTAGGATTGAC
>Ga0233413_10000854_pt1 | contig 13975 bp, 22 predicted proteins | sample Na_anoxic_6_MG_FD_189019 | JGI IMG/M metagenome (GOLD analysis project Ga0233413, IMG submission 189019) | Seawater microbial communities from Saanich Inlet, British Columbia, Canada - Na_anoxic_6_MG | ecosystem: Environmental > Aquatic > Marine > Inlet | place: Canada: British Columbia... | reverse complement strand
GGAAAAACTACAGGAAAAAAAGGAGGAAATAATTTCTTTGGCGGTTCAAGTGGTTCAGGTAAAACATCAGGGGGAAAATTCTTTGATGATGCACCAAAGACAACAAAAACCAATACGGGGTTAGAATTAATTCTAAAGGAAGCACCAAAAACCAAAGTAAAACCAAAGCCAAAAACTATTCAGTTTGAGCAATTCCTTAAACTCAATTCAAAATATGAGAAGAAAGTAATTGCTAAAGAGTTAGCAAAGTTAAAGGCAAAACCTAAACAAACTCAATTTTTTAAACAACTATCCAAACAAAAACAAAAACAAGTTGTAAAACAAAAAACTAAACAAAAACAAAATTTCTTTAAACCAATTCCAATTCTTAAAGTAAATCAAAAGCAACAACAAAAACAGCAACAGTTTTTCAAGAACCCAACGAAACAAGCATTAAAAATTACACCAAAATTAAAACCAAAGGAAAAACAAAAACCTATGGTAGGATTAGTTACGCCATTTTTCCCACAAACTGCAAAAACAGGCGGGGGCTTTTTCCCATTACCACCATTTTTTAATTCAGGGGGTCGCCCAGGATTAAGAAGAACAAGAAAAAGACGAGGACAAAAAGCCTATACTGCATGGAACGTAAACACTAAACAAGTTGGTTCATTTCTTAAAGGTCCAACGTATAAGAAATCAAGATCAGATTATGTCTTTAAGGATTTAGATAAACGAACTAAAAAAGCCAAAAAAGAAAAAGGCTATGATTATTTGGACTTCTTCTAACCCAGGAATTTAGGATGAAAGCTAGCATACAATTTATGATTACAGACAGTCTTACCGTGTTCGGAACAGATAAGATCCTTGCCCTCATAGTGGATGCGGAATATTTTATCTTTAGTTTTGTCAATGATTGTAAAGCCCTCGCCGTCAAGTTCAGCAAATGAATAACTAGGAAAATTCTTTTTGATAAACTTCATTTTATCTAAACTTGATTCAATAACATCTAGCACCCATGTGTTAAAGGTTTGATTAATTTTAAGGGATTCAAAAACATCTCTATACTTTTCGGCTCTATCTCTATTTACTGTTAGATTTGTATAATTTCGATCATTTGGCATGAATATTCTTTAAATTTATAGTATTATTGTATTGTGTTGTATAACTACACGTATCGTACTAGTTATTTTACAACAACTAGCACAAGCCTTATAGTTATAGTATGTTTATACTATATTATGTTAGTAGGTTATCCAACACGAAAAGAATGGCTATCAAATTACAATGAAGTTAATACTAGAAAAGTTTTAGATGCTTCATTAAAACAATTTGATTCATTCCTAACAGGTTTAGAAAAAAAAGAATTAGAATTTTTTGAGTATGTTCGTAACACGGATGAAATGGAATTATTCAGAATTATAGACAAATTAAAAAATCAATTAACTTCAAAGTTATCTCCAACATCTGCAAAATACTATCTAGGTCATTTAATGACCTGGTGGCGTGCTAACGGGATTTCTATTGATCAATTAAAGTTAAAGTCAAACATCAGATGGAATAAAATCCACAAGGAAATAAAATACACGCCTGATAGAGAAGAAATTCAGAAAATAATAGATAATTCATACACGTTACAATACAAGTTGTTTTATCATTTTGCTATTGCCACAGGTGCACGACAATTCGAAATATTATCATTGAGAAAGATGGATGTTGATCTATCCAATGATATTCCTAGCGTTCACTTTTTAGCAGAAAATACAAAAACTAAACAAGAAAGATATAGTTTTCTTACGCCTGAATGTACTGATTTATTGAAAAAATATTACTTATCAGAGGATTTGGATCCTAAAGATAAGATATTCCCAATGACCTTATCAACATTACAGGTGCATTTTCAAAGGATTAGGATTAGATTAGGAAGATCCGAAAAGTATAGCACGGGAACCTCTAAACTTTCTATCCATAGATTAAGGGCATACACCAAACGACAATTATCACGAAATGCAGGGGATGATTTTAGCCATTTAATCTTAGGGCACGCCGAGGGGCTAGGGACCTATGACGGGGATAATATTGAATCTCTAAGGGTTGATTATACTAAAGCCGTTACTGATTTAACCATTGGAGTTCATTCCAGGACAAAACAAAAAGAAAAGGATCAAGATGAGGAAATTAAACTATTACACCAAGATATAGAACTTTTGAAGATGAAAATAGAGCATAATACAGAAAATTAGTTTTTTTTATTGTTTTTCTTTTGTTTTTTTCTTTTTTTGTTACAATGATTGTATTATAATATAATAATAATAAAAATTCTTTAAAAAAAATAATAATAAAGTATGTAATAAAAAAACAAAAACAAAAACAAAAAAACAAATAAAAATAAAATAGGCGTGAATTTATGGATTAAATTCCCTTATCAGATAAAATTTTAGATATTTTTGCATCTGTTCTTACTGCATCAATATGGATGCACTCTTTTGCATGGCAATCACTACACAATAGAACTTTACCCTTTAATCTAATTTCCACTAGATCACGATATTCAGGTAATTGATTATCGATTAATCTAATTACATTATCCTCAAAATTAAAATGTTTGAATCTTTTTGATTCATATTTTTTTAATAAAATATTTACTGCTTCATTTACAAAATCTGCTTTTGATTTGAAGCCATGTTGTTTTGCAAGATCAGAATCTAAAAAATCTTCCATTCTTTCTTTAACATCAATATCCATCTTCACAGGCTTTTGATTTTGTTCCATAGTTTCTTATAGGTTACTATTCATTTAACAGTTTCGAGTTACGTTAAAGTTACTTCACTATTAGTCAAAAGTAACTCACAAGTAACAATGTAAACTCAAGTAACTTTAAAGTTACTATGAATCCAGAAGAGAAATCAGCACCCGTGAAAATGTCTATTTTCAATCATAATAGATCTGATAAGTATGTAGGATTTGATAAGAGATTCAAATCTAAAGCAGAATTGGTAAATTTTGCCGTAGGATCCTTACTAGATGATTATGAAAAAATGGAGAAAATGGCATGAGAGCCAATATTCACGCCCAGGGAAAAGACGACAGAATAACTCGCCAATGGTTACAATGTGTCCAAAATAATTATCAAATCCACAGATGGGAACTAAAGAAAGCCCTTAGATTGTCATTAGATGATTATTATCGATATTCTTCACTAATCAAATGGGAATTAGGCGACTATATCACATATAATAAAAAATCTCAAATGTGGGTCTTTGATGGTCCCAAGGCTAAGGAAGTAGTAGAAGAAACCGAGGAAACAACCCAGGAGATCAAAGAATGATTACTCCACAAATTAACACCATTGAGCAATTAAAAAAATATTTTGAAAGAGAAAAGGATCTCATAGAGTATGAGTTGATTCATGGTGCAAAAATCGACAACATGGAGAACTATGCAGAGTTAAGAGGGGCATACAAGATAATAGAAAAATTTCAAAAAGACATTTTTGATATTACGGAGGTTTCATTAATTTGAAAAAATTCTGTGATTTCTGTGTCCCACTAGTGGATCCTATTGTACATAGAGTTTACAAAAATTCAGATTATTATTTTTGTGAACAACATTTCAAACTTGGACCATTAGGGATCCTGGAGGAATTTCCACTAAAGGAGGTGAATGAAAAAAATGACTGAAGCAAAATTAGTTCGAACAATTCGTGGGGATTTTGTCAAAGCAAACAGCATAACTGAATTTGTAATACAATCGGTTCCAGATTACAACCAATACAAAAAACTACAATGCTCTATACAATGCAACGACAAAGACAGCACGAAAATTGAATGGCAACTCAACACGCAAGCAAATGACTCCTTGATCATCAAGTACGGAAAGCAAACTGATGGATGGTTATCAAAAACCATCCCGATAAAATTGCGAGATACCGACAAAGGACCATCCATTGAAGTTGATGTGGCAAAATTGGAGGCTACCCTATGAGTATTATCGTAGCTCCAACCCCTCTTTTTTGTTTAAACGCTGATTGTGATAGAGAATTATCTGAATGGGAATTAAAACGAAAACATCCAACTAGATTATCAAAATGGTGGTTTTGCAGTAAATGCCGAACCATACATCATAGAACGACCATGTATGTAATCTGTGATAAATGTGATAATCGATTCATTCAAAACAATAATCAAAAGTATTGTGATGATTGTGTCCATAGGTCCAGGGGGAGGGACACATCTTGACCTGGTGCACTCAACATAATTGTAAAATGGTTCATTATTTTCAAAAGAGTAATTCTGAAATTAGTCTATGTAATAGGGAAATTTCAGGGAAACGACAAAAGGCAAACAGCGAAGAATTTTACAGAAAATGCGGGACCTGTTTGCGAATATTTAGCACCTACAACAATATTGCAAACTATCATCCAAAACCAAAGGGGGTTCCATCATGATTAGTGAAAACTCTCGTAGTGCTTATGATGCAATTATCAAAAGTTTAGCCCCTCGACAAACTATAATTTTTGAGGCTTTACGAAATAATCCCGCATCAAACAAAACACTAGCCAAACGAATGGGATTAGCAATTAATCAAGTAACACCCCGTACACTAGAGTTAAGAAAAAAAGGATTAGTGAAAAAAATGTATTCCGAGGAACAAGACGGACATACCGCAACAGTTTGGGGGGTTTCACTTTGACGTGCATACATGAATCCTATTCATTATCATATCAAACGAAAATCAATGGCGTAAAAAAATACCATAAAACAGATTACAAAATTTGTTGTAAATGTTTGGAGGTTTCGATTTGAAGTGTTTTTGCATTAGTTGCATTGTGGAAATGGATTCTAAAAATGATGATGGTGTGTATATGTGCAAAATGTGCGGGACATCTGTGAGGGTTAGAACATGAAGTGTCCTTGTAGTTGTCATAAATACAAGACTCCGTCAGTTTGTTGCTCTTGCGATTGTGATTTGGATAAATTTCCAAAAAAAAGAAACACGGTGGTTTTACAATGACTAGTTTAGATGATTGTATTTCTACCAGGTGCAAAAGTGTGCTTCATAGTTTCTGTGCTGATGAAAAATGTATTTGTTGGTGTCATTTGGCGGGGAAATACTAAGATGAAGTGCTTGTTAATGGGTTCAGGGGTTCAAACCACAGCAATTCTAATAAAATATTGGAAAAATTATGATTTTGTAATTTTTGCAGATACGGGAGGCGAAAGCCCTGAAACCTATCATTTTATTGAAAATTACCTAAAGCCATTTTGTCAATCTAAAAATCTGGAATGGGTAACGGTAAGACGGGAGGACACCCTAGAGGAATATTGTTTAGAAAACAAACAGATCCCTAGCCGAATGTTCAAATGGTGTACGGACAAATTCAAGCAAACACCCGTAAAAAAAGAATTAAAGAGGCGGGGGGCAACCAGGAAAAACCCTATAATTTGTGATGTTGGTTTTTCATTGGATGAATCCCACAGATTAGGAAATAAAATTCCCCCTCAATACATGATCCACAATTATCCGTTATTGGGTGACAAACTAACCCGAAGGGATTGTTATAAAATTATTAGCGATTTTGGTTTTCCTGAACCGCCAAAAAGTGCGTGTTATTTTTGTTTTAATGCAAAAAAAAGAGAAATAATTAATTTGAAAAGCAAGCATCCGCAATTATTTGAAAGAATGACAAACATGGAAAAAAATGCAAATAGAAAATTCTTTAACGTTCCATTAACTCATTATAACGAAATTCAATCCCTGGACGATTTTGGTTGTGATAGTGGGAGTTGTTTTGTATAATGTGCCTTAGAAGATTTTACCATCTGAAAAAGTGGTATGTTGGCACACCATTGGAGGATGAGGACATTGAGTAATGATAGAGGTTATGGGATTTGCCGAGCCTGTAAAAAATTCAGTTATGATATTTCCAATGATGATGGGTATTGTGGGGATTGTAATTGAAAGATAAAGTAAAACCGCAAAGAAAAAAGGTTTTCAGAAAAGACAAGGAGGGAAACTATTGGATTAGTACAATGCGATTCACAAAGGGGACCTTATTGGCTTTAGGAATTGTAGCGTTTATCATGTCCTGGATTGTTGTAGGTTCCATTTATGGAAATGATAAATTCTTTGATGATTTCTCCTGTGGAGAATTGGAACGCTATTTGATGGGCGAGAAGATGGGATATTTTGTAGATCATAAAGATTTACCTGAATCGCAACACCTTGAATTACATATCCTGGTGGCAGAGTGCAAAGACGAAGAAAGGCATGAAAACATGGATTCTCTACCTGATAGGGGAATTAACTTGGGTATGTTAGGAGAAATGTTTCCGTTTCTAGGGGATTTATTTAATTGACCTGTAAGGGAATGTGCCACAAATACAAGGCATCAGGTAGCCCAAAGTATGGAATGTATTTGCCAGGTAATAGGCGTTGTACTACGTGCCAAACTTACATCAAATGGGAGGGGGTATATTGTCCATGTTGTAATAACAGAACTAGAACAAGGTCCCGCCATAGTAAGACCAGGACCAATATGGTTTACAAGAGGATATGAAATGAAATTCACCTTTAGATGTATGATTTGTAAAAAGGAATTTGAAAAAAGAATTAGACACGAAGAACATCTTAACACCCATTCCAAGAAAGAGTTAATCGCATCCCTAAAATATGCGGGATTTTATTACAATGAGTAAATCAGTTTAATATTTCTGTACTATATTTTTACTATATGGCTAAATGTTCACGCTGTAAGGGTTATTCTAGAGAAAAAGGATTATGTGATAATTGTATTTGGGCTAGAACTATGGAACGTAGACAAGCTAGCGGACCAAAGAAAAACGAATCTAATTACGCTAAAGAATTTTGGGACGAGGGAATTAAACGATATAAAAAATCCAAATACGGATTAGGATTTTTATAAAAAAATGCCTAACTTTGTAAACTCGATTCAAAAATCTATAAAGAAATTACAAGATGATTCAAGAAAGAAAAAAGCCGATAGATACGGCGTTTCACTACCTGATTATGATAAAGGGGTAAAAGATGCAAAAGCCAAAGGCAATAAAATAGCATATAACAAATTTCTAAAAGATGTAGAGAAAAAACAATATCTTATTCAACCTAGTAAAGCCAAAAAGACAAAATCAACTTTAGAATCTATTAATTCAATTTTAGATAGTTTTGAGCCAAAGAAAAAACAAAGGGTTCCAAAACCAGGCAGTTACACCTTAGCAGGGGGGAAAATAAAAAGAAAGAAAACCAACAAGAACAAACGAAGAAAACAAAAATCAAAATCAAAAAGACAACAAACTGATTTTTTCGGGGTTAATTTTTGAGAAAAACAAACCTAAACAAATCAAATGTTAGTAATGTAAAGAACAAAGCGGGAATTTATCGAATTTATAATAAAAATGGGACACCTGTATATGTTGGATCCTCAAAAATTCTAAAACATAGATTACAATCTTACTATCAAGATGATGATTTTTCAGTAAACACAACAAAGAAAGCGTTAAGACCTGATGCTAAGAAATTCACTTATTCATACATGGGAATTACTAAAGCCCGTACAATAGAGAAAAAGAGCAAGAAAGGATTAAGGCACAATCATAACTAGTTTTTGATTTTCTCTAATTCTTCATTCCATTCTTTATCAGATAAATCAGATTCATAGGGATATAATATTTTATTAATCCATTTTTCAACGTATTTTTGTAGAGTTATTTTCCATTCATTCCAGGGATCAGCAGTTAAGGAATTATCTGAATAGTTGTAAGTTACATTACTGTTGAATATTGTTGAATCACCATCACAACGATTATTCATGTAGTTCATTGTGTCCCCTAGCAGGGACACCCAAACCTTTGAGGATATTGATGCAGAACCGCAATTATTACCAACATACCTATCAGAACCAAATATTACGGTTCCATCTGTCATATTCAAAGATGTGGACACACCATTAGCCAATTTGTAAGGTGGTAATGTGGGTTGTATGGTGATATGTAGGGACCTATACACAATATCAGCGGGCGGATCATGATAGATTACATAGGAATAACCTTGTTGTTCATACCAACGCCAATCCTTTTTCATGTTTGGTGCGGTTCTAGAATTGTCTATTATCTCACCTGAAACGGCTTTGTTAGTATTATCAGGATAAATTAGATTTAATTCCTCATACGTTGGACATGATTGACAGTTATCAGGAACCGTAATGGAATAGATTACAGTAAATAAGATATTTGCTAAATCTAGCATTGATTAGTTTACTATATCTTTACTATATTAAATCAAATATCAGTTTAATATCTCGCCATCTTGCACGACTTTAATCGATATACGATAACCCCTGGATCTATATGATGATGCTTTAGCCATTGCAGTATCATAAGATGGATGTTTGGACTTTAGCACGGTCCCATTAACATCAACTATCAGGATATAGTATTTCATTTTTCTTCCTTTTTGCTTTACCATACCACATAGACGTTAAACCAAATAATACGGCGGATGCCGTAATCGTTCCGAATAGGGATAAGCCAATCAAGTCCGCCCCACAAATCGCAACCATCAAAAAATAATGTTTGAATCTAATAGATAAGGGATTTACTAGGATAATATAGCACCTGGATAGGAAACGTAGGGGTATAATCTCTATGTGCCCTTAAAGGGGTCCAAAAACTTGCCCCATATTTTTTAGTCATGGTATAATGTTTAGTTATTAACTAATAACTTGACAACTTTAGGCGTAAAAAATACACCCGCAAGCCTGGTTTAATATGAGGTTCCTTAACGATACTAGAGTTATTTGTCGCCCGATTCTTCACATATTCTTTAAACAAATTTGTATTATGTGTATGTATGTATTATAATAGTGAATAACTAGTATGTGTACTAGGTGTTAATGAATGGGAGACTATTGGGCGAACCTTGACGGATTGATATTCAAGTTTACAGATAATTTCTTTTTTGCTTTTAACAAACGTAACTATGTTCAAAGTGCAGATGTAGTTTACATGATGAATTACGCTTATCCGTTGCCCGCCCGCATATCGGACCTAAAGAGATTCAACATCAATAAAGGAAATATGTACGGGGATGAAATCCAACGAGAGGCATACGAATATTCTATTAGCACAATGTCATTACTTCAACAATCAATGTCAGATTACAGAACCGACAACCAGGACCAATATCAAAATAGATTATAGTTATGCCAACTACCAACGAAGTATTAACAGGAAAGAAATCAGGGGATTACACGGGACCTACCAATTTCAAAACCCCTGATGGAGTAGTCCATCAAATAAACAGATTCCATCAACCCCGAAACGTAATTGATGATATACATTATGGTTGCCAATCAAGGGACTTTATCGGAGTGCAGTTAGTGGGCGGGATGGGTTCAGGTAAAACAACGCTTGCAACGTTCATAGCTCACGAACTGCACAAGAAACATCCATACAAAATAGTTTGGATAGGAAAAGAACAAATCAATAACGCTGATCAAATCATCCAGGACCTTACAGCAGAACCGCACATAATCATTTTTGATGATGTAAGTAAAGCCCTGGAGGGTTTACCTATGGATAGAAAAAAGAAAATCATCCAGGCATTTTTAGAAATCAGGCACATGAGGGGCAGGCAAAACGCCCGTAAGGTTATCAGTATTGTGAATGTTCATCACTTTTACGCATGGGAAAAAACCTGGAGGATGCAAAATGTATTTTCCATATTTACAGAAATTACAAATCAAGAAATGATCAAGGTGATTAAGGATCAAGTTAATCCAAAAGATTTTCACTATGTCGATAAATTCTCTAAACTATCCTATCAGATGTTTTTCAAAAATAAGTTTGAGCTACAAATTTCACCAGGATGTAATAGGACCTTTATCACAAATCACCCGTTTAGAATGGCTCTAGTAACTTATGCGGGCAGATTGAAATTTATGTTATACCCCGCTGATAAATGCGGATTATGTGAGAGGTCAAGTGATTCGACTAAACAATTAGTTTCTGCTAAACATCTAGTGGATGTTGCTCTATCTCGTTATGGTTCTTCAATGAGTACGATTATGAAATTGGAATGTATGAGCAGAGGATTTAAGAAAGCAGTTTCAAAAAAATACTATAACGCCCATCAAGATTTCTATGCACTCATGGGAAAATATTCGGTGTCCTGGGAGGACCTTGCAAAAGAATTAGAGAATAGATCCTCTTATCCTAAGAGGGTATGGAGTAGACCAAAGGACACTCCAAACGTTAGAAACTCACCGCCAAAAGAACAAGTAGAATTTATTGATGCGGTAATTAGTGGAAACCTTAAAGAAAAGCCTAGTAAGGATATAGTATTGGATTCAGAGGATGAGGATTAATGGAAACGGGTTTATTCTTAATTACTATCGCCCTTAGTTTTGGGTTTATGCTTTGGGGCTTTATTCGTTCAGCTTCCTTGTTTACATCAATACTTCGAATGGTATCTATGGCTATGTTCATGGGCTTGGCGGTCTTTATCGGTTCAGGTGTTGAGGTGTCCGCATCAAGCACAGATACAACACAATATCAAGAAGTTGATGCCAATGGGATAGTTCATCAATTAACTAGCAGTAATGTTACAACTGATATTTTGATCCCCGCTGATAAAGGGGCTTGGCTTGGATGGGTGTTCATGGGCTTTGGTATGCTTAATGTAATTTTCATTGTAAAGGAGACACTACTATAATGGGAATGCAAGAACTATTTTTGGAAATTTATCTATTCATACTTTGTATTAACGGGGGCATAATGGTCGTGGATTCTGTAAGCGATACGCCATTAATTACGCCCTTTGATGCTACGAAGCATTGTTGGCAAAACAATGGCATACTAAGTAATATTGAAACTGAATCTGATTGTATTGCAATTAGTGGAGGTCAATGGGCATACACGAATGTAACGGCGACATCAATGCCAGATATTTACTATTATGACATTAATACAAATTCAACTAGCGGGGAATTAATTGGAACCGTTACGGGAAACCAAACGGGGAATAGTAATGCAATATTAGATCCTTTAACTGATGCCGTGTTTTATCCTATTGCTCTAGTGCAAGGAATAATTAATTTCCTTACAGGTGGTTTCATTTGGCAAACTCTAAACATTATTGGACTACCCGCCGTGTTTGTCCTGGTGTTACAAAGTGTAATCGGTTTGTTACTTGTTAGAACTATCATCTACTATGTAACGGGTCGATAGTAAATCTCTTTTATAACATAGTTAAAACCTAGTAGTTATGGACTTTGGGCAAATTCTTGGAATTGTCGTTATGGTCGTCGGTGTCATAATCGGTTTGATCATATACAACGCATTTTCAGGTGCTTTGGATTGTACAACCTTAACAGGATACGATCCTGTAACTCCAGCTTCTTCAACAGGACCAGCTAAATCATGTTTGGACACTAAGAGTAATGCTGATATTGTATTCAGTATCATTCCTGTATTCATCATCTTGGGCTTGATTCCGTTAATTAGAGGCTCTCTTTCAAGAGGACTTTAGATAAGTAATATTATCTAAACGGGTTCGACCAAGAATGTCGTAAAACTTTTCTTTTTTGATTTAATCTTTTAAGTATATCCTTACTAGATTAACATAGTAACAATGGCAGTAAATATAATAATTAGGGTTTTGATTGCTCTTTTCGCCGTGGGAATAGTTGTTATGTTATTTTTCCCAATCATTTACGAACTTGCTTACAATGTTCCCACCTGGGACAATATGCCGGACAAAGTATTAGCTAATCGTGATAACTTGTATTCTATATTCTTGATGATCCCATTGTTTGCAATAGGTGGGATCCTACTTTGGGCTTACATGGCATCAACGAGAAAGACACAGGATGATTATTGATGAACCATGTGTTATTGTTACTACCATTATTGCTAGTGGTATCGGTTCCCGTTGTATATGCCGAAGTTGGTCCTAACTACGATACTATAACTAATGATGATGGAACCATCACTTGGAGTAATGCACCTGAAAGAATTTTAGTTGGCAATTCATGGCAGAATTATTTTATTTCTATTGATACTCAAAAGGTAATTTTTAATTCAAACAATATAGGAGGACTCACTTATGATATTTCTAGTTGTAGTTATTCCCTTTATGAAAATGGGTATTCTGGAAATCAAATAATTCCCTCTGTTAGTTTGGTTGGAACTGTAAATGATGGGGAATGGAAACACCTAACAGTTAATGATGAATTATGTTTAGTAGATGTTGTAGAGAATGAAAAAGGAATTATCCTAACATCCACAAAAACAATAATTGAATCTCAAAACTTTCCAATATTTACCCCATACACAAATACAGTAACAAATAGCACGACAGGTTTTTTCACAGATAATTTTCTTGATGTTCAAACACAGAAACTAAAACATACTTTACAACTAGATATTGATTTAGGGATAAAAGAAACCTTTGAAATTTGGGATGATTCAGGTGATGAGTTGGGAATTTCACAAACAATTCATGTTGGTAGTGAGATTGTGATAGGTGAAACTGTAATCCCAATAGCACAATACAATGGTCAATCCTTTGACCGTTCCTTCATTGTTGATAACCAAGCAGAGATTTTACAATTAACAGATTCAATTAATTATGATTTTGATGTGGGGATTGATTCGTTAAGTAATGTCAATATTATTTATGATGATTCTTCAACAATTCCATACAAAGTAAATTTAGATTATGCTAATGGTAATTTTACAAATTATCTATACATTGATCCTACATTTACCAATACAGGATCTTTATCTGGAAGTAATTGGGATTTTGATTTATCTTCTTTATCTGGAAGTATAATTATTTCAAGTGGAGATATTGATGGAACTTCTTTAACTGCATCTGAAATTACTGATGCACAAAATAATATCGGAGGCACATGGAACACCCCTGCATCTGGAACTGTACATAATATTCACACCTTTACTTCTTCAGGAACTTTTGCAGTTACAGGTTCAGGTAATGTAGAGTATCTCGTTGTATCTGGCGGAGGAGCTGGAGGAGCTGGCGAAGGAGCTGGTGGAGGAGCTGGAGGATTACTTACAAATACAGGTCATGCAGTAACTACACAATCTTATCCCGTTACCGTTGGAATTGGTGGCGCATCTTCAACATCCACGATTGGTGCAAATGGGGGCAATTCAATTTTTGACACCATAACCTCAATAGGGGGGGGAGCTGGTGGAGCCACTTTTAGTACAGCAACATCTACGGGAGGTTCTGGAGGATCAGGTGGTGGAGGGGTTTATTTCGGGGGAGGAGCTGGATCAGGAATTTCAGGTCAAGGAAATAATGGTGGCAGTACAGGGGGTTCAGGTGGAAGTTATCCATCAGGTGGAGGAGGAGGAGCATCACAAGTTGGAGGTACTCCAAGTTCTAACACTGATGCAACGGGAGGTTATGGTGGAAATGGATTACAAAGTAGTATCACAGGTTCTACAATCTATTATTCAGGTGGTGGAGGTGGAGCAAATTTTGGTAATAATTTAGGAGGTGCTGGTGGTCTTGGTGGAGGATCTACCGGTGCTAGTGGTATTCAAGGAACTGATGGACTTGGAGGTGGAGGATCTGGAGGCAGTAACAACGGAGGCAGTACGGTAAATCCTACTGATGGAGGGGATGGTGTAGTAATTATAAAATATAATTCTGCGGATTTTTCTGCAACAGGAGGATCTCTTACAACTCAATCTAGTGCATCTTCATCGCCTGTTTTGAGTTTTAATTATAGTGTTGGAGTTCCACCTGATGCACCAACGGGATTAACTAGCACAATACAGGATCCTAATAATTCTCCTTTAGATGTTTTTCTCCAATGGTCAAACCCTACTAATGTCGGTTCAGGAACTTTAACAGGATTTGAAATTTACAGAGATGGAATATTGATTGATACTATTGGTTTAGTTAATTCTTATACTGATACCGTTACGGCGGGTAGTCATTCTTT
>Ga0233413_10000850_pt1 | contig 14036 bp, 20 predicted proteins | sample Na_anoxic_6_MG_FD_189019 | JGI IMG/M metagenome (GOLD analysis project Ga0233413, IMG submission 189019) | Seawater microbial communities from Saanich Inlet, British Columbia, Canada - Na_anoxic_6_MG | ecosystem: Environmental > Aquatic > Marine > Inlet | place: Canada: British Columbia... | reverse complement strand
CAACAGAACTATTAATAAAAACTTTATGAAATGTAAAGATTTTACTTGACAAATGGCATGATATTTGGTATAATAGAGTCTTAGAAAAATATAACTGCGTGCGAACTATAAGATATCTTGATACATGCCAAGGTAAGGAACCATAACTGTTCGCACGGAGAGGGTTCACTTATCTTGGCATTTTTTTATGGAGTAATTTAATGAAATTCAGTGAATGTAGAGGAGAAGTAGGGCAAGTAATCTCACAAGATTTTCTTTCCCCAATGATATTCCCTAGATGGCTTGCCAAGTCAAAGAATCTTTCCCCTAGAGATAAAATGGTATTTCTTGCTCTTCTGCAAGATTTGGAATATGAGGAAATGTCTAAATCTTTAGAAATAGAACATGCATCATCACAAGATGAAATGTGTCATTGGGTAGGCTTATCCCTAGAAGTATTTAAGAAAAGCTTAAACAAACTAAAATCTCTTGGGGTAGTAGAAGTTGAAAAAATAGAGGGGAAAATATTCTATCATATGCTAGATTTTGAAGTGGAAGGTGTACTATGATTATAGGAGAAGAATATAAGCCTTTCAATTTATTTTTTGGTGCTGTCATGCCTAACTGGTTAATGAAGAGAACTGAAATAAATGGGAATGATAAAATGATTTTTAGTAGGCTGTGCCAATATGCAGGAAAAAATGGGAAAGCTTTCCCAAAACGAGAAACATTAGCCGAAGAAGTTGGTTTAAAGGAAAACACTGTCAGAAAAATACTAATAAAATTGGAGGACAATGGACTAATAAAAATAAAACCCAAAAAAAATGGTGTTCCAACAGAGTATATTTTCACTTGGCATAAATGGATTAACACTGGATTCAAAGATGCAGACCTAAAAATGGGAATGGAAAATGGGGATAACCATCCCCGAAATAAAGAGGAAATGGGGATAACCATCCCCGAAAATCATGAAAATGGGGATAACCATCCCCAAAATAAAGGTTGTAAAACGTCTTCAAGGCAGACAGGTAAAGGGTTTGAAGCCAATGAGGAAGCTCCTAAGAGAATCAACTCTTTAAGAGAATCAACAGAACAGGAAAATCCTGACCTCACCAAAAAACCTTGTGATAAATACAATTATGAGTACGTTGGAGATATGAAAGATAGCAGTTCCTATTTTGAAAAGTTAGCTCAAACTAAGAAATCATTTATAGCTATGTTGGAACGAGATTATGGCAGACCTGTTCAGACTACTTATAAAGATAACTTACTTGGTGGTAAGAATGAGAAGTTCTTTAAGTCACTCACTACTTTTCTCTTGGTCTGGGATAAGCAGACTCCTAACAGAGTTCAGACATATAGAGGTTTAGTTAAGTCATATTATAGGAATGTGTTCTTTGAATCAGATGAAACGAGTAAGCATAAGTATTATTGGGAGAAAGCACCAAATCCTAATCAATTGATTACTGAGAATGGTATTGAGATTTGGGAACAGTTTTGGGTAGATAATCCTATGCTACAATTAAAGAGTAAGAAAGTATCTAATGAAGTTAAAATACAGCAAGCAGTAGAGAAAAAGAAATTTAAGTGGTATCTGGAAGAGATTAAAAGGCACATATTTGATAATTGTCACGAATTGTTTACAGGAACTCCAGAACAGAGGAATGAGTATTTTGATCTGAAAGAAATTAGAGATGAAATTGTAATATTTAGAAAGGAGAGTGGTGTGAAATGACAATTCCAGTGGTAGAACCAGAGGAAGCAATTATGTACAGATGTCCTTTCTGTGAGGAGCATAATTATTATATTAATACTTTAGAGTTTTATAGTGCTTTTCAATTTAAGGATGTTCTTTATCAAGATGTAGAAACGGATGCTTTAGATTGTCAAAGGTGTGGGAGAGAAATAAGAGTAATAAGGCATATAACTTAATGGAAAAAATAACTGACTACATACAGGATAGTATAATAAAACTGTTACTTCAAGATAAGAATTTCTTGACGTTATGCAGAACCAGTATCTCTACGAATCTCTTTGACGGAATGATTCGAAAAGATTTGTGCTCTATGCTGTACAGTTATTATGATGAGTTTAAGGATGCTCCTAAAGATGATTTCAAAGACTTCATCAAAGCATCTGATGAAAGGTCTAAGGAAGCAAAACTCTATCGGCTATATTTAAAGAAGATTAAGACCATTGACCTCAATAAGAAGTATGTCGTATCTCAATTGATTGAATGGATTCAGTATCAACAGTTGACAGCAGCAGTCTTAAGATCAGCAGAGTTAATTAAGGCAAAGAAGTATAAAGAAGTTAAGCAAACTATTCTGGAAGCATTCAATACTGAGTTAAATGTTTATGATACTGGAATGGATTTCTGGGATTTCATTCACACAGGTGATGATGATCTGGATGTAGTTTGCAGAACAGGGATCAATACTATTGATGCTAAGATTCATGGTTACTGCAGATCAGAATTATTTCTTTGGCTTGGTGCGACTAACGTAGGTAAGTCATGGGCTTTGATTGACGGAGCTATGAGTGCTTTACTTCAAGGTAAGAATATAGTAGTCTACACTCTTGAAATGATTACCAAGAACTACATGAAGAGATTGGGTATGTCTATGTCAGGAATGAAAAGAGAGTTCAGTTCTAACGATGATCTGATGGTGACGTTTGCTGACGGTACATCTCATAACTTTGCTGACAGAGAAATTCTTAACACTGATTCAAAACTATTTAAGAAGTCAAAAGAATTCTATAAGAAAAGAAATGGTAAGATGATTGTTAAAGAAGGTATTGAAGGTAAGTTCACAGTAGGAGGAATTCACGCTCACCTTAATCAACTTGAGATTAGTGGCTTTGCTCCCGATATTATATTTGTTGACTACGCAGACTTACTTGCAGCAGACAGAACATTTAAAGAGAAGATTCATGAGATAGATGATGTGTTCACAAACTTAAGAGGTTTAGCAAAGGAGAGGAACATCAGTGTAGTGAGTGCAACACAGGGTACGAGAGATGCTATTGATGCTAGGAGAGTAGGACTGAGACAGACCTCTGGGAGTATAGGTAAGGCAAAGATAGCTGACGTAGTGATGTCACTTAACCAGACAGAGGAAGAGAGAAGGAATAATGTTATGAGACTCTTCGCAGCTAAAGTGAGAGAAGGTCAGAAGTACTGGAGTGTGTCAATGATACAAGCACTTGACGTAGGAGCTTTCTGCTTGGAAGATGAGGAAATTATAGGAAATGAGGATGATTAGAAAACTTTTTTTATTTTTTACTTGACATTATCTTATATTATGCTATAATGTATACATAATTAAAATTTAATAACTGTGTGTAGTGTAACGGTAGCACGATTGCTTTGGGAGCATTTAGAGGATGTTCGATTCATCCTACACAGATTTTCAAAGCCTCAGTGATGGAATGGCATACATGTTAGGTTTAGAACCTAAATTCTACAGGTTCGAATCCTGTCTGAGGTATTTATTAACAGGGGGATAAATGGTAAATCGGGTCGCACCTGATGGAGGTTCAATTCCTCTACCCCTGACCATTTAATCTCTCGTAGTTCAATGGCAGAACAGTGGGTTTTTAACCCATCAATAAAAGTTCGATTCTTTTCGGGGGAACATTTTAACCTTAACCAAAGGAGAGTTATGAGTAAAACAATTGAAGCATTAGAAAAAAGTATTGATCATTGGAAAACAGACATATTAAAAAATAGAGAATTTCCATCAGGAAAAGATTGTGCGTTGTGTAGGGTATTCTTTTATGAGGATTGGGAGGGTGATGATCCTGCTACTGGTTGTGCTCAGTGTCCGTTGTATATAGAAGGTCAGGGATGTGACACATATGATTCTCTTTTTAAGAAATATGTAACTGTGCAGGATCATATGATTGTAGAAAAGCAAAAAGCAGCAATAGAAATGATTGAGTTCATGGAAAAATTGTTAGTTAAGGAAAAGGCAAAACCAGTAAAACCAAAAACTATTAAAGAGGATTTGATTGAGAAACTTAAGATAGAATATCCTCATGCATATGATATAACAATCTATTCAGATACGCTCTTCAGGATTTTGGGAATCTCAGAGAATGATCAAAATGTATCTAGTGAAAATTATAAGATACAAGTGTATAAAAAATAAGTGTTCATAGCTTAATTGGAAGAGCAACGGACTTCTAATTCGTTAGGTCTAGGTTCGAGTCTCTTCGGAAGCATTTTATTTATGGTAGATATATATCAATTAGTTAGATTACTTGGCTGTGAACCGAGTGGCTGTGGGTGCAAATCCCACTATCTACCCCATTTTTATTTTTAAGGAGAATAACTTGAAAAACCCTTTCGATATTAGAGAGTACCTCACCTCTCAGGAAGTACACTTTAAGGAAGAGGGTGAGAACATAGGAATGGGTAGTGTAGGTATCTGCTGTCCTTCCTGTGGCGATGATAACTACCATATGGGTATTGATGTAGATACCAAGTTATACAACTGTTGGAAATGTGAGGAGCAGGGTAATCTAGTTAAATTGATCATGTTACTTGAGGACTGTTCTACTACTTCTGCCTTTACCAGAATAAAAGATGGACAGTATGAGAAAGTAATTGATCGCAAGAATTTTCAAGAACAGGTGCAGGAACTCTTAACACAATTTAGTACTATTGAGGAGATGGCGAAGCCTGAGAAAAAGAAATTGGAAGTTCCTTTTACTCACCATTTGCATGAACTTGATGAACAGTTTATATTTGATAGAATGTTTTTGAAATTTATTAAGGAAAGAAATTACTCTCCAGAAGAATTAGCTGAATGGGGAATTGTAGCCGAGGTTGTGGGAGAGTATGGTTACAGATTAATGTTTCCTGTCACCTATGAGGGAGAGATTGTCTCTTACTTAGGTAGAACGGTTTCTAATGATAAGACAAAGTACAAGAACTGTAGTAACGATACTGCTATCATATCTATGAGGAAACTACTCTATGGTTATGACTACATTACAAAAGGTCAGGATAGTCTTGTCATATGTGAGGGAGTGTTTGATACAATAAGATTTGGTAAGGGAGTGGCTGTAGGTATCTTCGGAAAAGATATGTCAGTTGATCAGATGGCATTACTTTGTTCACTGGATATTAGGAAAGAGATTTGGATAGCACTTGATGGAGAAGCCTTATATGATGCTGACAAGATAGCTAAAAATTTAAAGCCTCTAGTTAATGCACAAGTGAAGATACTTGTTCTTGAGTCCGGTAAAGACCCTGACAATTATCCTAGAGAAGAACTTTTGGAAATGATAAAATAAATTTATTTTCTTCTTGACAAAGTATTAAGAATTTGATATACTGTACTCATAATTTAAATCTTATTGAAAGGAGAATCAGTATTAAGACAACTGTAGATAATCCAAAGAGTGGATGGTTAGAAAGATCATTAACTATTGTCTTCGAAAAAGAAATTGAGATGATGATCTTCGAGAGAATTATGCAGTCAGATTATGTGGTAGCCGACTTTGTAGCAGACACAGATACATTCGAAACAACGACAGAGGAAGTACAACATTTATTAGATCAAGTTTGTGAAACTTTAAAAGGAGAATAAATTATGTTAGCAAAAATGTACAATCCAAAAAAGGAAGATTGGAAAGAGAGAACTTTAGCAATAACTTTCCAGAAAGAAATTGAGTATGATGTTTTCAAAAGAATAATGGAATCTGACTGCATTGTAGCAAAAATGGTTGCGGATGATCCTTCCGTAAATGCAAAGAGTGGTTTTGCACAAATACTGATCAATGATATTGCAATAGCTATGGAGGACATATGACAAAGGTTGATGACCATATCTGTTGTGTCTGTGATTCTCCTATAGTTGAGATTTATAAGTACAAAAAAGATAAGGAGAAACATGGTCACAACGTCATAAAATTCAGAAAGATGAATGACAAAGTTGTTCAACTAGGACAGGGCTTACTCAGGCATTCTAAATGTGATCCTAACTCAACTAATTGGATGAAAAATCCTGAATTAAAAAAGATAAGTGATGAAGCAATGGAGGTGGTTAAATGAAAAGAAAAGACATAGTAAAGAAAGCTTTGAAGTTTGCTACTAAAGCTCATGACGGACAAGTACGAAAGTACACTGGAGAGCCTTACATCAACCATACTATAGCTGTTGCTAGATTAGTGGCTAAAGTTAGTGATGATAAGAGAATGGAAGCTGCAGCACTACTCCATGACGTTGTAGAGGATACTGACGTTACTATAGAGGAGATAGTGAGAGAGTTCGGTTTGTTCATAGGTTCTCTAGTTGCTGATCTAACTGACGTATCAAAACCAGAAGATGGTAACAGGAGGATGAGAAAGGAAATGGATTTCAAGCACACAGCGGTGTCTTCTGCAAGTGCTAAGACTATAAAGCTTTCTGACCTGATAGATAACACATCTTCTATAGTTGGTGCTGATGAGGGTTTCGCTAGAGTATACATGGCAGAGAAGGAACGATTGCTTACAGTGCTTAAAGAAGGAGATAGTAAACTTCATAAAATGGCAAGTAACTTAGTCAAAGAGTTTTTTAAGAAAGAAGAAATGTATGCCCAGATTTGATGATAAAGTAATAAAGGAATATGGTAAGAAGATTGCTAAAGCTTTACAGGTTGTAATTAAATGTGATGAGTTCGGAAAGACTTGGCATAAGGATAATAAGGATTGTAAAATCTGTAAGATAGACTCTGTTGAATACCATACTAAGTGTAAGCAGTTTACTAAAGGAGAGGGAGCAGGTCATAGACCTAGAGCAACTACTTACAGGAAGAAAAAGAAGTCTAAGAAGATCAACAAGATTATCTATAAAGCTAAGAAGAGAATGTTGCAACCATTTAGAAAGCATACTAGAAGTGATGTGATTTACAGATTCATAAAAGAGCAGGAAGCTGCTACTACTAATATGCTTATGAAACATCTTTCTGATTACTTTGAATGTGATTCACCTGATTACAAATGTGTTACTGATTACATCTACAACATGAGAAAGCAATTGGATAAGATTGGTCATGAGAAGATTGAGAATTACAGAGGTTGGTATACCATAAAGAAAACAACTAAAGGAACACATTACGGTAATACTAATGAGGCTAGAGCACTTAAAGCAAATCAATTAGAACAAGAGAAAAAAGAAAGGGATGAAAAAAATGGAGAAAGTTTATAAAGTAACATTACCAACAGTTTATGTTATTGCAGTAAGTGAGGAGCATGCAGTAGACCTTGCTTGTGATAAAGTAACAGAGAAAGAGGATGGTTTTAAAACCGAGATAATAGTTGCACTAGACTGAGTAAGGAAGGTTGACAGAGTCTGGTAATGTGCCTGTTTGCTAAACAGTGGCTACCGAATGGGTTCAATTCCCTGCAGACCCACCATTTAGAAATAGAGGGTATGGTGTTTAACGGTAGCATGAAAGGCTTCCAACCTTTTGGTTTCGGTTCGAATCCGAATATCCTCTCCAACTTTAAAAGGAGAATATTATGAATTTAAAAGCATTTATTTTAGCAGTACTTATCTGGATGATTTTAATAGTGGGGACTGTAGCTGTATTTGGTGATGAGCCGATTCTGGATCATCCAACTACGGTAGAAGGTATTCTAGAGGAACTGAATTCTGATCCTATAATTGTTTATCAATTAGGATTTTATTTTGAATGTAAGAATCCAGAAGCATCTAAACCTATTTTAGTTTTGCTTACTGGAAAGACTACAGCACAACTTGAATCTAAATGGAAGCAGTTTGGTCAGTGGCTTCCTTTGGTTAGTAACAACTGGAAGATAGTAACTGGTAGTGGTCTGGTAGTATGTCTTGATACAGAGAGAAGGATAATCTTTGCTACAGATGACAGTAGTGCTTTCCACATGAGTAGGAAGCCTAAACCAAAACCACCACCTGATCCAAATAGAAGACCTGATAATCGTGCAATGGATATATAAAATTAATGTCTTGTAGCATAATTGGTAATGCACCTCACTGTTAATGAGGGATCGACAGATCAATGCAGGTTCGAGTCCTGCCGAGGCAGCCATATAAGGTCGGATGTTGTAAGGTGCATATTTGAGAAGCAAGGCTCAAAAGGTGAAGGATCATTTCCTTCAATGACCGCCATATAATGATCCGTAGTTCAACGGTTAGAATAGGACACTCATAATGTCTTGATCACAGTTCGATTCTGTGCGGATCAATTTTTAGAGAGCTTGGCTGAGTGGTTAAGCGGTTGGCTGCAACCCTTCATACACTGGTTCGAATCCAGTAGCTCTCTCCATTTAAAGGAGAATAATTATGACTGTCTATGAAAGAAATTACAATGTAGGAAAACAGCATCACGACAATGGTTGGCAATGTACTCCACCAATGACTCTGCCTGATCCTCATGCTTTCAGAGGGTACATGGATGGTTATGGTGGGAATGAGTTTAGAGAACCAGTTAAGGCAGGATTAATAATAGACGAACTTCATAAAAAAGGAATGGTAACTATTAAAGGAGAATAGAATGCATGAAACCTGTGAAAAATGTAAGAGAGGAAAAACTGAAACACTGAATGGAGTTGGTAACGTACTGAATCCAGATGTTATTGTAGTTGAGGAACAGCCTGTCAATCATTCAAGACTTTCTAGGGAATTGACTAAAGCAGGTTTCTCTCAGGACAAAATATTCTACACAAGTATTGTTAAATGTAGAGCACCTAAGAAAGGTAAGATAGAACCAAAGATAACTGATCGGCAAATTAAGTTATGTAGTGAGTTCCTACAGGCTGATATTAAGGACATGAAACCTAAACTCATGATACTGATGGGGGGAGCTAGTTCTAAAGCTATCTTAAAGAAGACAGGTGGAGTTAATAAGTTTAGAGGTAACAATATTCCTTTTCATGAGAAGTCATGTAACGTAGTGGTTACTTATAATCAAGAGCAGTCTCAGGTCAGGCACTTACAACCTGTATTTGAGAGAGACTTGAAGTTTGCTAAGTCAACTGGTATGCGAAGATACCGATTTGATCACGACTATAGAGAAGATAATAAAACTCTCGACTCAGAAGATGCTATAGATTTAATGGACATGATTGTTGACGAGAAAAAAGATTTTGCTTTGGATTGGGAAACATATCCATTAAAACCTTTTAATAAAGGTGCTCAGTTAATTAGTTGTGGAATAGCTTTGTCTCATAAAGAATCTTATTCCTTCTTAGTAGAAGACCCTGATAGTATTATGGATGGAAGACTTAAGTATCATTTAAAACAGCTTCTTGAATCCGAATGCGTGAAGATATTCCACAATTATAAGTTTGAAAGAATGTGGGCGAAGCAAAGACTTGGTATTGATATAAAGAATAAAATCATTGATACTCAGTACCTAGCATACATCAAGAACGAAACAAATAGAACACATAATCTAGGTCATTTATCATTCGTAAATTTTGGACTAGAGAAGATCAAAGAAGCTGACAAGTATATAGAGGACATGAGAAAGTGTCCTACAGACTTACTTATGAAGTACAACGGTCTGGATACTAAATTAACTTATAAGCTTAGAGATCATTACACACCACTCCTTGACGATAAGGATCACGCTGTACACACCATGTTGATTGACGGAGCAGAAGCTACTCTTAAAGCTGAGATGGCAGGTGCTTTAATCGATCAAAAAGTTTTAATCAATAACAAAAAGAGGGTAGGTGCTGAGAGATATAAAGAAATGGCTTTGCTTAGAGACATGCAAGTAGTCAAAGATTTTGAAGAAGATAAAGGACAGGAAATAAATCTTAATGCTTGGCAACAAACTAACAAGATACTGTTTAAACATCTGAAACTTAAAAGTATTAAGAAGACTCCATCAGGTGTAAATGACAGTGGTGATGTAGAGGTGCTAGAGCATTATGGTGATGTTCCATTCTGTGAGCATTTACTTAAGTACAGGAAGTTAAATAAACTTCACTCAACTTATTTAGTAGGTGCTGAGAAAGCTATCTATGATGATGGTCTGATTCATACTAATTACAATTTGCATTTCACAGAGACAGGAAGATTGTCAAGTGATAGTCCTAATCTGCAAAACTTTCCGAAACATGATAATGCTTTTGTTAGAGAGATGTTTATAGTTCCAGAGAATCATTACTTAATGTCCTTTGACTATTCTGGAGCAGAAGTAAGATGTATGGCAATGGAGAGTAGAGACAGGGAGTTGATCAGACAGATTAATGCTAAGTATGACATGCATCAGTTTTGGGCAGACAGGTTATCGAAGATCACAGGAACAGAAGTAAGTAGATTCAGTGCAAAGAATGGTTTCGTATTTCCCTCGTTCTACGGAGCAGGGTTCAAATCAATTGCTAGGAATCTAGAACTAGATCAAGATGATATGCAACAGGCACAGAATGAATTATTTAAGATGTATCCGAGCATTAAGAATTGGCAGAAACAGTTAGAACAGTTTTATAATAAGCATCATTACGTTGAGAGTCTTTTAGGTAGGCGAAGACACGCTCCACTTGACTACAACCAAATGATCAATACACCTGTTCAAAGTCTTGCTAGTGATCTGTGTCTGCTTTCGATGATCGAAGCCTCTAGAGAGGGGTATAAAATTCCGTTGATAATTCATGATGACATAACTTTGTACGTTCATAAAGATGACGTTTTAAAAACTTACAAACGAATAAAGAAGATTATGACTCGATGGGATTACGATTTTATCAACGTAGATTTGGAAATTGAATGCTTGATTGGCACTAACTGGTTCAATCAAAAGGAGTTACAACTGCGTAAAAAAGTTGTATAAATGTTGATTTTTATCTTGACATTTGCTGAGATTATGGTATAATATACTATATAAATAATTGAGAAACTAATGAAAGGAAACAATAATGGAAGAAGCAATTGAAACACTTGCAAGTAAAATAACAGGTCAAACAAGTTCGCAAGAAGCCTTAGAAATTTCACAGGCAATTTTGAATCTGCAAAATGCATTATGTGCTAAAAAAAATAATCGATAGAAAGGGCATACAAGGTAACAACCTCCTTGACAGTGGTCGAAATTTTTATTACCTACATTGATAAAAATATCTGCCTTGTATGCATGTTTATAAGGGTACACATGTTCCAAGGGGGCGAGATTCCCTTGCACGGAGTCTGTGACAAGTTCGATTCTTGTTGTGTCCACAGTTATGAAAGGAGAATGATGAAAATATTACGCACTCGCATTTCTACTGGAAACCGTATCGATGAGTTATCAGTAAAAGATGCAACAACTATTTTACTACCGTTTTACTATCAAGAGTTTATGGGATTAGGATCAAAGTTTCGAACACATATTAGAAATCGTTTAAAAGATGGAGAGCCGATGTTCTCCGAAATTTATTGTTACCAATTGAAAGGAGAATGAATGGTATTATTGTGGATTTTAGGAATGGTGTTTTTTGGGGGGCTTGCTTTAATTGCTTTTTCTGAGTATGATGGTTATGATATTGGTCTACAAGCAGGAATAGGATTGGGTGCGAGTATACTTGGCGGTTTAGCATTGTTGGTCATGCTGTTAGCACTTCCTATACAACGTATGGACACGAAACAACTTATTAGGGATGCAGAGACTACAAGAGTAGTAATTAAAGAAGCAAGAAAAGATGCCTTTGGTGATGTTGAACGTATGGCTTTAATTAGCGATGTGATATCACTGAACAAGCGTATTGTGAATGCCAAATACTGGAATAATACATTCTATGATATTTGGATTAGTGATGAAATAGAAAATTTAGAAATGTTAAAGTGAAAACGAAAGGAAAAAAAGAAAATGGCAAAGAAAGCGAAAGCAAAAAGTAATTTTAACGCAGAGAGATTGAAAGAGAGAATTGAGAATTCAGGAAGAGAAAGTACTACTCATTGGTATTTAAAAACTCCTGAGAATTTGAAAGCATTCAAAACTATAGTTGGAGATAACTTTGTAAGAGTACTCCCTGCTAAGAATGATGCTGATGATTTTGCATATGACATATCTGTTCATTACAATATAGGAGTGGAGAAGTTCAAGAGTGCTTTCCTATGCAGAGAAAAGATGTTAGGAGAAGCGTGTCCTGTATGTGAAGAAAGTAGAAAGCTGTATGCAGCAGGTAGGTCAGAGGATGCTAAAGCATTCAAGATTACTGACAGAACTCTAGTCTTTATAATTGACAGAGACAAACAAGAGGAAGGTGTCAAGATATATGATGCACCTACTTCAAGTGTAGGACACAATTTGGTTAACTTATGCCAAAATAGACGTACAAAAGAAATAACAGATATCAGCGATCCTCTTGAAGGTTTTGATGCTATCATAGTAAGAGAAGGATTAGGTAAGAACAATACAAAGTATACGTCAGTTCAACTAGACCATCCTTCAACACCATTGGGAAGTGACGATCAGATTAAGGAATATCTGGAAGCAGTTCCTGAGTTCAAAGAAGTACTTAACTTTCAGGATTACGATGTGATCAAAGCTGAAATGACAGGAGAAGATACAGCACCTGTTCAAGATCATGATCCTGTAGCTGATGAAGAGCCTACTATTAATGATCCTGATGAAGTTGATGAGAAACCAGAAGTTGCAAATGATTGCCCAGAAGGTTTTGAATTTGGTGAGGACTTTGAAGATGAGGATGAGTGTGAGGATTGCAAGGAAGATGAGAGAAAAACATGGAAAGCTTGTAAGAAACAACACAAAGCACTGAATGATGAAATACCGTTTTAAAGAATAATTATGCGGAGGTTGTCTGCGAAGATATCTTCAAGAAGACACGTTATTTAGGAGAGATTGTACTTGGTAAGAGTTTCATGAACTAATGCTATTTGCAGTCCCTACATAATACAGGTGAGACTCCTGAACTCTGCTCCAATTAAGGGGTAGTGGTGTAAGTAACATATGCAACCGTAGGTTGTGCGATGTGAGGTATCGAGTCCTCACCTACCCACTTTATAGAAAGGAGAAATAATGGAAGAATGGAATAAAGAAACTGCTCTAGATGAGGTTGAGATCAATGAGCATGACATGCAGAACGAATGGAATATGCAGCCAGTGATTTACCTAGAGAACTCTTTAAGGGTGTCTGAGTTGGTTCATAGGAGAGATTCCTTACAGAGAGATAAAATTAAAACAATAAAAGATGTACAAAAGGTGTCCACAGGTAAAGTATTATCTGATGCAGCTTTGGGCAGAGAATTAGATACCGATCAAGAGTTAATTGATTTAAATTTCCAAATCAGTAATGCGAAAGCAAGTGTTAGTGCTTTACAACAGAAGAAAGCTTCATTGGAAAATCTACAAGAACTTTTGATCAATGGAATAAGTGCAGAACCTAAATCACCAGACGAGAAGAAAGCTATGAGAGAACATATACAGAAGGGTGTGAGAGAGAAGAATGGCGAAAGTAAAAAAGGAAGTGGTTAAAGAAACGAGTAAGACTAGAGTAGAGTTTGTAAGTACAGGTTCAGTGTTGCTGAATTTAGCAATGAGTGGAAAGGGTAAGGAGGGCGGTTACGCAAGAGGTCGAATAGTGAATTTGGTAGGAGATGGAAGTTCAGGAAAGACCCTTCTTGCCCTAGAAGCGTGTGCTCAAGTTTATTATAATCTTAATAGAAAGGAGAGTGATTTATTTCCTGCTGTAAAGAAGGTTACAATAGTCTATAACAATGTTGAAGGTGTCATGGATTTCCCTATAGAAGATATGTATGGAGAGGAGTTAGTCAAGGCAATCGAATGGGTAAGATTTGACACAGCAGAAACTGTAGGAAGAGATTACTTGAAGAGAGTAAAAGATTTAAAGAAGGGCGAGTTCTTACTTTATATTATTGACTCCATAGATGCCATGAGTTCTACAGCGAGTAAGAAGAGAGCAGAAGAATCGATTAAAAAAGAGAAGGATCAGGATGGCAGTTATGGTATGGAGAAGCAGAAGTACTTTTCAAGTACTCTCTTTCCTAGAGCTTGTGAATATATGGAAGGGAAAGATGCTACAATGATTTGTATTAGTCAGGTTAGGGAGAACATTAATGC
>Ga0233413_10000849_pt1 | contig 14044 bp, 17 predicted proteins | sample Na_anoxic_6_MG_FD_189019 | JGI IMG/M metagenome (GOLD analysis project Ga0233413, IMG submission 189019) | Seawater microbial communities from Saanich Inlet, British Columbia, Canada - Na_anoxic_6_MG | ecosystem: Environmental > Aquatic > Marine > Inlet | place: Canada: British Columbia... | reverse complement strand
TGTTTTTAATTTTTTAACATAAGAACTAATGTCAGTATCGAACCATTTATTTTTAGTTATAGTATCCACTAAAGTGTTGTAGATATTACATAGGTCCGAGGCTCTTTTTTCTCCCTTTTTTGCGTTACTGATTGATTCAATTGCCTTGTTAATAGTATCTTCACGCTCAAAATAATCACCCCCCTCATTAAGTTTTAACCATTCACCAATATTATTATATGGGTCACTTTTATTTACTCCCGCAAAGTTTTCGGTTTTGGTTAATAAAAAATTTTTATCACCTTTACAACATTCTAAATTTCCTAACTCTTCAGCCATTTTTATTTGTTATTTAAAATATTTATTAACCCTTCTGTTATGTTTGGTGTTGGATTCCTTCCGCCACCTTCTGTATTATCTTTAGTATCTTCATTATCTTTTTCTATTTGTTTTTTTACACCTTTTATACCATCATTAATGAATGCGTCATATAAGTCCTTAACCATAGCGGTAAATCCGTCTTTTAAGTCTTGAATTTGTGCTCCAGGTAATCTACCCCCATCAGGTTCTAGATTTTTATCTGTCGTAAAATAAGGTTTTTGACATTTAGCTTGTTCTAGGCCATAGCATTGCCCACTATTAAATTCTTCTGATTTTAAGTTATTTAAAAACTCTTGAAAATCTTCAGCGTCCCAGTCATTATCTTCAGTTCCATATGGTGAATAGTCAGTGAAGTTAGAAATCCTTTCTAAATTATCAGTACTAATTAAGGCGTTTGGTTTGTACCTAGAATAAACTAAGTCACCAGTTTCATTATATCTTGCTGTTGCGTATTCTGGCCAAAATTGGGTTAGTCGGTCTGCAACATCAATCATATCATCATCAGCTGCTTGAGAACCAACTAACCATTCTTTATCAGCAACCACATTAAACACATCTTGTTTGGTTCCATCAGTTAAATTAAGTAGTGTTGAAAGACCTGGGATAAGTTTAGCGTTCATTAAACCTAAATTAGACATTAATGTTTCGTCACCAAGTTTATTGTAAAAATAAGTTACTTGTGACATAGCAAGTACAGTGGGTATCTGTTTTATTACATTAATAATTTGGTTGTCAGGAACACCGGTAAAATATTTAAACCAACCCACGTCAGGTACATTATCGTAAGACATAGCATCTACCACATCATTTAAAAACTTTTCTCTACTATTATTTGGGATTTCGTCTATAGTTTCTGCCGTTTTATTAGGGTCATTTTTATTAGGGTATTTCTCTATAAACTCTTGAATATTATTAAATTCGTTTAAGTCTCTCATGAACATCCACCCTTGTAGGTACGCATATAGTTTTTTCGCGAAAGCTTCAGCTTCTTTATTAGATAACCCACCACTATCAAAAATAATTTTTTCATTACCTTTAAATTTTTGATAAAATTTTTCAGTTAAACCAGCTATAGCTTTTTCATTGGCTGTTAGTTTTTGGTATTCTTGCACTATAAGGTCTATAACTAGACCTACAGTAGAGGCTCCTAAAACGTACAACCAACCCCTTAAAGTTTTTGGTGTTGCTTTTATCAGTGTACCGCCAACAGTTACTTTGGTTAATTCAGCACGTAAAAGATTCTCAGCTTCTAGTCTTGAGTTTCTTTTACCACCTAACAAAATTCTAAGGTCCTCATCACTCAATTCACCCTTTTTAGCCTGTCTACGTAATTTTGCCGATGAGTTTCTACCCAATAAATCTATTATTCCATTCTTTTGTGCAAATGAATCTGACCTTAACAAAATCCCTATAATGTCGTCTGAAATTTCAGGTGGTATTGGGGTGCCTCTTTCAATTGACCTACCTACTAGATATACTATATCCTCCACAGACCTTGGTAATACAACAGTTGATTGTCCAGCTGCTTCATTTAATTCCTTTAATAAACTATTTAAGTTTGGTGGTGTTAAGTTATTCATCCATTTTTTTAATGCCTTTTGTTTTACACCAGCGAAACCAATAAATTTTCCTGAAAATAAAACATTTTTAACACTCTTAGTCCATTTCCCTACCAATGTGTCTGATTTTAAATCTTTTAGTGTTGGGAGTGTTGTTTCGGTTCCACCATCAGTTTTTATTTTTGTATCATCAGTTTTTATTTTTGTATCATCAGTTTTTATTTTTGTTTTTTCTGAAGTTTCTTTTGCAACTTTTTCTTCTAGTTCTTTCATTAGTGTACCAAATGGTCCTCTAAAACCACTACCATCCGCAAATCTTTCTGGTAGTCGTGCTATAATCTTTTCTAGTGTTTCTTTATTAATTGTACCATTTGAAATACCAACTATAATATTGTTTATATCTGTAAGCCGATATTGAGCACCGGTATCACTGACTATAAATTTACTTCCGTTTTTGGTAATTCTCATATTGCCCGCATTAGTCATTGTCTGAAGGACATTTCCTATCTTTAATGTTGCATCTCTAGTCATTAATTTATTTAACCTTGTAACTAACTTTTCAGCTGCCTCTTTTGGTATAGTTTTTCTTGAAAACAATTTGATGATATCATCATATAATCCACCTTGTTCATTTAATAATCCGTGTGATTTTGGTTTAAGCCCCATTATTGTACGAGCTCTTTCTAATTCCGTTATAATTGTTTTATTCATAATTATTTTTTTTACCACAGTGGATTTGACTTACCTCTACTTGGTTGGTAACTATCTGACCATTTACTATTTATTATCTGGTTTGCACTACCTCTAGTTATTCCAGACTCCCAAGTACCAAGTGATGCTGTACCAGCACCCGCACCATCATCAGATTCCCCAGTCCCTGTACCATCTTCTTGTTCCATAAATTCTTCTGGTGCATAACTATCTTGTGGGCCATCACTGTAAAAATCATATGCTTGGTTTTCTTTAGAGTAGTTGGTTTCTGGTTCAGTAAACCCTTCTTCACCTAGTTCCGGTTCAGAACCTAAAGCTCCTTTGCTAGTAAAACTATATTCATTTGCACCATCTGTATCAGCATACCCACCCTGTAACCCAGACATAGTATCTTCATTTAACACCTTTTTATCGTATATTAATTCTTTAAGTCTAGTTATATTTTCTTGCAATAAATTTCCCATAGTTATACTATATAAATATAAATACCAAAAAAGGTGGAATAATCCACCCATAATTTAATAATCTAAAACCTCTTTATTTTGATTGATGTATATAGACAATCCTTCCATTAGTTGTGTTTCGTCTATATTATCTATTAGTGTTGTTGTTTCTACGTCATCATCACCATAGTTTAACCATTCTTTTTCGTCAAAAAGGTCACAAACCTCTTCTAACTCCTCTACAGGTATTTCTAACTCATACTCATTACAAATCTCTTCTTCACATATTGTGAATTCTACAAGTATTGTACCTCTATCATTATACACAAAATAGGAGTGTATTTCTTCAATTACCATAATATCTTTTTTAGTTTAAATATATGGTATTAAAGTAAAATGCTAAAGTCTACGAGATTTTAACCAAAAAATTTCTCTTCCAGCTCTAGTTTCTAACGCTCTTAATTTTTGTTTAGATTTTTTTAAGTCTAATTCAGGTGATTTTTCTAGGTCTGCCATTAAAAATGAAGTAAACTCTAACACATCAGCATTTAATTCTTCCAGGTACTGTGCTCTATCCTGTAGTTGATTTATCTGGTCTTGTTGTAGAGCTACAATTTCTTCAGGAGATAAAAGTTTTTCTAACTCATCTTCAATACCCTCAATATCTTCTTCAGCATCATACATATCAAGTTCTTCGGTACCCAACATATCAGCATCATCTAATACTCTAAGAACCTCATCTTGGCCTGTCTCCTGTTCAAGGATGTTAGTTAGAACTCTATTTAATTGTTCTTCTGAAATTTTAATTCTTTTCATATTCTTTTTATTATAAATATAACCTAATATTTATTTGTCAACTAAATTATTTTTTTTATCTTTGTGGTGTGAAAGAAAAACTTAAAACACATAAATTAGTTGGGGTTGGATTGTCAAACCAGGATAAGTTGATATCTATAGGTAAGTTACGGCAGAAAGGTTTGGTCGAAGATGCATACTGGAGTATGGGTAAGTTTTACTTTTGGATTAAGAGGGGAAATAAATTATAAAAATTAAATAGGGTATTATGGGACATTATGAAGATTTATGGTATGATATACATGACGATATTAACAACAGGGGACTAAATGAGGAATTTGAAGCTCAATTAAAAAAGATGAGGTCACAGGATAAACATAAATATAAAGAAGTTAGAGATAGGTGGAGTTACGCTCACACCAAAGTAGTTAAATTATTCGACAAAAAAATAAGCAATAAAAAAGCCCTGAATTAACAGAGCTTTTTTATTAACAAGTTTTCTAGTTATTTAGAATTTGTATGATAAACCTAGGTTGAAAGTTCCCTCTCTGTCCCCAGCTTCGTCTTCTTTTAATCCCATACTATAGTTTGGTTCAACATTAAGACCTTTCCAAACATTGAAAGAGTACCCAACCCCAACTGTTAAGTTGTCCGTAGTTTCTTCTTGTGGTGCTTGTAGAGAAAGATACAAATCATTTTTTAGATTATATCTTGCCCATAAGTCGTAAATAGTTTCACCGTCCACATCTTCACCATTTTGTATTAAACCCAAAGTCCATGTTTCGTTAACAGCGTAACCAAAACCAATGTTTTGAGTTAACATGTCCACAGTTTCTTCTTGGTCACCATCATAAGTAGATACGACCATAAAGTTTTGAGCTGAAGCAAATAATGTTGATAGTGCTATAGCGGATGTTAAAAATAATTTTTTCATTTTATATTTTTGTTTTAACTTTTATACTTTCTAGTTATTTTTTACGAGATGTTGGAAAGTCTTCATCTCGTTACCGATGTTTTACTTTTTATTAGTAAAAAATGACATAACAATTACTAACACAACTAAACCTACAAATCCTCCTTCACCAAGTGAAGTCACAAGTGCTGATAAGTTAGCAATTACATCCATTCCAAATACTGTTCCGCCTGTTAAGACTGTCCATAAGATTGTTACTGGTAATACTGTCATCATAACTGATAACAACCCACCAAAAAATCCATTTACATACTTAATTACTGAATCCATAATTTTTCTTTTTTTTTAAATGTTTATATCACATAAGTTCCGGTTAACTTAGTGATGGTTATACCTTCTGTAACATATGTTTTTAAAGGTTCTTACAATACATACGTTATTTAATTAAAAAGTCAATAAAAGTAAAAAAACTAGTGTTTTTAGTGTGGCACTGGGTATTATAATAGATAATTGGGTTATATATTACGATATATCGTACTTGATTTTTTTGCTTTTTTACATTATTTTTAGTAAAAATAGCTTATGAAACTTAAAATATTAAAAGAACAAAACAAAAATTACAACCTATCTATACTAGATTTTGTAAGACTTTTAGACCCTAGTAAGGGTGGTAAATTTATGAGAATTTTATTAAAGGAATTAAAATTTTACGATAAATCTGTTGCCTTACCACAAGGTAGTGTTTGGGAACTAAGTAATCAAGTAGAGGTAACTCGTGGGATAAATGAAGAGGTGGTAAACGTTTTAATAGATTGTTTGGGTGGTGTTGACGCTATAAATGATTTAGAGAAGTTTGAGGTTTTATGTGATGAAAACCTAATTGCCATTAAAGATGTACAAGAATATAAATCTTTAGGTGAGATATCTTTGGCTGTTATAGACGCTGAAGAAAAACGATGTGGTAGTAAACCAATAAAAAAAATTATTTTAGATAGTTCCGATTATACCGTAATTAAACCACTTAATGTTTTTGCTTCCAGAAAATATGGGGCTTCTACTAAATGGTGTACTTCCAGTAAAGAACCTAAAACTTTTTACGAATATTCAAAAAAAGGTGTACTACTTTACATATTATCAAAACATAACGATAAAAAATGGGCAGTATATTATGATATAAAATTAAAAGAATTGTCCTGGTGGAACTCTAAAGATATCCTCACTGATGGTTATTTGGTTGATTTACCTGAAAATTTAAAAATAGATATCTTAAAATATATTTTAAATGAAGATAACCCTAATAGTCATTACTTCGACGAAAATACTAAATCACTGTCAGAACAAGTTTCTGTTGGTATGACTGATTCTGATGGTGACTATCAAGAGGTTATGGTTACACCAGAACCTTTTAATGGTGTATGGCGTAACGGTTCATACACTCAAAACGAATACGCTTATACAAGTACTGAGGATAAAATAGATGGTTTAGTCAACAAAACATTAGAATACCACTATACTATAGATGCCTTATCTAAAGGTGGTGAAGAAATGTAATTGCATAAAAAAACCCACAAATATGGGTTTTTTTTATGTGGTAGTTTATATTAGTTAATATAATACTTTAATTTTTGTTCATATAAATAACCTGGTTGTACGCCCTGTAAAGATTCTTGTACTTCACCATTTTTAATTATTGTTACGTTTGGGATACCTCTAACACCATATCTTGCGGCTAAAGCTTTCATTTGGTCTACATTAACTTTTAGTATGTTGTTTGGGTATTGTTCTTTTAACTTATCTATTGTTGGTGTTAACATTCTACATGGTCCACACCAAGGTGCCCAAAAATCCACCAAAACAACTTTTTCATTTTTTAGTTTTTCATCAAAAACTTTTTCATCTATTATATCCATTTGTTTTATTTTATATTAAAGATACTTCTTTTATTTACATAATAAATAGTCATTACATTTTGTTATGTCAATATATTTGTTTATCTTTGTAGTATAAATGTAAGAAATATTTGTAACTACAAAGATAAATTTTACGTATACTATAACACACCAAATGTTTAACCCAATAAATAAAATTAAATGAAAAAAATACTCCTTATACTATCCATACTTCTAACTACTTTATCTTATGGCCAGACTAAATTAGATTCTCTTATCTTTGATAAAGTAAATGAATACCGTATTTCTAATGGTTTGAGTTCTTGGGTTTGGGATTCTAAAGTTTTTTTAATAGCGGAAAAGCACAATGAGTATCAAGTAAAAATATCTAACATTTCACATTATGAGTTACAAGATGTTAGTGACCATGTAGAAGTTAGTCGTTTAGGTCACCGTTTTGATTCTGTTTTTACTAACTGGTTACGTTGTGGTGAAAATATAGCGGTAGTTAATACATTAGATTTATCAGTAGAAGAAATTGCGACTACTACATTAGAAATGTGGATTGCTTCACCACCACACAACAGAACACTTTTACAACGAACTAAATATAAATCAGGAGCTATTAGCTCACACAAAAGTACAAAGTGGGTTAAGTCTATATACGAACACAGCAATAGTTGGGTTTATGTTACCTTAAATATTTACGGGGGTTCCTTACCTAATTAGACATCCAGCTTGTGTTGTAACTAGCCAAACCGTTTTTTACTACCTGGTCAATAAGTGGTCCAGTTGCAATACCTACAGCTAAACGTGTACCATCACCACCAAAGTCTGGACATAAGGTACCACCTAAAGATTTACCTTTTGGTTTTCTATTAACTCTTTTAAGTGTGAATTTTATAGGAGACCTTAATCTATATGAAGACCCACCACCATACTTTTCTTTTGGTACAAATTTTATTTCCCATTTACGTGAAGGTGAAGGAAGTTTTACATCCTCAAAAGTTCCAGGGTCACCTGGTTTCTCACTTGGTACTGTCGTTGGTGGGTAAACTTCAATACCTAAATCTACCATACAAAATTTAAACTTATCATACTCTGGACAAACAAATTTACCTTCTTCAGTTGGTTTACAATCGTAAGGTTTCCCATACTTATCTCTATCCCTTTTATCTGTAGTTGCTGCAGGTCCACTTCCTTTTACCATAGTAAAAGGAGATGGTGGGTTTGGTCCACTAGAACCATCATTATTTTCACCACTACTATCTATTTGTGGTTCTGGTAATTTTACCCCTATTTTTGCAAATGCATTATCAATATAAGTTTTAACTGATTGAGCTCTTGCTTCTGATAGTTTTTGGAATGACCAGGTTTTAACCGCTCCACCATTTCTTGCTCTACTTGCTGATGTCCAAATTTTATATGACGAAATTTTATACTCAACACCAGGATTTTCCTTTAAAGCATTTCCAAGACCGATAACAACACCATTAATTTCATTTTTTAAGTCTTGGTGTAGTTCGGTACTATTATTAACAAATGGAGTGAATTCGTCGTCTTGTACACCTAGTAATTGTAAACCTAATTCTTGTCCACAACCAACTATAGGTTCTGTAGGTTCTGTTTTAATAGGGTCTAAATTTATTAATTCATCAGGGCCTTTAACGTTTCTTAAGTTTATTTCAGAAAAGAATTTTTTAAGTAGTTTAAGGTCTGACATATTTTTTGCGTACTTCCTATTTCTTTTCATGTCCCTCCACTCAATAAAGTAATCTCTGAATACTTTAAATAACCCTTTCTTATCTTCGTCGGTCATAACCCAACCTTTTTCATTGTAAGCTTTATCTTTATTTGCCCATCTTTTTTTAGATTTTCTATCTAATTTTTTAATAAAACCTTTCATAAGTTTAGATGTGGATACTCTAAGTTTTTCGAAATCGGAATCTCTATCTGAAGTATTTTTTATTCTATTTTGTTTTTGGAGTTCCTCCCAATCTTTATCACGTTTTAACTTGTTTAATGTCCATTTCTGTGTAGCGTCCTTTTTTTCTTTTTCATTTCTAGCGTAGATAACTTGTTGTGTTAGGTCTAAAGAAAGAAACTCATCTTCACTCATTTCTAATATCCGATTCATTTCCGAAATTGATTTTTTTAAATTCACCATAAGTCCATAACCTTCACCACCTTCTGAATCTTTCACTTTTTTTGTTATTATTGGCAATTGTTCTTTTGCTAAATTTAAAATTTCTTGTAAGTATGCTCCCTTTAACTCTCTTACTCCAGGTAAAGAAGAGTATTTTTTTGCGAATGATGGTGGTCCTCCGTATTTTTTTTCAAATTTTTCGTAGTCTTGTTGGTCTTGTTCGGTCCACTCGTCACAACAACCTGGCGACGTGGTTCCGTCTGGTTTTCCTGAGTCATCTAAACAAGGGCATTCTTCCTCTCTGGATATACTCATTACATTATCACTTTCTTGTTCTAGTAATGGTGTTAATCCCATTATTTCTCTATTTCTATTTAACTCGGTTAGTAAATCTTTTTTTAATTCCATATTACTTGCACTGTTTTTGTATTCATATCAATCTCTAAATCTGTTGGTAGTATACTGTGAGAGAATATGTTATCTGACATTTCGTCTTCATAATGCCACCTACCTTCTTCTTCGTCATTAAAACCACCCATATCGTCAACGAACAACTCAATTTCTTTTTCTACCTCCACTTTAGTGTAGTCTTCGTCATATATTTCTACTGTCGCATTTATTACCACACTAGTAGTATAAACACTTATATCTTTAATACCCCAACTTCTTACCTCCATATCATACCTCCAGTTTACATAACAGTTTGTGTATGTAACATCGATGTCACGGTCACTATACTCAGTGAAATATGTATTTAACCCATAAAAGCTAACATCTTTTACGTCTGTTGTGAATGCGTTTGGGTCGTCAGTATAATTTTTTTGTTCTTTTATAACCTTTTGGACAACCTGGGTTAACTGTGATTCTGATAATTTTATTTTCTTAGCCATATATAATTTTATTTAGCAGCTAGCTGCTTTGCTATATAATAAATATAAGCTATATCACTATAATTTACTATATATTATTATTATATTTATATTATGAAAAATTTAATCGTCAGTATACTACTATTTGTTTTTGCTCAGACACTGGTTTGGTTACAATTAAATGGGCAGTTTGTGTGGGGTTCTTTTAGAAAATACGAATGGGTCCTCATTTTATGTGGTCTTCCTATTAGTTGGTTGTTTTTAGAAGCTACTCGTCACGGGGTCGCTGCTTTTGACGGTTTATTGTGGCCGCAAAGATTCTTAGCTTTTGCTTGTGGTATTATAATTTTTAGTTTATTTACTTGGTTACTAAAGGGTGAAGGTATTAACACAAAAACATTAATCTCCTTGTGTTTAGCTAGTTGTTTAGTTTTAATACAAATTTTTTGGAAATAAACTGTGGGTTGCTCACTATTTATATATTATGGATACTAACTTTAATGACATTGTTTTAAGTGAGGGGTATAAAGGTAATATGATAACTAAGGACCTACCTAAAGAACTAGATAATACACTGTTTACACTAATACATGTGTTAGGTGGGTTCGATAGTTCAGATGTTATTTCTTTTGCAAGAAATGCAAACTACCGGGAACGTAGACTGTTGACTAAGATGGTTGACGAACTTAATTTATATGAAAAACCTTTTGATAGAGAGGGTATTATTAATTCGTCTAGGTATCGTGCTTTAACAGTTTTTATTAAAGTTATTGGGGACTCTTCTAACATTAATGAAGATTACACGATTAGTCGTGAGTTGCCGGAAGACTTAGATAACCAGTTATATTTTTTATCACATTACATAGGTGGTTTTACTACGTCAGATGTTGGTAGGTTTAGTAAGTATATTACTCCTAGGAAAATTAAAACTCTTAGACGTTTACTTAATAGAGTACCTTCAGACCAATATGAATTAATTCCTTTAGCTGGAATGTACAAATCCATATATGAAAGCCCTGACTACCAGAAACTAATTTCTTTAATTCTAGGTACCTTAACTGAAGATGTGGATGTGAACATAGATGGTCATTCCCCTACAGACACTAACCCTTATTTTACAAGATATGTTAAACCAGAACTAAAAAAACAAATATTTGGTTACTGGGATAAACATGGGCTTTGTTATGATTGCTTAAAATACTTTAATGTTATAGGTGAGGATAAACCTTTTGATAATGTCGCTGATGTTGTATACCCTGTATTAGCTCTAGAATGGTTAGGTGGGGTTGAATTTAGTGAATTTGCAAAACAGGGGTGGGAAACCACTAGTGAGATGGGGTTTGACAAATTAAAATTTAAAGTGGAACCTGTCTCCTTCGACTATCTGTTTGATGAAACAGAAAATTTTGGTGAAAGAGGTTATTCTTGTTGGGATATTAGGGTTCTTATAGATAAGGATGGTGATTTGGGATTACCGGTTGATGGTAAATTTATAAACTACCCAAATGATTATACCCCTTTTGTTCAGGACTTGTTTCCTGAAAGTGCAAGAAATAAATTGAGTTCATATAGAAATTATACTGAAGACCAAATGGAACTTATAGAAATGTTATGGGATTATTACCTTGATGTAGCCTCTGAGTACTTTGGCTCATTCTGTCGGGTTGAGGTTGTTTTAGTTTAACGACCTACCTTAGCAAACATTCCCTCAAATATCTGTTCTATAGCACCAATTACAGCGTATTGGTCATTACCCCAACTAGATTTATGTTTGTCTATAATCTTATCCACCACAAATCTTAAATCTTTTTCTAAAGAATCCCATTTATCTGGCCCTTCATTTTCCCACCAGTTATCATCCTCATTAATTTTATTAACAATTTTTTTTAACTGTGTTTCTGATATAATTATTTTTTTTGCCATAATTTGTAAGGTTTAATATAATAATGTTTAAAGAATGTATCAATCTTTTCCCAACCTAATTTTTTTCTTAATCTATTTTCCCATATTGTTAATGGACAAACTAACACTGGAGAAAATATTAAATGCAAAATCCAAGTGTTTAAAGGTAACCAAATCCAAATAGGTTCCATAACGACTAATAATGGTGCCGAAATTAAAAAACCTAAAATACCTAAGTGGTGAAATAACACCAAAAAGTATAGTGCAATTTTTATCATTACACTAACACCTTCTGGGGTTTTTTCTTATTCTTAGAAATAGATTGTACTTTTTTAATTAATTTTTCAAGTCTTTTATCAATTTCACTATATGTCATTTTTTCTACTTTTTTATCCATACCATTTTAATTTATTTTTTAGTAAGGGTTTATTTTAGTATACCCTAATCTTATAAACTTATCATCACTAGTAGAAGCTATACACTGACCTAAATTAACTTGTAGTAATAGTTCTCTGGTTAAATAAGCTAAAGGACTATCAGAAAATGTGTTTGCTCCAAAAGCGTTATATAGTGGGAACCAAGTATCTCCAGGTGCATCCTTACAACCACTTTGACAACTACTTACTGTCAATGGACCAGATGATGTGTAACTATAAACAGTATCACCTTGTGGTGTGTTTCGAATCATTGTCGAACAACACATAGGAATTGGGGAGTAGGCTTGAGTTTCATAACCTTCAAAGTTAACACCATTTACTATTTGTCCTGCTTCACACCACATGTAACCACCACAACCACTATTTAAACAACTTTCTAAATTATTGTAGTAAACTCCACTTGATGGTTGTATGTCTTGTGGTATACAGGCTTTTTGTGATTCTCCCACTACCGGATTAGTAGCTGAAGAACAAATATAGTATGTAAGAACACTTTCTTCACCACATTGTGAATTAGTGTAAATACAGTTATTAGCTTTATAATAGTCCTCTGATTGGTTTCTTTCACACATCAGACAACCACTTTCTGTTAATTTAAACCTATCTTGTCCAGAACCAGTACCTGAACCACCACCACCAGTATTTTTTACTCCACCTCCTGTTGAAAATGATGTGTTAGTAGTAGTTAATGCACTTACTTCAAAATCGTAAACACCCCTAGCTAATGTTATGTCAGCACCTTTAGGGTCTATATATTTATCAGACGGAATTTTACTAGCCATAATATTAGGAACACAATTACAAGTAACATCATCCCAATTCCAATTCCATGGACAAGGTTGTTGGTCACAGACACACCTACAGTGAACATAACTCCAATGATATCCAGGTGCACAAGACACATTTGGGTGACATGGTCCTTGTGGACCACACGGTATTTCAACCCAACCAAATGGACATTTACATGGATTTGCGTTAGGTGACATTTGTATTTGATGTCCTTGTTTATTTATACAACATTTTATACATGGGTCTGGACCACAACAAGGAATTTGACACAGAGCTTCTGTTGGGTATTGTCCGGATGAACCTAGTACTGGATAACAGTCACATGGTTGTGCAGTACAAATACAAGGACTTGTCCAAATCTTCATCACAGAAACAGTTGGTATGTTGTAGAATAGGGCTATTTTATTTATTACTGTTTGTAATGACATTGTCAAATCAACAGGTACACCTTGAAGGAAACATTGGGTTATAAAATATGCCCAATGATACATGTTTTGATTACTTACCACAGAAACTTGGAAATAAGATACTCTCCATTGTGGTTTTGAGCCACTAGATGTCTGGATAAAACACTGACCAGGTTGTGGGCTTCCACCAGCGTAGGATATTTGGTCCAGTGATGTGTACTGTAGTCCCATTCCTGGTTGTGCTATATAAGCTAGTGCCGAATTTTTATTCCAAACAGACGGCCAAGGTAAATTTACGGTGACATTTGCACATTCAGTTCCTGGATTACCTGGGTCACAATTCCAAGTTACTATACAACCACCAGCACCTGGAGTTTGATTTTGACAATCAAAAAGTGCTGTAGTACCAGTATAATCACCTGTACCATCACCAGGGTCTACACAACCAATACTAGTGCCAGCTGCAGAACAGTTATAACTTACTGGTATGGTAATACCTGAAGAACAAGATAATTCTATTGCCATATTATTTGGTGCTTGTATATTGTCAGCACCGTGTATTTTACCTGTTCCAGCTACAAGACCAGGAAGTGGTATTGGGCTGTTCATTGGTGTAGATATTGGTGCAAATTGTAAAACTGGGGTTTGTTGTAATTCATAAACCCTAGCATCATCAGTTATACCATATATTGTATTAGTATCAACGTCAGTAAATAATGAATCCATAAATGTTGTTCCTGTAAGAATCGTTGATGGTATTACAGCGTCTTGTATTAAAACACCTGTTGTTGTAAATTTACCTACTTTTTTAACGTTAGCTGTAC
>Ga0233413_10000847_pt1 | contig 14052 bp, 13 predicted proteins | sample Na_anoxic_6_MG_FD_189019 | JGI IMG/M metagenome (GOLD analysis project Ga0233413, IMG submission 189019) | Seawater microbial communities from Saanich Inlet, British Columbia, Canada - Na_anoxic_6_MG | ecosystem: Environmental > Aquatic > Marine > Inlet | place: Canada: British Columbia... | reverse complement strand
AAAGAGGTTGTCAGGGATTTCGGAGACATTTCAAAAGATAACCAACGAATACTAATAATGGAATGGATAGGTGAAGGCATTACCTTGATATTCATAGGGGTTCTGCTCATTCTAACAACTGTCTTCACATGTGAACCAGGAAAACTCAATCTTGTTGTTAACATAGTCTCAGCGAGTATGCTTGTGGCAATGGCTGTCTTATCGCTTTTTACAGGGTTTCGCGTTAAATTCATTGTATACAAACTTTGCCCTGTAATTTTCTTATCAGCTGCATCATTGATTTTAATCGGCACTTTCCTCTGGTATTGATTAGATTGTGAATATTCATAATTTTAATTCTGTATTATTATAGTAAAAAGTACAGTCAGGAGTTCATATATGAAAATAATCGTAGACGGCCAGGAAATACAGGTAAACAACCCGAATGACAATATAGTTGAAATTGCCTCGGACAATAGCATCGGAATCCCCGCACCTTGCTACAGGACAAACAGGAAACATGGCTGCTGCAACGGTTGTGTAATTACAGTTGACGGCGAACAAAAATATGCCTGTGTAACAAAACCGGCTGAAAACATGGTTATTGAAGTCAATACCCCTGAGCTTCGGGATATACGCAAGAATAAGTTTAAATTATATAAAGAAGCAATTGATACTGGAATTAAGCTGCCCTGCGATTGTGGGGACGGCTGCGGCGATGACGACTGTGGTTGTGGAGATGGCTGCGGCTGCGGTTAATTAAACGTAACCAAATCACTGTTTTTTAATAATTTTTACACTGCTTTTTAGTTTTCCCGCTGCATTCTGCCAATCAATCCTTAAAAGCAATTTCTTCATCTGTTCCTGGAATGCTTCATTATTCCACCTGTCGGGGAAATAAATGCTTTCCCCTTTTTCATTGGCGACATTGATGCCGTTGGATTTCAAAAAATCGTAACAACCAAAATAAACCGTTGAAGTTAAAAGTATTACCTTTGTTTTATCATTGCTAACCGCTTTAATTTTTACCAGCAGATTCTCATTGTTTGCTTTAATCTCGGCTACCCTTTGACCTCGGCTTGAATCCAAGGGCATCGTATCATCCACCGCGTCTATCAAATAGCAGCCATTGTTCATGAACATATCCAAAAAGGTTTTTTTACTCTTCCTGATTTCCCTGACCGGCAGATAACTCTTATATGTCACAGGATACAGTGCCTTCATCAGGTTTAAAAACAGATCATCTTTTTCGGTCACATATTCATAATAGAAGTACCTGTGGCTGTCATCAGGCGTCGGTGCCTCATCAATAAATAAATATTTTATATTTTCCGGCTTATATTTCTCCCGTGCATGTTCCCATGACATTTGCATCATCCCCTTTTGTCAAATAGACAGAGCCATTAATACTGCGACACCTGAAAGTAATCATATACATCCTGTTTTTAATTTTCCGATGCCGGATTTTAATGAACTGCGTTATATTAAATTATCTGACTAAACTAATATATCACAATGGTGTGCTATTCCCTATCGATTATACTACAGGCACCGGTTCTTCAGGACCTTTATTGGATTTTTTGCTCCTTTTAATGTTTTTGATCCTTCCAATCATATCATTGAAATACTTTATCCTGGACCTGCGGGCATCCTTCCTGGCCTGGCGTATGATTTCCCTGTCTGTGGCACTGTTATTCTCCACAAGTTTCTTCATCCGGTATTTGTACCTCATCCCGTTATAAACAACGAAAGCATAATTGGTGCTTGCCTGTATCAGCGGCGAAACCGCGCTTATCGCAATATTTGCAAAAGGAATCTTCTTGCCTGTTTCCTTGGAAACAATCTCCGCCATCTCACGGAGGAAATCCTCGATCTCGTCGTCAAACTCCTGGATTATCCCGGAAACTGAAGCAATGGAGAAAACCTTGAAGTACATATTGAACAACTCCCCTGCCTTATACCTGATGCCGAACTGCTTTGACAGTTTATATAGCATTTGGCTGTTCCCCAAAATTATAATCAACCCGTCGATGAATGAATTCGGGGATATGACCACGCTGGCCGTCAGCTTGAATGCCGTTTTATGAATCTCCTTGTCAAACCCGGATATCTGACCGCTCATATGCATTATGACCGCATTTTTCATTTCCGGAGTATTGTCCTTTGGAACAGCAGTAATTTCCGCATGCTTTCTATAGAACCTATATAGCCTTTTCGTAGCCCTCACATCCCCTTCATGCATTCGAGTGATTAAACTACTGGATGGTATCGATGTATACTTAATAACAGGCCACACAAGGTATACAAGCACCAGGACGCCTATCAGGCAGTAAAAGCCTATCTCAATGACCTGGCTGTCACCGCTGACTAACTTTGCAAGCGATATCATTCCGTTGAACATGGTTACAAGGAAATAGAAAATGATAAATGCAAACACTATTTTAACAACTTTCATTAAAGCACCTCCGATATTCTAAAATCATATAAAATTCAAAGTTATGTGAAGAATCACTTCTTCAATTACATTATACTCTTTTGAGTATATGTATTAATTTTTTATCATAATATTAATGATACAGATGTTCCACAACAATCTCATAGTTGTCGCTTTTAATAGTTATCAGGGTGCCTCCCTGAATATTTCTACTAGAGTAACTAGTTGGGCCGGTTTTTGTACCGTAAGTCATTTGAATCCCTTTATATAAAACCGACAGGTTGTTTATATGGTCGTGCCCGTTGAATATATGGGTGGTGCTGCCCTGTTCAATTATTAATTCAAATAAGCCGGACGATACCGGGGCGCTGTAAACACCTTCATTCTTCTCACCGAATAATATTACAGTGTCACTGTCATTAATGGCCTCATCAAACTCAATTAATGGAATATGAAAAAACAGCATGGAAGGAATTTTATCGCCGGTAGCTTTTTCCATGCCCTCAGTAACCCATTCATACCAGTCCAGTTGATTCTGATGTATATGATCATAGTCCCTGCCGTTTTCATATTTCGTTTTTGCATGGGAATCCAGCATTATAAGAGACTGGATGATATTCCCCTCGCTGTTCTTTACATTAATCTGATAATTTCCGACGCCGTCAACTTCAACAGGCCCCATTTCAAACATGCAGCTGTCAGCTTTTTCATATATATTACCATGCCAATTGCGGTCAACGCTTGCTTCACTGTCATGATTGCCGAGTGTTACCGCCCAGGGAACATTAAACGATTCCAGTTTCTTTACTAATCGTTTAACTAAAAAACCCTGATAGATAAATGAGACATTATCACCTGTTGTAATGACAAAATCAGGGGATTGTTCCTGAATTAATAACGTAGCCAGATCCAATGCTTTTTTATTCCTAACCGGTGACAGAATGTTGAGCTGTAGGTCAGAAAGAACTAGTATCTTAAAGTCTTCATTTTCTTTCATCATGAGACTCGGAACATTATCAATTGAATAAGTGTCAGCCGAAGACCATGTCGAACTAGATTCCTCGCCATGTACTTTGAATATATAAGGGAAAGTTATAACAATGGCAAGAATTAAAATTAAAGCTATCGTACCTATGATTATTTTCTTCATCAAGTCACTCCCCGTTTGTTTGCACTGAATAATTTCTCTGAACCCGATACATTTATGTTATAACTTCAACTTTTTCGAATAAATTCCTCAACGGAATTCTGGCATAATGTAAGGAACGCATTCTCACCAATCGTATTTATCTTAAAGAACACAGCCTGGCTGCCGCCTGAAGTAATCGCGGTTACAAACAGGTTATCTCCATTGCCAACAATAGTAACGTTCATGCTTACTCGGTTGCCACCTATAGCACTATATCTTTCATACACACGGACAGCCATCTTAACCTCTCCGATAGATATATCGCTTCCATCTTCATAGCTGACCGATATGCTTCCGTTCGTAATATCCCTGTGAATCCAGTTCAACAGTGAGTCAAAGTCCCCTGTTAGACTTCTTTCATATTTAGCCATAAATTACTCCAAATTAATATTCTAGAATAATAATATCATTTATCCTAAATAAATTGATAAATAATATAATTGAAAGATACTTAACAGCTGAAAAATGAATAGTGCAATTCGTTTTCCTCGCAGAATTCAATAAACTTAAAATACCAGTGCGACCCGCTGAAACATCCTGCGAAAGCAACCAGAAAAGAATCCAGGTTTAACGGATTACCGATGAGTATTTTAGCAAATTTCTTTGTTTCTGTATCATTAAAACTATAGAAATATTCATATTCCTCATCCCCACCAAGCACACCAGCCCCCAGGTCCTGACCCTCAATCTCCAGACAACCGTCTTTGATGAATGCCTCCACATTCCTGGCTATGCCGTTCAAATAGTCTGAACATAATACCATTCTTCTATTAACTTTCATATCAGTCCTCCAATTTCTTTTCCAAAATGCAAAAATCCCGGTATACCGGGATTTTCACATGAAAGGAAGTATAAAATGTATCAACACAAAAACAAAACACAGCTGTAGTTTAACATGATGCATATACCACAAATGGTACATTTATATTCTATATGCTTATCCAAACCTAGGATTTCCTCAAAAATTGCTGCTTTGACCTAATAACCTAAAGATATAGAATTATGTTTCATTTAAATTAACCTTTAAATTTACAATAGTAATTGTATACTAATCAATTACCTCGTTTCTTCCTTTGATTCCTCAACTCTCCACCCCATATAAACCACCAAAAGCACCACCACTGCAAAAAATAATCCGTTCATAATAATTCCCCTTTTCTTTTGTTTATGGGGTTAGTTTAACGGATATGGTATACCGTTTATGGTACTGTGTTTGGCGTTATAGAAAATTGTTAATCCATTAATGTCTTTTCTGTCTGTTATTTCTTCTCGATCTTATCGAGTGAAAATATCAATCCGCCCCTTACTTCTATTCCTGCAATATAGACATCATCATCCAGCATTAGGAAATAATATCCGCTTCGTGTGCCGCCTTCTTCATTAACAAGGATGATTTCCTTTTTGTTGTATTTATTAAATAAATCATCCAGAGTATTATCCGTGAAATTTAACCCTCCGTAAATATACTCATTCTTAAATTTATCCTTTTTGAATACAAGGTTATCCTTAGCTATCCTGTAGTCTGCACCCTCAACTATAATCGAGTCTTTTGTAATGGTATATGTAGTGTCTTTGTTCTTCTCAACGAGGTAATCATATGATTGGGATGGCGGTGGTTCAAGATAGTATGAAGATATGCCTCCCCGGTATATCGGCTCCACATATCTGTATTCTCCTTCTATACCGTTACCGGAGCATCCGCTAATAAAGGTGGTCAACAATAAAGTTACAGCAAGTACTGTAGTTATTAATTGAAGCTTTCTTTTATGTTTTGATGTCATGTTTCCCCCAATTTGATTTGCTATATAATATTATATCAGTGACATGGAATTTTTTTGTAAACAAATTATGAATTATTTAATTCAATTCATTCCCAGCCACCTTTGATTAACATCATCAAGCCAATCATCCACATCATAGCGGATATGGATCTCTACCAGTTCATCATAGAAATCAGACGCACTTACTTTACCGTTCAAGAAGGCCTCGCTTGCATCGGATATTTCCCTTAGATAAAACTTCAGTAACGCTAACTCTCCGCTTCTGTCGTGTGTAATGGAGTACTCCAATATTGACATGTGAATATGTGAGAGCGGCAGCATGTTGTCGTCCTTCATCAGGCTTTCCACATCCAGTCTTTCGATTCCCGTCGGAAGTGCTTCTGTTGTACTGATTTTGTTCTTCAGCCAGGAAATATCACCTATCAATTCTATATGCGAGGTCAGTCGTTCATTCACATTATTTTTTATTATGACCCCGTTATCCTCCGAATACAGCTCATCTTCGCCAAGCGGTCCGTAACGCATCAGCTTATATGATTCAGCTGAGCCGAACATCATGTCTATGAATGCAGGCACAGCTGTTTCCGGGTCTCTAGAGTATTTTGAAAGGTAGTATAAATTTTGGTCGCCGTACAGCACTGTCGCTGTGTTTTTTGTTTGAGTTCCTTCCAGGGAGTAGCAGTACTCATACTTTGCTGGATAAACAAGGTTATCGTTGAGAATACCCATATGGGTGCCGACGCTGTCGTTTGACATGATCCCGTCAATCAATGAGTCTGGCTGAAGGTCAATCATCTTATTATCAATAATTGAATGAATGGTTTCCAGCGACTGCATGAAGCCCGGATTTTTAAGGTTATCTTCAATCAATCCGGTATTAGGGTTGTAGCCCATCATCGAGTATTCCACGTCCCAGCCCCTTCTGTCCCGCCACGTATTGTGATAAGCAAGATAACAGCCATTAGCTTCGAAGATATCCTTGAAGGCCATAAGTCTTATTTCCTCATCGGACAACCCTGTGCCGTATGTGTCGTTTATACTGTTTCCATCCGGATCATTGTATGTGAATGCCTGCAGGAGGTTATACAGTTCGTCTACTGTGGAAGGGATCTTCAGGCCGGTTTTTATCAGCCAGTCTTTTCTAATCGTCCTTACCCAGACATTGGGGTTATCATTGTATGCAATTGCCCAGACATTGCCCTCCCCGTCCATGTGGGCCTGTTTGAAGCTATCCGGCATTTCTGACCATGTCTTGGAATCCTGCAGGTAGTCACTGAACGGGATAATCATATCCGCATCCATCATCATCCTTCTCTCATAATGGATTCCTGAATTAAGGAAGAAAATATCGTTTTTTTGCAGCATCTGGTCATCAACATAGTTATACTGGCCTCCAAACGATACCGCAAGTTCAATGTTGAATTTTTCTTTGATAAGGCTCCTGAAATCCTCGTAATAGTCCATGAAATCCATTCCCATTGCTTGTTCAGCCACTGAGAGCTTCAAAATTACGGGGTCTGTGCTTTCGATATTTTCTGGATTTTCAGAATCTGTTGCTTCCGGTGATTCGGGTATTTCAATTGATATGTCCGGAGTATTGGTTATGTCAGACTGCCCGGAGTTACAACCGGTTGATATAAGTAGAATAGCCAGAATCAAACATAGTGTTTTGAAATGTTTACTCATTATCTCACCCGCTTAACTAATTTTATTAGATTTATCAGTTAATTCAATATTAGCACCAAAGGGTGCCTTGATGTGGTTTTGGGGAAATTGTTAATAAAAAGTTAACATTTAAGTAAGGCACCCTTTGATTTAACTCTTTAGTTGATAAAAGAACTGGCAAGAAGCCAGTTCTTTTAAATATATATGGAAGATCGGTTTTTCTCAGTCAATATATTTACTGTTCAATTCGGCCAGGTATTCCTCAATGTTCAATTCATTCGCCCTTTTCCTATATTCAGCTATTCCTTTGTCAACTGTCATAAACCCGTTCATAATCTGCTCATAATAGTATTCAAAAAGACCGAGTATCTCATCCCCGTATATCCGTCTTCCCCCTGAATGTGACCCTGTCATATATTCTGTTTTTTCCTTGATAGCAAATGCTATCTTTACCGGTATAATAAATGCATCTTCCCTCGACATTAACTCCGAAGCTTCCTCATAACCAATGCGTTTCGACCAATCTCCCGAAGCTCCGGTATATTCAATTGATTGCTCAAGCATCGGACTATAACCAATGAGCAGCGGCATGTTATAAGCTAAAAAATCATTATGGTACACTTCAATCTTGCCATTGTTCCTGAAAGCTTCATCAGGCAGCCCGAACTGAGTACAAAGGTATGCCTCGTAATTCCCGTAAAAGGTATCTACGAACTTATTGATACTTTCTTCAGCATTTTCCATCCCAGCAGAGGCAACAATGAAGGATTCATTATGATTAATAATTATTGGATTATTATTTTCCCCATCATAACCCCATATCATTTCCTTACCGTATGTCCCGTTTTCGGTAAAAAAACTATAAGTCATAGCAGTTATACCAATAGGTCTGTTCAGTTCCACGATTCCTTCGTCAAGCATTCCTTTTATATAATTAATAGGCTGCTTTATGTCGTCGTTGAACATACAGTCACGGAACTTTCCGGCGTTTTTATCAAAGGCAATCGAAGTCACTTGAATCTGATTATCAACATGTTGCAAGAAACAGTCCATATTGTTGAATATGTCAATTACATACCACGGATTAACAAATGTACCCGTTGTATTATCCAACCCGTCCCCATCTGGGTCGTCTTTGGTCAGCCGCCTGAATAACTCCCTGAGTTCATCGAAAGTATCAGGTGCATCCATATTGAATTTGTCAAGGTGTTCCTTATCTATTGTCCTCACGTAATATGACATTGAATACCCGCTGGGTATGGCCCAAATGTCACCATTGTATTCGTACATGATCCTCATGTCTTCAGGAAGACTGTTCCATACTGCATTTCCACCGATAACTTTCGTAAGCGGCATAATTTCCCCGCTATCAGCAAGTTCATAAAGCTTCGAATCAGCAGCTGGGGCAAAAGCAATCAACCCATATGCCAGATTGTTCTTAAGAAGGTTCGATTGAGCTTCTCCGTCATATGACTCGTAATCAACGATTTCAATCGGAATCTTAAGCTCAATATCATAGTTTTCTTTAATATAATCAAGCCAGCGCTTTTTGTATTCATCGTTTACTTCTCTATGAGTGGTCCTTACCGGGATATATTGAATTGTAACTAGACCGTCTGAAGATTCACTGGTTACCGTAGGTATTGGTTGGCTTATGCCGGGATCAATACTGAATTCCGGCTTTTCGATGTCATCAATCTGCCCGTTGCATGCAGAAAGAAGCAAAATAAAGGATATAAGAATGATTACTATTTTCTTCATTGATGCCTCCGGGATGAACTTCCTGAATTTATATTATCATAACGCGGATAATTTGATTGTGAACTTTTCGTGAATTTTTGCCTAATTTTTTATTATAAGTTTCCTGTAAGAAACGGCGAATCCGGATTATGGTTCATTAAGTTCCTTTTGAGTGTCTTCTGGCTGTGATTTGCGTAACAGTAAAGGCAGCTTTTGTGGCATGTATCATAAGCACCGATGTCCACGCTTGTTGCACATCCACAGGCTCCGCGTTGGTTCCTGTCCTTGCTTGCTTTTATTTCTGCTCCCGATATCTTTGAGAGCAGTTCCTCGTCAATGCATTTGTTATGGGTTATTCCGTACAGGGACAGGTCTGCAGGTTCACAGCAAGTAGCGATTTGCATGTTGTTGTTCAAGGTAGCCTTTGAAAATGGAGCCGCCAGATTCTTCATGTCCTGATTGTTTATTTCTTCTGAACCTATGGCCTGCAGGGATTTATTGATACTCAAGTATGAATCAACGAAACTTATAATACATTTTTCTGTATACCCATTGAGTTCGGTAGCCATTTCACGAAACTTCTCAATATGAAATTCCTTTGTATATTTATCATTTAAGATAATCGGGTCGTAACGCCAAATCACCTTCTCCGGTCCTATCATGAGGGACAGGTCTTTAAATGTTTTAATAAGGGTGCATTTGTCGTTGAAACCAGGTTCGATGTCTTTCCCGTACGAAGTTAGTGTGAATGTGAAATAAAAACTGTATGATTTCAGTTCAATAAGCCTAGGAATCATAGGGCTTGGGTCTTTTGTCCAGAAAACAAAACCGTCAACGGCCTGCGGAGACAGGTCTACTTTTTTAACCTGCTTTGGATTGAAGGGATTTCGCACCATAGCAAAGCCTGCCTTCAACCGCTTGAAAAACCAATCGCTGTAGCACGCCGGTATGTCTGTTCGTCTGCTTGCGCTGATAATCATTTACATAATTCACCTAAAGGTTTTGGCAATTACCCTATTTTCTTTCATAAGATTTCACAATAAAGTCATAACTGAGTCAATTGTATACCAATCCTGGATTGGGTTCAGTAATTAAATTGCAAATATAATATTTAACACTATTTTGCTGATTTTGTTATAAAGGTTTTTGGAGTAATTTTAATTGTCAGTCTATTATTTGGGTAAGCATTGTATAACCGTATGCTTCAGGTACACCGAATTTAAAGCGGTCTGCGGCCACCTGTTCCCATATTACAAGCTTGTCAACTTCAATTATTTTTTCACCAAGAAGCTGTTGGGTCCAGTCTAGTAATCCATCAATGTGTATAACGGGTATTTCAAGTTTTTCAGCTAGGGATTTTACTATGCAAAGCCCGTAAAATATGTCATCAAGGAAGAATCTGTTGTTTTTATTAATCATCCATTTATCTCTGACTTTTATTACAGGTGTTTTTATTGCATCAAGTGACTCAGAATTCCTGAAAGTGTCAAGAACGGTCACGTTTTCTGTCATATTGGTGTTTCTGTCAAGCGCCATGTAATCAAGCATAAATGTGAATTCTCTGTCAGGGCACATTTCTATTATTCTGTTTCTTATTAGCGAAAAGTCTTCGTCAAGGTCTTTGAGTATGTCTGCAGATTTTTTAGTGAAATCCCTGTAAAAATACGGAACATCTATCTTTTCATCCCAAACACCACCCTCTTCAAGAAACAGTCCAAAAAGCCTGGCTGTGTGTATTATCTGATTGTCTGCTGAAAGTGTCAGTGATAAAAAATTGTCCGCCTGTCTGAATTCGCCTTTTTCAAACCAGTCATATGTTATTTTTGAAAATAGCTTTTCATTTAATTCATCGAAGTCCTCTTTCGGATGTACAGCTGCAATATTCAACGGTTTTGCTCCGTAGATGATGCCCTTTTTACCATATTCTGCAGTTCTGCATATCCATGGTATAAGCCCAAATGCAAATGTTGTAATCTTTTCGAGCGAAAACTCCCTTGATATTTCTTCAGTCATCCAGTTAAAACCCGCCTGTCCGTATACTGTTCCTACAAATACCTTTTTGTTTTTGTTAATATATGGAGCAATTGCGTGCAGCGATAGTCTGTATGCATGTACAGGCATGCAGAGTATTATAATATCTGAATCTGGAATTACTTCAGCTGCATAAGCTGAAATCCGAGAAAGCTCACCTTCAAAAGTGTCTATGATCTCACCTGAAGTTTTTTGGTAATCAAGCTGAATTACATTTGCCCATTTCTCAGGGCTTCTGGTCATAAGGTTAACTTTCATACCCGTCTTAGATAAAAGTGGTATCAGCACATGAGCGCTGCTTCCGCCTCCGATAATAGTTATGGTCTTCATTATTTTTCCTCATTTCTCAACGAAAACAAAGCTAAAAAGCCGTTAACACAAAATGCTGAAATTATACTGAATTAAGTAAAGTTGCATCTGATCCCTGAAAAATAAAAGTGATTTAACAGAAAAATAAAGTGCCGTTTGTCATTGTTTCCTATGCTATTTTAACATATTTTAGGCGATTTTCCAAATTCGGCTATGTCCGGCAGGCATCTCTTTGCTGATGGACCAAATTGTCTTAATGAAGATTTGTTTCCTATATAAAAAAACACATCCGACCTCCCTTTTGGTCAATCGGATGCTTTCTCTATCACTTATACCAGGGGCAGTACAAACGGACTCAACTTCCCCCTAGTGCTTTAGTTTCATGCGGGCTTTTAGAATCGGTTCATAGAACTTTGTATTCTTGGCGCATTTGGCATAGTATTTCTGCGAATCTTCTATAACTGCATCAATCTTTTGTTTTGATTTACCTAATGCACAACGAAGATTATACAGGTGTTCAGCCAGTTTTACCGGCAAAGCCAGCATATTGTTTCTAATATCACTAATATACTTATACATATTGCAGTCCATGTCCTTGTTTAATAACTGAACCGCTTCAAGTATATCCATGTTGCTGTAACCGAGAATTTCATCAGGTCTTGCTGCTGTGTCCCGCAGAAGATTACGTAAAATGGCAGTAAGTCGGTATTCCATGCTGTATCCCATTTCCTCAAGAATATCCGCTACACCTGTAAGTTCATCTACAAGGCCGGCTCCAACAGTGTCTACATTTTTCCTGTATTCAGCTTTTACAAAATCTAGCGCTTTGGAATATCTCATACCATAATCCATTCTAAATAATAATTCGACTCTACTATATAAATTCATATAGCAGAATAACCCATTTATCTGTTTTTCGTATGTTTTCTAATCTATTCGCAAAATAATTATATCACAATTAGAGGTTGAAATGAATGAAATTCCATCATATCTATAAATTCCTCGTTTTAGGCCGCCTAATGTCGTTTTCAAGAGCTCAGGAGGTGTTATTTGCCATCTATCACCTACCTCGATAACTTGTTTGATTTATGTAAAAGTGATATATTACTAGAGAATTGTATGGCGTTAAGGTAGGCAGATGAAAAGAGTTTTAAAAGGTAATAATTTGTTCAGGTCGCTTCCGCCCGCGACTCTCATCGTGGTGGCTTTTTTGCTTGCTATAATTACTGGAACTATTCTTCTGATTATGCCGTTCGCGACCAAAGCAACCGGCAGCATAGGGCTTGCCAATGCTTTGTTCACAGCAACCAGCGCTGTATGCGTTACCGGATTGGTTGTTGCTGATACGGCCTCCACCTGGAGCATTTTCGGACAGACAGTAATAATTATTCTTATACAGATCGGTGGGCTGGGAATAATGACTGCTGCATCCACTTTCTCACTAATCCTCGGCAGACGCATGGGTCTTAAGGAGCGCCTTACCATACAAGAATCTTTGAATGAGTTCAACCTGCAGGGAGTTGTTAAACTTTTCAGGTATATTATAATCGCCACATTTACTGTTGAAGGAATAGGCGCACTTTTACTAGCCACCCGGTTTATACCTGAATTCGGATTTTTCAACGGACTTGCAAAGAGTGTTTTTCACTCGATATCGGCTTTTTGCAATGCCGGATTCGATATCATGGGCACAGCGGCCGCTCCTTTTGTCAGTATTACCGGCTTTAATAAAGACTTTATAGTCGTTATGACGATTTCACTTCTTTTCGTAGTCGGCGGCCTTGGGTTCGTAGTCTGGAAGGACATCATAAGAGTCCGCAAGTTCAAAAATTTTATGCTTCACTCCAAAGTTGTTATTATAATGACTGCAATACTTATTAGCGTAGGAACAATACTTTTATTTATATTTGAATTCGGAAACACTATGGAGGGAATGGGTTTTTTCCAGCGGCTGTATAATTCCTTTTTCCATGCGGTGACTCCAAGGACAGCAGGTTTCAATACGCTTCCTGTGGATCAAATGCTGCCTCAATCGCAGTTTCTGACAATGATTCTTATGTTTATCGGCGCAGCCCCCGGTTCAACGGGAGGCGGCATAAAGATAACCACTTTTGCAATAGTAATTTTTGCTATTATCTCATTTATGAAGAACACTGAGGAAGTAAATATGCTTAAACGTAAAGTAAATCCTACTGTTGTAAGAAAAGCATTGTCCATATTATTTGTTGGATTGTCTCTTGTATTTATAACTACTTTTGTATTACTATTGAGCGGCGCAGGCACGTTCAAGGAATGTATTTTTGAGGCCGTGTCAGCATTCGGCACAGTCGGGTTATCCACCGGGATAACGCCGTCGCTGCCGTTGGTAGGAAAATTAATGATAACAATAACCATGTTCGTGGGAAGGGTCGGACCTCTTGCGCTGGCACTGTCGTTGACGCAGCTGGCTGCAAAGAAGCCGTACACTTACCCCGAAGGGAAAATAGCAGTCGGATAACGGAGGTTTGTAATGAATTCATATATCGTATTGGGTCTGGGACGTTTCGGAAAGGCTTTTGCAAAAACTTTGTCTGATCTGGGACACGACGTTCTTGGCGTAGACAAAAATCCTGAAATAGTTCAGGAAGTCAGCGAAGATCTGGCACATGTAATAACTTCAGAAATTTCCAATGAGGATTTCCTTAAATCAATCGGTGTTTCTAATTTTGATGCAGCGATTGTAGCTATCGGGAACGATTTGCAGTCAAGTATACTTACAACTGCCCTTTTAAAAGAATTAGGCGCTAAATACATCATATCGAAAGCTCAGAACGATCTTCATGCCAAGGTGCTGATGACTGTCGGCGCAAACCGCGTCATCTTCCCCGAGCGCGACATGGCAATTCGGGTTGCCAACAACCTGGCCTCGCATAACATCATCGACA
>Ga0233413_10000846_pt1 | contig 14094 bp, 15 predicted proteins | sample Na_anoxic_6_MG_FD_189019 | JGI IMG/M metagenome (GOLD analysis project Ga0233413, IMG submission 189019) | Seawater microbial communities from Saanich Inlet, British Columbia, Canada - Na_anoxic_6_MG | ecosystem: Environmental > Aquatic > Marine > Inlet | place: Canada: British Columbia... | reverse complement strand
GCTGAGAAAAGAGCTTGACATTTATCTACCGTTGTGGTAGATCTATACCGGGCAGCCAGAGATATTTGTCTGGCTGTCCTTAACAAAAAAGGAGAAAAAGCTATGGCTTTAGATTTATCAAAGATGAAACAAAAACTTAAGGAACTTCAAAGTAACGAGAAGGGCGGGGGAGGGAACTCCAAGTTCTGGCGGCCTTCGGATGGACACCAAACCATTCGTATTTTGCCAACAGAAGATGGAGACCCCTTTAAGACATTCCACTTTCACTACAATGTAGGGAAGTCTGGTGTGCTCTGCCCAAATCGTAACTTTAACGATGATTGTCCGATTTGCAACTTTGCTACGAGCCTCTACCGTTCTAAGGAAGATGACTCAATGAAGGTTGCTAAGACGTTGTTTGTCCGACAGCGATTCTTCTCACCCGTAATTGTGCGAGGCGAGGAAGATGAAGGTGTTCGTATTTGGGGATATGGCAAGATGGCTTATCAGTCTTTGCTTGAGCTTGCATGCAACCCCGAGTATGGTGACTTTACCGACTTGAAGGAAGGTACAGATTTGGACCTTACTTATGGAAAGGTTGCTGGACAAATGTTTCCACAAACCAAGATTACTCCTAAGCGAAATGCTAGTCCGGCATGTGTGGATTTGGATGACGAAAAGTGTAAGGAGCTTTTAGGAAATGTTCCTGATTTTGATGATATCTTTGATCGCAAGTCTTCTGCGGAGGTCAAGCAAATTCTTGATGAGTATTTGTCTGATAGCCCAGAGGAGTCTTCCTCTGAAGTCTCCAAGTATGGCGATGGAGTGGGGGGTGCTGTTCAAAAAGCATTTGATGAAGCAGTAAACAACTAAAAAATAGAATATAGAAAACCAAAAAAACCCTTGAGGGAGCATAAGCCCTTGTCCAAAAGAAATGTTTTTCCTTTGAATTATCTTTAAGATAAACTGGTCGTGTGGCGGTTCTTTTTAGAACTAGTAAGACCACATAAAAACATTGAGGGCAAGGCTGCTCCCTCTTTTTGTGCCTTTAGCTCAGTTGGTGAGAGCATCCGTCTTATAAGCGGGAGGTCGTGGGTTCAAGTCCCACAAGGCGCACCAAGAGGGGACGTGGTGGAATGGTAGACACTGAAGACTTAAAATCTTTTACTAGCAATAGTGTGAGGGTTCAAGTCCCTCCGTCCCTACCATTTTTGTATTACATACAAGGACATGCTGAATGAAAATCCAAAAGTTCTGTTCTCGATTGGCAAGAAGATACATTGTTAAATTTGAACACTACAGGACATGTATTTTAAAAGAAGATTTGGATTTACAAAAGACAGAAGAAGAGTGGCTAGAGTACCTTGTGGATTATGTAAAAAGCAATCCCATTACTGATGAGAACCCGGAGAATTAAAATGACCAATGAGAAGTACGAAAGAATATTAAATATTAAGTCAGTTGAGTTTCTCAGAGATCTTTCCGTGAAATTCTCTCACAGGATTGATGCTCTTTTAGAAAACAGAAAAAAGAAGCCAGTTTTACACTTCTTGCCAGAAACAGTAGATATTAGAGATGGTGACTGGCACATCCCTCCACCTCCTGCTAAGCTAACAGACAGGCGAGTAGAGATCACAGGACCAGTTGAAAGAAAGATGGTAATAAATGCTCTGAATTCAGGTGCCAATGTCTTTATGGCGGATTTTGAGGATTCTAATTCTCCTACTTGGGAAAACTGTTTGGAGGGGCAAGTAAATCTATATGATGCGGTTCGTAGAGATATAGAATATACAGGGCGGCACAACAACCATCCAGAGCTAGGGCCGAATGGCAAAGTGTATAAACTTGGTGATAAAGTTGCCACTCTCTTTGTTAGGCCAAGAGGGTTGCACTTGGTAGAGAAGAATGCATTTGGTGTTGACGGCAGTCCAATTGCTGCCTCGCTATTTGACTTTGGACTATTCGCATTTAATAATGCTAACTATATGGTTGAAAACGAACAGATCCCGTGCTTCTATCTTCCGAAACTTGAACATTGGAGGGAAGCTGAGCTATGGAGAGACATCTTCTCTTTTACAGAATCATATTTAAGTATCCACCAAGGAACCTTCAAAGCAACCGTTCTTGTTGAAACATTCCCATTGGCGTTTCAGATGAACGAGGTTATTCATGCTCTTGGAAATTACTCTGCTGGGTTAAACTGTGGTAGGTGGGATTATATTTTTAGTTTTATTAAAAACAATCAATATTCCCCATTGCCAGATAGAGATCAAGTGACAATGAACCAGCATTTTATGAGGTCATATACTCAGCTCTTGGTTCAGACTTGCCACAAAAGAGGAGTCCACGCCATGGGTGGCATGGCAGCACAAATACCGATCAAGAATGATGATCGGGCAAACGAAGAAGCACTTATAAAAGTCAGAGATGACAAGCTTCGTGAAGTGTTGGATGGCCATGATGGCACTTGGGTTGCTCATCCTGGTCTTATACCGATAGCGAAGGGTGTGTTTGATAAATATATGCCAGAGCCAAATCAAATAAATAAAAAGAAAGGCAATTTTAATACTGAGATTAAAAGAGAAGATCTGTCTTGCATTCCAGTAGGAACTTGTACAGAAGCCGGATTGCGGAAGAACATCAAAATAGGATATACTTATCTTAGACATTGGCTTGCTGGTAATGGGTGTGTTCCCATCAATAATCTTATGGAAGATGCCGCAACGGCAGAGATATCTCGTGCCCAAATTTGGCAATGGATAAAGAACAGAGTTTCTTTGGACAACGGCTTCACAGTAACAAAAGAATATTTTTTAGACATCTTTAACGAAGAGGTGGATAAACTAGGTGCGGATAGTCTAGCAAGAGGGATGTTTGAAGAATTGTGTGTATCAGACAACCTAGAGGACTTTTTAACAACAAAGTGCTATAACCACATTTAAGAAAAGGGAGACAAAAATGGAAGATGTAAAGCGAACTTATTCAAAAGAGGATGTAGAGAAACTAAAGGGCTCAGTCAGCATTGACCACACTTTGGCTAAACGAGGAGCAACCCGTTTGCGAGAGATGCTGAAGTCGGAGAATTATGTTAATGCCCTTGGTGCTGTGACAGGCAACCAAGCAATTCAACAAGTAAAAGCAGGGCTGAAAGCAATCTACTGTAGTGGCTGGCAAGTAGCGGCAGATGGTAATCTAGATGGCACTATGTATCCGGATCAAAGTTTATACTCTGCCCGCAGTGTTCCGTTGTTGGTTAAGAAGATTAACAATGCTTTACAAAGAGCAGACCAGATTGATGTATCCGAAGGTAACTACACAAAGGAATGGTTTGCTCCAATTATAGCCGATGCCGAAGCAGGCTTTGGCGGCCCACTAAACGCCTTTGAATTAATGAAGTCTATGATTGAAGCAGGCGCTTCTGGTGTACACTTCGAAGATCAACTGTCATCCGCTAAAAAGTGTGGACACATGGGAGGCAAAGTTCTTATTCCCACTGGCCAATTCATCAAGACTTTGAATGCTGCTCGTTTGGCAGCAGATGTTTCGGATGTTCCGACTGTTTTGATTGCTCGCACAGATGCTGATGCTGCTAAACTTTTGACTTCCGATATTGATGAAAGAGATCATCCTTTTATCTCTTCTAGCGAGAGAACGAGTGAAGGGTTTTTCCACATCAAGAGCGGCATTGAATCCGCTATTGCTCGTGCAAAGGCTTATGCTCCTTATGCGGATATGATTTGGTGTGAAACTTCAACCCCAGATTTGGATATGGCTAAGAAGTTTGCTGAAGAGGTTAAGAAGGATTTTCCAAATCAAATGCTGGCATACAACTGCTCTCCCTCTTTTAACTGGAGAGGCAATCTTTCTGAAGCAGACATTGTTAGGTTTCAAAAGGAACTTGGACAAATGGGATATAAGTTTCAGTTTGTTACTTTGGCAGGATTTCATACTTTGAACAATAGTATGTTTGAGCTGGCAAATGAGTATCGTGAAACTGGTATGCAGGCATATTCTAATCTCCAAGACAGGGAATTCAACAATGCCAATATTGGATACACTGCTGTGAAACACCAAAGAGAAGTTGGTGCTGGATATTTTGATATGGTATCAAAAGCTATTGGTGGTGCCGATGTATCTACTTTGGCACTACAAAACTCAACAGAAGAGGAGCAGTTTTAATGCCGCTATATGAGTATCAGTGTACACAATGTTTGAATGTTGTAGAAAAACTACAAAAGTTTTCAGATGATCCATTGACAGATTGCGAAGAATGTGATATGAAAGATACTCTAGAGAAAACAATAACAATGACCAATTTTTCACTAAAAGGTGATTGTTGGTACAAAGATGGATATACCAAGAAGAAGACTTAATGCCCCGTTAGCTCAGCTGGATAGAGCAGAAGGTTTCTACCCTTAAGGTCGGGAGTTCGAGTCTCTCACGGGGTGCCAACTTGTTACAGGAGAGAAGATGACGAATGGAAAATTATCAATAAATGACTTCAGGCAACTGCTTAATAAGAAGTCAGGAACAGAGGTGGCCAAATTAGCCTCTGAGGCGAACTCAGAGGTCACTGAGTGGATTTCAACTGGCTCTACCTGGCTAGACTCCATTATTTGTCAGGGGAAACTAGGGGGCATTCCAGTGGGTAGAATTTCAGAAATTGCTGGGTTAGAGTCAACTGGTAAGTCTTATATGGCAGCACAGATTGCTGCGAATGCACAGAAGCAGGGCATTAAGGTTTTCTATTTTGATTCAGAGAAAGCTCTAACACCGGCATTCTTAGCTAATAGCGGAATAGATACAGAAGAGATGTTAGTGCTTAAACCAGAGTCTGTTGAGATTGTTCTGGAAACGATTGAGAACATTTTGGCGATGGATGATAGCAAGAAACTCTTTATCTGGGATTCCTTGGCATTCACTCCTTCCAACAGGGATTTGGAAGGAGACTATAACCCACAGTCTAGCATGGCTGTTAAGCCTCGCATCTTGTCTCTTGGTATGTCAAAGCTGGTTAGCCAGTTTGAAGCACACCAAGCAACACTCTTAATACTTAACCAACTAAAGACAAACATAACCTCTAATGTAGCGGAGGCTATGACTACCCCATACTTCACACCAGGTGGAAAGGCTTTAAATTATTCTTATAGTCTTCGTATCTGGCTGACTGGGCGAAAAGCAAAAGCTTCTTTTGTTGAAGACGAAAAGGGATTTAGAGTTGGCTCTGAAGTCAAGGCAAAGATTGAAAAATCTAGATTTGGCACACAGGGAAGAGTATGTACTTTCAAGATCATCTGGGGTGATGAAAATCGTGTTGGTGTACAAGATGAAGAAAGTATCCTAGAAGCTCTAAAAGAGAGAGGGTTAGCTATCAGAAGCGGAGCTTGGTATACGATCAAATATGGCGACGGTTCGGAAGATAGATTTCAGGCAGCCAAGTGGATAGAAGAGTTGAAGAACAGCGCTGAGAAGAAAGATAAGGTCATGAAACTCTTCTTTGAAGAAACAATTGAAAAGTTTGATAAGAAAGAAGGTGATGCATCCGCTCACTACAGCTTGTCTGAGGAGCAGTAGATGTATGTCGAAAAGATTATTACTGATTGATTCTACGAACCAATTTTTGAGAGCATATATTGTAGACCCTAGTCTTTCTGCTAACGGAGATCCGATTGGCGGTGTAAAGGGTTATTTAAAAATCTTGCAAAAGACGTTAAGGGAGATCAATCCTGATTTTGTCGTCATGGTATGGGATGGTCCCGGTGGAAGTCGTAAAAGGACTAGCATTGTCAAGGAATATAAGGCAGGTAGAAAACCCATAAGACTAAACAGGAACTTTGATTTATCAGAGCACCAAGAAGCAGAAAACAGAGTGTGGCAGCACACAAGATGTGTTGAATATATCAATAATTTCCCAGTAATTCAATTTGCCGAACCAGATGTTGAAGCTGATGATGTGATATCATATATTGCTAGACATAACACATTTGATGGATGGCAAAAAGTAATAATGTCAAGTGACAAAGACTTTATTCAATTGTGTGATAAAGAGACTGTGCTATATCGCCCAACACAAAAGGAGGTACTGAACAAGAAGACGATAATAGAGAGATTTGGTATTCACCCAAACAATTTTGCTCTAGCTAGGGCAATAGACGGAGATAAAAGCGACAACTTGAAAGGTGTTCCGGGTGCCGGACTAGCAACAATATCCAAGAGGCTGCCATTCCTGAAGGAGGAGAAAGATTATACCATAGACGATGTTTTTTCTTACTCAGAAGAACATCGCGATGAGCTTAAGTTCTATTCGAATTTGATTGATAACAAGAAGTTGGTAAAGATAAACTATAAGATTATGCAACTGTATAGTCCTATAATTTCTCTACATACCATAAAGAAGATAAATAATACGATTTCAAATTCCAAGATGATGCTTAACAGAACTGGTGTGATCAAAATGATGATAGAGGACGGCTTCGGTGAGGGAAATTGGGATGATCTCTTTCGCCACATGAAGAAGATAGTCATATCTAACAAATGATATAGGATGGAATATGTTGCAACAAGAGAATGTTTCTTTTTCTTCTTTCGGGCGAGCCTTCCAAGAGAAATTAGCACAATTAATATTATCTAATAGGGGATTTTCAGATCAAATCGAGGAAGTGATAGATGTAAACTTTTTTGAACTAAGGTTTTTACAAATTTTTGTTTCAAAGGTGTTTGACTATAAAAGGGAATACCAAACTCATCCTTCTTTCGATGCGATTGAGACAATACTCAAAAAAGATACTGAACAAGAGAGTGATTTATTAAAAGAGCAGATAAGAACATTCATAGAAAAGGTATCAAAATCACAAAATGTTTCTGATGAAGATTTTGTTAAATCAAACGCATTGGATTTTTGCAAAAAACAGAAGCTTAAGGAAGCCATGGTAAAGAGCATTGATTTACTTCAGAGATGTTCTTTTGGAGAAATAAGCGAAGTTATCAACGGTGCCCTCAAGCTTGGTATTGATAATGATTTTGGATATGATTATATAAAGGATTTTGAAAAGAGATTTGAGATAAAAGCAAGGAATCCAGTACCAACGGGATGGGATGAAATAAACCGTTTAGTTGATGGTGGCTTGGGGAGAGGAGAACTTGGAGTTGTAATTGCTCCCACTGGTGTTGGGAAGTCAATGGCGTTGGCACACATGGGAGCTTCTGCAGTAAAGAGAGGATACACAGTTGTTCACTATACTTTAGAGTTGATGGATGTTGCTATAGCCTCCAGATATGATAGTTGTATAACTGGTTACTCACTTGGTTCATTAAAATATAACAAAGAAATGATTTACGACATAGTTAAAGATGTGAAGGGTACTCTCATAGTGAAAGAATACCCCACAAAGAGTGCTACAACATCGACGATAAGAAACCACCTAGAGAAGTTGATCCAGAGGGGAACTAAGCCCGACTTGATCATTGTTGATTATGCAGATCTTCTTAGGCCAATTTCATATCAAAAGGAAAAGAGAAACGAATTGGAATCTATTTACGAAGAGATTAGAGCATTGGGGCAGATATTCGAATGTCCAATTTGGACAGCATCGCAAACTAATCGTTCTGGTCTAAATGCGGAGGTGATAACAATGGAGTCTATTAGCGAGGCATTCAATAAATGTTTCGTAGCTGACTTCATCTTTTCCTTGTCCCGAACTTCTGAGGACAAAAAAGCAAAAACAGGCAGGGTGTTTATAGCCAAGAACAGAAATGGTGAAGATGGAATAACATGTCCTATCTTTATGGATACGTCGCAAGTTAACATAAAGGTGTTTCCGCCGTCCAACGAAACACCAGAAGATATAACCAATAGTGCGATGAAAAGACAGAAAGAGAAAACGATGGATATATTGAAGAAGCACCACAAAAGCCGAAGAAATGAAGAAAGAAAAGAATTTGAATAGAGGAGAATGAAATGACGACAAAAGATCTTAATGGAATTAAGGTATGTAATGATATTTTATCAGACATCACAGTTTATATGAAGTATGCCAAATACTTAGAGAACAAAAAACGAAGAGAAAGCTGGAGAGAACTTGTTAACAGAAACAAGAGGATGCACATGAAGAAGTATCCCGAGCTAAAAGAGGAAATAGAGAAAGCATATAAGCTAGTACACTCCAAGAAGGTCTTGCCCTCTATGAGGTCTATGCAGTTCGGAGGGAAACCCATCGAAGTGGCACCAAATAGAGTGTTTAATTGTGCTTATCTTCCGATTGATGACTGGAGAGCATTTTCGGAAGTGATGTTCTTGCTTTTGGGCGGCACTGGTGTTGGATACAGTGTACAAAGACACCATGTAGACTGCTTGCCGGCGATATTGAAACCAAATGGTGGCAAAGATAAATCAAAAAGATTCCTGGTTGGAGACAGTATTGAGGGATGGTCTGATGCAGTCAAGGCACTTGTTCGCTCTTACTTTGAAGGGGGAACGAGACTGCGTTTTGACTTTTCAGACATTAGGCCAAAGGGTTCTAGGCTTGTTACCTCTGGTGGTAAAGCTCCTGGCCCACAACCGTTGAAAGAGTGTTTGGTGAAAGTAGAAGGTATCCTGTCCTCTAAAGATAATGGTGATAAGTTAGTCCCAATTGAGGTACACGATATTATATGTCATGTTGCGGATGCTGTGTTGGCAGGCGGGATCCGCCGAGCTGCACTTATTTCCTTGTTTTCCGCAGACGATGATGATATGTTGGCTTCCAAGGTTGGAAGGTGGTGGGAGATCAATCCACAGAGAGGAAGGGCAAACAACTCTGTTGTGCTCTTGAGACATAAGATAACAAAGGAATTCTTTGAACAGATATGGGAGAGGGTTAAAGAGTCTGGCTCTGGGGAGCCTGGGTTTTACTTCTCTAATGATAAAGATTGGGGATGTAACCCCTGTTGTGAGATTGGTCTAAGGCCATTTCAATTTTGTAACCTCACAGAGATAAATGTGTCTGATGTAAAGAACCAAGAGGATTATGAAGAGCGAGCAAGGGTTGCTGCATTTATAGGTACCTTACAAGCCGGCTATACTGACTTTCATTATCTTAGGACTTCGTGGCAAAAGGCGACAGAGAAAGATGCTTTGATAGGAGTCTCTATGACTGGCATAGCATCAGGAGCAGTGCTTGAATTGAACATGGCTGCCGCAGCAAAAATAGTGAAGGAAGAGAATGCTCGTGTTGCTAAGTTGATTGGCATCAAACAAGCAGCAAGAACCACTTGTGTAAAGCCTGCTGGGACCACCTCTTTGGCATTGGGCACAAGTTCTGGTGTTCACTCTTGGCACAGCGAATACTATATAAGAAGGATAAGAGTTGGGAAGAACGAGCCGATATATTCTTTTCTTGAAAAGAACCACCCAGAACTTATAGAAGATGAATACTTTCGCCCGCATGATACTGCTATTATAAAGGTGCCACAGAAAGCACCCGAAGGAGCAATAACCAGAAAGGAAAGTGCTCTGTCGTTACTCAGGAGAGTGGGCAAGGTAAGTACAGATTGGGTTAGGACTGGACACAAGAAGGGGCAGAATTCTCACAATGTTTCTGCAACTGTGTCAATCAAAGACAGCGAGTGGGATGATGTTGGTGACTGGATGTGGGAAAACAAGAATGTATATAATGGGCTCAGTGTGTTGCCGCATAGCGAACATTCTTATAAGCAAGCCCCATTTGAGGATTGTTCCAAGGAAACTTATGATGTGATGTCGAACTCGCTCTCGAAGATAGAACTAACACAGATAGTTGAAGAGGAAGACGAAACAGATCTACAGGGAGAGGTAGCTTGTGCCGGTGGTGCTTGTGAAATCATTTAAGGAGGTTGTATGAACTTTTATCCCAAGAACAGACACTTGTTAGTGGAGCCAAAGAAGTTAGAAGAAGAAAAAGAAGAGATTGGCTTTGTGCTGCCAGATGATTATAAGAGGGCACCAGAACCATATCAGTTGGTTACCATACTTGGCATTGCCCCTGATATAAGCACGACATACAGAGAGGGCGATGTCGCTCTAGTTGAGGGTTCTATGTTAAAAAACACAAAAGTAGGCTCTGTAAGTGTTTATCTCATACAAGAAAACTATATACTAGGAACCATAAAAGGAGGTGAAGTGGAATGAATTCAATTACTCTAGAAGAGCTAAGGAAATTAGTAGAAGAGATTAAAGAACAAGTGGGCAAGAAGTCAGTATTGTTAGAGACGCCGGAAAAGAAAAAAGAGGTAGTCAGTGAAGAAGATAAATCTTTATGATGATGGAGTAGGGGCAGTAGAATATGTGGAACACATGGGCAGTGATTTATCAGTAGTAAACTCTGCCCGTGTTTCATTTGGTGCCCAAAAAGACCTGTTGGGCGAGAAAGATGAAAAGTTAATTTCTTACCTAATCAAACACAAACACACCTCTACACTTGAGCACTGCCTCGTTACCTTTCGTTTTGTGGTTCCTCTTTTTGTTCGTTCACAACACCACAGACACAGAACTTGGTCGTATAATGAAATCTCACGAAGATATACAGACGTAGATATACAATTCTACGAACCAGAAGAATTTAGAACACAGCACAAAAGCAACAGGCAAGCAAGCAATGAAAGCGATCTAGTTGATCCTTCTATTCTGGGATCTAGTTATCCTGCTTCACAAGCAGTGAGAGAACACCACACAATATCAATGGATTTGTTTGATAGACTTATAAGTGCTGGTGTCTGTCGCGAACAAGCAAGAGGCATCTTGCCGCAGAATATGTATACACAATACTATGGCACAGTAAACCTAAACAACTTGCTAAAGTTTATTGACTTGCGAACTCACGAGGGAGCACAGTGGGAAATACAAAAGGTTGCTGAAGCTTGTTTGGAGATAGCAACTGAGTTGTTTCCTGTTACTGTTGGTGCATATAGAAAGGAAAGAAAATGAAAAAGGTTCATTTGTGGCAAAACGGAAACACACTTTCAGACAAATTCGCTATAGTTGATGATGAAGATTATGATATGGTAATTAATTTTGCAATGAAGTATAAAAAGGATGGTTCTCCATATAAAGATACCGGGAAGTGGTTTGGGAGAAAGATGACACCTCAAAGCGGATACTATGCTTGCCTAGGCAATAGAACCACTACAATGCATAGAGTAATCACGAATATTTCTGATAGCAACATGTGTGTTGATCATATCAATGGCGACACCTTAGATAACCGAAAAGAAAACCTAAGAATTTGCAGCAGATCAGAAAACTCAAGAAATAAAAAACTTCGATGCGATTCTCGCTCGGGGTATAAGGGTGTACACGAGCAAGTGAAACCCGCGCGGCAGAAGCATTCATATACTAAAAAAGATGGTGAAGTGTCGCTTTATGAATCTAAACATATGCCGAAAAAGAGATTCACTGCATATACGAGCAACGGTACCGGCGGCAAAATCCATGGAGGGCGCTATCTAACTGCCGAAGCGGCCGCCGTGGCAAGAGACATATTGTTTATTAGGGAGTGGGGAACGTCAGTCCCAGAAAGGGAGTTGAACTTTCCAGAAAAGTTAGAAGAATATCTCAAAGAAATAGAAAAGAAAGAAAATGAACTCAATTCGCCATCACAATAAAATAATTATTGGAGGTAGCCTAGAGGCTTTGCTATATGGCACAAAACACAACATTCCAGTTTTTTATGTTGTGCCAGTAGTTCCATTGTTTTTTGAAGAAAACGAGAAAGGCGAAAGCAAACAACAAATGTGGAATGACTTATCATTTCATATGTCCCTATCTGGTTTGTTGCCTGGTGGTGACAACATACAAACATTAAGAGTAGAACACGAAGATACCTTAAAGATTGTTACAAGCAATAATGCTTTATTTAGATATACTTTTGATGAATTGTTGATATTTGATTTAGACAAAGTAGATGGAATATCTTTCAGAAAGAAAGAAGAAATGTTTAAGGTAATTGATTGGGTTAATATCCGTTCTGGTATGGTCCACGAGCACGATACATTAGAAGACACAGAATCCTCCTTTGTTAACAAGATATACTTTTATCCCTCAGAAAGAATAGATGGCAACCACGATAAAAAAGACTTAGTTGCTGTGTCTTATATGAACAAGAAACAAATTGACTCCATAGAATACTCCGACACTTATATCCGATTTAAAGTAATTGATATGATGAAGAAGGCTGGCATAAGAGGAGCAAGGAACGGAAGAGATCAGAATGATAAGACAAGGTTTAAATACTATGCTGTGAAGGCAGAGCCAGCAGAGAGAGATATAATAGACATATCTGAATTCTATCTGGAAGAAACACCAGACAACATTTATATTGTTGATAAGAGCGAAGTACCAACAGACGAAACAGAATTTGAATCTGAGAATAAATACTTCAACAAAGTTAAGAATACATTAAGGGTTTAAGAATGATAGAGAAAGGCCCCCAAAATGCTCACTCCTTTCACTTGGCAGGAGTTATTCCAGTGGCTGGGCAACCACTAGATTTTAATTTCCCTTGGCACGATTCTTTGATGCCGATTGGAAAGAACTATCTAGCAATAGAACATTCTGTATATGAGTGTGCTATGGCAGGGTGTGAAACTATATGGATTGTTTGTCACAGAGAGATGCAGCCACTGATAAGACATGTTGTCGGAGAGTGGATTGAAGATCCTGTTTGGGCAGGCAGAGGAAAGTTTGAGAAGAGAGCATCAGAAGTAAAGAAACAAATACCAATATATTATATTCCAATACACCCAAAGGATAGAGACAGGAGAGATTGTTTGGGATGGAGTGTTTTGTATGGTGCTCTACAAGCATTCATTTTATCCAACAAGATAAGCAAGTGGGTGGTGCCAGACAAGTATTATGTTTCATTCCCATATGGCATATTGTCGGTTGCTAGCATCCGTAAACACAGAGCAATAATTTCTGATAAAAAGAATTTCTTTATGTCATATAAGGGGAAGACGGTAAAGGACGGAGAATACTTATCTTTTACGTTTGACGGGGATGATTTCGTAAACTTCAGAAGGACGATAAGGAAAGAGGGGACTGGAACTTATGCCCCTGACAGCCGGCTCCGAGATGGAAAATATCCCATAGACACATTGCCAGTTGAGGAAAGGTACTCCGCGAGGCATTTCCCATTGACAACGGTCTTCAAGTGTGCTAGGGTGGACGAAGGAGAGATCTTAGAGATCCCCTGGTATCACAACATAGGAACTTGGGAAGGTTACTGTCAGTATCTGTCTTCTCTTGATAGAGAGAGAATAAACAAGCCCAAGATTATAAAGTACAAAGAATGGAATCCCATTGGTGTGGATAACATTAGAGAGGAAGAGTAAATGAAAATACCTTTTGTCGGACTACACGCACACAGCACAGCAGGAAGCCCTTTTGATGCTGTTGGATACCCACAAGACCATATGGATTATGCCTATGAGAATGGTATGGATGCTTTGGCATTAACAGATCACGGTAATATGAATGGTCTAGCCTTTCAGGTTTTGCATGCAAAGAAGATGGAGAAAGAAGGAAAAAGCTTTAAACCAATTTATGGTATTGAAGCATACTTTGTTCCATCTCTGGAAGAGTGGAGAGGAGAGTACGAAGAGGTAAAGAACAACTCCAAGAAGATGAAGAAAGAGAAGGATTCTGGAACCACAATTGAAGATGAGGATGCTTCAAAGAAGAATGTAAAAGATATTCTTAGGAAGAGAGCACATCTGATTCTATTGGCACAGAACCAAAAAGGATTAAACAATTTATTTAAACTTGTTTCAAAGTCCTTCTCAGAGGATAACTTTTATCGGTACCCTCGTGTTGACTATAAACTTCTTGCTGAACATAGCGAAGGTGTTATAGCAGCATCAGCTTGTCTAGGTGGTGTGTATGCTCAAGACTATTGGAAACATTACGATAGTGAAAGCAAAACTATCCCAGAGGAAAACAAAGAATCATTGTTGAATGCAATGAGGACAACCTCTAGGAAGATGAAAGAAACATTTGGAGACAGATGGTATGCTGAATTACAGTGGAATTCCATCAAGGAACAGCTTGAATTGAATGAGTATATAATTCAAGTAGCAAAAGAGTTTGATATTGAATTGATAAGC
>Ga0233413_10000843_pt1 | contig 14128 bp, 10 predicted proteins | sample Na_anoxic_6_MG_FD_189019 | JGI IMG/M metagenome (GOLD analysis project Ga0233413, IMG submission 189019) | Seawater microbial communities from Saanich Inlet, British Columbia, Canada - Na_anoxic_6_MG | ecosystem: Environmental > Aquatic > Marine > Inlet | place: Canada: British Columbia... | reverse complement strand
TCTGTCCGGCGGCCCACCGAGACTGCGAATGGCTTGCCGAATGGCCATTACATCGACCCTGCCATATTTGCCGAAGAACGCCAGGCCGTGCTTTTTGACAATTGGGCCGGCCTTGGGGTTGCGGCGGATCTGCCCGAAATCGGCGATGCCGTGCCGGTGAATTTCCTGGGCATGCCCCTGTTGATGGTGCGCGACAAGACCGGCGATGTCCGCGTCTTTCAGAACACCTGCCGTCATCGCGGCATGATCCTGGTGGAAGAGCCGCGCAAGATCGAAGGGGCAATCCGCTGCCCCTATCACAGCTGGTGCTATGCCACGGACGGACGCCTTGTCAGCACCCCGCATGTGGGCGGCCCGGGTCAGAACACCCATGATGGCATTGACCGCAGCCTTTTGGGGCTGATCGAAATCCGCAGCTATATCTGGATGGACGTGGTTTTCGTCAATATCAGCGGCACCGCCCCGGCCTTTGAACAGGCCAATGCCGATCTAATTGCCCGGTGGTCCGAATTTGACCAACCGCTCTATCACGGCGGTGCGAACAGCCGGTTTCAGCTTGACCTCAACTGCAACTGGAAACTGGCCGTCGAGAATTATTGCGAGAGCTACCATCTGCCTTGGGTGCATCCCGGCTTGAACACCTATTCCCGCCTTGAGGATCATTACCACATTGAGGCCAAGGAAAAGTTCTCCGGTCAGGGCACCTTGGTCTACCGACAGCTCAAGGACGAGAACGGCCATGTCTTTCCGGATTTTGCGGGTTTGTCAGACAAATGGGACACGGCGGCCGAATATATCACCGTCTATCCGAATGTCCTGCTGGGCGTGCACCGGGACCATACTTTTGCAATCATATTGATCCCTGACGGTCCGGAAAGAACGATAGAGCATATTCACCTCTACTACGCCCAAGAGACGACTTCGGCAGAATTGCGCGACCGGAACACAGAACAGTGGAAAATCGTCTTTGCCGAGGATGTCTTTGTGGTCGAGGGGATGCAAAAGGGCCGCCACGCGGTGCAATTCGACGGGGGCCGGTTTTCACCCGCGATGGACGGACCGACCCATCTTTTCCACGATTGGGTTGCCGCCCAGATAGAGCGTCACCGCGCCCTGCCCCAAGCGGCCGAATGAACGCGCTGAATGACGCGTTGCTGGCCGCCCATGCAGCGGGCGACGGCCGCGCGCTGGTGCAGCTTTACGAACAGGCGGCAGACCAGGCCGGCACGCCTGACACTGCGGGCTTTTTCCTGACGCATGCCTATGTTTTTGCGCTTGAGACAGATCACCCGCATGCCACGGCCTTACGGCAACGTCTGATTGACGCGGGGCGCGAGGAACCCTTGCAGGCCCCGCTGCCCCCCAAAAGATAGCGGGCGGATCAGTCCAGAACGGGCGGTTTCCGATCTGGCCAACCCGTGGCCAGATGCCATTCCTGCGCCAGCCGCAATAGCTGTCCGTCGCTGGCACGCGGGCCGATCAGTTGCAGCCCGGCGGGCAGTCCATTGTCCCCAAAACCTGCAGGGATATTGACCACTGGCAGGCCGATCAGGCTGGCCGGTATCACGACCTGCATCCAGCGGTGATAGGTGTCCATGCTGACGCCTGCGATTTCGACGGGATGGTCAAGGGTCAGATCAAAGGGCCAGCACTGCGCCGAGGGCAGGATCAGCGCATCGTATTGGGCAAACAATTCAGTCGTGCGGCGGAACCAGTCAGACCGGATCATGCTGGCGCGGTGCAGCTCAAGCGCGGTCAGGCGGTTGCCCCGCTCGATCTCCCAAATCGCGGCCGGTTTCAAAAGCGCGCGCTTTTTCGGATCGTTGTAATCGTGTTGTGCGCCGCAGGCCACGGCAAAGGACCGCAGGGTGATCCAGCTGTCCCACATCCGCTCTGCGTCAAAGGGGGCCGGTATGGCCTCTACCGTATGGCCCAGGTCTTCGATCTGCTGCAGGGCCGTCTCGCTGATCTGCGAAATACCCGCCTCATAGGCAAGCGCACCGCCCCAATCCCCAAGCCAGGCAATCCTTTGCGCGGGCAAGGGCTGTGCAATCGTCGGGGCGGTGAGACCGACAATGCTGTTGTTGGGCTGGCGCGGGTCCGGGCCTGCCATCGTGTCTGCCAGCAGCGCCAGATCCACGGGATTGCGCGCCATAGGTCCAGAGGTGGCCAGCTGATGCATGAAAACATCGCCCAAAGGCTCTGCCGGTACAGCGCCCCAGCTGGGCCGCATCCCGTAGACATTGTTCCAGCCAGCCGGGTTGCGCAGCGACCCCATCATATCCGATCCATCTGCCACGCTCACCATCCGCGCGGCCAAGGCCACCGCCGCCCCGCCAGAAGAGCCACCAGCAGAGCGGCCCGCATCATAGGGATTGCAGGTGGCACCATGGACGGGATTGAACGTATTGCTGCCCAGACCGAACTCAGGCGTATTCGTCTTGCCGATGATCAGCGCCCCGGCGGCACGCAGGCGGGCCACGAAAAGGTCATCGCTTTCAGCGACCTGATCCTTGTAGATCGGCGAACCTCTGGTGGTTCGCAGGCCCTGAGCATTCGAAAGGTCCTTGATCGCCATAGGAATGCCATGCAGCCAGCCCTTGCGCGGGGCGTCATCCGCCGCCCTTGCTTCCTGCATCAACTCATCGGCATCCCGCAAGGAAACGATCGCGTTCACCTTGCCGTTAACGGCGTTGATGCGGGCCAAGGTGGCCTGCATCAGCTCTGCGGCGCTCAACTGCCCGCGGTCAATCGCCTTTGACAGCGATAAAGCGTCTTGATTCATGATATCCATGACCGCACGAGACCAACCATCGCGGTTGAACGCAAGTCCTATTGTGATCATGATCCGCTTGGACAGCCGGAATTCGATCTGCGCCGTTGGGCCCGGTCAACCGCCCTGCGCTTCGGCGCGGCTCTTGCCGCTGACCGCAAGGGCAAGGGTCGCCCCCATCAATCCGTCCAAATCACCATCGAGCACGCCTTTGGTGTCTGATGTCTCAAAATTGGTCCGAAGATCTTTGACCATCTGATAGGGCTGCAGGACATAAGACCGGATCTGGTTGCCCCAACCCGCATCACCGGCACTTTCATGGGCCTCATTGACCAGCGCGGAACGTTTGTCCAATTCCATCTGGTACAAGCGGCTTTTCAGCGCTTTCATCGCGATGTCGCGGTTCTGGTGCTGGGATTTTTCCGAACTGGTCACCACGATTCCCGTGGGGTGGTGGGTGATCCGCACAGCCGAATCCGTGGTGTTGACGTGCTGTCCACCCGCACCCGATGACCGGTAGGTGTCGATCCGGATATCGGCGGGGTTCACCTCGATCTCGATATTGTCGTCCACCACGGGATAGACTTTGACGGAAGTGAACGATGTATGCCGCTTGGCCGCGGAATCGAACGGCGAGATGCGCACCAGACGGTGCACGCCGCTCTCTGATTTCAGCCAGCCATAGGCGTTATGGCCCGAGATCTTGTAGGTGGCGGATTTGATGCCCGCCTCCTCGCCCGCGCTTTCGGCCTGAAGCTCCACTTTATAGCCCTTCTTTTCGGCCCAACGGACATACATCCGCGCCAGCATGCTGGCCCAGTCGCAACTCTCTGTGCCGCCCGCGCCCGAATTGATCTCAAGAAAGGTGTCGTTGCCGTCTGCTTCGCCGTCCAGCAGCGCCTCAAGCTCTTTTTGGGATGCTGTGACTGCCAGCGCCTTCAATGCCGCTTCGGCATCGGCGATGACCTCGGCGTCGTCTTCCATCTCACCCAGCTCAATCAGCTCGACGTTGTCGGCCAGCTCATGCTTGATGCCCTCATAGGTGCCGATGGCATCGACCAGATTCTGACGGTCCCGCATGAGTTTTTGGGCAGCATCCGCATCATCCCAAAGATTTGGGTCCTCAACACGGGCGTTGAATTCCTCAAGCCGATGTTGGGCCGTTTCCACACCCAGTCGTTGTCCCAGCAATTCCAAAGACTTGGAAATCTGTTCGACGGTGTTTTGTACCTCTGCGCGCATGTGTTCTGGCCTTTGATGACTGCGCTACGGACATAGACCACAGGCCCGCCCGCAGCAAGCCGTAGGGTGGGGTTTCACCCCACCCTGGTTGTTAATAAAGACCGCCCGAGGACAAAGTGCCAAAGCTGGCCTTGGGCCCGACAACCGCCTTCTTGCCGGTTGAGGTCGTCACCTGCCGTGATCCCTGACCGACTTCCTCGACCAGCGGAAGGTCTGAGCCCATGGCAAAGCCACCGTCGAAGGTGATGCCAAAGATCGGTTCTTCGCCGAAACGGAAACATTCAGAAACCACATTGGGACCCGACGCACCATCGCTCAGCCTTGCGCCGGAGAAGCGGTCGATGTTGATGAATTCGCAATCCTTCGGCACCGTAAATTCCCCGCCGCCGTATTTCTTGATCGCCGCTGACATGAATTTCTGGAACACAGGACCGCACATGCCCCCGCCAGAGGCCCCACGCCCCATTGGCCGGGGCTGATCATAGCCGATGTAACAGCCCGCCGCGATGTTCGAGGTAAAGCCCACGAACCAGACATCCTTGGCGTCATTTGTCGTCCCTGTCTTGCCGGCTGTTGGAACCGGCAAATTCACACTGCTCCGCGCGGTTCCGCGTTCAACGACGCCCCGCATCATTGAGGTCAGCTGGTAGGCCGTGACCGGGTCCATCACCCTTTCGCGGTTTGAAATCACCCGCGGTGCCTTGCCGGGTGCCAGGCTGGCCAGCTGGCAGTCATTGCAGATGCGTTCGTCGTGCTTGTAAACCGTCCGGCCATAGCGGTCCTGGACGCGGTCCACCAAGGTAGGCTGCACCCGTTCGCCGCCATTGGCGAACATCGCATAGGCGCTGACCATCTGATACAGTGTCGTTTCCTGTGAACCCAGCGCATTGGCCAGAACCGGCTCCAGATCGTCATAGACACCGAACCGTTCGGCATAGCTGCCGACCACGTCCATCCCGACTTCCTGGGCCAGACGGATGGTCATCAGGTTACGCGACTGTTCAATCCCGGTGCGCAGCGGTGTCGGGCCGTAATAGCGGTTTGACGCGTTCTTGGGGCGCCACACGCCCTGGGGTGTGTTGATCTCAATCGGGGCATCGACCACGATGGTGGCGGGGCTATAGCCGCTGTCCAGCGCAGAGGCATAGACAAAGGGCTTAAAGCTGGAACCGGGCTGGCGCTGCGCCTGCGTGGCACGGTTGAAGACTGAGGCCTGATAGGAAAATCCGCCCTGCATGGAGATCACACGTCCGGTGTCCACATCCATCGCCACAAAGGCCCCCTGCACTTCGGGCACCTGCCGCAGGGTCCAGCGGATAAAGCTGCCATCGGCATCGGCGGTCATCTGGCGAACCAGCACGACATCACCGACCTCCAGCAGATCACCGGCCACACGGGCCTTGCCGCGCGCCACTGTGCCATCTTCGCGCTGCTTGCGGGCCCATTGCACATCCTTTGCGGGGATGAAATGACCCTCTGCCGTCTCGCCGACGCCCTCGATCCCGATGCGGGCATCATTTTCACCGACGCTTAGGACAACGGCTGGAAACCACTGGGCTTCCAGATCAATGTCGCGCGGCACCTGCACGCCGGCCAATGCCGCGCGCCAGGTTTCTTCTGAGGTCAGTTGGTCGGCCGGTATTTTTTCGCCCGTCCCACGCCATACGCCCTGGCTGCGGTCAAACGATTCAAGCTGGGCGCGCAGGGCATTTGCCGCGATCGGCTGCATTTCATTGTCGATTGTTGCGCGCACCGTCAGGCCACCGGTAAAGAATTCACCCTCGCCAAAGTTTTCAGACAACTGGCGCCGGATTTCGTCGGTGAAATAGTCGCGCGGCGGCAGGTCCGCCTTGAATCTGTCGAAATCGCCATTCTGCACCGAACGCAGGGGCTGGGCTTTTTCGGTCTCATAGACTGCATCGGTGATATAGCCGTTTTCATGCATCTCGCGCAGCACGAAGTTGCGGCGCGATTGCAGCCGTTCCTTGCGGCGCACGGGGTGGTAATCTGATGGGGCCTTGGGCAGTGACGCAAGGAAGGCCGCCTCATGCGGGGCCAATTCGCTGAGGGTCTTGTTGAAATAGGTCTGTGACGCGGCAGCCACGCCATAAGAATTCTGCCCCAGGAAAATCTCGTTCAAATACAGCTCAAGAATTTTCTCTTTATCCAATGTCTCTTCGAGACGGGCGGCAAGGATGATTTCCTTGATCTTCCGCTCTGCCCTGCGGTCACCTGACAAAAGAAAGTTCTTCATGACCTGCTGCGTGATCGTCGAGGCCCAGCGTACATCGCGCCCCCTGGAGCGGACAGCATCAATGGCGGCAGCACCGATGCCGCGCAGGTCATAGCCGTCGTGTTCGTAAAAATTCTTGTCCTCGGCCGAAATGAAGGCCTGTTTGATCAGCGGCGGAATCGTATCGGCAGGCGCAAAAAGGCGGCGTTCCTTGGCAAATTCGTCAATCAGACGCCCTTGGCCGGAATAAATCCGACTGATGATGGGCGGCGTATATTGGGCCAGGCTTTCGTGACTGGGCAGGTCACGGCCATACATCCAAAAGACCGCGCCGATGGTCAGCGCCACCATGCCGATGCTCATGGTCAGGGTGGTAAAGATACCGCCCAGAAAAGAAAGAATAAATCTGAACACCTGATGCGCCCTTTGACTGGCAAACTATTCGTCTCTTATACGGGAAGGCCGCGGAATGGTCAAAACCTCACGGCCGCGATTATCGGCCGATACCTGCGCAACTTCGCGTGATCATTGGCATGTGATCATTGGCGCACCAAAGGTGCACGGGCCGCATCCTGATCCCGCCAGTTCAGGATCGCATCGGCCATGGCGTTTATCATTACCGACCGCCAGATTGGATCGCGCAGGTTCTTGAGATCCCTGTCAGAGCTGAGAAAGCCTACCTCGACCAAAACCGAAGGGATATCGGCGGATTTCAGAACCGAAAACCCTGCCCGCCGCAGCGGTCTGCGGTTCATCGGGCCACCGGCAGCTGCCATCCCCTCAATCAACACACGTGCCAGATCATCTGAACGCGGTTCTGTCTCTTGGCGGGCCAGATCCAGCAGGATGCCGGCCACCTGATCATCCGATCCGGTCAGATCCGCGCCCGCGATGATGTCGGACCGGTTATGCCGTTCCGCCAGATGCGCGGTGGCGGCATCGCTGGCCTCATCCGACAAGGTATAGACCGTCGCCCCCTTGGCCCCGCCCTGGCTGAGACTGTCGGCATGCAAAGAGATGAAAATATCGGCCCGCGCCTGATGCGCGATGGCGACCCGGCTTTCCAGAGCCACGAAAACATCATCGTCACGGGTCATAACCACATCTGCCCCCTCGCGCATCAAAGCGTCGCGCAGACCGCGCGCAAAACTCAGCATCAGGTCCTTTTCCGCGATGCCTTCGCGTTCGGCACCCGGATCAATGCCGCCATGACCGGGATCAATCGCTACGACAAATCGGGCATCCTCAGGGTCAGGTGGCTGTGGTGGTGGGGTCAGCGCAAGGGTCCAGTCCGGGTCAAGTGCGGGTCCAATGGCCGCGGCAAAGGCGGCAGGACCGGCGGCCCTGAGCGAGATTTCCAGCGTTGCCGCCCCGCTGGCGATGTCAACGGGCATGCCGATTTCGACGGGCACCATCGGTTCGGCCAGATCGGCCACCAGCCGTGACCAACCGGGCCGAAAAGCACCAAAGCGGATGGCCGATATCCGCCCCGGTTCTGGCAGGATCATCGCGGGCCGGATGCCCGCCCAATCGGCCTCTTTGAAATCAACGACCAAACGGGCCGGGTCATTCAGCAAGAAAACCCTGTAAGGCACACCCTGGCTCAATGCGATGGTCACGCGGGTCTTGCCGAACCAACCGTCTGTGATCGTGCTCTTGGCTGGATCCACGCGGGCCAGCGCGCTGAGATCCTGCGCCGCCGTCTGGCTTGCGCAGAGCAACACCATGGCCATGGCCTGAAGAAACGCCCGTATCATATCACCGCTTTTCGCTTTTGTTTTGCGCAGACTAGCAGTGTTGTGCGGCGCAATCCAGCATCTCAGCGCCCTGCCAGAAAGTGCTTGAGGCGGGCCAGACCTTCTTCGATGTCGCGGGTCGCGCGGGCATAGGAAAACCGCAGCGTGGTGGCCCCGCGCGCAGGATCAAAATCCAGACCCGGCGTGACCGCGACGCCCGCCTGCTCAAGTATCTCGGCGGCAAAGGCGCGGCTGTCAGAGGTCAGGTCAGACACATCGGCATAGACATAAAACGCGCCATCGGGTGGCGCAAAAGTGGTAAAGCCCGCATCTGCCAGCCCCTCCAGCATCAGCTGCCGGTTGGCGCGGTAGACATCCATATTGGCCTGCAATTCAACGTCACATTCCATCGCGGCAAGGGCTGCGATCTGGCTGGCATGGGGGGCACAGATAAACATGTTCTGGGCAATCCGTTCGACCACGCGCACATGATCCTCCGGCACCACCATCCAGCCCACGCGCCAACCTGTCATGGAAAAATACTTGGAAAATGAATTGATCACATAGCAATCATCCGTCAGTTCCAGCGCGGTCACGGCCTTTTTGTCGTATTCGACGCCGTGGTAAATCTCGTCCGAAATGAAGGACGCCTGCTGGTCTGCACAGGCCTCCACCAGCGCCCCCATCGCATCCTTGTCCAGCATGGTTCCGGTGGGATTGGCGGGCGACGCCACCATCAACCCCGCCAGGTCCATCCCTGCGAAATCGGCCGGAACGGGCTGATAGCGGTTTTCGGGCGACGTGGGCAGATCCACTGGCTCCAGCGCGAGCGCCTTGAGGATCTGGCGGTAGCTGGGATAGCCCGGCGCACCAATGCCCACGCGGTCCGCGGTATCAAAAAGGGCGGTAAAGGCCAGAATGAACCCGCCCGATGACCCCGGCGTGATCACCACGCGGGATGGGTCCAGATCGACGTTATACCATTCGCCGTACATCTGCGCGATGCGCGCACGCAGCGCAGGCAACCCCAGCGCCACGGTATAGCCCAGGTTATCGCGCTGCATCGCGGATGTCAGCGCCTGTGTCGCCCCCGATGGGGCACCCGTGCCGGGCTGGCCCACTTCCATATGGATGATGTGACGGCCTGCCGCCTCTGCGGCGGCGGCGGCCTGCATCACATCCATCACAATAAAGGGATCAACGGCGGACCGGGTTGAAATGCGCATGGGCTTGCTCCTATCACTGTGGCGTGTATCACTGCGTTTCGCTGTATTCGTCAACCCGCCAGACACCCCAAGAGAGGTTAGTCCACATGTTTACCCGTTTGATCGCGACTGCCTTTGCTGCTGTCCTTGCCCTGCCCGTGCTGGCCTCTGACCTCAAAGAGTTCACCGATGAGGAACGCGCGCAGTTCCGCGCCGAGGTGCGGTCATATCTGATGGAAAACCCCGAAGTGATCATGGAGGCCGTCGCACTGCTGCAAAACCGTGAGGCAGAGGCACAGGCGCAGGCCGACCTGAACCTTGTGGGCGACAATGCCGACGCGATTTTCAATGACGGCTTTTCATGGGTTGGCGGCAATCCCGAGGGGGACATCACGCTGGTCGAATTCCTGGATTACCGCTGCGGCTATTGCAAACGCGCCCATAACGAAGTGGCCAAACTGTTGGAAACAGACGGCAACATCCGCCTGATCGTCAAGGAACTGCCTATTCTGGGCGAGCAATCGGTGATCGCCTCGCGCTTTGCCATTGCGACCAAACAGCTGGCCGGTGATGACAGCTACAAGGCGATGCATGACGCGCTGATGGAGTTGAAAGGCGAGGTAAGCCTGCCCGCCCTGCGCCGTCTGGCCACGACATTCGGGCTGGATGTGGATGCCATCGAGGCCCGGATGGACAGTGACGAGGTGACGATGGAAATCGCCAAGACCCGCGCATTGGCACAGGTTCTGGATATCTCAGGCACACCCACCTTCGTGATGCAGGACGAACTGCTGCGCGGCTATCTGCCCTATGATCAGATGCAGGCGCTGGTGGCGGAGAAACGGGGCTAAGCCACCTTTCGCGATACGCAACAGACGTCGGCCTCACCGCCCCTTAACGCTGTCTGAAACCGAAAATTTCAAGGTGTCATGGGGCTGCTGATGTCTCAGCCGTGCCATGAGCCGCCCTATAGAAAGGTCTGGTGAAATTTCACCAGACGCTGGAAATGCGCCTCAAGCGACCGCTTGAGATGGGTCGCATCCTTGACCGTCAGAATATAATCCACCAACAGGTTATACTGCTGAATTTGTCGGGGCAGACGTTGGGCCGGATCCAGCCGCAATTGGCGGTCGGTCTCTTCAATCACCTGAATTTTCTGCATGTCCGGCCAGTCGACCAAGCCGGTCGCAGGTGCAAGGCTCTTGCCATTCATCAAGCGCTGCTGCCGGTCGAAATGCTGGAACACTGCCTCTTCGAGCGGCTGCACCTCGCGCACGTCAGCGACGGGCCATGCCCAGACAAAGGCGATCTCCCAGACGTCAATCTGGCGGTTGGCAATCACGTCAGAGCGCGCCGAGGTCAGATGCCGCCGCACCCGGTTGCGGATGCCGTCAACCGACTGGCCAACATAGATGGGCTGCCCATCGAGATCGCATAGGGCATAAACGCCAATTTCATTGGTCAAATCGGTCAGTGCCTTGGAGCGGTAATCCTGTGCCCTGATCACGCGACCTCTCTTTGCGCCTCGGCCTGTAGAATCTTTTCAAACAGGGTTTTGTTCAGATAGGACACGATCGGCACCGCAACGCCGTCACCGGCAACCTTATAGGCCTGATTGTACCGCTCCGGCATCTTGAACTGGTCGCTCAGCCCCATCAGCCGGGCGACTTCCTTGCTCGACAACAGGCGCGCGCGGGTTTCATTGCCGTTGATGAACATGATGGTCTGGCGTGATGATCCACCAGCGGGGGTGCGCAGGCAACCGGCCAGACCGTCAAAGCGGATTTCGGCGCGTTGCCGGTTCAGCCCGCTTTGGTCGGGACGGCCGCGTTTGTACAGCATGCCGATCTGCTCATTGCCGGCCTCGCGTGCCTTTCGGACCCGTGCCAGACTGGGCTCTGACATCAGCGACAACAGATGCGTCACATCCGGGGCGGAAAGCCAGCCGGTGTTGGGCAGATGATCCACCAAACTGTGCAGGCTGGGACGGCGGCGCGCAGGTTTGTGATGATCCCACCAGACCCATTGCCGTGCCATGCCCGCAGGCAGGCTGCGCACGAATGTCTTGATCTTGGCGGAATGAAACGGGCCCTCTGGCTGGGCCTGCGCCAGATCATAGGTCGGGATGTCCTTGCGGATGCCCACCACGAACAGACGCGGCCTGCTTTGCGGCAGGAAATGTGCGGCATCAATCTCAAGCGCGCCCACGCGGTAGCCCAGATCCATCAAGGTTTTCAGCACCGCCTTGAGGTCGCGGCCCGCATTGCGGGTCAACAACCCCACGACGTTTTCAAAGGCAATGATACGCGGGGCAAAACCGCGTTCGGCCGCCGCGCCGATCAGCCGGGCCCATTCCATGAACACACCGCTGCGGGCACCCGTCAGCCCGCGCCCCTTGCCAGCCAGCGAAAAGTCCTGACAGGGGCTTGAGGCCCAGTACAGGTCGATGGGTTTGAGCAGCGGGTCAACGGACAGATCAGAAATATCGCCCTCAATCAGCGATGCCGCCTTCCAATTGCCGCGATAGACATCGCATTTCATCGGGTCGATATCATTGGCAAAGTCGCAGACCCAATTGCGCCCCAGACCCGCCCGCACCATCCCGGCACCACAGAAGAACTCCGCAAACCTGGGGGTATTATTCGATTTCGACACCATATCTATGTCTACTGCCGGGGAAGTTGGGTGTCGACTGGTAATTGGGCCGCAGTTAGTCAGCCTCGCGGGCCATGTCCACTTCGATCTGGGCTGCCTTTTTTTCAACCTGTTCGACGATATGTTCGATCATCTCTTCGTTGTTTTGCTTGTGGCTTTGCTTGCCCGCCAGATAGACCATGCCAGATCCGGCACCGCCCCCCGTAAAGCCCACATCGGTCATCAGCGCCTCGCCCGGCCCATTCACCACGCAACCGATGATCGACAGGCTCATCGGGGTCTTGATATGCTCCAGACGTTTTTCCAGCGCCTCAACGGTTTTGATCACGTCAAAGCCCTGACGGGCACAGGAGGGACAGGAAATGATGTTCACGCCGCGATGGCGCAGCCCAAGTGATTTGAGAATTTCATAACCGACTTTGACCTCTTCGACGGGATCGGCCGACAGAGAGACGCGGATCGTATCGCCAATGCCCATCCACAAAAGATTGCCCAACCCGATGGCGGATTTGATGGTGCCCGAGGTCAGGCCGCCAGCCTCGGTGATGCCAAGGTGGATCGGTGCGTCGGTCGCATCGGCCAACTGCTGATAGGCAGCAGCGGCCATGAACACGTCAGAGGCCTTGCAGCTGATCTTGAATTCATGGAAATCGTTGTCCTGCAGGATCTTGATATGGTCCAGCCCGCTTTCGACCATCGCATCCGGGCACGGCTCTGCGTATTTGTCCAGTAGGTGCTTTTCAAGCGAGCCCGCATTGACCCCGATACGAATGGAGCAATTATGGTCTTTCGCGGCTTTGATCACTTCCTTGACGCGTTTTTCATCACCGATGTTGCCAGGGTTGATCCGCAGGCAGGCCGCACCGGCCTGTGCCGCTTCGATGCCGCGTTTGTAGTGGAAGTGGATGTCTGCCACGATGGGCACGGTCACTTCTTTTACGATCTCTTTCAACGCCTTGGAAGATGCCTCATCGGGGACAGAGATGCGCACGATATCTGCACCAGCCTCGGCTGCGGCCTGCACCTGCGCGATTGTGCCCTTGATATCCGTGGTCAGCGTATTGGTCATGGTCTGCACCGTGATCGGCGCGTCGCCCCCGACGGGGACATTGCCCACCATGATCTGGCGTGACTTCCGGCGGTAAATATTGCGCCACGGACGGATATGGTTAAGCGACATGAGGAAACCTTAGGATTGAAACGTTATTCAATACCTATTCAAACCCATTGCGCTTCGCAATGGTGTCTAGTTTGTCTGACAGGGCATTGCTGCCAAAATCGCCGGATCAATCTCGGAATTGGCCAGATCCGCGAACATGCGGCTCAGGGATTGATCGCCGACGGGGTCTACAGGATCATAAAGTGCCGCCAGAGCCTGGCTATCCAATGGCAGGTTCGAGGTGATCGTGCCCCGATCGCCGACCGGACCATAGCATCCATCAGCCATGGCAAAATACAGCGCACCGGATTCGCCTGTGCGCAAGGTTGGCGGTTCTTCGGTGGCAGGAACGTTCCAAGTATCGCCCTTGTCCATCACCCCTTCGAAGATAACACTGCCGTCGGCCGCGCTGACACGCACCCATGACGGGAAGGCAGCGACCATGCGCACAGCGGCCGCAGGGCCTTCGACGACCTGCGGCACAGCCGGCGATTGGTCAATCTGCGTCAAGGCCGCTGTCATCGTTGTCGAGGGGGCGAATAATTCAGGTGAGGTGAAGTTGCCCGATGACCGTGGGTCAATCGTTGCGATCGGCGCGTCACGGGCCACCAGAACCGGCAGATCAAGCGCCTGAGGACGGTAGAGACGGTCCAGCGCATCGGCACGCGGGGATTGGTTCAGGCTCGCCGTGGCAGGGCCTTCGTCCTCTTGGAACACGCCGCTCAACGCGCCTTGCAGGGGGTCAAGGTCTGACAGGACTACGGGGGTCTGGTCCACCGGGGCGACCTGCACCCGCTGCACTTCTTGCAGCACGCTCCAGCCGCCATAGCCGATCCCGCCGATCAGCGCGACCAATACGGCCAGTGACCCAACAGCAGCAGGTTCAATTCTGCTAAAGAAACTTTCGCCGACCGGGGTAAAGGGTGTTTTAGACTGCGAAAACAAATCCGCATCGCTGGCGCGTTTACGGCGATCTTCAAAGGCTGGCTTTTTGACAACGGATGCTTCGGCGGACATGCCATGGGCGACGGCAAAACCGGATTCTCTGCAAAAGGATGCAAAAGCCATATCCGGATCCATATTCAGATAACGTGCATAGGACCGCACGTAACCTGCAATAAATCC
>Ga0233413_10000842_pt1 | contig 14130 bp, 5 predicted proteins | sample Na_anoxic_6_MG_FD_189019 | JGI IMG/M metagenome (GOLD analysis project Ga0233413, IMG submission 189019) | Seawater microbial communities from Saanich Inlet, British Columbia, Canada - Na_anoxic_6_MG | ecosystem: Environmental > Aquatic > Marine > Inlet | place: Canada: British Columbia... | reverse complement strand
TAAGAAACTTAAATGCATATTGGTAATCTGCCTGAAGGAGTGACATGTCGAAATTGAAATGATTCCCCTTGTTATCGTAGGATAATTTAGTTTGCTTCGCGCTTCCTGTGCCATATGGTATCACCTCAAAATTATCAGCGGTCCTATAAAGTTTATAATACATATTGTTTATGGTGGTGTTTTCTATTTCCGAAGAAGCTATGGTGTAAACTGTGGGCATCCAATCTTTGGTTCTCGCATACATTCTGAACTGTACCTTTTCTTTTGTCGAGTAAGATGGTTTCAGATTGGTTATGTTTATGATGTATTCGTTCTGATCGTCGTCGTCAGAAGCGTTGTAAGTTGTTGTATTGATCGTGCTGCCGGAGAAGTATTGGGTAGGAGTAGATCCGGAATCATTATGCCATACATCGAAAAGATATTTCACTGGTGTGTCAACGGCCACCGATGCCGAATAGACGCCTGTTGATACATATCCGCCCGTTACCACATATACACCTCCTTGTAATGGAAGGCGGGTGCCAACGGGGGCGGTGGTTCCAGAATACATACTCACATAAATGCTTCCAGTCCCAACGGCAGGCACATTGACAAATCTCCCTCGAAACTTGTTGTAGAAATAAAGAGTGTTTAGGTTGTCTTCGGTCGGCAACAGGGAACTGCTTATGATAAAGTCGTTTCTGTCATCTGTAACTGCCGAGTTCCATCTCGCCTCAATGTAGGGTCTTTTGAAGAAGAATTCGCTGCCACGAGCGAAGAACTTTTTGGTATAATAGCTTCTGGGGGCGCTTTCTTCGCTGGCAGTAAGGTGAATACCAACACCATAATTTGTTATTGTTCCGTCTACCCATTGTTCCACTAGACTCGTTATGTCTACCTCCAAGTCCTCAGTGCCATTTTCAAAATAGGCATTGTAGTTGCTAGAAGTGAGGTAGTCGCCGCCGGGCGATGTCCAAGAGACTCCAGTAGAAGCAGATATCCAGTTGGATGCTCCGAGATCACTGTAGTCTTCCATATCTAACCCGAACCCTTCTTCCCATGACCGAGAAACCGGTTGTATAGTTAGGGTGAATTTCGTTGGAAGGGTTTGTGCGTGAACTGCATTCGTTAATTTCAGGATGAAGTTGGTGCTGCCGCTTATGGGGATCGTTCCTGCCGCTCTATCAGATATGATAGTAGATACTGGAAACTGTGTTAAAATTCTTGTTAGTTCTATAGAAGAAGAGTTCGCTTGTCCAAATATCGAGAATACTTCCACGACATCAGACTCACCCATGTTCGCAAGGGTACCAGAGTCAATCAAATTTGATTTGTAGGCATCTGTTATTGAGTTGTCTGCATCAGCAGTGTATCTCTTTATCGCCATTATCTAATAACTCCCTTGATATCAATATTTGGGGACTTCAACTCCACGATGACATTGTTTGGTATATTAATCATCCTACCATCGGCAGACAGATTTTCTTCGAAATCATAGAAGACATCTGAATATGCGCCGCCCACTTTTAGAAAAGCTCTGGCACTCACCACATCAAGTATGCCTTCAACGTTTTTCAGAGTGGAATATATATCAGATATGTATATGTTCTCAGAAATATCATAATACTTGTCGAACTTGTTTCCCAGTGCTGCGACGGCATCTGATAGCAAATCGATGTTGTCTTGGTTGACCTCTCCAATCGCCTCAAACTGAATACCGAAGTTAACTATCTTCGCATCTAACATATCAATTGAATCTGTTATCATCTTGTTTTTGTTCAACCATGTCTTCAGATTACTCTTCAGCGATTGATTAGATTGAATAAGCTTTCCGTCGTTGTCTTCGGAGACAATATATAAATTCAAGTTTCTTTTGAAAGATCTGTTATCTTGGATGACATTAACTCGCTTAACCATACCAAATTTATCTGGCATGGCATAAACCATATTCATATAATCTTCTCTCGTAACTGCCCTGTGTTGAGTTGCAAACATTCCTTGACTTCTTATTTTCACCTCTTGAGATGTTGGAAGAGAAACACTGCCGACGATAGGGGTATCATTGTTTACCTCCAGAGATCCAATTACATTCTGAATAAGTGACGGTGATAGGTCATTTTCATTCTCGAACGAAAAGTTGACATTGCGAACAGAAGATAGGGCGCCGGCGGAAAGGTTATTGCCGAGACTGCTATTCACCCGAAAGCGAACCCGAAGAGTTGTGTTTGACGGTGCGACACCAAACTTATTAGAGTCAACGAGTCTTGAGGGATCAATCGCAGTATCTGTAACATAATCTTTCCCATAGGCAAACATCACCACGGTGCTTGGTTCAGATATCGCACTAGACTTGTCAGAACTTTCATCCCCAGTTCCAAATTGTAGTGTAGTGATGTCACTAGCTTTCTCTACCACGAATCTCCGCGATATGTATCGTGGTTTTATGAGAGAAGGGGTATTTTCTCTGTCTTCTGAGTTCGTATTGGTTATTGCCCGGTAGATTACGTTCTGGGAGAGATTCTCCACCTCGTAATATTCATTCCCCTCAGAGTCTTCTATCGATATTACTTCAGCAATATCAGCGCCGCCGAGTCGGACCTTCAAGAACCTTTCATAATTTCCCACCGTTATGATTTCCTCAACTATCCGACCAGAGACAACTTGTCCGTAACACTGTATGGCGTAAGATGTGGGCAGACCTGTGTTGCTGTCAACATCAGATACAACAACATTATTGCTGGTATCTGAAAAGTCTACATCCTCTGTCAGCATAAATTGTGTATTATTATCTGACGATAAAGTTGTCCCTCGCTTGATCACTGGTTTATAGGCGTTGTTTGGTTGTCCGGCGGATGTAGCAGGAACTATAATATAGAGTGTTGCGGTGCCATATGAAGATGGACTCTTGTTTAGTCTATATCCCAATTGGCGAGCGTGCTTTACAACATTATCATACTCGATTGCTGTCTCTAAAAAGCTTTCGTTCGCCTGGTAGTCTGTATAGAAAGATAATATATCTCCCACGTAAGCAACAGTATCCATCATCAAGGATCCGAATCCTGCCTCTGAGAAATCTTTGTATGTATCTGGATAATACTTTCTGGCATAGTTGACCAGCTCGTTCTTTATCGAATTGAAATCTCTATTCGTATAATTAATCGCTACTTTCTTACCTGATGGCATCTCAAAACTTCTCCCCTTTTTTAGATCTCTACTAACAGTGTGTCGCTCAAGTTGAGAGGTAGAATCTGATATGTTATAACTATCTGCAAGCTATTGCTAAAATCCCCTAATGTGGCGCCGTTGTCGTTAAATTCTACATTTAGTATCGATATGAATGGCATATACTTGTCAACCTGTGACGAGAGGCCTGACCTAATCGCCGAATGTGTGAGCGGATCATTTGCTTCGAACAGATAATTCCTCATCCCCACACCAAAGTCTGGAATCATCATCCTTTCTCCGGGGGCGGTTAACACAAGATTCTTGAAATTTTGCTTGATTACATCAAGCATTGTGGGATTGAGAGCGAAACCCGCATACATCGGATCTTTTCTTAGCGGCAGTGATGGCGAAAATCCTGACATCGTATATTACTCCAATCCGCGCCTTTTCTTTTCTTCGGCAGAAATACGCTCCATGTCTATACATAGTTTTTCGTGAAGCTTTTTCTTGTTTTCCATCCCCTCTTCTTCTCTTTGTACTGCTTTGAGATCCAAACTAATGTTCTGTATGTTATCCGCTGCCACGATTGCATGGTATGCCCATCCAATCGGGGTATGCGGTGGTGACGGGCTATATGGCACCATATCAGATGGTAGCGATGCCATAGCGATTGGTGTCACGGGCAGCGGAAGCGGATATCCTGGAAATACAGGTTCTGGTTTTGGAGGACTCGGTATAGTAATCGATCCACCTACATCTCCCCAGATAATCCAATCAATCGTTTCTCCTCCGCCATTTGCTACAGAGATTGTCTCCACTTTTTGAGTCTCTGGATTGATCACAAATAACTGGCCAGTAGCGAGATTATATCCTTCGGGAGTTTCGAAGTTGGCAGGATCCACTGGTCGCTCCCCTTTGAGTATTGCTATGATTATATCCCTAGCATTACAGATGTCCTCGTTTTCTCGCAATCTTTTGAAAGTTCCAGGTGAAAAGTCTAGAAAATCAGCATCAGTAATAATGATTGGCGGATCTAGCGACTTCAACTCTTCAATTATTCCCTTCCTTACGACCTCTAAATCATCTCGGTATGTACCAAACAATGTGGTTGCCATCCTTCTCATATCTCGCTTCATCATCGCGAGAATAAAATTTTGATGTGCCACCTCCCTAGGTTTGAGTATCTCGCCAGTATTTTCGTCTCTGGCGTCTGGGAAGTTGGCAATGTCACTAGAATCTGTGTATGAGTCATAAACAGCTTGGGCATCGTATTTGGCAGGGTTATAGAATCTAAAGAACACTCTTTGTAGATAAATATCAAAGAAGTGGTTACCTGTTTCGGATCCCTTCGTTTTCCTATCCCTCAGTCTGAACGTAACCATTTCATTATCGTCAAGGAACTCTGGGGCACCGGCAGCTGCCTGAAGGGGCATGTCGGCGGAGGAGCGTCGTATTACGGTTGGGTATTCGCCGGCAAAGTCGCCGACTGGTGCTGGTACTGTGCCTTTGGGAAGAATAACATTTGTCACAAAGAAATTCTTATCATTCACACCGCCGGGTGTCATATCTGGGTTTAGATGCTTCATTGTCTGCGGAAGGAGTTTTCCAGCATGTCCTGCCTTGACGATTGTGGATGCCGGTTTTATAACAGGATCCATAAACTCTGCCAATCCTTTAAAGATTTGCTTCGGAGTTTTCACTGCCAAGTCAAACAATCCTGGATTTCTCGCGTTTCCTTCTGTTCCATAGTTCGCCATCGCACGGGCGAACTCTCCTCTGTTGCCACCTCTCTTTTTCTCTTCCGTTGTCTCGAAGGTGTAATCGCCGCCGTTGGAGATGATTTCAAATAGATTTTTTAGTTCAAGTTTTGTGCTATCAAAAAACTCGTCTGAAAGTTCGTTTGTCATATTCGCATAGATCGACACGAATGTTAGCATCGTATCTCCCGGCACTGAATACTTAAAGAGATATTGGTATATCGATGAATTCTTCATCTCTCTCGTTAGATCTTCCAAGTAATTTTCTCGATATATCTCTTGGAAGTCGGATTGAAATCCAATAGCAGAGAAATCAACTGGCGGTGATTCAACAGACACGAGCGGGAAGAGTTGTAGGTACCTTTCCTTCCACACGGGCGCTTGCCCTGTTTCCGCCAACGAATCAGCAACATCAGGGATCCCGGCGGAACCGCGCCCGTGCTCATCATCATCATCAAACATTAACTTGCCGTCGCGCTCCCAAGTCTCGAATACCTCATACTCAAAATAGGATCTCTCTCCGCTTATGACATTCGGATCATACTCAAATAGCGGCGAAAGACTGGGGGTATTTCCGTCTGGTATCTTCTGGTGGCCAGCACGGATGGCGGCGGCGCCAAGCAACGATGGCATGCTCTCGGGGGCTGCTCCGATAGGAATATCCGCATCAACCAGTGGCGGGGGTGGTGCCACATACACCATCCGTAATCCAAAAGATACTCCAGTAAAAGATTGGAATGTTTGTGAGTTGTTAGGGTTATCGAGGAATTCTTTGAATTCATCTATGCCCCATACTTGTTCAGTTGCTATGTTTATCTCTCCGCCAATGGTGACATTGGACGCTTTTCCAACCTTCTCAAGAAGGGAAGAATCATCACGCTCGATACAATTGCGATTAGAAGTATTGACAACCTCTCTTGGACTCAGAACCTGGGTTACGCTCGGTATCTCGCCATTCAGATTTATTTTCGTTGTGCCGGGAGGTGCGGGGGGTTCCTTAAACCGTTCTCCGATAAAATTATCTTGGGTAGCGAATGCTCCAAAAGATGGTGGGCGGGTCGTTTTGACATACCTCTCTAGGATAACTTGTCCTTGCGGTGGGGAATCCTGGGTGCCATCGGATAGTAGCAGCAACTCTCTGTTTTCCTTCTGTGGAGTAATCGATGTGGATTTCAAGTCGATATCAATGATATCTTGTCGCTTGGGAAATGGCACGAAATTCGCGTCGGCGTGTGATCCTGGAAGAAGGTTCCTGACGAATGTACTAGTATTGTTTTCTATAGCAGGGTATGCCAGCGGCCATACGATTGGGACACTAGGATTGGGGAACACATCTCCTCGTGTTGGGTCGCGGGGGGCGCTGCGGAGATCGCCCTTGCCAGATCCAGCATCGCCGGCGTAGTCAAATCTTGGATCATCTTTTGAACTGTCACCTTGATTATGGGAAGCAAGTTTGGCAGCATAATGAGGAGCGGCCGGATCGGTGGACTGCTTCCACTTTATCTCTATATTTACTGGAGCTGCATCCTCCGCGAAAGTAAAAAAGTCTGTAACCGATTTTGCCCAACCGGTGAATATTGCCTTAATATCGACATTGGTGTATATATACGTTGTACCCAATTCAGAACTTGTATAGAATTCGTCGGCGCTGATGCCGGCACCTTCTCCATCGCTCACCTCTCCTGCGGGGATTATTTTCGGCACTGGAATGTGAACTACGCCGAGGGCCAACTGTGCCGAAAGCCCAGTAAAGAATGGACCCAGAAAAAGACCCAAAACTGGAATGCCGAGAAGTATGATGGCGGCCGCCTGAGCGGCAAAGGCAAAGTTGCCATTGGCAGTATGCCACTCGTTGTATTTTTTAATGTACTCTCCAAATTCTCGTGTAACCTGCTCCTGAAGCAGACTGTTAGCATTTGATGCTGATGACCCAAAAAGTCTTGAGCGCGCTTCATCTGTATCAATCCCAGGTCGGTAGATATCTAGCAGGGGCACTCCTTCTTCTAGGAATCTTTGTGAGAATGATGATTCGCCATCCTGAGTAACTAAGTCTTGAAACTTCTCCAGCAGCGAATATAGTTGCTCTTCTATGAGGAATCCAATCCGGCAATCCAGTATCTCTTCTAGTGGAGTTGTGGGGATAGATATTGGAGAGTTGACATCCTCGCAACTGTCGGGTGACTCCGATGCACCCGCAGGTCCGACAAACAGATCAGCAGCGGAGGCAACTTGTGTGCCTTCCTCCACAGTGGGGGGCGGTCCATCATTTATTGTACCAACAGAAGTGGCATCCACAATCTCAAAAATATCAGCGTTCGTCGTATCGATGAAATCCTCGTCAACAGTGGGTGCTGCTTGTGCAGCAGCACCAAGGTCACCGGCACCGGCAAAGCCGGGTGCCGAAGATTTCGATGCACTGTATGCGGCGGCAGCATCGTCATAAGTGTTATATATACACGGTCCATCATCAACCCGATACCCATTTATGGCAGGTGTGCCAGATCGATGATCTGCCGGAGTAATTTCGCATGAATGGACATGCAGGGATGCCTCTAATTCGGGATCAAGAGATGCTTCGATGACCAGTACGGGTGTGTCGTCTGTTGTTGGTATTGCTGTTCTGCCTTTCCCCGCTGCGGGGGCAGTATCGGCTGGTATCGGGCCCGGAATACAAGTGTCATTCGAACCAAATGCTCGATATCCCTGTATCGTTGTGCCGCGCAACTCACCTCTTATAGTACATGTTTCCCACTGTGGATCTGGATCTGGTCTTGGTACGGGAGGCGCATTTGCCGGTTCAAACAATCCAGATGCCGAACCCCCTGTTCCAGCAGGAAGATTGTCTGGCAAAGGAAGATTCGACAGTTGCTCTTGTATGGCGGTTGCTGTGATCTTGCTAGTAAGAACTATCTCCCCCGACGGAAGTGTTACAAATGGTTCTTCGCGAATAGTGCTGGCTTCATATTCTATCTTTGCACAGTTAGCATACACCCACTCAATCCCAAGTTCTTTTCCGGCAGCGACAACATCTGGTATGGTGCCAAAAGCACTAAAGTCTTTCATTCTACCAGCGTACACTTTCTCTAACTGTTCAAGAAAAGCATTATAGTAACTTCGACTCTTCTCAGAAAGTTTCTCTTTCACCTTATCAACAATAAACCTAATCTGAATGGGTGTTAGTATATCATTACACGGATAAGCGGAGATCGGGAAAATCGTTCGAAACAACTGTTCTAGGGCATATGCCCTCAGAGTAGTCATCACTAATCCTGCCATCGATGCTGCTTCTAGCGTAGATAATCCCTCTCTTCCTTGTCCGTCTCTGCTGATTTCGTTTTCGAGATCTGCACAATTAATATTCGCCTCGTAATCCTCGATCACCCTCTTTATCATTGTATCTATTGCCAAAATGTGAGGATCGTATCCGCACTCTGCTTCCTCTTCAGATGGAAGGGGGGCCCAATCAACTAGTGCCATATAGGGAGCATTGTTGTTGTTTGTGAACCGTAGCATAGGGGAGTCTGCGCAGGCCTTTCCAATACCAAACGACATCTGCTTTACAATGTCGGGAAGCATCACATTCTTGCTGAAACTATCTATCGCCTGCTGCTTCGCGGCGACAGAATTAGCGGGTTGTTGAGCAAAACTCCTTTGCCCGTTGGCAACGATATTCCTCATAAACTCTGCCAATAGTTTGACCTGTATTGTCTCGCCCGTAACGGGTTCGACGCGATCCGCTATATATTCCAGCACCTCTTTTGCCTTTTCTGGAATGGTGTGCTCCCCTGAATACTCTGTATCATATATAGCATCCTCAATTATCCCAGAATCTGTTGTTAGTGTGAAAGACGGTACAGGAACTATAGCACTAGAAAACCCTGGTGCTGGTTCTTGTGGTGGGATATTTTTGGTGAGCGACATCTTGCCTACCTGTAACCGATACTTGTTATCCTTTAGTAAATCAATCCTCATTATTGTTTGTTCGAATTGGTTTAGATCGTCATTGTTTATTGGTTCGCTCAGAAAAAAGGTAAGGGTTGGATCGCCAGTAGAGGCTACTTCACCAGAAAAAAACTGCAAAGAGTCATCGATGGTGCTAAGAATGTATCTAGAAAATGGGGCAAGTTCTGCTACATTTTCGTCTACTTTAACAGGAGGGAGAACATCTGGTGTGAAAATAAAGGACTTTCGGTATTCATCAGCGCTCAAGACAGTCGTATATGGTCCATAGAACCCGTTGGGGTCGCCACGGTCTGGTGTATATCCAGTGCCGAGAAGTCTGTTAAACTCTGGGTTCATAACTGTCACTTTCGGGGTACCGTCAAAGTTTATCCCGGCAGCCTTGAGGGCGCCGCCAGCTTCTCCGAGCGGCAACTCTACCTCTTCTTCTTGTAGTTTACTAAAATTGAAAAACTTGATCGAAATTGTGCCATCGGCAGCTATTGTTCTATCGACTTCTCTGATATGCTTCACGTCTCTATAATATGGTTCTGGTATCGTTAGGACAGAGGAATCGTATGCCATATATACTGGGTCAAATATATTTTTAACCACATGTGCTAACATATGCGAGAAAGAGTATGGGTCTTTAGATACGGCGCCCCTGGTGCCTGGGGGTTGCTCTTCGTCGGTGCACTGAGGGTCATAAACCTCGGGAATGAGTTCGGGGCAACCCAGAACGATACACCAAAGACCTTCTATTGTACGACTATTGTCAATCAACACATTATCAGTAAGACTAGGTATATTCTCTGGATCTACATTCCCGCACCACAAAGGGACTCGCTGTGAAATAAAATCGTTTAGATCGGTGCACCCAACCTTGCCGGCTATAACATTCAAATCTTCAATTATAGGTTGAATCTCAATATACTGTGATATTAGTGCGAACATCTCCCTAACGTTGGCACGAGGATCCCCATAATTGATATCTGCTGCCAAACTAGACTCTTCGGCACCGACAGTCCCATAAGGAAATGGTCCGCTGTTTCCATTCAGAATACCAACAACTATATCAACCACATTATTGGGGGCATCTCCCTTTAACAAACTGATGATCTGCATACTATTCACTGTTGCCGAAAATGTATTCTTCAAGGCGGCGAAAAAATCTTGCAGTGCCTGGATTTTAGATGTTGCGGTACCGGCGGCAGTGAGTTGGAAATCAATATCGATAGTCTCGTCATCTATGGTTCCCGACGAACCAGTAACTGCTGTAGCGGCAAAAGGCGGTGGGGGGGCACCGGGAAAGGAATTAACTAAATCAGCGAGGACAGTGGCAAAATTAACATCGCCAACATTGGATGCTATGGCAGCTGCCAGATCTGTATTGTTGGTCGAAGCATTGGCATTATCCACAAGTTCTTCCGCTTCAATACAGTTATTCAGCAGTGTGCTTATGAGTCCATTAACCATGTTCACGATTATGGCAATAACCGCATCCAGCATTGCTTTTTCTATCGATGCTATAAATCCCCCATCTATATCTACTGTTGGAAGATTGTCTGGAAAGAATAATGTCGGAATAGAAAATATATCTGGTATTAGCTTAGCTGGATTAGATAAGATTCCACAAACCTCCTGAAATATCGAAGCATAATCGACGCCGTGAACAGTGAGGACGTGTTCTAGTGCTGCGAGATATATCTCTCCTTTTGATTTTTCGGCGTTCACTTCTGCTAGTGGTTCATAAAACTGGTATCCGTATTTGTCCTGATAGCGAGTGAAATCTTTGCTGTCGGCAACAGCAAACGCCTCATCTGCGAAAGCTTTGTTTTCTTGCCTCATTCTGCTCTTGAATACTGTATTTACCCCCGCCAGTCCTTTGATACCGACAGTTTCAGTACCGAGGTTGCCGGCGCCGGCAGTTGCCGATGCATCCAAGTTTGCGACGATGACAATTATATCCCCACAATCAAAAGGGACTTGCTCCATTAGGCATTCAAGGGCACCTGCGGCCAAAGCTCTATAATCAACCTTGTTGAGAACTTCTGTATATACTGTAGTGACGGCAGAGAGAGCGGCATCACCTGGGTTGGCAATCTTTGCCGAAATATCTCCTAGGTTTTGGAAGACAGCATCGCCGGCATCGCGAAATGTGTTGGACTGCTGTTGCACCATTGCTGCCATTAACTTTGGTGTTGTCAGGATATCATTCTCTTCTTCAAGAACCCTATCGCTCTTGACGGGAAACTTATCAAACCTACTCGCCAACTGTTCTAGTATTGACATCGGGCTCTGAAGAAGATCTGTTTCCTGGTCGATCACTTCTCTACTTTCTTTTATTGCCTCTGGAAACACATACCTGCTAACAAAATCTTCCCAAGTAAGAAAATCGCGATTCAATAAGCTTATCTCTGTCAAATTTGCGATGAAGTTCATCGTTCTCGGATCGTTGAATGGAGACTCTACTGCTAGACCTGGAAGTGCCTTATTCAGATAAGCGGTGTTACTGTCTACAGTCAGTCCTACATAGATGAGGAAATAATTTTCATCAATTCCGATTCGAACCATATCGGGGAAAAAATCGTTGATTCTATAATCGTTGCTCCTAAAGTGGGATATCAAAGAAGGATAGAACTCCTTCAATAATCCAATCTGTTTATCTATGTTCAAAGTTCTATATACGAAACTTGATCCACGGATTTCATCCCTGTATGTTTCCATCATCGATATGAGTTTATCAATGTTTTTGGATATGTCTCCTATGGTGAGTTCAATCTCTTGACCTCCAATTATTACCTTGGTGAAATCCGGTTCTGTTCTAGGGAGGTATATCTCTGATCCCGCATTAAATTTTGCATCTTTTCCTGGTGGATCCACTACACCATAGTTAACTTGGTAAATCCATTCTGCGACATCTACATTTCTAGCAGACAAGACATCAACACCATTAGTCCTCAATATCTCTGCTATTCTTGCTCTGTGACCTCTGTCTGCGCGATCAGTTACTCTGAAATATTCCCTATATTCCTCCGCCAAGGCACCTATGGATGTCCTCTTTGTCATCGGGGTGAGGATATAATTACCAAGACTTGGAATCGCATCAAAAGAAGCGGCATCAATCAAAACATAGTATTTGGTGCCGAAAGCGAGATTTTGGTTTCCAGAAATTGCAAGTGTGGAGGCGGCGCCTCCTCCTTCGGTGCCAGCAGCGGAACCTATGGCACCAACAGGGGCGGGTCCAGACACAGGTGCCGCGACTTCCACATTATCCAACACAGTTACTGACATGAGTGTTTCAATGTTCAACTCGCTAACTAACTTATTGTAATATGCAAGCACTCTTCGTATTGCGAATGTTTTCTCTTCAGTAAAATTTTCCTGTATAATGTTGCCATCATTGCCAAAAATCTGCTTACTAATAAACCTGCTAGACTGTACCACGATACCGTAGGTTCTTGGATCATATACCTCAAAGGGTCTATTAACAGTCTTATATCGCCAATCATTTTGTGCAAAAGCAGCTTCAGCAATAGAAGTATATTGCTGAGCTGGATTAGTTTCTTGTGCTTCTTCGACTGTTGTCGGGGGTATCTGTCCCATTATTCTTTTCCTAGTTTGTTTTGTTCCATCGACTGCAAATGTATTCTCTGCCTTCTTCGTTGCTGATATTTTCCTTCCATGCTGTTATGTTTTGTCTGTTGGATGTTATAGACCTTTGCGTTTGCTGTAAAAGCTCCATTGAGATTTTGGCACCCGTGATCTTGCAAGCATCAGACGGCTGCGCTGGATTTCCGTACCACGGAGAATAGTGAAAGTGGTTCTGTACGGAGCCGTTGAACTCCGCCTGCACTGCAAACCCGTGCTTCATAGCAGCATTGAGTTGACCCACAAGATCTGCCAATTTCTTCAGAGAATCCGTCAATTTCTTTCCTTTTACCATCGGTTCCAATTCTTTATCGTAGTTTCCTGCTATGATATCTATGCCATATGCACTCTTTATAGTGCCACCCTGAGAATTGCTTTTATCTGTCCCCGTCACCAATTTGATTCCTTCCCTAGCTATTATCCTGATGCCATCTGCTTTCAATGCTATGGCGGATTTATCGTTGGCAATGCCGACACCGCCGGCTTTCAGTCCAAAATTGACGTCAACATCTGATTTCTGACTTATGTATATTCTTGCTGCATCATCCGTAAAGTTTGGATCCACCAGTTGGTTTTCGGTCGCTTTCGACCCCATTCGCCCTACGACGATATCGATGGCGGCCGCACCCGTATCGCTCCCTTTTCCAGAGAAACGACTTCCAGGTCTATCCTTCGTAAAAACCATCTGAGCATTCGTCTTTGGTTGAGTGGGGACTAATGTATCAACATCCATCGGAACAAGAACAGGAATGACCTCACAGGAGATCGTGCCAGCAATGCCAGCCGTCAGCGCGGAGAGATCCCCTGGTAGTTGTTCTTCCTCTTCTTCACATTCAAATCTATAAAGGGTTTTATTAACTGCTGGGGTTTTTTGAGTCTTTACCATCTTTCTATACCTTTCCCAAGCCTGGGGCTCCTCTATTTCTAATTTGTCTTATCGCGACTTTACTTCTTATTAGGCTCTTCGCTTCTCTAAATTCCACATGAGGTGGATCAACACCGATCAGTTGCCCTTCTTTTATGTTTTGGTTGCCACCCCATATCAAGTTCGGGAACTGTCTATCTATCATCTTTCCCAATTTCAACCAAGATCCAAGCACAACGGTATCCTGCTCAATTGTTCTCACTTTGCTCCCTGCTTCTGGTATCAAATTTGTGCCTATATTATATACTTCGTTTCTCTCGTCGGCATCACTCATTTCGTTTAGCGCCTTTTCTACTATCTGCTGTATTGTCTTCGAATCACTATTTGTATTTTGCACTGCTCTTTTATCAAACAAAAAGTCAACTGCCAGACCATTGACGTGCGGATTCATAAGAATATCGTGGTTCGTGCTAAACTTACTCTTGTACAGTTCTCTCTGCCTTTGCGGCGTTCTATAAGTCTCATATAAGATAAATGGCATACCCTCTTGCTTTATGGCGAGGAGCAACTCTGATATCTCCGATGCGAACTTCGAATATAGGAAAGCGGAATTCCTATATATCCTTAAGGTATCACTAGTCATCCGGCCGGGTTCTCTAGCGGTGGCGCAGGGGTACCGTTGGCAACCGCATTCCCTCCGCTTTTGCCCTTGGAGAGTTTAGCGGATTTACCATTTGGATGATTCTTTTCTCTATCCTCCGATTTAATTATCAC
>Ga0233413_10000841_pt1 | contig 14151 bp, 12 predicted proteins | sample Na_anoxic_6_MG_FD_189019 | JGI IMG/M metagenome (GOLD analysis project Ga0233413, IMG submission 189019) | Seawater microbial communities from Saanich Inlet, British Columbia, Canada - Na_anoxic_6_MG | ecosystem: Environmental > Aquatic > Marine > Inlet | place: Canada: British Columbia... | reverse complement strand
TGAATCTTGGATTTGGTTTTTTGTCGGTTTCCAGAGTATCTTTTTTACAGGATTATCCATATAAAAAAATACAAGTGATAAATATGATAATCACACAAAATTTATTTATTAAAAGAATAAGAAAATCATGAAAATAGCATTTTTAACAGCCGGGGGTATTGCGCCTTGCTTATCCGCTTCGATTGGAGCATTGATTGAGGAATATAATAAACTTGCTCCAAATGCCGAGTTGATTGGCTACCTGAATGGTTACCGTGGTCTATTATTAGGAAATAGTATCGACATTCCAGAGTCGGTAAAAAGCAATGCAAAAATATTATATGAATTTGGCGGTAGCCCGATTGGTAACAGTCGCGTTAAACTAACCAATATTGAAGATTGCGTGAAAAATGGCTATGTCAAAAAAGGGGAGAATCCTTTGGAAGTAGCGGCAAACCAGTTAGTAAAGGACAAAATTGATATTTTACATACAATTGGAGGTGATGATACGAACACTATGGCAGCCGAATTAGCTAAGTATTTAAAAGATAATAATTATAACTTGGCTGTTGTTGGCATGCCAAAAACTGTGGATAATGACGTAATACCGATAACCCAAACCTTGGGTGCCTTAACTGCAGCTGAACAAGGAGCCATCTTCTTTGAAAATATTGTTAATGAAAACACAACAAGTACTCGTCAATTAATTATTCATGAAGTTATGGGTCGCCATTGCGGGTGGCTTACGGCTGCAACAGCGATTGCGTATCGACATCGTTTGATTAAACGAACCTTTTTGCCTGAAATTCAACTATCAAAAGATAGGTGGGACATCGATGCAGTCTATATACCCGAATTACATATAGATTTGAAATCGGAAATGAACCGATTAAGAAAATTAATGGATGAAAAAGATTGTGTAAACATTTTTTTAAGTGAAGGGGCCAGCAAAGAAGAAATTGTCGCTGAATTAAAATCTAATAGAGAGGAAGTGCCAAAAGATGCTTTCGGACATATCAAATTGGATTTAATTAATCCGGGAAAATGGTTTGCAAAGAAGTTTGCAAAAGAATTAAACGCAGACAAAACTTTAGTGCAAAAAAGTGGTTATTTTGCACGATCGGCTGCACCTAATTCAAGAGATCTAGCATTAATTAAGGGATCAGCAATGTTAGCTGCTGAATCCGCCCTTACTGGTGAAAACGGAGTAGTAGGATTGGACTATGAAGCTAATGATGAGTTAAAACTTATTGATTTTAAAAGAATTAAAGGTGGCAAAGAATTTGATATTAAACAAGGATGGTTTCAAACATTATTGAAATCCATTGGACAAATTTAAATCTATTAAGGAGAGAAAATGAAAAAATTACCACCCAAATTAAATACAGATAGAAGATTCCCATCAAATATGACTACAGCACATGCATTGTGCTTAAAAGCGAAGAATGGCAAAAAGGGAAACCAAAAAGGGAAACGGTATGCTGTACCAGCGTTCAACATAACACATTTTCAAGGAATAAACGCAGCTTTTCAAGCATTTGAGCTATTAGGATCATCGGGACTTTTGGCTGTTTCGAATTCGGCGCTTAAACATTTTGGTGAGGGCGATGCTATTTATGGATTGGAAGTTGCTTCCGAGTATATCACTAAAAAAGCGGCAAGATCTAATGTAAAAATTGCTACACATTTGGATCACGGAGATTACATCTCCGATGTAGGACGACGAGTTGTACAAGCATCTGTTCAACATTTAACGAGTGTTATGGCGGATAATTCCACCGACAAAGTAGCAAAGAAAGCCATGCCTTTACAAGATAATGCCGACTTGACACGAGAAGTTGTGGATATGGCACATCCACTTGGACTCTCGGTAGAGGGTGAATTAGGAGTGTTGGCGGGCGAAGAGGATGAAGACACAAAATCTGAATTCTCGACATATACAAATCCTAATGAATTAGATCAATTTTTACAGCAAACAGGCGTTTTAATGTTAGCTCCAACAATCGGAACAATGCACGGGCCCAATAAAGGCAAGCCGGGTTCAAAGGTTAAATTGAATATTAAATTAGCACATGAGTTGCTCGCTGTTGCTGATAGGATTAATCCCGAGATAACATTTGTTGCACATGGTGCATCTACGCTTTATCCGGAAGTTGTTGAATTTGCCGTTGAGCAATTGGATAAAATGAAAGATCCAACGAATTCAAAACAAAAATGGTTGGATTTTGTCGGAACCGATTGGGACCAAATTGAAGGATTAATTGAAGCAGGATTCTGCAAGATAAATACCGATACAGAGAATCGTCAAACCTTTTTATCGGCATTACTTGGTGCAATTAGTGAAACAAGCTCAAAGATTGATATTCGTTGGTATGATAATCAATGTACCGAGGCACTGGTAAAATCATATATTCAGAAATTAATCATGGCAGGTAACTATGGCGTGTGGCACGAACCAAAAATTGATGTTAAAAAATATAAGTTTGATTTGAGTGAAAGTTTATCTGATTTGATTTAGTAAAATATCAACCTTGCGAAGGTAATAAACCTTCGCAAGGATTATTTATATGTATACCATTTATTCTAGAGTTTACCAAACCACATCAAAACACCAATAATCATAAAACTTCCTGCAGCAATTTTTTGAATAACATCAGCAGGTACTTTCGTCTGCAGCCATCCTCCAAACAGAATTGCTATTGCAGTTAAAATTGTAAATGCTAACATAGCTCCTACGAATAAACTCCAACCCGACAATCCTTTCGATTTCATAGCTAATATTGCCAACTGAGTTTTATCTCCGAGCTCGGCCAAAAATATTGTTCCAAATGCAAGTAATAATGTTTTCATATTTTTCCCTATAAATATTTGATTTTAACTATTTAAAAAGTAATGATTTTCTTTGTCTGCTAATTATAAAGTTCGCAATTCATATACGCTAAATCCTTTGGTAATAAAAGGATCGGATTTTGCAATTATTTTAGCTTCTTCAATTGATTCAGCTTTAATTATTACTAATCCGCCGCCATAATCTTTAAACGGACCGCATAATATTAATTGGCCGTTTTTATCTAATCTTTTTAAATGTCCGACATGCATATTTATTACATCAGTTGTGTAATCTTTTTTACGATTAATTAAAATAACATATCGGGTATATTTTGAATTATTATCCATTTCTTCCCCTGTTAATGAATACGAACGAAGCAAATAATATTATTGATGAAATAATCCCAGGATAAAATGGTTCAATCATTAACGGGGAATTTTGAAAAGTGCTATTCATAATAAACCACAAAATTGAAATTATAACAGGAGTTAACAATAAAAATTGTCCCTGCCAATCTCTAAATTTTAATTTAGTTAATGTTATTAGAAATGGAATTAGTAATCCCGGGACTAAGATTGAGCCAATCATGTACCATAATTTTACTACCGAAGGAAACGAATAGGCCATCACAATAGCAATAATTGCCATAATAATTAATCCTAAACGGATTAAAGATGTTGAATTATCAAATTCATTTTTTTTAATACGCCCAATAATATCTCTACCAAATGTGAATGCGCTAATAAATCCGAGTGAGTCAATTGTTGACATTATTGTTGCTAATAATCCGGTGATGAACAAACCGTAGAATAATGGTGGAAGTAACGCTTGCCCAAGAGTAGGGAAGGCGAATAGCCCTTGTCCTTGTGGTAGTAAAACTCGTGCATATAATCCTGAAGTTAGTGTTAGCGAATCAAATACAAACCAAAATATCACTGAGATGAGAATTCCCTTTTGCGCCGTTTTAGGCGATTTTGCGGAAGCGCAGCGTTGGTAAAATCCGGGATCAATGAATGTCCACATTGCAATGAAGAACCAAACAAAGATATATTGAATTGATTTTCCGCCGGTTGGAGATAAATGTTCTGTCGGTAATTGTTTAATGATTTCTAACGGTGAACCGATTTTTATCCAGGCAAATATTATTAATAATATAAATCCACCAAACATTAAAATAAACTGAAATATATCGGTTCGTACAATTGCTCCAAAACCACCTTTCCAAATATAAATTAAGCTAAAAATGGTTGCCGCTATTAATGCCCATAAAAACGGTATCCCGATTGTGTATTCAAGTAGAATTCCTATGCTTAAAATATATGGGGCAGGACTTGCTAAAAAGAGTAGAAATACGCCACTAATTACTCCTGCAGTTTTTCCAAATCGATCATGAATGTGATCGGGTATAGAGACAAAATTTAGTTTTCTGATTCGTGGCGCTATAAAAATCGCAAATAGAATTGCGAAAAAATAGTAAGGTAGTCCAAAAATAAACCAAGTCTGAATTCCAAAATTGTAAGTATTTTCACCGATTCCCAAGATTCCACCGTACCAAGTTGTAACTAGAGTAGCGACAAAACCCGGTAAGCTGAGTTTCCGACCTGCGAGAATATAATTATTTGAATTTTCGGAAGATAGTTTACTCCTATAAAATCCGATAGTAATTACAAGTATAAAATAGATTATTATTATAGAAAAATCTAAAATGTGCATACCATTACTTGTGACCTCGGAAAAGCAACAGTCTATTTGATGATCTTACTGTAAATTTATTACCTGTGGCTAAGTTACTTACACCTTGTCCCGAAGGCGAGAGGGATTGTTTTGTTAGTGAATACTTTAATCCCTTGGTCGTTACAGACTTTACCCTATAAACTGCTATAAGAGAAATATGCTGATCTTGAAATGAATTAAAGGTGTGTTTCCCTTTTATACATTCTACAGTATATATATCTGTGACCATTTTAATTTTAAGCTTTCTATGATATTTTATTAATAATAACATATTTGCCATTGCAAGGTCATCGCGGATTCCAGTTGCACCAAGAACGGTAATTTCTTTAACTAATGAATCAATGCAAAAATCAAAGCTCTTTTCAAGGTCAGTATTGTCTTGTTTTGGAATATGAAGAAACTCTGATTCCATAAAATCCTTAATGTTTTTGATAGAATCCATATCTCCAATTATGAATGCTGGATCATATTCATGGTTTTTTAATTTATTTGCTGATCCATCAGTGCTAATAATTGTTTTAGCATTTTTTATTAATTCTTGCGGATAATGGTGTGATGGGTATTTGCCATTAGCCACTATCACTATTGGTTCTATTAGTTTTTTCTTTCTCATGATATTGCTTCCCACTTTGAATCGAATTGCTTTTTATAGCCTCGATTAATTTTTAAGTCCAATTTATTTTGAGCTGATTTTGCTTTATTTATATATATATCTGATCCGAAATATTCACGAGCAAGTCTTGAAACAGGTAGTACCATCGGTGCAGGTTTCCAAAGAAATACAGAATTTAAATTTCTATCAATTAATTGTCCTTCTGAGCACGCCCACGAAAGTTGGTTTAATGAAATTTTAGCATTTCGCATTTTATCCAGAGCGAATAAAGTTCCTTGTTTACTCGGATTTATAAACATGAATCTTCTGCCGTAAAAAAGACCGGTATGTAAGTAGTTTGGAACTATCACAACCCCATCTGTCCTAAGACGTTTTGCCATCCAAAAGAAAATTTCAAATATTATGCTGCTTATACCAAGTCCAGGATAATCTTGGCCTGGTAGCTGTGGTCTTCTTCTTGCGAATTTTTTTAATGGATTCTGCAATAAAAACCACTCGATAACTAACAAGTCAGCCGGAGGATATTTCTTCTCACCCAAAGGTGGAGATTTAAAAGTACTGCGTCGCATCACTAACTCTCCCGACAGCACCAATTTTTTTCCAATTCGATGGCTAATTTGTACTCGGTGCTTATAAGAATCACTTGTATCCAAATTAATAATTGGCTCCGACAAACCAAGATCTTCTAATTGATCAAAATAACCAAATTTTCTTAGTGTAAATTCTATACCGCGAGTACTAAAAACGCCCATAAATCGTGAGGTACCGCGACTGGTAGTAAGATCGTTAAACAATTCTTCCTGCGTCAAAGAAAGTGACTCTGAATCTTGAAAAGCTAAATCACGTCGAATGTGTGTTACCAAGTTTCTATATTTCTTGGGGCGCGGTTTTAATAATGTATTTATATCAGGAAGCATATAATAATTTACAAGATTTTCGATTTAAATGGCTGTATGTTTGAAAGAAAAAAATAATGTATATTTCTGCCCGATTATTATGGATTCAAAACAATTTACAAATATTTTATATAAATTTATTTCGCACAAACCATGGGCTTTAGTCATCGCAATTTTTGCGATAACAATATTATTTCTATTTGGCGCATTAAAACTTGAATTTGACCCATCGCTAAAGTCGATGGTGCCCAAGCAGCACGTATTTTTGAAAACTATGGATGAGATTGATGACCTGTTTGGAGGAACTACGATATTAGTTTTGGCTGTTGAATCAGATAGTTTATTATATAATCACACATTAGAAAAATATAAAGCCTTTGCCGATTCTCTGGCTGAAATAGACGTTATTGACAAAGTAGTTTCGTTATATTCAGCGACAAAAATATCAAGCTCAGAAGACGGTTTTCAGATTAATCCGTTGATAGAGCAATTTTCAAATACTAATGCGGAAGTTGATTCATTAAAATACTATCTAAATTCAACAAGTCGCGTTATTGGCAATATTATTTCAGATGATTTTCGAATGATGTCGTTTATTTGTCAACTGACAGTTTCATTTGACTACGATGAACATAAACTTATTAGTACAATAGAAGAATTAGTGAAGCAATTTGAAGGACCTGAGAAGATATATTTTGCCGGAATGCCATTAACACGCGCAAATGTAACAACTCAAATGCAACGCGACATGTCGATTTTTCTACCTGTCGGTTTAGTTTTAATGCTATTGTTTTTGATTTTCAGTTTTAGGAGTTGGTTGGGCGTTCTTTTACCGTTAACAGTAGTAGTTATTTCAACTATTTGGACTTTGGGATTAATGGGCTACCTCGGTCTTGATCTACCATTTACAGGAATTTTAATTCCTGTAATGTTGATTGCCATAACCAATAATTACGGTATTCATATAATATCACACTATTATGATTATTCTAAAGATGATTTAAAGGCCTCACGAGTACAAATTATAAAAAAAACGTTAGAAAGTGTAAGTTTTCCAATATTTATTGCCGGATTAACTACGGTTTTGGGATTCTTAGGTTTGTTAAGTCATATTTTACCTAAAGCCCGCGAGCTTGGAATTTTTGTGGCTTTCGGAATTTTTATAGCATTTATAATAAGTGTGTTGTTAATTCCTGCTATTCTGAATATTGCTAAAAGACCAACTTTTTTAAGTAATCCTCTAAGCTTTAGACGTATCAATACTGGTCTAAACAACTGGGGCAAGTTTTTTATAAAATATAATCGTATTGCAATTATATTTACGATCATTGTATTGATAATTGCCGGCTTTGGAATAAAATTAGTAAGCGTTGATTCCAATCCTAATAATTATTATAAAAAAGATGCAAGAATCAGGATTCATAATGATGCGATTTCAAAGGGTTTTGGCGGTACAGCACAAATATCAGTTTTGATTGAGGGGAATGCGTTTGATCCGCAAGTACTGCAGAATATTGAGTTGTTGACTGATCATTTTAAAAAATATCCACTGGTCAGCCAAACTGCTTCCATAGTAGATGTCGTCAAAACAATTCATATGGCATTTAATAATGGTGACTCAACATATTATGTTATACCTGATGATGAAGAATTAATTGCTCAATATATATTCCTGCATGGTTTAACTGATGAGCAATCCGGTATATCAGTGCTTATTGATGATATTGATTATCCTGAAAACTCACAGTTAGTTATTAGAATAAAGGAAATTAATACAAATCAAATTTCTACTATTGTAGATGAAACACAAGAATTCATTCAAACAAATTTTGCCGATATGGGTGCGATGAAATTATCTGGTGGGGCTGCAATGCTGGGTACATTAGCACAATTAATTGTTAAAGGACAGATGATCAGCTTAATTATTTCTCTGATTATTATGTTCATGATTATGAGTATTGTTTTCAGGTCGATTATGGGTGGAATCATATCGATTATACCGCTGATTTCTGCAATAATAATTGTATTTGGATTTATGGGATACACCGGGATTGATTTGGATATTGCAACAGCAATGCTATCGAGTATTATGATTGGCGTTGGTATTGATTATACTGTTCATTTCTTATGGCATGTAAAAGAGCACATCAAAGAAGGGCAAGATTTGAATACAGCAATTTTCACTACATTAAGATTATCAGGAAAAGGAATCGTATTTAATGCGTTATCGGTAATCATTGGATTTTCGGTATTACTGTTTTCAGTTTTTGTTCCGGTTAATTTCTTTGGATTGTTAATTTTACTATCTATAGGGATGTGTTTGGTAGGCGCTTTAGCGCTATTGCCTGCAATTATTAGTCTATTAAAACCAAGATTTTTATTTAAATGAAAAAAATATTATTACTACTATTTAGTTTATTGATATCAATATCCGCTAGTGATTTAACCGGTCGCGACGTAATTATGAAATTGGAATCGTCCGAAAAAGTACTGACCACACAGATGAATATCAAATTAACTCATACTGAAATTAAACGTGATAAAGAAAAAGTACGCATCCGTGAAATGGTAAGATTTCTTAAAAGATATAAAAATGGTAATTATAAAAGTAAATCCTTATTGAGATTCTTAAAACCGGATGTTGTTAAAGGCACCTGTTTTTTAATTTGGTCAAATCGTTCGGGTGGTAATGATCAATGGTTATTCCTTCCAAAATTAAAAACAGCTAAACAAATTGAATCTAAAGAAAAAACTCAACGATTCATGAATACAGAATTCTCTTATGAAGATTTGGAAAGTTTCAACCAATCAGAAGAGCAATATTTTTTAAATAGTATAGATAATTTTGAAGACCAAAACTGTTATATTGTAGAAGTAATCGGTCATACTCAAACACAATATAAGCGCAGATTAGTATGGGTTGATAGCGAGGATTGGTTACTGCGCAAAGTCGAATTCTATGATAAAAGTAACAAACTATTTAAAGTATTAACTATAAGTGAATATCAAAGTTTTGAGAATTTTAATTTTTCCACAAAATTAATAATGAAAAATATCCAAACCGGTTCACACACAGTTATGGATATTTCCGATATAAAATATAATATCGAACTACCTGACAACTACTTCACTAAAGAATCACTTATTAAACCATAGTAAAAAGTAAAAATACTAACTATCCTTCATTCAGATAAAAAAAAACGTTGCGTGACATTTAAAATATCTGTAATATTAGTTAGTGAATATTAACAAACTTTAAAAATATTAGGTTAAATGAATAACTTTACAGACAGACAGAAACAGATTATCCAGGTTTCGCTTGATCTTATAGCGAATTTGGGAATTCATGGTCTTACTATTAAGAATATCTCCAGAAAGATAGGAATCACAGAACCTGCGATTTACAGACATTTTGACAGTAAGGCTGATATACTAATGGGTGTTATATCTAAAGTAAAAGAAAGTTCAGGTGTTGATCTTTTTTCAATTGAAGATAAAAAGCTAACTACCATTAATTTAATTCTTAAGGCATTCACTACTCGTGCGAAGCGATTTACTAATAACCCATCTATTGCAGCGGTTATATTTTCTGAGGCAATATTTGAAAATGACAGCGTATTGTCTGGAGTAATAATTTCCATAATGGAAGAATCGCATATGAGAATGGTAAAAATTATTAAGACTGGACAGAGCAAAGGAGAAATCATTGATTTTATTGAAGCAGAACAACTGGCATTAATGATTATTGGAGCATTCCGTCTTTTGGTTACAAAATGGCATATGAGTAAAAATAGCTTTGATCTAGAAGTTCATACAGAAAAATTGGTCAAAGCGTTTGAGAGATTAATTTAAATTTTTTTATTAAAAAAGTTAGTGAATTATAACTAACAAAGGAGGAAATGTGGAAAAATTAATTTATAAAACCTTGAAATTTCCAAAACTGGTAATGATCGCTGTTTTGGTCATTACGGTTTTGTTTTTCAAGGTAATGAAAGATAAATCGGAAATGGAGACAAATCTGGATAAATATATGCCGGACAAACATCCTGCTTTCGTATATAGTAATGAGGCAGAAAGTTGGTTCAACATTAAAGACGGGATAATTATCGCAATTGAAAATCCTGATGGGATTTACCACACTGAAACACTTCAAAAAGTTAAAGATCTTACTAAGCGTCTTCAAAAAATGAAAGAGATTGAAAAATCGGATGTGACATCTCTTTATACCGCCGATAATATTGTCGGAACTGAAGACGGAATGGATGTAAAGGCATTTTTCAAGCGCGTTCCTAAAACAGAGGAAGAGTTAGCAGAATTACAAGCAAAGGTCAGTGCAAATGAAATGATATTTGGGAAACTTGTATCAACTGACGAAAAGGTAACGGTTATTGTTGCGCGTATCGGAGATGATGTCTTTTCTCAAGAATTTTATTTACGATTATTGGATCTTGCAAAAGAATTTGAAGGAAAAGAAAATGTATATATTGCTGGACGACCTATTGTAGAAGGAACCATGGCTGTTTTGGGACCTGCAGATATGAAAAAGATGGTTCCAATAGTTTTTCTTGTGATAATAATTGTATTGTTTGCTCTTTTAAGAAATATTAAGAGTACATTATTAATATTGTCAGTTGTTTCCTTTTCTTCAATATGGGCATTTGGTTTGATGGCGGCATTGGGAATACCGATTTATGCCGTATCCACGATGATTCCAGTCATGCTCATAGCAATTGGTGTGGCATATGGAATACATCTATATAGCCACCTTCATATGTTTCAACTTGAAAATCCTGAGACTGACCGGATGACGGCAGTAAAAGATATGATAAAAGAAATGTGGAATCCGGTACTTATGGCTGCAATTACAACAGCGGTGGGCTTTGTTTCACTTCTTACATCGCAAGTATATCCAATTAAATATTTTGGTGTATTTTCGGCTTTTGGTGTATTGGTCGCGTTTGTACTAACCATACTTGTTATTCCAGCCGGAATTCTACTATTTGGTTTACCGAAGGTTAAAGTAAAAACTGATAATAAAAGCAAGTTTAACACTACACAGACCGTGGCCTTTCGTGTATCAGATTTCCTGATGTCCCATAAATGGCAAACCTATTTAGTTACCCTAATATTTATTGTGCTTTCTATTTATGGTATGACAAAGGTTTGGATTGATTCCAGTTTCTTGGAAAAGTTTGAAAAAGATTCTGATATTGTATTGACCGATTCCTTTATTAACAAAAATTTTGGCGGTACAAGTACACTGAATGTTATTCTTGAAGGTGGAGCACCAGATGCTTTTAAACAACCTGACGCTTTAAACCAATTATTGGTTATGCAAGATGATGTTGAGACGTCATTGGATATTGTTGGAGATTCATTCTCGCTTAGTGATTATCTAAAAAGGATGAATAAAGTGATGCATGCCGATGATGAAGCATTCAATACGATACCTGATTCTTCAAACCTGATTGCCCAGTATTTGTTACTCTATGAAATGTCTGGTGATCCAGAAAATCTATGGCAGGTAGTTAGTGATGATTTTCAAAAGGTAAATTTGACATTCCAGTTGAAAAGTGACAATTCCAAGGCTTTGAACTCTGCGATTGATATAGTGGAAAAATACAGATCTGATTTTGATGAACTAGGAATTGAGTTGAATTATGCCGGATCGGGATATAAAGCTCTAGTTTTCACGGATTTAATCCTAAAGGGTCAGATATCTAGTTTATTGCTATCACTCATTGTTGTAGTGATCTTGCTGGGTCTGATATTTAAAAATTACAAACTTGGATTTATTGGAGCTATTCCAATTGTCATTACTACGTTTATCAGTTTTGGAATTATGGGATTATTCAATATACCTCTAAGTTCCACAACAGCACTTATTTCGAGTATCGCTATCGGAATTGGTATCGATTACGCTGTCCACTTTATTGATCGTTACAGGATTTATGCCGAGTCAACAGGAGATAAAAAAATCACAATACAGCATACTATGTACCACTCCGGTAGAGCAATTCTATTTAATGCAATTGTAGTTATTGCCGGATTTATGGTTCTAATGGCTTCGGTATTTCCACCAAATAGAACTTTGGGTGGCTTGATATCACTGAACATGTTGACATCGTTCATAGGTACGCTGACGGTGATGGCCATAGCATTGTATTACTCAAACATATATTTTAAAAAGGAGAAGTAAAATGAAAATAATAAATACTCAATTAAGAGGAAAAACAAATGTTCGGATTATCGGGATCTTAGTAATAATGTTGTTTTCTTCCATGGGTTTATATGCACAAACGGAGCTCAGCGGTTTGGAAATTATGCAAAAAGTTGCTGACAGACCGGATGGAGATGAAATGGAAGGAACACTTATTATGACCCTTGTTAATTCAAGGGGTAGTGAACGTGTTAGAGAAATAAAACAGTACATTGAAGACTTGGGATCGGTTGAAAAGAAGATAATGTTTTTTGTCAAACCAGCTGATGTCCAAAACACATCTTTTATGAATTGGTCTTATGATGATGAAAATGCCAATGATGATCAATGGATTTATCTTCCTGCACTAAAAAAGGTAAAACGTATCTCAAGTGACAGTAGTGGAGATTATTTTATGGGATCTGATTTTACATATGATGATTTAGGTGATAGAAATCCAGCTGATGATACACATACTGTTTTAAGAACAGAAGTAATGGATGGATTGGATTGTTATATTGTAGAAAGTGTCACTAAAGATGAAGACTATATGTATTCCAAGACAGTTACATGGGTTGTAAAAGATAGATGGTACGGTTTGAAAAAGGATTTTTATGATGAAGACGAGGATTATTTGAAATCATTAACTCTTAATAGCATTGAAAATATTAATGGTTTTTGGATTATCACCGGTACTGAGATGAAAAATGAGCAGAAAAATCATTCTACCAGAATGGAATTCAAAAATGTTCAGATCGATGCCGGAATCAATGAAGCCAATTTTACCGAACGGATGATGAAAAGAGGATTATAAATGAAACTAAAATCAAAAACATTTGGGATCACTCTTTCTTTTATTTTATTGATGACGTTCAACTTGTCGGCTCAGGGACTTTCATTATCAGGATATGCAAGAAATTATACGGGTGTACTTCTAAATGATACAAATAATTATTCGATCCTTCAGAATACATTTAATCTGAACTTGGAACATAAACAGGATAATGTTGCGTTCAAGATAAATCCATTGATATATCAGTACGCAAATGAAGATCCTGTTTTTGGTATTCGCGAAGCATATCTAGATATATTTTTTAACTCAATGGATTTTCGCATTGGCAAACAGCAAATCATTTGGGGTAAGGCAGACGGTGTCTTCATTACAGATATTGTATCGCCTAAAAACCTAGATGAATTTTTGTTACCTGATTTTGACGAGATTCGTATCGGAACAACATCATTAAAAGCAAATTATTATCATGGAAATTCAGCATTCGAACTAGTTTTGATTCCCGCATTTACATCTACTAAATTGGCAGAAGCACCTTCAATTTGGGCAAGGACACCTGATTTCCCGGAATCCGTGGAAATTGTAAATGATTATTCAAACAAAACGATTGATCAATCACTTGAAAATAGTGAAGCATTTCTCAAGTTTTCAGGAGTTTCATCATTAATAGATTATGAACTTATGGCCGGATATGCCTGGGATGATGATCCAACAATGTATATAACTCCCGAATTTGGAGTCGTCAATGGGGCACCTGGCTTAACAAAAGTCACATTGGCTCCGGAACATAATCGCTTAAGTATTCTTGGTGCCAGTACTAGTGCAGATGTTATGGGTTATGTTATTAGAACAGAAGCAGCATATTATTCCGGAAAGAATTTTTCGGCAGTAAATGCTACATCACTCCCTTTTGACATTTTGGAAAAAGATTATATTCATTATCTAATTGGTACTGATTTCTCAATGGGTGAAACAAAACTCAGTGCACAATTTATGCAAGAATACATCCTTGATTATGATGATGTAATTGTTCAGCCGGAACAGAGCAATATGGCTACGTTTCTTGCCAATCGTTCATTTATTAATGAAACGTTAACATTACAACTATTC
>Ga0233413_10000840_pt1 | contig 14151 bp, 7 predicted proteins | sample Na_anoxic_6_MG_FD_189019 | JGI IMG/M metagenome (GOLD analysis project Ga0233413, IMG submission 189019) | Seawater microbial communities from Saanich Inlet, British Columbia, Canada - Na_anoxic_6_MG | ecosystem: Environmental > Aquatic > Marine > Inlet | place: Canada: British Columbia... | reverse complement strand
TCATCTTACGAGTCTGAGCCACAACGGCTTCCTGCTCGATATGGAAGGTCATCTCAGGGATGGCCGTTCCAGTCAGACGCTCACCACCAGACAGGTTGTAGCCTCCAACGAAGTCGGAGTTAGGCCACGCACCGATCTTGCCGCCCATCGTACCAGAAGGCGCACCAGCACCCTCGAAATGGGTGCCAGAAATAGCCAGGACATTGGAAACATCGAAGCCTCCAGAAACAGCTATATCACCATCAAGGCCAGCGGTTTGGGTGGGGATCTGGGCACCAGCCTCAGACTGGAAAGTACCCATGAATCCTGTAGTTCCATCACCCTCCCTAAGAGGACCAGTACCAGAAGCGGAACCGATCTTATGAGCAACATTGCCAGCGTAGGTCAGGTTGAACTTACTGAAGACAGTTTGCGTGTCATTAGCAATAGCACCACCATTACGAGCGCGAGAGTTACCCAGATAGAAGACCTGTGACACAGGACCCTGCATGGGTTGAACACCAACAAGACTGTTGGCTAAGAGTTTAGGGTAGACCCTACGAACAAGGGGAAAGGCAAACTTTTGAAAAGTTCCAAGCTGACCAGTAGTGGTAGCAGCGGCAGAGATTGCTTCGTCAATGTTTCTAAATTTTTCGTCAATGATAGCTTTCGCTTGGTTTTCTAGAAGTTGAGCAGTAACTCGGCGGGTATAATCGTTGTCAATACCTTCAAGCACGGGCTCCCACTTCTGGACAAGCTGACCATCGGTTTGATGCATAATATCCATAATTGTATAATCCTATTAAGATTGGGAGTTGAAGGGCATGAACTTCATGACCTCATCATTTAAGAACTCATTTTTATATTGAGTTCTTTCTTCGTTAATCTCTTTATCCGCAGATGAGACAACAATCGCTCGCTCAGAGGAGAGAAATTTCTCTTCCGAAGCAGCTTCCAAGTTTTCAACTTCTTCAAGAAGTTGACCTCTCTGGCCTTCAAGATCTTGTACTGTACTTTCAGTAACAGAAACCTTAGTATCTAGAACTTTAACAGTGCTTTGAAGTCTTTCGTTCTCACGAACAAGTTGGTTAACTTGATCCGTTAAAACATCAAACTCTTCCTGAAGCTCACCTTGTTGGTTCGTCATCTCAGAAAGAGCAGAGTCTTCGTCATCACTGGTTAATTCCAGGGCCATCAAAGTTCTTACTGATTCGAAAAGTCTAGCGTTACGGAACACTTCACTCTCCTCACTAAGCTCAGAAATAGCTTGGTCTTTTAATTGATCCACTTTAGTTCTAAGGTAAGCATTTACCTTAGCTTCAAGTAGGCTGATTTTATCAGAAACTTGTTCATTAATAGCAGAATCCACCATGCCAAAGATAGCTTCGACAGTGGATTCATCAAGTCCTTCAGGTAAAATATCAGCGATATTCTTCACATTACTCATAAGTAAAAATCTCCTAGGTTATTGTATATATTATTTAAGACTAAATAATATGTTTTTTTTTAAAAAATGTAGGTGTTGGTTCCTATCTCAAACAAGATCGAACATCTCAGCGAGCATTAAACCAATTCGCTTGTAAGCCAGCCATTCAGGTAGCTTACCCTTTGGACCTGCAAGGTTGGGATTGTTTATTGGACTGGAAGGATCACTCTTAGCCCTTTTCCTGGTAGTAGCGAGGCTCTGGCGACTTGACGCTTGCTTGGACTTAGTAGCATTAAAGCGTCTTTGCATAGGACTAGCGGAACCTAAGGCAGAGGCACCCTGGTTGGGAGCTTCAGCAGTAGGCTTACTAGCACTAGATCGAGCAGCAATTTCTGCTTCTCGTTTTTGGGCTTTGCTTTGTTGTCTTGGTGCCCCGCCTCGGGGATCAGCAGCCTCTGGCTTACCAGCAGGGGCTTCAGGCTTAGGTTTGTTTCCTGGTCCACTAGCTTTCTTTGCAGCAGCATTGCTCTTCCTTGCGTTTTCCCTTTTGACCCTACCCCTCTGAGAAACTATCTTTGCCTTTGATGAAGCATCTGAGACTGCGACCGCTTTATCAATAACTTTCCCAGGGGCACCTGCAACAGCCTTAACAGTCTTCTTAGCACCAGTGGCAACAGCCCCACCAGCCCTCTTAGCAGCATCGGCAACCTTCTCTCCACCCGTTACGGGTCCACCAGCAGCGGCAGCGGACTTAGCTTTTTCCATTCTCCTGCCTCGTTTGATTTGACCTTTTTGCTCAATGTCCTTGCCTTTAGTGCGACCTTTTGCAGCAGCAACTTCCATCCCCTTAGCGTGTCTACGGGCTCTAAAGTTGCCCATTATGCTACCAGTATCCTTAGTGTCAGCACTTCCTTTTCCCAAGGTTCTTTTATCTTCTTTATCTATTTCATCAGCGAATGCCTCTCCAAGAATAGCTCCTGCAAATCTATGCCAAATACCATCAGCTTTTACTAACTCGAAAGCCTCAGTTTGAAATTTATCGTCTTCTCCACGAAGTTTAACAAAATCAGACTTTTCAATCTTACCATCCCCATCAGCGTCAATAGCTTCTTGGTTTCCAGGTAGATTCTTCTTAGCTTTTTTCTTCTTAGATTCTTCGATCCAAGGCTGGTATGCACCACGCATTCTAGACTCAAGCATAGTAACGAAGTTGCTTTCTTTTGTAAGCTTAGACTGCGACTCACGAACAAACTTAGACTCCGTAGACTCAGACAAGCCAGGGAAAGCTCCTCTAGTTGACGGATCTGCAACGAGGTCAAAGGTCACAAGACGGAAATCTTCGTTCACAATCTTGTCTCCGTTATGATCTTCAGAGAGCGTACCCATCCCTCTAGAGGAAATACCAATCTTCACTCCACCTTCTACCAAGGCTTTAGCAGTAAGTCCTGCGGGAGTTTTAAGAATTTCGGCCTCACCAATAAGATCATTACCTTTCATTTCCAGTTTAGTAACTAGGTGAGAGGCGTTGGACAACTTAACCGTATCATTCTGGGGATGGTCAAGCTCACCACAAAGTCTTCTCTCAAGGATAAGGGGCTTAACTTTTTCAAGTTGGCTCTCTAGTACCGCCGTGGGGTAAATTCTTCCGTTGTTGTTCTTCTCATTACAACGACCAAAGACTCCACGAATTTTCATGGGGCCATCAGACCTGCCTTCATTTATAACTTGAAGTTGTTCGATGATAAAAGTATCTTGTAGTAATTGCATATTATTTGTCTCCTTTGTCTTCTCGCCCATCCTTGCCACCGATTCCTCGTTTAGCTTTGATAGTCCTGCTTCCATATTTTTGAGCTAATTTGTCGGAGCCCTTTCCGTATCTTAGGAGAGTTCTGGATGCGTGTTTCCTAACGCTACTCCATTTTGAGGAGGGGGTAGAACTGCCAGGAGTAAATCCTTTAGCAATCTTGCCCTTCCCACTCTTCTCACCCCATTTTCCTTTTGAAATTACATACAGCCTACCTGCTGCTTTAGTTGAAAAAATCTGACCATAAGAACCATCACTCAAAGCAGACTTAATACTAGCGTAAGTTTTTACTCTACCTTTGAAAGACTTCTTCTTATCATCCTTAGTACCAGATTTAGAGGTATAGGCTTTCCTACCCTCAGTTGAACCTCTACCGTTGTTTCCTTCAGTAAGATAAGAAATTGCGTCCGTCAGTTTCATTTTTTACGATTTTTAAGTTTGCCTTTAATAGCAGTCTTCAAGACATCCTTTCGGGAAGTCTTAGAAGTCTTAGGAGTTTTATACCCATTACCCTTCTCAACATTATCCCAAGACTCATCATCCTTTGCAGGTCCACCCATGTTAACACCCATCATGCCAGCAGTACACATCTCTTTAAGAAGACCCTTAACCTCTTCCAGCAAAGGAACAAGTTGTTGTGCCGTCTCTTCAGTTAATGACTGTGGGGATTTAGGTTCCTCAGACTCTTCAGGATCAGTCCAAACAAGTTCGGGAATTTCCTTAACAGTGGGGGTGTCTTGTGGATGGTATGCTTCTCCTAAAATTTCCGTCATGAAAGAATCGGGAACTTTAACTTTAGAAATGTCTCGTCCAGCAGGAGTTAATCCATTACCTTCGACAGTAGGAGGTAATTCCTTACCTTCCCTAATGCTGTTCACCTGATTTAGAATTAGATTTTCTGCGAAATCGCTAATACTACCCATGGTGATCACTCCTCATCTAGGTCTTGAAAAAGAAGCTCTTGAATAGTCTCATCAATCACCGTTTCCACATCCTCATCACCTTCATTCAGTTGGCTTAAACGGTCAACAAGACCCACCACAACATTCAGATGCTCCAGGATACGCTCTTCGTCAATAGCTTCGGAAAGCTCAGACACGCAAAGGGGACAAACATGAGCAGCCTCGTTGACTACCTCTTCGGTTTCTTCGTACTCTTCAGTCTCACTCTGGGACTCGTCAAGACGAGGGCTAATTCCAGCCTTGCCCCATGCGGCAGACTCCATTAATTGTTGACGAAGTTCGTCACTTAATTTCATATGATCCATATCATTATCTCTCAAAAATAGTTAAGATTTTAATCTCTACAATTATCTAGCCTTCTAAGCCAAATTGTTTCATTTTATTTTAAAAATAGCTGGTTGCTCATCCTGGAACTGGTCCGAAGCCAGAATCACCCGTAGTTGTCGGAGGGACAATAGTTTCCTCACTCTTAGTTGCCTTCACAGACGCAAAGGTATCAGCGGAAGCCCCCTTGCGTCTCCTGACAAGCAGTGTCTTCTGGAAGCTAATCCTAGAATCTGCTCGATTAATGGGAGGGATTACTTTAACATCTGCTACGAGACCATTCCTAATGGAATTTTTAACTATGCTAAAGCTCTCTAATCTAGAAAGTAAGTTAAATTGTTGTAAAGTTAATCTGCTAAAAACATCAAACTCAGTTAGAGATTTTCCAATACCATTAAGCCCAAGTAAGTAATTGGAATCTAACTCAGTAATAATTTCCTTCAGCAATCGAAGACCAGTCTTCTTTCTAGAAGGTTTATACTGTTCGGCTGATACAAGAGTTCCTTTCTCTTTGTATGCTGTTTTGAAAACCTTATCAGTTGGCATGATTTGAGTTATCCTTGTCTGTGTATTAGGATTTCCATAAACATCAACCGCAGTCTTACCATCCGTCTGTGTCCTAATAAACTTGTTAGTTTGCTGCTTGCTAAATTCAGGGACGATGGTAGTTCTACAAGATAAGCTCCTTCCCACCTCACCAGAAGCCTCCAATGAAATTATCTTAGACTTACTATTAAAAATATTTAAATCACTTCGATTGGTAGGGTATACCATAATATACCAGGGAATCTGTCTAGTTAATAAGGGTATAGTTTTATTTTCTTTTGGAGAATCAAAAAGGATATCTGTTTGTTTTAGAGTAAGTGAGGAAGTAGCTGTTATGTAATCTAACATAATATCCTCATCATCAAGCATAAATACCCTATGGTTTGCTTTATACTTAATATACTCATTCACCTCTCTAATTCCATCGGGGGTTTTAGTTTCAGCTAAAGCGTACTGCGCGGTAGTATCTTTGAGTAGGAATGATCCACCCGTGGAGGGCTTAGTATCAATAGAGCTTAGAACACAACTTAATACATAGAAATCCTGCCTTGGGGCTGATAAAGAATAATCAAATTCAATTCCTGATAAGATACTAGCCCTGACCTCCAGTGTCCTACCTGGATTTCCTCCTAACAGACTTATAGCTTTTTGTCTCGTTACCTCTGGGAGAATGAACGCATGGTCCTTCTCAGACTTGGTGTAAAGCCTATTAGTCTCAGAGCCTACCTTAACATCAAAGTAATCCCCATCGCTTATTCCCAAAGTACTTCTATCAACAAAGGTATCATCATCTTTAACATAGTACTTTCTTATCTCTCCCCCAACGGATACTTCGATATACTTGTCAATGTCAGAGGCTAGTGTTTTCCAGTTAGGTAAAATGTTCTTCATAACCCCCCCAGCCTTAGCAGGATCTAATGTAAATTTATTCCTATCAACAAGAGCTAATGCGGCCACCTCATTTACTTTATTAATACTACTTCTCTTGATAACAGTAGGGATTCTCTTCTTACTACTCTCTGCAAAGTTTTGTAAATATTTTAAGGTAACTCTAGAAATAGTCCCATCTAAAATTCTTGTACCTAATATTGAGAATATCTGATTCTTGCTTAGTAGTGTCCCATCGTAATTTCTGATTTCTCCTAGGATACGCTGGACCTCTGGCTTTAAGCTATTGTATACTGTTGTGGAAGTTACCCCCGCGCACCTTGTACTATCCCAATTCCCTCTTAGCTTTCTGTTTGACAAAACATATTCAACATTACTATTAATTCTATCTTTGAATAAATTTGTATTCTTAGAATTAGGAACTAAGGTTGGCGTTGGGGGGTTAGTGTTAAAGGCTATCTCAGGATCCTCAATCCCCGATGGTTTTTTTCTGAGAATCATAGCGATAATAGCGGGATCGTTTAGGTCAATCTCCTTAGTTTGTATGGTCTTACTAATTATAGAACGAGAACTTTCTTGATGCCTAGATGTCACTCCTTCTCCCGCTGGATTAAAACCTTCTCCAGCATAAGGATCAGAGAATCCCCCCTGCCCCTCTTTGCCAGGGGCACTAGAAGCACCTCCTCCTCCTCCACCACCATTTCCTCCATCAGGGTTAGTAGGATCTTTCTGTGTTCCTCCAGGGGCTCCATAGGCTCCTCCTCCTCCTCCACCCCCAGGGGTAGTAGTACCTGTTCCAGCAGGACCATCAAAGTTTGTACCAGTACCTCCACCAGGGCCTCCACCTCCAGGGTTAGTAGGATCTTTTTGTGTTCCAGGAGGGGGTCCATAGGCTCCTCCTCCTCCACCCCCAGGGGTAGTAGTACCTGTTCCAGCAGGACCATCAAAGTTTGTACCAGTACCTCCACCAGGGCCTCCACCTCCACCGTCATAAGTAGTACCTGTACCAGCCCCACCAGTAAAGTCTACATTAGTACCCCCTCCAGGGCCTCCTCCTCCAACACCATCAAAGACAGTACCTTTATCAGCCCCACCCCCAAAGGTTATACGAGTACCCCCACCAGGGCCTTCACCACCATTAGGGTCAGAAGGGTCTCCCTGATCCACTTTAGGAGGGGCACCAAAAGCTCCTCCCCCACCTCCACCCAAGGAGGTATCATCTATACCGTTTGGGCAAGGCTTATTCAAGTATACAGTAAAGCTAGGACATGGAGCCCCAGCAACACATCTAACTGAGGCGACTGTTGCATTTCCCGAATACCCTTGTGACCTTAGCTGACTTAGATATGCCTGATAGTTAGATCCTAAAGATCCCAAAGGCTTACATTCTCTGAAAACAGTAATAGCTGCTTTACAAAAACCATCTATAAAGCTAAAGCTTACGGTATAACTAGTATCAATACAAGAATAGGTTGCGAGAGGGCCTGGGGCAGGTGGCCCAGGCCCAGGCCCAGGGGTAGTAGGCCCCCCCGCTGTTCCTCCAGGCTCTGCTCCAGGGGTAACACCACCTCCTCCTCCTCCTCCACCTCCTCCAGGGGTAGTAGGGCCTCCTGGCTGGTCATCTTTAGGGGCTCCAGGAGCAGCACCTCCACCACCCAAAGAGGTATCATCTAAACCATCTGGGCAAGCTTTTATAAGGGTTTGATAAACATTGGTACAATCGTTTGATCCACAAACACATCCAACAGGGCCTGCGGGTTGAGTTCCTTGAAGCTGCCACCCGTCATTAACATAAGCAGCGATTTCCTCTCGATGGTTTGACTCTGCGGCTCCTAAAGGAACGCAGGTTTTAAATCTAATAACTTGCCTAGTACAAAAACCATTCACAGCAATTGATGGGCCAATGAAATGGCTAGTAACAGTACATTTACAAGTTGCTCCACCCCCAGGACCAGGGGGAGCAACGCCTGGGGTTGAGGGCCTTCGTGGTCCTGGAGGTTGCGGCCTCGGGGCTCCTCCTCCTCCAGTCCCTGGTGTTGGGGGATTATTACAAATAACCTCACAATCTGCTTTTGTTAAAAAGGAATTCGCTGGGGGTGCTAGGTCGGAATCTTGAGTTATAGGTTGACACTCTTTTTTGATTTGATTAACTTCAATACAACGCCAATATGTAGTCTCAAATCTTGGTTGAATGGGTCCTGGAGGGGGGTGGGGTATACCAGTATCATCATCTATAATAACATCGTCCAAATCTCCATCAGGTCCAGTATCATCAGGATCATCAGGGTCATCCCCTCCTCCACCATCAATGGTTCCCCCGCCATCAAAATCGGAGAAGTTACCAGGACCCATCCCAGGAAGGAAGGTCCCGCAACCGAATGTAGGATCTTCAATAGGCATATGTTAACTCTTTAAAGTGATTGTTGGATTAGTTCCGTTAAGATTCCCATAAAGATACGGTGCGTCTGCGGTAGGAATTCCTGAAATGGCCCACATTACTGTAGGGTATGTACACTTACCTATTCTGGGATTTCCAACATAGCCAAGACCGTTTGCTGTAGATATCGGTGAGGTATTTGAATATAAAATATCTCCAACGGGAACTACAAACCCACTAAAGCGTTCCCCACCTCTTTCTGATACCGTAATAGTATTTGTGGTTGAGTTTTTCTTACCAGCACCTGTAGTGTAGACAATACTGTGGGGTGCTGGGAATCTAGGTTGAGTAGTACCTGCTCTAGAATTAAGATCATCGGTAGTAAAGGCGACATAAATTGTAAACTCACTAAACCCTTTTTCAACCCAGTGTCCAAAGTAGCCACCCTGTTCTCCTTTGTTTCCATGAGAGGTGCCAAGCCCCATAGAATTTTGTGCTAAACTATTAATTAAATCAACATCTACTTTATAATCTGCCAACCAAGAGGGTCTTGTAAACTTAATTTTCTTAGAAATGTATTGGAATCCTGCCCTGGACTGTTGAGAACCTGTTTCCGTATTTCCGAAGTTTTGTAATCTATTTGGTTGGTCTCCCCCAGTAGTAGTTCCATCAGGATAAACTACATCTTTTATACTTCCTGCACCTATGGAGGGGTCAGGGTCTCCTTTTAGACTGAAGAAGGTGTTAATATAATCATTAGGATAGAGCCCCTTATCAAGAAGGTCCTGTTCCGTACACCATTGAGACAAATCCCAATCAGGATAAGAGGGGATATTAATTTGTGCAGCAGCACTACCTATGCCATACTTACCTATAACATACTGCTTAATATAAGCATCAGCATTAGTGTCTGTGTTCCCATCGTCTGCGAAAACTCCTTGGTAGTAATCGTAAAGGGCTCCTTCAGGACCGAAGTTCCAGCCACCAAATACATATCCAGTAGCTAAAGTATTGGTTCCTGTCTGTGTATCTTCTAGTGCTGCTAAACTATCAACCTCACTTTTTATAGAATCATATACTCGTTTAAGCTCGTAATCTAACTGACCCTTACCAACCGCAGGGTTAGCTAAGGATAGTTGTGGGAACGCAGCACCGATGCCAGCCCTTTCGTTGTACGCCAACTCAGCAGTTCTAAATAAGGGCCTAATATCAATAACATCAGTACTAAGAACCACTTGAGAACCATTCTGAACCCATACATAAGCTACGGGGAGGATGGACTGACCAACAAGCTCGTATGCATTATCCTCTAGTTTCTCAGAGATGAGCGGGGCAATGTTTAGGATGTCATCAGGAGCGGGGAATGAGCCTCTAACATCTTGTGCAAGATCGTTAGCAGAGGTTGAAGTGAATCCCATATCTATGTTCTTCTGGTCGCCAGGGTGAGCAAGAATTCCGTGGTCAGCATTTAAGTTAGTAAGATAATCCTTATTACTTTGTGAGCTTTCTTGGAAGTTTGTTTTAATTCCTGCTCCACGAACGATACCTAGAGTAGGCTTAGTAATCCCCTCCTTACCTGAAGGCTTTAAGATGTTAACTCCACTTGAATCAACAGGCTTACTATAGATAAAGACTAAATCAATTCTACTTTCCACTCCTGTAACTTGGGTTGTTTCTCCTGCTGAATTAATGTAGGAAAAATCATCGGGATCAAACTGAGGGACCTCAATAGAAATCTCATCATCTACATCAACAATAGCTAGACGAGAAACACCTCTCCACCTTTTAATAAAATAACTTTCTGTTCTGGGGAACTTAGCCCAACCATTATTGAGGTTAGTCGTTTCAAAGCTAGGGAGGACATAGGAATCTGAAGTAGCTCCTTGAGACTTGGCCCAAACCAAAGCTTGTGTAATCACCATAGGCGAGTATGCAGCCCCGCCCCCTGGAATGTTGACATCCTCATCGCCGTAAGCTAAGTCTGTTAAGTTTGCACCAGTATTATTAATAGGAGTATTAGAATTAATAACAGGCCAAGTGAAGGTTCTTTCCACAAGACCAGTCATACCCATAGCATCCTGAGAAATGGATTCTTTAAAAGTATCTAGTGCTGCTTGAAGAACAGCATTTTTTCCTCCAGGATAGCTTCCTGGGTTCGGGAGTGCTGTGAGCCAAGCGTCTACATCTCCGATAGCGTCACCCATAACCTTACTTAAGTACGCAAGAGGGGTTTTAGTAGAGGCATCATTAATTCTAGCAGTATAACGCCCAGGCTTAACGCGAAGTACTCTATCTGCTCCAGTTGCAAAGGGACGAAGCTCATCTAAATCACTTCTCTTAACTCCTAGGAGTTTCGTGGAGTCTTTTCTAACTTGGTCTTTTAACCATAAACAATTTTCATGTAATTGCTTGAGAGGGATGTTATCCACCTCAAAATAGTAAGGATCGTTAGCTTTAAAAAACCTAATCGGATCTGAGAACCGATAGTTACTGTCATAATATATTTGTTCAGACATTAGTTATCCCTCGATAAATCAAAGATTGCAGCGGATTTAAATCCTAGTGAGCCAGAAGCGTCTCCAACATAAGCTTCAGAACCTCTGTTAGTTGGAGAGTTACTTCTGGATCTATATAAAGTTACTTTTTTTGGTCTTCCCGACATCCCAACACTTGCATTTTTAGCGTTAGCGAAAGTGCCTCCCGCTGATTCATCTAACATACATTGTGTTGGGTTCTCTTCTAGCATTTCAGAGCAGTAATAAAAACCAGAAGTCCAAAGTTTGTCGGGGACTCCATCCCCATCAGAATCATAACTAAGCTTGAGTAGATCAGGATACTCTCCACTTGCATTCAGACCTGACTCCAGTAGAATCGCAGATAATGGAGCAGAGCAATTATATCCTTGAGCAAAGGTTTGATATGCTGGTCCGATAACTCCACTAAAGGTTCCTCCAGCAAAGGTAGGGCTTGGGAAAGCTCCCTTAAAGTATCCACTCAAATCATTTTGAAGGATTTTCGCACTTGATTTTGGAGTCCAATAAATACGGAAAACTCCTTGGTTATCACTAGTATGTGGCGTTGATCCATATTTATAAGTATGACCACCACTTACATTAATTCCTGCGCCAACCAATGAGGATAATGTCTGCTCATTAACTATCCCAGAAAGGGGATAGAAAGCATGGAAAGGACTGTTAAAGCTAACACCAGATGGGATAACCCATACTGAACTACCCGCTCCGAATGCATCTAAGACGCTTAGTGATCCTGTATCGGGTGTTTTTACTGGGGCTCCAGACGCTGGGATATCATAATCATTCCCACCGTTAATTCCATCAATAGAGGATACATAAATTGAACTAGGTCCATGGTACTGAGTGCTTCCAGGCCACATACCACTAACAGAAAGGAAAGAGGCATTCAGTCTAGAGCTATCAGCAATATTCCAAATCATTAACTTATCACACTCAGAACCACTTGTGTTGTAATAGTGACCATCCAAAGGAGTATTGTTCGTTCCCACAGGAAAGTGAACATTCTTAACATTAACTACGCTGTCTTGCATAGCTCGTAAGCACATACCTCCTTGAGTAATATTTTGTAAATCATTAAGTATAGTACTACCTAAGGCTTGCGTTGTTTTAAAGAATCGGTTAATGAAATTTAGATTAGTGAAAACAGGAGGGTTAGAAAAAGTAAAACCTGCGCCCGTAACTAAATCATCAAGATTGTTTTGGGAGATTGCATTCGGATCTTGGGGGTTGGGATAGAATTGAAGAGATCCAGAACTGGTATAAGCACTAGTATTGAAAGTGTCAATGGGATAATCAAACCCTGCTTCAATCATAGTTGTTCCTGTATTGGTCCTAGCCCAGTTTGCGGGGAAGGCACCTAGATCAGCCATGTTGATTGTGGAGTTCTTGTTGGCTACCAAACAAGATCTAGTAGCATGGAGTTCTACGGAAGTATGGTTTCCTTGAGAACTTAAATCAAATCCACTCACTTCTAAACCAAAGGAATCTCTAGTTCTTGCTGGTTCTATGTTAAGTGTAGAGTTATTCTCTACCAAAACATCCACACCAAACTGACCAATAGCCGTAGGACCATGTAGGTTAATTTCCGAAGCTTGATCAGCATAGAGTCCTGCCACCTTTGACTGGTAAGCGATACCTGCTGGACCCCAAACAAAGGTACACCCAGTTTTAGATCCGTAGCAGCTTATCTTAGAATTAGCAGTAGCCTTAATTGCTCTTCCATAGGAAGGAACATCTGCGATACTTTCACTTACCCCATTTACATCAATGTATGCTTGTAGTAAATCTATAGTAGAATTATCATTAACCGATATTGCGGGGAGAGTGCTATTGTTTGCTCCACCCCAATTAATAACACCATGAGAAACTTTGAATTGTGAGTTTCCATAAATACTAGGGATGTTATTTTTTCTTCTAAAGCCGAAGGAGCTATTCTTCATCAGGTCAATGTGCTGACCATTAGCAGACATATCTAATTGTTTACGATCAGCTTGTCCCGCAGAGCCTGGGGCAGCGGGAGAATCGAAGATAAACGCTGAGTTTCTACATCGAATAGCCTCATTACTGTGAGCATCAATACATAAGTTTTGGAAAGTTACTTTAGATCCATCGGCTTCAATCCCCTTAGAATTTCCGTACACATCAAGAAGACCTTTAATATCCATTTGGGAATTATTTAGAAGGAATCCATAGCCCGTGTTTAGTTCTGAACCGATAATACTACCATCCAAGGATTGTGTAGCTACCGCTCTTTGAACTCCCCCTACTAATTTAGAGTTATCAAGAACAAACCCTGCGTAGTTTCTGGAAGCCATAATAACACAATCAACTCCAGAACCTCCAGTGTCCCCAGGGTATGTGGTTCCAAGAGGAGTCGGAAGGGAACTTACTAAGACTTCACTATTAACTGCGTGGAATCCATATCCAGTCGAAGCTTGTCTTGTAGTTGTAGTGAGTAACTTATAGTTTCTATAAGCAGCAGCGGATCTGGAAAGAGTAACCTTGGAGTTGTTGAACTTAAAGCCAGCCTCTTGTGCCCTCACCCCAGCACAGTTTTCAAGAAGCACCTCAGAGTTTAACACCTCAATAGCGTACTTGCGAGTAGTTTCTCCATCAGCAAAGAAGTTTCTAATATAAATAGGACCATCACAATTCTTAACGCTAATTTTATTAAGAGCATTAAAATAATAATTTCCTCCAATATTTTCACTAGTTGTAATACGATTTCTAATTATCGCTACCGAAGTGCTTTGATTTGTAGCACTAACATCCAACCCATCGGTAGTATTGTCCAAGGCTGTACTTAGATACCTTTCATAAGGTCTAACATAGAATTCATTTACATCCCCATCATAAAACTCATTATTTTTGATACCAACCATTAAAGGGCCTTTTCTTAAAGAGTGTCTCGTATATAGGAAAGAGTTAGCCTCCGTACTCCTAGCATCATTTGTAGCACTAAAAACAGAAGCGTTTAGGTGAAGACATTTAGCATCTGTTAAAGCATTACTTAAATCTAAAGATGATACATTAGACGCTGAGTTATGGCTTTGATTATATGTCATATCCGTTGGACCCCAAAGTCCACGAATATCAGCAGACGAATCAATAACCCTACCAAAGTTTCTATTAATGATCTCAATAGAACCTCCCTCCTCCATTCGGAAATTATGTAGTTCCAAAGGTCCAAGATCTCCAAAGTTTCCAACTTCAACTAAGACGGGGAAGCGAACCACTTTAGGGATAGCAGCAATGCAGGAACTTAAGTCTGTAAAGACATTGTTGTTAGCGGCTAAGATAGCAGTAGGAGC
>Ga0233413_10000838_pt1 | contig 14193 bp, 14 predicted proteins | sample Na_anoxic_6_MG_FD_189019 | JGI IMG/M metagenome (GOLD analysis project Ga0233413, IMG submission 189019) | Seawater microbial communities from Saanich Inlet, British Columbia, Canada - Na_anoxic_6_MG | ecosystem: Environmental > Aquatic > Marine > Inlet | place: Canada: British Columbia... | reverse complement strand
TGGTGACGCACATTTAGAAGGTGTTGACTTAGCTTTATGGTCTAAAGAAGAACCTAACAACAAAGAACAAAGGAAGTTCATATCTGGTTTTGTTGCAGATAATCAAATGAAATTCTCTAAAACACATATCAGAAAGGCATCTAAATTAAATGAGTGAACCAGTAACAACATTGTCGGCTAGTAGAATCAAAACAGCGGAGAGTTGTTCTTGGCTTTATTGGTGCAAGTACAAGCTAAAGCTTCCTGATCGCAGTAATGATGGTGCGAGAAGGGGTTCTATATGTCACTTGATTTTTGAGGTCCTGGGTGAAGAGCGCAGACGCGAACACTTCGACCAAATAGTTAAAACTTTAGATGTGTTTAGCGTCCCTTCTGTAAAGAGGTTGATAATGAAACACGCCAGAAGAGAGGGCATTGATGATGACGATAATGTAACCATGATGAAAGAGATGACCCTTAATGGTTTGATGTATGACTTCTTTGGTAATACAGACCAAGAGCCTACAGAGGAACATTCTGAGAAAGATTTTCATATCACCGTCAATGATGGCGTTGTTAAATATAAAATAAGAGGCTTTATTGATAAGCTGTTTTTATATAAAGACAAAAACTATGCGTTGATTAGAGATTTCAAGACGAGTAAAGAAACGTTTAAAGGTAAAGACGCAGAAGATAATATGCAGGACTTGATGTATAGCCTCGCTGTTAAACACATGTTCCCAGAATATGAAACCAAGCAAAGTGAATTTTTATTCTTAAAATTTGATTTAATTCCTGATATTAAAAAAAGCGGGGTGATTAGAATGAAGCCCCTAGACGAGCACGATCTTCACGGCTTCGAACATCACTTGACTGAGATCCAAAACTATCTTGATAATTTCACAGAAGAGTCAGCCACAAAAAATATGGCAGCCTACAAAGGTTTTCCAAGCGATGGTTCGTTTAGTTGCAAACTTCTTTGTGGTTTTGCTAAAGAGAAGGGTCAATTAAAAAAAGACGGTACCCCCATGTGGCACTGTGGCATGAAGTTTGATTTCTTTTATTACGACATAAAGGATGCTAGTGGCAACTTCGCTGGCTCATGCTTTGACGATGAATTTTCTGAAGATATGATCCCTGAAGGAGGCTCTTATGAAATGAAGCACTATCCAGGTTGTCCAGCACATAGATAATACTTTTGCATTTATGCTTGACGTAGCATATTTATTTGGTATTATTGGGTTGTGATAAAACCTATTTTCAAATCAACTTACTCGACAGGTAAGAGTATATTAACTATCGATAGCATAGTTCAAATTTGCAAGGATAGAGGCTTAAATAGTCTCACTCTTGTAGAGGACAACCTAACTAGCTTTATGAAAGCTTTTCACGCTTGTCGAAAAAACGACATAGATCTCACCTACGGTCTTAGGATTACTATGTGCAATTCTATTGACTGTAAGGATTCTGACCATAAGTCTGTTATATTTGCATTAGATGATAATGGGTGCAAGCTAATGAATAAAATCTATTCAAAAGCTTTTGTTGATAACGACGGCAGAATAACTTACGAAGAACTAAGGTCTTTTTGGGATAGTGATTCCCTTTCTTTTGTAGTGCCTTTTTACGACAGCTTTATACATCAGAATAACTTATTCCTTAAGAATTGTATACCAGAACTTAAGGGTTTAAATCCTAGGTTCTGGATTGAAAAGAACAACCTGCCATATGACAGGCTTATAGAACAAAAGGTTATTGAGTTTACTGACGGCAACCTTCCTATTAGTTTCGTAAAGTCTATTTACTACAAGGACAAAGAAGATGTAGAAGCTCTTCAAACATATAAAATCCTCTGCAACCGAAGCTTTGGTCGGCAAGCCACACTATCATGCCCTAACTTAAATCACTTTTCTAGCGACGAGTTTTGCTTTGAATCCTACATAGAAAACACTAAGTAATGAACGACGACTTATTAAGATACAATAGAAACCAAAAGTACATAATCTTCGATACAGAAACAGAAGGTTTAAATTTGATTAAGTCGAAGCCTTGGCAAGCTGCTTGGATTGTGGCTAAAGGAAACAAGATAATCAAAAAATATGACAAGCTAATTAAGTGGGATGACTTAAATGTATCTAAGGATGCAGCCAGGATTACTGGATTTAGTCAATCTTATTACGAGCAGAACGCGGAAGATCCTAAGAAAGTTTGGGATGAATTCTCAAAGTATTTATATGATGACTCTTATAAAATTGTAGGTCAAAACCTTTTGGGTTTCGATGTTTACATGATAGATGTTTGGAGAAAGTTGCTTGGAGAGCCTCTGCATCAAGATTACATAAACAGAATAATTGATACTAAAGCTATAGCTACTGCCATAGCAAAAGAATCACCAGTAGACAAGAAAGATTTTATCTATTGGCAGTATAGATGGTTAAACTACAGAGAAAGGGGGCTTAAGACTTCGCAATTAACTCTTCTTAAGAAGTATGAGATTGACTTTGATAAAGACAAGCTTCATGATGCCCTTTACGATATTGAAATGAACTTCGAGATTTTTCACAAACAACTTTACGATATAGAATTATGAGATACAAAAACCCATTCCCAGTAGGAGTTAAACTCCCAGAGATCAGCGTACCAGATGTTACTCTGGATTCTTTAGGCTTAAAGCATGGTAGCTCTAGCTTAGATATTCTTAAGCAGCTATGTCGGAAAGGTCTTAGAGAAAGATCGCTAGTTAAAGCGGATAATAGGCAAGATTATTATGATCGAGTTCAGATGGAGATCGATATTCTAGATGATCTTGGTTTTGTAGATTATATACTTCTTAATTGGGACATCATGGACTATTGCAAAAGAAGTGACATCCCTACTGGCGCTGGCAGGGGAAGTGCGGCTGGTAGCTTGGTTCTTTTCCTTTTAGGTGTAACAAACATTGACCCAATTAAATATGAACTATTCTTTGAAAGATTCGTCTCCAAAAGCAGAGCAAGAAAAATATTTCACGATGGTGAAGTACTTCTTGACGGCTCTTTACTTGCTGATATTGATAATGACATCTCTTATGATAGGAGGGCTGAAGTTATTAAGTATATTGAAGATAAATACGAAGGCAAAACTTCCAAAATTCTAACCCTCAATACGCTCAGTTCTAAGCTGTGCATGAAGGAGTGTGGCAAGATTGTTGCTGAGTTGTCTGAAATGGATGTAAATCAAATCAGTGACACTATACCTAAGCACTTTGGAAAGGTAGCGAAGCTAGATGTTGCTTATGAAGAAAGCGAATCTTTTAAAAAGTTTGCAGATAAGCATAAAAAATCATACAAAATTGCAAAAAAACTAGAGGGTTTGATTAAAAACACTGGCGTTCACCCTTCTGGAATATCAATTAGTTACTACAGTCAAGGCGACATCATGCCCTTGCAAAAAACTAACGATGGAGCTTTAGTTTCTGGTTACGACATGGATGATGTGGCTAGCCTTAGTGTTAAGTTCGATATCCTTGGTCTGAGGACACTCTCTGTGGTTAATGATACATGTAGTCAAATTGGCATCAAAGCCTCTGAGATCGATCCTGGTGACGAAAGCATCTATGCTGCGTTAGCTTGTCTTGAACAGCCTAAAGGATTGTTTCAGATCGAAGCGGATACAAACTTCAAAGTTTGCAAACAAATAGCACCTAAAAGCTTGGAGGAGCTATCAGCTGTTGTAGCTATCGCTCGCCCAGGAGCTTTAGACTTTAAAGATAGGTATGCTGATTATGCCAGAACTGGAGACTTCCAATCGGTGCATGAGTTCTTTGACGACATACTTAGTTATACTGGTGGCATTCCACTTTATCAAGAACAGTTGATGAAGATGGCTGTTAAGGTTGGCTTTAGTTTAGATGAGTCAGAGCAGTTAAGGCGTATTGTTGGAAAGAAGAAGGTTGAAGATATGCCAGCATGGAAAGCTAAGATTGAAGATAAAATTAAAGAGAAAAACTTAGACCCTGTTATTGGAGAAGTTTTGTGGAAGGTTGCGGAGGACTCCGCTAACTATTCATTCAACAAGTCTCACAGTATTTCTTATGCTTATTTAGCCGCTATTACAGTCTACCTTAAATTTAATCACCCACAAGAGTTTTTCTTGAGTTTGCTCAAGATGTCTAGGTTTGAGCCTAATGCTCATGAAGAGATAGCTAAAATATCTCAAGAGTTATCTTTCTTCGGCATTAAGCTTTTACCTCCAGACTTAAATCTTTCTGATTTTGATTTCAAGATAGAAGGAAAAGACATTCGTTATGGGTTAAACTCTATCAAAGGCGTTTCAGAGAAGGTCATTGAATCTCTTATTGATTTTAGGGAAACAAGTTTTGAGAACAAGTATGATGTCTTTATTGCTGCTAAAGATTGCGGTGTTAATATAGGTACAATGTCAGCTTTTATTCAGGCAGGTTTACTTGATTCTTTTGTTATTAGAGATCGTTGTAGGTTAGCTCTTGAAGCCCAAACATTCAATATTTTAACTGACAGAGAAAAAAGAAACATTATCGAAGTTGGTAGCCGTTTTGATTATGACGTACTGAATACTATTCAGAATTTCAAAGAGAATGAGTCTCCAGCTGACGACGGGAAGTTACTCTTTACAGAAAGAAGGTTCAATACTTTCAAGAAAAAATATACTCCATACAAAAAAATATACGAACAGAACACAAGTCATATTAAGTATGCTAACTGGTTTTTTGAAGAAAAATTACTTGGTTACAGCTATTCGCACAACATAAGAGAAATCTTTAGTTCTGGAGATTCTGTTTCTTTTCATACCTCAGAGGACATAAGGCACTCTTCTGCTAGAAGGAGAATTAAGTTTGTAGGTACAGTCACAGATGTTATCAAGAGAACCAGTAGAAACGGTAATAAATACGCAAGACTAGAAATGCAAGATGATGTAGGTCCTGTTTGCGGATTGTTTTTGGACTCAGATAGAAATGAAAGGTTGACAGAGTACTTAAGTTCTGGTAAAAAGTTACCTAAGAAGGGTGATGTTGCTATCATTACAGGAGATGTTGGTGACGACATTATATTTGTAGATTCAATAAACACCGTCGAAGAAAAAATTTATATGAAATTATCTGAACTAAAATGAGTGTATTTAATAACGTGATATTCAAAGACTTTAACCTAACGCCAAGAGCAAAAAAAGCTTACAAAGACGCTTATGAACTATCTAAGGATATGGGTCATAACAATATTAACAACTTACATGTGGCTTATGGTTGCGCAATGAACATGTCATCCTCTCTAAGTGATTTAATAGAGAGTATCAAGTTCCCCTTCCAAGCTGAAATGATATATGAAAAAATTAATTCTTGTCAAGAAAACCCATCATTAAGTGGTAAGTTCTATGCTAATAGAAACTCCGACCCTTGGCATGAAGAAGTTGTAGAGTCTATAAACTTTGCAAACAAAGTAGCCCAGGGTTTAGATCATCACTATGTGGGCATAGAGCATGTTCTACTTGGGATTCTTGAAACATCTTTTTATGTGTTCCCTGATTTAGGTTTAAAAAACTTCAAAGAAAGTCTAGAAAACTATGCCAAAGGAGATAAGATGGAGGATTCAGAGGAGGTTATGTATTTGGACGAACTTCTTGCTAATTTCGGAGACTTGGGTTTTGGTGAACCTTCAGATAGCAAAGCTCAAGGTGATGTTTCAGAGCTTCCTAAATTCCTTACGAGCTTAAACGATCTTTATTGCGAGGGAGCCTTGCCAGATGTTTATGGTAGAGAAGAGGAAATAAAACTAGTTATAGAGACCATATCTAAGAAAAACAAAAGTAACGTCATTTTAACTGGTGATGCTGGGGTTGGTAAAACAGCTATTGTAGAGGCTCTAGCTAGTAAGATCTGCAAAGCCGAAGTGCCATCTAGCCTTTTGGGTATGGAAATAATGAGTGTGGACTTGGGGACAATGCTTTCTGGTACTCAATATAGGGGTCAATTCGAAGCCAAGTTTAAAGACTTGCTGCAAATGGCTAAAGAAAACCCGCATATCATTTTGTTTTTTGATGAAATTCACACTATATTTGGTGCGGGTGGAAACCAAGAAGGAAGCGTGGACGCAGCGAACATGCTCAAACCTATGCTCGCTAGAGGAGAAATTAAATGTATAGGTTCTACGACTTCAGATGAGTATGAAAAGATCTTTAAGAAGGATTCGGCTATGAAGAGAAGATTCTTTAATATAGAGGTTCAAGAGCCTAGCAAAGAAGACACAAAAGCAATTCTTTATAACTGCAAAGCTAAATATGAAGAGTATCACAATGTTAAATATAGCAAGCCAATTATTGATTGCATTGTAGATCTATCTGACAACTTAATAAGCAACAAAAACTTCCCAGATAAAGCTTTTGATATTGTAGATCAGGTTGGGGCTAGAATTAAAATTCAAAATTCTAAACCCTCTGACGAATTAGTTAATAGCCATAAAGACTTTGTCGACTTTCTTTCTAAAGGTGACGCTTCAGTAGAAGATGTCAAAAAAAGATTCACCTGCTTCCTTGATGATTTAAATAAATCAAACATTAAAGAGTCCTCGAAACCAATCTCTGTAAAAAAGAACGATGTATTAAATGTTGTTTCTGAGCATAGTAAGGTTTCTGTTGATCAAATAAAAGAAAGCAGACAAGGCTTCTCTTCCTTTTTGACAAGAATGTCAAAGGAGGTTTTTGGTCAGTCTGATGTTCTAGAAAAAGTCAACGATCTTCTTAGTTGCGCTAAAGCTGGATTGATAGAAGACAACAAGCCTCTAGCTAGTATGTTTTTTGTAGGACCAACGAGTGTTGGTAAAACATATACAGCAAAAAAAATAGCTAAAAACTTCTTTGGTAACGAAAAAGCTATGCTTCAAATCAACATGAGCGAGCTTTACGATAAGACAGGTATTAGCAAGCTTATTGGTTCTAATGCTGGGTATGTCGGTCACGAAGAAGGAGGATTACTTACTAAGTTCATGAGGGACAATCCTAATTGTGTGGTTCTTTTCGATGAGGTTGAAAAAGCAGATCCTCAGGTTTTAAATCTTCTGTTGCATTTGCTTGATGAGGGCTATATAGAAGACAACAAACACAATAAGATAGACTTTTCTAAATCCATAGTAATCCTTACTAGTAATATTGGTCATGAAAAAGCTTCAAAACCAAGCATGGGCTTCGTTCAAGACGAAGTTGATTTGACCGACTCTTATAAAAGCTCCGTTAAAAGCAGACTCAAGCCCGAACTTCTTGCTAGAATAAATGATGTATTAGTTTTTAATGACCTTGGTGATTCTGATGTTAAAAGAATTATAAAGTTTGAGCTTTATCAGATAAAAGACAAGCTTGACAGGAAAGATATAATAATGAACATCAACGATTCGTCTATTGATTGCATTTTTAATGATATTAAAAACAAAGATATGCATGTCAGAGACATCAAAAGATATGTAAGAGAAAAAGTTCAAGTTCCTATTGCCCGTTTAGTAGTAAAGAACTCAAAAACTTCAGAAATATCTCTAAAAAGTGTTGACAACAAAATCAACATAGGCTAATATAACAATATATGACAAAAACACAACAAAACAAAATCATGAAGGCAATCCGCACTAGTAAAGGTCGTTTCTTCGGTCTTTATACGAAAGCGGGAGAATCGATCAATGCTCAGTTCGTTTCAGAAAGCCCTTCTTATGTGACTGTTTATGACAGAAATGCGAAAAACAAACGAAAGTTTGCCAAGACAAGTCTTAATGGTCTTCGACTACAAGGCGTAAAAATTGGTTCCGCCTAGTCATTCCGTATAGACTAGAAAACATTAGCCCTTCCAGTATAATTAGTAGATGAACGCATCTCAATTATTTTCTGGAAGGGCTTATTCTTTTAATTCTGAAGTAGGGATTGAAGAAGACCAAGCTGCATTTAGATTTGTTTCCGAGGTTTTAAGCAAGTCAAATTTAGACATCAATATAGAAAAGCTATCAGAGATAGAATATAACGAAAACTTCGATGCATATAAGGTAGAGAGCAACGGCTACATCTATTCTGTAAAAATTTCGTTTGATGAGAACTGCGAGCATATTTTAAACGAAATAAACTTCTACAAAAACAATAGTGATTCTGGTCTTATTCCTATTTATCTAGATTCAGGCAAGATAAGAATAGGCTCTGATATAATATTCTCTATATGTAGTTTTGATAATGGAAGTTCAATAGAAGAAGAGGGCAACCTTTCTATTTTTGAAAATAGCGACTCCTTTTTTTACACAATTTACAATTTTGCAAACTTAAAAGCTAAAATGTCTTTTGGGGAATACCTAAATATTTACTTAAGAGACACGGAGTTGGATAAGTGTTCTGAAATTTTAAAGCAAAGCATATCTGTCAATCATGACTTAGAAGTCGTCAAAGAAGCTTTTGATTTAATTAACAAAGAAGTATTTGAAGAGTTTGATAAATCACTACTTGGAAACGACAAGTGTTGCCACGGCACATTGTGTTTTGATAACATAGTAACTAGGGAGGGTCTTTATAAACTTAAAAACTTCAACCTATCTTTTGTTGGCAGTCAATTCTTTGACATAGCTTTTTTGTGCGTTGATTCAGGCTTCCCCAAACACATGTGCTTACTGCTTTTCGAAAGATACTGCGCATTTAAAGGCGTTGACTTCATCGAGAACAAAAAAGAGTTCTCTTCTTGTGTGAAAATTTGTAGCGGTTTGTTTTTCTCAAGAATACTGTTTGATTACTTAATAGAGGAAACAATATTTGAAACCAGAAGACCAGAAAGGCTTTTTGCTATGTGCCTTAAGTTCTCTAAGTCCTTTCACAACCTAAAACACCTTAATTGTTCTGAGATTGTAGGTGAAACTTTAAAGAATGTCATAACAAGACCTGTAATTACTTCTTAGTCTGTAAATATAATTGAAATAACAACCACTTTTGATATGATAATATCAAGATGATTCAATTTTACAAACCAAACTCTAAAAACACAGGAAATGCATTCGGCTTTCGCTTGGGAATTCAAGGAAAGAGTGAGACTCCTTGCCTGTACATGACAGCAATAAAGCAGCACTCTTGGAACAGCAAGAGTAGAAGCGGTTCTTTTGCGGAGAATGCTAAAAACCCAGAAAAGTGCGCGTCTGTTAAATTTAACGAGAGTGAGCTTGGCGGTTTTATTTACGCTATACAAAACTATGATAAGTTCAACGCTTTCCATAGCTTTGATGACAACAAAACCTCAATATCTTTAAGCCCTTATACAAAAAATGACGGAACCAAAGCTTTCTCTTTCTCTGTTTCGAGAAACTCAGCCAATAAGTTCGGCATTGGTTTGGAGATGTCTGAAGCTTACTTGCTAGCAGAGTATTTCAAGTTTGTTCTGAACGAGATTTTCACTTACAAGACAAACAATAAGTAATGAGAAAAAAAACCGTACTCATACATTCTAATTTTTGCAAAGCCTTTACTGGTTTTGGCAAAAATCAAAAGAACGTTTTAAAGTATTTATACAAGACTGGTAAATACAAAATCGTAGAGGCTGCGAATATGAAGGTAGCAGGAGACCCTGCTCTTGAGACTTTGCCTTGGGATTGTTACGGCACTGTTTCTAGTAACCATCAATCAAAATCTCAAGAAGACAAGAGGAGCGACGGATACGGTTTCTTTGAAATAGATAACATAGTAGACAAGGTTAGACCAGATGTTTACATCGGCTCTGAAGATATATGGGCTTTTACAAATTTCCATAATAAGCCGTGGTGGAATAAGGTAAGTTGTATGGTGTGGACTACATTGGATAGTCTACCTCTTTTACCTCAGGCTGTTGAATATGCTCCTAAAATTAAAAATTACTTTGTATGGTCCAGCTTTGCAGAGAAAGCTTTTAAAAAGATAGGCTACGATCACGTAAAAACTCTTAGAGGTTCTCTCGATGTAGAAAACTTCTATAGACTAGAAGATGAGAAAAGAAAACAACTAAGATCTAATCACGGCATCGAAGAGAACGATTTTATTGTCGGCTTTGTTTTTCGAAACCAGCTTAGAAAGTCGGTGCCTAATTTACTTGATGGTTTTAAATTATTTAAAAAAGACAAGTCTAATGCTAAATTACTACTCCACACTCACTGGTCAGAGGGCTGGGATATAATGAGGCTTCTTGAAGAAAAGGATATAGACAAGGAAGATATCCTAACTACTTACTTTTGTTCATCTTGCAACTCTTATCATGTAAGAAGTTTTATTGGTCAAGAACAGACATGCAGGAGTTGCGGAGAAAAGACCCTGAACACAACCAATGTTAGCGCAGGTGTTTCCGAGGATCAGTTGAATGAAGTTTATAATCTTATGGACGTTTATTGCCACCCCTTCACTAGCGGTGGTCAGGAAATACCAGTACAAGAAGCCAAACTCACAGAACTGGTGACCTTAGTGACAGACTACTCTTGTGGAGAGGACAGCTGTTCGGAAGAGAGCGGAGGACTGCCTCTCAGCTGGCATGAATACAGGGAACCTGGCACTCAGTTTATAAAAGCTTCTACTGACGCTGACAGCATTAAGCAAATGCTAGATACGGTATTTAACATGTCTGACAAAGAAAGGTCGGACATGGGAAGTTTAGCTAGGTCTTGGGTTATGGATAATTTCTCTATAAATGTTATTGGTAAAAAACTAGAAGAAATTATAGATTCGATGCCTTATCTAGACGAAGACGCAGACATAAAAAACATTTCATACAATGAACTTTACGAGAAGCCTGAAGGTTTAGATGACTCTGCTTTCGTAATAGATCTTTATGAAAATATTCTTAATGATTACGTGGATGATAGGACAGATGGGTTTAAGCATTGGATGGCTAAACTAGAGTCTGGAGATGTTGATCAAAATGCTTTGTATCATCACTTTATAGAGATAGCTAAAAAAGAAAATCTCAAGAAACCCATAGTCTTTGAAGACCTGTTGTCAAAAGATGACGAGGGTAATCGCGTAGCTGTTGTTATACCAGAATCTGGAACAGATGTATTGTTTATTAATTCTCTTCTTAAAAACTTACAGAAAAAACACAAAGGTCAAAACATATACATCTTTACTAAGCCTGAATTCTTCGAATACATAGAAGACAACCCTTGCGTTTATAAATGCATCGCATACTCAGAGGCTTTAGACAATCCTATTTCACTAGAAGGTTTTGCCAGTCACAAGGGGTTCTTTGAGGCTGCATACTATCCTGCAACTACGACACAAAAAGTCCCTTGCTACATACATAACGGAAACTAATATGCCACATTTACTTAAAGAATACTCCAAGAGTTTAGAGGTTGACCCTAAAAAACCAGTGGTCAACAAACACTTTTATCCTGTTACACCAGACAGATACATAGTGCTTTATAACGAGCAAAACATAAGCTCAAAAAATTACAGATACTACTCCCTTGTTATTGACCTCATCAAAGAACAATTAAAACAAGAAAACATAAGCGTTGTCATCATCGGTTCTGGTAAAGATTTAACCAACAGAGCGGACTATATTCATCCTAACTTAAGTTTTAGAAAAAATTGCTACATAGTATCTAAGGCTGATTTGTTTATTTCTATAGACAACGCCCTTACCCAGTATGCTAGCAGTCAAGGTGTTTCTGTTGTGAATTTGTATGGCAACATATACCCTTCTATAACTACGCCTTACTGGTCTAATAAAAACAACAAGATAGACATTAGTCCAGAGTGGGATAATAAGCCGTGCCTCGGTTTGCATGATCCAGAAGATTCAATCAACAAAATACCTGCTGAAGAAATCGCTGAATCTATACTTAAAATACTAAAGCCGAACAAAAAACTTTCTGTTAATTTTAAAACCAAGGTTACGAATAAAATTAAAGATTTCGCTATAGATGTCATACCCACAAACTACAAAAACATCTCTATCTTTAAAGATTCGATCTTAAACCTAAGGCTCGACAGAGGTGAAGTGGATGATAAAGCTTTTTATGATTATTGTTCCAACCATATGTGCGACATAACAATAGAAGATAAGGTTTTACAGCCTCAGGTCATAGAGAGTTTTTCAAAAAATATAAACTGCATACATCTAATTTTAAATAATAAAATAGAAAACATACCCAAAAAATACTTTGAGCTGTTAAAAAGATTAAAAATCAAGTTAAAGATACTGGTTAAGAATAAAGATATACTCGATGATATTAGGTTTGACTATTTCGATCAAGATGTTGAATTCTATGACCCTCCTACTAAAAAACCAGAAGAAGTTAGTTTAGATGACAAATTTTTCTCTTTTAAATTCGTTGTTGAGGGGGACAAAATGTACAAATGTACAAATTTCTGGAAGAATAAGATTGACTCTGAAGACAATATAGTGGATAATGCTGATTACTGGGAAGAATCAGATTACTTTTATATTTATGAACAAGACAGACACTAAAACAAAAACACCGAAAGCAACAAAGAAGCTCTCTAAAAAGACTGCCAAAAAAAAGCAAGCCACTAAAGCTAAAAAGCTTTTCGGTCCAGATGTTTATAAGAGAGACCAGCACGGTCTTCTTGATTGCGTTGACTACACCTTTAATGAAGATGGCTCGGTTAATTGGAGAGCTATGATTAAACCAGAGTTCCTTTACCCCAATAAAGGCTGGTTCGAAATGAGAGGGCAACAAGTCCCAAGCTCCACAGAAGGATTGAGAGACAATCAACTTTTAATTATGCTTGGTGGAATTAAGGACCTTGCTAGATTGAGGGGTTTTCATTCTGTAGGTTATGATGTGAAAAATGTAGAAGAGGGTTATGTTACCGCTTCTTGTGATATAGAGTGGATTGCCAATTATGAATCTTCTAATAACAATGTTTACTACGAAGACTATGCCAACGCATCCCTAGAAAATACAGATGCTTTTTGTGAAAAGTTCTTGGAAACCATTGCTTGCAATAGAGCTTTTGTTCGTTGTGTTAGAAACTTTCTTAACATTCATATTGTGGGAGCAGATGAAATCGACAAGTCTGGAAACAGATCTTCTACCAACCAAGGTGCAACTACTCCTGCCCCATCCAGCAACGCTCCTATAACGCCTTCTGGTCTCCTAGAGAAGACACTTAGGGACAAACATAGTGTAGACTCCTTTGACGCGTTCAAAGACGTTCTAAGGGCATTATGGAAAGACGGCAAGTATACTAATGAAGAGGTTAAGGATTGGTCATCTTTTGATGACATCTCCGCTAAGGAAGCGAGAAAGCTTATTGGTATTATATCTAAATGATAAAAAGAATAACAAACCCAGACGAATTCAAGCGGTTGATCTTAGATATGGATGAACTGTTTGACATCGAAAATGTAGAACAAGGACACGCTTGTGATCTTAAGCATAATAAAGATACAATAATTACTGCCTTTTCCAACAAGCAACTTCTAAATTTCGATGTTTTCGTCTGGGCTAATGAAGAAGAAAGCGGGTTTGATTCTGCTTGTATCTTTTTAAATGAAAGGAGCATAAAGTTTGGCAAGAGACTCTTTGTTGAGTTCTTGTGGATATCTAAGAATCCCAAAGTAGGATTTAAGCTTTTCAAAGAAGCGGTTAAATTCGCAAGAAAAAATGATTTTGAATACGTAGCAGTGTCGACATCAGAAAGAAACCCAAATACACCAAAGTATGAAGAGTTTTATGAGAAGCTAGGCTTCATGAAAGATTCTTCAACCTTTATAGCAAAATTATGAATAACGAAGTAGCAAAAAAAATCAGAGACATAGTAAAGCCTCAAGACCCTATCACTAGACGAGTTTACAGAAGAGCAAAAAAGCAGTATATGAAAACACCTAAACATTTAAAGGCTGACTTCTTGCTTTCTCTTTCTGAATTATTATCCCATGATGACTAAGAAGATTAATTGGTCTGAAAATCAAGTAGGTGGCTTTTGGGTTAAAGCCACAGCTAAAGGTAATAAATTTATGTCTGGTACAGTTAAAATGAAACTGTCAGATCTAAAAGAAAACTTTTTAGAAGATGATGGAGAAACAGTCACCGTTAGGCTTGCTGTTTTTAAAAACGATTACAAAAAGGATAATAATCCAGACTTTAATTGTTTTACTTTTAAAAAGAATTCCTCTGATATTTAAAGTTAGAATAGCTGTGTCCCGTGCTAGCTACAAGATACAATCCACTTTCTGTATAGTTTATAGCTACTTCTACAGGT
>Ga0233413_10000834_pt1 | contig 14240 bp, 31 predicted proteins | sample Na_anoxic_6_MG_FD_189019 | JGI IMG/M metagenome (GOLD analysis project Ga0233413, IMG submission 189019) | Seawater microbial communities from Saanich Inlet, British Columbia, Canada - Na_anoxic_6_MG | ecosystem: Environmental > Aquatic > Marine > Inlet | place: Canada: British Columbia... | reverse complement strand
ACAAGTTCGTCTAGTTCTTCTGAATCATCTAGTTCATCTAGTTCATCTAGTAAAAGCAGTTCTAGTACAAGTTCGTCTAGTTCATCTAAATCATCTAGCTCATCTAGTAGAAGCAGTTCTAGTACAAGTAGCTCATCTAGTAGCACTTCATCTAGTTCATCTAGCTCATCTAGTTCATCTAGTAGAAGCAGTTCTAGCACTAGTTCTTCGTCTAGTAGCACTTCATCTAGCTCGTCTAGTATAAGTTCGTCTAGTACAAGCAGTTCTAGCAGAAGCAGTTCTAGCAGAAGCAGTTCTAGTTCTTCTGTTTCATCTAGCTCATCTAGTAAAAGCAGTTCTAGTACAAGTTCGTCTAGTACAAGCTCATCTAGTACAAGCTCATCTAGTTCTAGTAGTATTATTGGTTTCTCTAGTTCATCTAGTAAAAGTAGTTCTACTTCGTCTAGTTCATCTCACAAAAGTTCATCTAGCACAAGTAGTTCATCTAGTAGTAAATCGTCTAGCTCATCTAGCAGAAGTAGTTCATCGAGCCAGTCTAGTAGTCGCTCTAGTCAATCTAGCCAATCTAGCAGTCAATCTAGCTCTTCTAGTGGGATCTCTGTAAAAGTAATATCCTTCTTCGAAACAGGGAACTTCTCACTCGCTAAAATGACTAACGTTAAAACAGGGAACTTCTCGCCAACTAAAATCAGCAATATTAAAACAGGCGTTATAAGCACATACAAAACATTATGATAAAGGAATTATAAAAAAAACGAATAATGTAATATCATGGCTGATAGAACTATATTTATAGACTACGAAGAAGGCGAAGTCCCAACAAACGCCTATTCAATAACGTTATCCTCAGAAGATGGAACGTATGGAGTTAAAGCTTTTGATTCAGGAATCATAATAGCTCCGAATAATACCACTCCAGAAAATCCGTCTACAGGCAGATATGAATACACATTTGATACAGTTCCAGGAGAAATATATCTTGTCTCTTGGAAAATAGTACCAAGAGTAGGAAACACTCCTGTCTATCAAGAAGAACAAATAGGACCATTCCAAGATATAACAAATGATGGAATCAGAGCAGTCGCCGATAAAAAAGGAACCTATAAACCAGGCTCAACAGCCTTCCTGTTCCTTAAAGTAACAACAATAGATGGAATCCCAATAAACGCCTCAAACGTAAACATAACAATAAGAGACTCAAACGGAAGCACAATAGGCACAGGAGACCCTGACAAGCCCACAGACGGCTTCTACGTCTATGAATGGGATATAGATGAAGATCAAGCAAATGGAGATTATAACATCTCCTGGGAATACACCATAGATAACGTCATCTATTACGAAGCTCAAGAAGTAATTATAGCAGAAGATGTAGATCTTGTATCATCCACATATAACCCAAATATGATAGCAACAAGAGAAGCTTTAAGCTATTATATCTCATGTGCTCAACATGTCCCAGCATATTTCGAACAAGCGAAACCAACCTTTGATAGATCCACTTATAGATTCACTTTTCCTAGATGGAACCAATCAACTGGCGTAAAAATATATAGAAATAATAATCTAGTAGAAGACGGAATAGAAATAGATTACTTCAAAGGAGAAGTTAAATTTGATACACCACTAACTCAATATGATATGGTAAATGCTGATTACAATTTCAGATGGTTCTCAGATGAAGAATTAACTAGATTCTTAGAGAACGCTCTTGGCGATTTAAATACATATCCTCCTCATACTGCATATGATTTCTTCGGGAATACTGTAGTTCCTGATAGATTCTTACCTTCAGTTATTAGAAAAGCTGCTGCTGATGCTATCAGAAAACTAATGATGTGCCTGCAATTTCAAGAACCACAACAAGTCTTCGGTGGAGCAGAAAATGCACAAAAAGCTTTTTCTAATTTCGAAACACTTAAAAAGAACTATGAAGCCGATTGGCAAAAAACCGCTGACAATAAAAAACTCGGGCCGTACCCGCGAACTATGATTATCAGCACTCCGGAATATACTTTGCCGGGTGGAAGGTCGCGTTGGTTCAGATATCTTTTCTCGTCAGGTCAGTAATTTTATCCTTGTTTTATAGGCATATTATAAGATTAACAGTTTTTAGTCCTTCATATATCACCTTCTAGATAATGCCTCAATTTTGATTTAGTTCTTCATGTATCATCTATTTATATCTTCGTGCATTAGGTTAAATTCAGTGATTGACTTCTTCGTACATCGTCTTTTTAAACCTTAAACATTTCTAAAAAAAAATAATATTTATTAAAGTTTTACCTCTATAGTTCCGATACTATAATTAGAAAATACACTAATTATAGGAGGTTCTTATGAACAAGTTTTATCAGAGTATACACAAATATGATTTTTTAACACAAAAATTATTAATCGAAGAATATCAAAAAAACGGACTGACAGATAGAGAAATAGCAGAAAAATACAATATGCCTTCAAAAACTGTGGTCTGGAGAAAACGTAAGAAATATGGCATTGAAAACGCATGTCCTGGTAAGTCCAACAAAAATGCACATAAAAACAGAAAATTCAATATTACAAAAATAGAAGCTCAAACTCTTTTAAGCGATGGGAAAAAGTTTAAAGAAATAGCTAAACATATGGGATGTAGTATAATTGTTGCCAAGCGTAGATTTGAAGAACTTGGTCTGACCAAAAAACAAACCCATGTTAAACATTTAAAATAGGAGAATAATATGTCAAAAATAAATTATAACTGGGGTACAGTAGAACAATATTTAGATGTAGAACTTAAAAATGGAAGTGTTAATAGAGAAAGAAAACACATCACGTTACGAGAGTTTCGGAACTTAATACAATCTGGATATAGCTTAAACGGTATAGCCAAAACTGGAGTTTCTAAACATATTACACAATTTTTTAGTAATTTAAGTCAAGGAAAGATATCTCTCAATAGAGAAGATTTTATTAAAGAATATAAAGAAGGAAAAAGTCTTAACGAAATAGCAAAACAATATAATATAACAAGAGGAAATCTTACGTTTTTACGAGAGTTATATGATATCAAAAGAAGAGGGGGCAACATACCAAAAGAGAAAAGCGACTGAAATTCCAATCACACAAAGACAAAAAGAAATTATATATGGTTCTTTAATGGGTGACGCTGGTAAAAGAGATTGTAGTAAAAAAGGTTGGCTTTCATCTGTTAAATTTGTACAAGGATTAAAACAAAAAGATTACCTTTTATGGAAATATATGGAATTAGAATCTATTGCTATCAAAAATTCTCTAAAAGAAAATACTTCTTTTGATAAACGTTATAATAGTATAAATAAAAAATGGATATTTTATACAAGTGCAAATACAGATGTTGAAGATATACAAAAACAATTTTATGGAGAAGATAGCGTAGAGAAAGAAATAACAATGGAAATACTAAAAAATCTAACTCCGCTTTCCATTGCTGTGTGGATGATGGACGATGGTGTCACAGCGTGGAGTCACAGTACAATTAAAAGAACAGGATGGAACATTACACCTACTCATGGTTTTTGTACTGATTCTTTTTCTCTTGAATCTTGCGAAAATATTAAAAGGTGGTTCCCTGAAAGTTATAATATAAAATGCAGAATAAAATCACGAGGACTTTGTAAAGACGGAATTACTATGAAGTATAGGGTTTTAATTGAACATGAATCAAATGAAGATTTTATTGCGTTAATAGAACCTCATATGTTACCTTTATTTAATTATAAGATAAATTACCAAGAATACTTAAAATGGAGAAAAGAAAATGATTAGAGCAGATATAATGACATTTACTAAACCAGTTTGTTACTTCGATGATTGCAAAACGGCTGACGCAGAAGAAATAAGAAGTATAGGAGAATTCATAAATAATACATTAAACGAGATAGCAGATGCAGTTGAAAAATTGCAACTTGATGAAAATTGGGAGATGGAATATAACAATGGAGAAATCTCATTGTTTAATGAACAAATAGAAGACGAAGCCGAATTGATCGAATACCTTAAAAATATTAACGTCAATAAAAACTTATTTTATTTAATAGAATTAGATGAAGAATAAATCGAATAAAGACTTTATTGAGTTAATAAAACCTCATATGTTACCTTTGTTTAATTACAAAATTGATTACCAAGAATATTTAAAATGGAGAAGAGCATGAATGCTATAATATATGTAGTTCGTACAAGAGACAAAGAAATAGAACCTGTCGGAATTCGTCCTATTGAGTTTTTTGTTGATTCTTTTTCTGGGAATAATTCATGTCAACAAGCTTTTTTGGGATTAGTTGCGAATGTTTCATTAGATTCTTGTGGACAAATATTACCAAACATATTGATAGCAGAAAATTCTAAATTTCATTTCAAATACGTAGATGAAGATGGATGGATTTATTTCGGCAAAATAATGACTTTTAACGGAAGCTTCATGCCTATAACTGAAGATTGTCTAGACTAAATGGAGAAAATAGGATGGATAAAATGAAAGATTGGAAAGTCGCTAATACATACGGAACACCGAATCTATCAGTTAAACTAGAAGATAGAACAATAGAGAAGTATATTCCGAGAAGAGCCTCAGTCCCAGAAGACGGAGTTCCAGAAGATATTACAGATTATAATATTTCTATATTTGTAGATGGAGACGTTGATCAAATCAGAAGAAATTTATCTGTATTATTGGCTTCTAAAATTGCAGATGAAATAAATTTGTTTAATAGTGTTATTAAGGAGATAGATGGATCTTTGGAGAGTGTTAGCGTCGATGATCTTCCTTCTATGTTACATGGTGGAGATGAGAGTTTTATTAGTCCGAATCTTAGTAATTTACATTTAGAGGAGAAATAATGAGTTATCCTTCAGTACTAACAAAAAAACAGATGAAGATAATGAATAAGGCGATGAATCATCCTTTATATAAAAAAGGTGATATTGTTCATCGAGGGAAATATCGATTATTAGAAGATGCTAAGGCTCATGGATGTCCTTGGGTTGAAGATGTTGAGACTGGTGAAAAATCTTGCATGACGATGTATGGGCATATGGCTGTTTTTAAACAGATGTGTGAAGATGCTGGAATATGTTCTTGTACGCATTAATTTTTGCGAAATATTTAAATAAGAGAAATAAATGAGAGCCTCTTTTAAACACATAACGAAAGTAAAAACTCAAAACGGAGAAATGACGTTTGGAGAAAATGAAGTTATTTTCTATAGATGGCGAACTGGGATGGACAAGGATACAGTAATGGATGATCTAATCCCTAGAGAATATCACGATTATGAATTAGAGGATGGAACAGTTTTGTTAGATGTATCTAAATATGACATCAAACTAGAATGGTAGTCATGAATATATTACAACGCAGATCGATTGACCCGTTTTTCATGAGTATAACCCATCCCGGAGATCATACATCCAGCCACTCTCTAACAAAACGAGAATATAATTCCATCTATAGACCAAAAATAGACGGATATTTTAATACTCAATATACTCCATCATCGGCATGTCTCTGCTGGGAAGGTTCATATGATGAAAGTAATTTCCGACAATAAATAATATGAAGATGATATTTAGACAAAGAACTGTTTATGGAGGTTCTGTTTGGGTACATCAGTGGTCATCAATTCCAAACTTCCCAGCAGGAAAAGTTATGTCAACTTATAGTAATGATGCTCAAAGTATGGTATCTTATCGTAAAATGGGTCTTGATCTTGAAGAAGACATGCCTCGAAAGTCATATTGCTGGAGCAACAGATCATGAAGATGCTATTAAAAACAACATTATCTAATGGAATTGTTCGTTCATCATACTGTTGGGGCAAGAATGATAAATGGTCAAGAAAGGGAATTTATGATTGTTCTGTGATATCTTCATCAGCGAATAGTGGCGTATTAGGAGTATGTCGTTGTTTTAATTTGGATAAAAAGAGTTCAAGAAATAAGATGGGAGAATAAATCTGTTCTTGATATTCTTGTTTTAGACGATATTTTATTTGTGGCGTTTTTTTTTTAAGTAGAATAGACGATTATGAGTTCTAAGAATCGAAATATAGACAAAGCTATAGAGGCTTTTATAGATGCATCTGAAGAGGCTACTATCAGGGCGGCAGCAACGTGGGAAGCATGTGTAAAAAAGACTGAGCAATCTACAAAAGAGTTTATTGAGCTTATAGAACTTAAGAAGATCTTATTTGAAGAAGAGTTGTTAAGTGCTGATGATTATAGAAGAGCAGAGATATTTAAAGAAAGAGATGAATTAATTGAGGAGATAGAAAAAATATCTAAGACATTACTTAATGTGGGGAATAAATAGTGAATTATTATTTAAGAGAGATAAATAGATCTTTTGCTAATTTTATTTTATTAGGGATTGAAGACGACTCTTTTCCTGTGGCTGGAGAGCCTCATAGAGGTTTAGCTTTAGCTCGTGGGTGTCTTACTTTAGATGGGATACGTTGGCGTAAGGGAGACGGAAGGCAGTTAAATGGAGACGAATTTGAATCTCGTCATTTGGGGGAATGTAAATCGATTACAGAAACTGAAGCTATAAATATTATGGTTGATAGTGAAAAAGAGATTGAATATAAAGTTTTGAAGAGTTTTGTGAAGGCAGAAAATTGATGATAATTCTTTTTGGTGTTTTTTTAAATATTTTGACTTGTATTTTGATTTTTTGTCAGTTAAGGAAGATATGGTGGTCTCCTATAGTCATGTCTGTTATACAGGTTCCTTGGATTTGTTATTTTTTATATTTAGGAGTTGAAGCATATCCGATGATAATAAATGCAGTAGTTATATTAATTATTAATATATGTTGTATCAAGAAATGGTACGATGAAAGAGATATCAAATTAAAAGACGATAAAGAATAAAGGAGAAAAACATGTATATCCCGAATCAAGAAATAGTTGGAAGTGCTACATATTCAGAGATGTTAGAAGCTATGGATATCTTAGCAACGGATGATGAAAAAAGAAAAGAAGCAGAACAAGAAATGACTAATGATTTGCCTAAAGGATTTAGCGTAGGAATAGACATATTTGGTCTTGCCCATATACTTTCTCCTTTACAGGTTCATAAACTAATATAACCAATAGTTGTATAATTTAAGGAGAATCGAAATGAAGAAAAGTATTTTAATCGTCGGATTTTTAAGTTTCATAATGTTGTTTGCAGGAACGGTTCAAGCCGAAAAGAAGGCAACCTGTGGCAAAGGGAAGCCAACTGTTTCTAAGACTGTTTCAAGACATAGAGAAATGCCTTCTCGCACTCCTTTTGGTCTTAAACTGACTGAAAAACAGAGAGCACAGATCAAGAAGATTATGGAAGACGCAAAGAAAAAGATTATGGATGAAGTCTTAACTGATGATCAGAGAAAGCAGCTTACAGACGGAAAGAAAAAGATGGAAGCAAAAAAAGCCGAATTTATAAAGAGGATGAAAGAAAGAAAACGTCCAGAAACGAAAAAAACAGAACGCAAACGTACAGAGGGAAAGCGACCAGAAAAAAGAGGAAGACATTCAAGAGGAAAACGTACAGAAAGAAAAGAAAAATAAATAGCGTTGTGTCGGAGGGAAAAACCTTGTTAGCTTAGGCTGACAGGGTTTTTTTTATTTATTTCTTGATTGTGCTCAAATTTATGATATAATAAAGAAATGGATAAAGAAATCACTAGTATTGGTTGGAGCAAATTTGCCAAACATCGTCACCAAAAGGGTATGGGTTTCTCATACTTTAATGGGTCAGACTCTGAATTGAACGATCTTATCAGGGCAAATTGGGATAAGAGATTCAAAGGAGATGGAGCAGACAGCGTAGACGATGTATGTATTGTTCCTGTAGACCCAGAGAAATTCGTCAGTACTGCAATTCATATAGACGATGTAGAAGAATTGAGCGTTAAAAAGACTCGCAGACAGCCTAAAGAGCATTATTTTGCTAAAGTTGAGGCTACTGGTAAGACTGTGCCTTGTAAGTTTGCTAAAGTCGTCTTATATAGCTCACAGGAGTTGCTTAAAAACGACGGAGATCGCTCCTGTGACGCTGATTGGGAGATAGTATGCATTATTGCTAGTTCTATAGAAGAAGAGCCTATGAAGCCGCTGTCTGCGGCTCGAAATATGTTAGAAAAGACCGGTGGAACTCCCAGAACGTATACTGCTGAATATCTATGTGAATGTATATGGTACTGGTCACAGTACGTTAGTATCAAATCTACAATTGATTCAGAGGTTCCAAAATAGGTGAAACTCGCTTTCTTTTTCTTCCAAGATATACAAAACAATTATAATATATATAATCATAAAATCTTTTGCATTGTTTTGTTCCAGTGCATTCTATTTGTTTTGTTTCTTCTTTATGTCGTTTAGATGGAGTCCTGATTCCCATATTAATATCACATTCTGAGCATAATATTAACCGCAAATCTTTTATAAACGGTTTATTCCCTGCAACCGCAAAACGAGGATATTTATTTTTTTCTAACATCCAACATCCATCTCCATCAAAATAACCACGAATATAATGTCTTATCAATCTTTTATCTATATTGTGAGGAAATACGAGTTTGAAAGTTTTTCTAGGAACAATGCCATGAGAAATAAGATCATTAGCCATTTCTTTACACCATATACTTGTAGTAGCTTTAAAAAATCTTTTACCATTGCATAAAGATGATGTTTTTTTAACAGTATGAGACGCTTCCATATGAGAAAGGAATAAAGAAACATGATCACGATCACCCCATTTGAGACTTAAACATAACATACTCCCCTTTTTAGTAACCTGAACGCAACCATCAGCGGCAAGAAATCCTAACCAATATGCTTTCTTTTCTGTGTTTATTGCATGAAAAAAAGATCTATTAAGATGATATCTGTTTGGAATACTTTGTTTTTCTGGGGAATAAACCCCTGCTTTCATTAGATACCCTCTTATAGAATTTGAACAACAATCCCATTTTTTTGCTAAAGAATTTGCACTTTTACCACTTTTGTGTTCTTTTATAATTGTTAATATGTCCTGATCGTTTAATTTATTCTGGAACCAACCTTTACCTGTTTTATTCATAATATCTCCTTTATTCTTTATATTCGGCTTTCAACCAATGAATCCTCTAACAAATGTGAGTTTTATTTATGATATAATATTTATATGACCGCTGCACGCAACATGCTGTGTAAACCCGGAGGAACCTATAGAAAATATACGGCAGAGTATTTGTGTGAGTCTATTTGGTACTGGTCTCAATACGTTAGCGTTAAAGCAGAGGATGATAGTGAAGTTAGGTAAACGTATAAAATACTTCCGAAAAAATTGGAAAACTGGAGTTCATCTAATTTTCCGAACAAAAAGATTTGGGGTAAATAACCAATGGTGGTCAGACTTCGATTCTGGTTTCGGATGTTCTATCAAAAGACAAATATGGGAGATCATTACCATACGTCCTATCATCAAAAACTATAAACGTATGAAACATCGTGCTGGTGCTCTTCATTTTTTAACTAACGAAGATTATGAACTGTCTTTTGGAGAACCTAAAAAATATCCTTATGACCATTGAACGATTTATATTTCGAATAACTCATTGGAGACTTTTAGTTCATTATCTTTTCAGAACGAAGAGATTTGGATATAATAATGAGTGGTGGGCGAAAGAGGATTTCTTTTTAGGTTGGGGCTTAAAGAAACAAATCTTTTCAACGCTAAAAATCTGTCCGCTTTTTGGAAATTACTGGCATGCTAAATGGAGAGCTTGTAAAGTAAATGCCATGACAGATAAAGATTTTAAGTTAGCTTACGGACAAACAAAATCTGAATACATAGACTTACTTAATAGATAGAGGAATTTTTATTCTATTTGCGTATCTGTAAATATGGACAAATTCAAAAAGGGTGACGTTATTGATGGAAAGACTGTGGGGGAAATTGTTTATGAGTTTGAAATCCTATCTTCTAGCTACGAAATGGATAGTACTGCATGGGTAGTATTGTTTACTGATGAATCAAAACACATTGTGTTTACTAAGAAGGACAAACCATACATAGCTAAGTGGATAGAAATAGATGAAATTGTCGAAAATATAGAAAGGCTATTCTTGATATAAGAAACGCCATTTCTATATAAAATGATCACCACAATTTGCAAGAACATAAATGAATTCCATTACAAGGTTTTAGAGAAAGCTCTATCTTCGCATACTGCAAGTATATCATGTAAAGATGACAATATTTTCTCTAGATTTTTTGTTGGTTTTTTTTTCAAGTGTTCTAGTTCATTTCAAGACGAGTGGATAGCGATTAACATTAAAATCATATCTGAGGATAAGAATTCTATTGCTTCTGCTTCAAAAAGGATGGCTCTCATGCTTATATTGGAGTCTGCTATAGAGGGAAAGAAAGAAGAAATCGGGAAAATATTAAATGCAACTGCTCAAGGTGATTTTGCGGTTTTAGATCCAATGGGAGAGACAAATAATGACGATCTTGATGACATAGAATCGGGTGAAAACCCATTTACTCTCCTTGACCTAAAATAAATCGGGGGAAATTGTTTTTTTATTAAAGGAAAAGAAGTATAGTTTATATATGTATAATATATGAATAGATGTCCTGGAAATTCGTCAAGTCGTTCATTAGATTCTATAGTAATAATATGTTCTTGTGGCAAAGAGGTTGAAATATTTAGTGACGAGCAGAAGCGAAGATGTTTTTGTGGAAGAAATGTTTATCAAAAGACGATCCCTCAATGTGCAGATTGGTGCCCTTCTGCGAAATTATGTCTTGGATTAATTTAAGATTTTTTCTTTTTCAGGATGTTTATTCTATTTGTAAGGTCTTTGATTTTTTCTTTTGAGATTATTACTTCTAGGGCATATTTGAAATATCTTGATGGAACATTATTTATGAAGTTATCGCAGGGATGTAGAGAGGGCAAAAATTTAGAAATTATTCCGACAACTTCATCTTTGTCGTTAAGCATTGGACCTCCTGACATTCCTCTTGCTCCTCCCCCTGCGAACCATAGTTCTGTTTTTGAGACATTGCATACATATCCTTTGACGGTGAATTTTCTTATAGTATGAATTACATCTCCTGGATATCCAACAAGCCATGCATCGTCCATGACTTTTGCTTTTATCGATATTTTATATATAGGATATATCTTATTGGATTTAAATCTTAATATCGCAGCATCAGCCCTTGGTAGGACATATACTACTTCTCCTTTTTGATTATCTATAAAAACTTCTGGTTCTATCATGGCGACTACATGTTTTGCTGTGACAGCATAATAGTAATCATTGAACTTGTCTACTATGAAACAGCTACCTGTTGACATTACGGGATATTTTTTTAATTTCTTTAGTCTCTCTTTAGCTTTTTTTAAATTTTCTCCATTTTCAAAAAAATCAAAATCAAAGATCGGTTCTTCATCGGTAGGAGGCATTACTGCTAGTTTTGTATTTGTAATCCAATTAAAAAAACTATATCCTTTTGCTTTTAAATGGAGAACTCCATTTGTATTTGGGACATGTACTGATCGTTGAAAAATAGTGATATTATCTGTTTCTATAAAAGACGGGATAGAGCATCCAGAAAATACAAGTAAGACTAACAGAGTAATTTTATACATTTTTTTACCTCTGTTGGTATTATATCATAAAAATTAACACATTTGCACAAAATCAAATTGGATAATCTTCCATTCTAGGTTCGTCTGAGATATCTTCTTGACAGGTTATTGTTTGTTTCCCTTTCACTCCTGTCATTTTGATAAATTTCCATCTTTTGTGTATATTGTTAAAATCTTCCCATGTTGTAGGGTTTTCGTTTTTTTCTATAACTTCTTCATTGAGAGGGATTGTAAGTTCGTCTGCCATCTTTTTATTTTCTCTCAGGCATTCTTCTTCTACTTCTAATTCTACTGTAAAGATATGAGTCCCACCTGAATATTCTGTCCAAGTAACATTAAAAGGTTGCCATATTCCTTGAAAATTGACTGTTGTATTTTCGTCTAACCCTTGTTCGAAAGTTCTTTGATCTGCTTTGTGTCCAGTTGTATCCCAAAGGAAGTTTCCGTCATCATTTTCAATTCTATAGACTGTTCCTGAGATAATAACGCTTGCCCATTCTCCGTCTTCTCCGGTAAAATTAAAATTTTCTGTTCCCCAGACAGTCACGGCTCTTTGAGATTCTAGCGTTCTTGTTGCCATAGCTAACCCTTTGAAAAATATAAACTTCTAATTTTAATTGATAATTTTAGCTTAAAATCCTTTAATTTTCCTTCTTTGTGGTTAAAGTTATTGTTATGATTAGACGAAACATTCAATAATGGCGTAGTACCGTAATAGTATTTGATGAGCAATAATAGAAGAATAATAATTTGGAGAGGTATTCATAGTTTGCCTTTAGAAATGAGGCCAGACTCCATAGATATCCCAGAGAAGCCAATTACGAGCAAACAGAAAAAAGCTCTGCTTCGTTATGGATATGATTATGGGGAAGAAATTCTCTCTAGAAAAAAAGCAACTCAAATTCTAAAAAAGTTGTACGGTGACAAACAGAGAGAGGAGGCTATCTAGTAAAACCAAGTGGTTAAAGACCACCGGAATTGCAGAGTCCTACCAGGATGAAAGTATACCAAGCTCCTGGATGGCATCTATAGCGCAACAACACGATAGGTTTAAAAACTATCGTCGTGAACGTCCTGTAAGTATACGAGTAGCTAGATAGTATTCGGAAAAACCGCTTGATTATGTATTTTTTTTGTCAGGTTCTCCTTTGGACCATAGAGGAGCGTGTATGTTAACTAGTTGAATTTATTGTTAGTAAAAAAAAGAAAAATGTTAAAAAACTCATGAGTCGGGACGAGAATGAAATGAACGTTTCGGCTTACGAGTTGAAGAGCGAAGCGATGAAACGAAGTACAGTATAAAAATCTTAGCAACAAAGGAAAATTATGAGTAAATGGGAAAAAAATCATATTAGCAAAAATGAACCAATGAGTTACGAACAAAAAATGTTTCTCATAAAACTAGGATTCAATGTTAGGGATTTAGAGACTGGTAGGTTTTCTAAAAGAGATGCTTTTTGTCTGATAGATCAAGCAGTAAAAGAAAAGGCAGAGTTAAAAAAACTAGAAAAAATGGAAATCGTTGTTAAAGATGAAAAATTACCTCAATCAACAACAGAGACTAAAGAAGAACGTTGGTTCAAAGGTGACAATGAAGAAAATTGGTAAACCAATTAAATTGTTTTTCCGATACCAAGTTAGTTATTTTAAGTAGAAAAAAGGACTAATATGTTTTCACCAAATGATCCTAGAGTAAAAGAAAATTTACCAAAAATTAAAAAAGCATTATTAAACAAGGATATTTCTATCTATTTTGTACCCTCAGAAAAACTCAAAAAAGAGTTATTAGCTGGAAATAATCCTATGATTCAAGGAATTCCAAAAACGTTTGTTACTATACTCCTAGAAAATAAAGGACTAGTAATCCAAAAACAAATGTTATTCAAATGGTTAGAAGGTAAATTAGATCAGAAAAATTCGTATATGTTATCAAATGGTGAAGTCAAAATAGTTGATAGCACAGTTAATATCCAAAATATATTGTAAGGAAAATATTATGGCAAAAGAAGAAAAAAAACCTAAAACTGTAAAACCAATCAAAAAACAAAAAGATATAAAAGTAAGTGATTTTTTAATAGATGGTAAATTTATTCATATAAAAGTTGGTAATGAAATGCGTCCTGCTACTGATCAAGATATAGCAGAAACAGAAGAAAAAATAACAGAAATTATAGATTCAAATAAAATCAAATGTATTGTATTTGTTACTCATCATGCTGTTGACATAAATGTTTATTGAAGGAATTGCCGTTATTCTAATTGTAAGAAATAATAGGAGTTTTAATGAAATCGTCGTGTTCTATATTTCAAGACTTTAATGAATTTTGGACTTACACCAAATATCTATCAAACATACAGAGAAATACTCTGTTCGCAAGTCTTTCACCCAAAGATAGACGTAAACTAGAAACATCTTATAAGCAGGGTGGTTGGGAAGATTTGTTTATGAGAAACTGCATAGATAGTATTATTGATGATATTAAAAAAGAGAAAGAAATTGATCTGTTAAAAATAAAGTCTCAAGCTATACGTGGAAAATGTACATATATAAAATATGATGATTGGAAAGATATCAACGAAGCTTTAT
>Ga0233413_10000831_pt1 | contig 14281 bp, 12 predicted proteins | sample Na_anoxic_6_MG_FD_189019 | JGI IMG/M metagenome (GOLD analysis project Ga0233413, IMG submission 189019) | Seawater microbial communities from Saanich Inlet, British Columbia, Canada - Na_anoxic_6_MG | ecosystem: Environmental > Aquatic > Marine > Inlet | place: Canada: British Columbia... | reverse complement strand
AGCTTCTTAGATCTTTCCTCGAAACAGTAGACTTTGGCAATCTTAGGACACAAAGTGAAAAGCATATGATAAATGGAAAACAGGTAACATTTATCTTAACCATTAAAAATAGGGAATTATGCTATGAGATGACAGTTAAGGATATAAAGGAAAAAATTATTAAGAAAAAGATCTTGTAATCTATTTATTCAAATGATATAGGGTATCTCGGGCTTCAGATTTAAGAGAGATTTACAATTATTCACATAAAAATCTATAGGTAACGGAATTTATTCTGGAGGAATAAAATGCATAGAGAATCCTATAAATTTATAGAGCACACATCTATGAAAAGGAGAGATTTTCTTAAAATTTCTGGTATGCTTGGCCTTGGACTGGCAACTTTCCCTGTAGGGATACCTCTTGCCGAGGCAGTAAAGTTTGATAAAGATTTGTATAAGGTCTCAAAATCCAGGACAGGCATGGGTACAATAGTCTCTATAACTATCTTTAATCCTTCCAAGGATCATGCAGAGGAATCTATCAATTTAGCCTTTGAAGAGATAGAAAGACTTACAAAGATAATGAGCCGGTTTGATCCTTCTACCCCTGTAGCGCTACTAAACCGTGACGGATTTCTCAATAAAGTTCCTCCTGAACTCTCCTTTGTTATTAAAAAATCCTTGCAGTATCACCAAATCAGTAATGGACTTTTTGATATTACTGTAAAACCAGTCTTAGATCTATTGGCTCAATCTTTTAAAAACCAAAAAAAGGTTATCCAAAACAATGAAAAGATTGCTGAGCTCTTGGAACTTGTTGACGCCGAACTGATTTCTTTGAGTGGCAATACTGTGTTGTTTAAGAAAGATGGTATGGGAATTACTCTGGATGGTATTGCAAAAGGCTTTATTGTAGATAAGGCAATTGAGACACTAATGAAACAGGGGATCAAACATGCACTTATCAATGCAGGGGGAGACATCAGGACAATAGGTGACAAAGGCAATAACAGACCATGGAAAATAGCCATTGAAGACCCGCTAAAGAAAAAAAATTACCCTGATATAGTCGCTATCACAAACAGGTCTATAGCCACCTCTGGTAATTATGAGGTATTTTTTGACAAGGAAAAAATCTTTCATCATATTGTCAATCCCAAAACCGGGTTATCACCTCTTATTAATGCGAGTGTCTCTGTTCAAGCCCCCACCGCAATAGAAGCTGATGCACTTTCAACTACACTCTTTACCCTTGAACCAGTCCAAGGAACGAGATTAATAAATTCTATTCCTTCCTGTCAGAGCCTCATTATTACGAGAAATCAACAAAAAATCAAAGCTAATGGATGGCAGGGCAGGCACATTTCATAATAAAAAAATATATTGATTTCTTCCACATCAGCCCGGTTGAGTATGTATATCAGGATATAGTATCTTCAATCGCTTTTCTTAGTTTTGGTAGGGTAGATGGATATATAGCTGATATCGGGATTCCACCGAGTCTCGTAGCGAAATGATCGATCTGGGATTTGTTCAGTCTATCGATTTTGTTTAATACTAAAATAGTTGGTATCTCAGTTAGATCAAGACTGTCCAAAATTTTTTTTACCGATCCTATCTGATCTTCCAATCTTGAATTACTCGTATCTGCTACATGAAGAAGAAGATCTGCTTCATGAAGTTCCTCAAGGGTCGCAGCAAAGGCCTTAAAAAGATCCTCTGGTAAATCCCTGATAAAACCGACTGTATCGGTAATAATGGCATCCCCCTTCTTTAGCCTGAGATAGCGGCTCGCAGTATCAAGTGTTACAAAAAGCCTGCTTTCTACCTTTACATGACTTCTTGTAAAGGCATTAAGGAGGGTGGATTTTCCTGCATTTGTATACCCGACAATTGAGATTACCGGCACACCCCTATTTTTTCTTTTTTTTCTTCTCTCTTTCCTCTGGCGCCTGATTGCTACCAATTCTTTATTTAACAGGGTAATCCTATCCCTTACCCGCCTCCTATTGATTTCCAGCTTTGTTTCTCCTGGCCCTCTCCCTCCTATCCCACCAGTAAGTCTTGACATTGCGGTATTTTTGGTAATTAATCTGGGCAACACATACCGTAATTGAGCGAGTTCTACCTGAATTTTTCCTTCTCGTGTGATTGCCCTTTGAGCAAATATATCTAATATCAACTGTGTTCTATCAATCATCTTCATTTCCGTAGAATCTGCCAGAACCCTAACTTGTGCAGGGGTAAGCTCACCATCAAAGATGAGAAGGTCTGCGCCTGATTGAATAGAACGTACGACTAATTCGCTTAGTTTTCCTTTCCCTAAAAGAAACCGTGAATCCGACTGTGTTTTTCTCTGAATAATAGAATCTACAACCAGAAGATTACCAGTGATTGACAGCTCTTTTAATTCCTCAAGTGATTCCTCTGCCTCCTGCCTCGAGGCCTTATTTACACTAACAAGCACAGCTCTTTCTTTTTTTTCCATACCAATGCGTGTTCCTGTTTTGGTAAGCTGAGCTTCAAGATCTCTTATAAATTCTAAAAAATTGAGATTAAGTCTGCCAATATCAGGTATATGTTCTATGATCCATGGCTGCCCTGAATTATTTTTGGGAAGTATATGGGCATAATAAACATCGGCAGGAACACCATTATTGGTAATGTTTAGGCACACCATTAAATCCAGCTTTAGGAGGGCTAAATCCATTAAATCTTCTTGACTTAATGGCTCTCCATGGAGATGAGTATGGATACACCTAAGGCCTTTAAGTCTACCAACGCCAGATCTAAACCGAGCTAAATCTGGAATAAGAATGCTGTGATCATTGCCCACAACCACATATTCCACATCCCCTCTTCTTCCTACAAGGAGTGCTACCTGTCTCTTCATGTCTGAAGAAATTTCAGCTAATCGGCGTGCTATCTCACGAGAAACTATCGCATCTCCTGAGATGCGTCGTCTATAAATAGTGTGGAGTCTTTTTAAATGGCTGGCCTTGAGACCACCAATTTTGCCATATACCTTCTCTATGGCTGTGCCTCAAGTTGTTGTATGAAAGTTGTCATTCAACAAATGTTTTTTTTCTCACCCTTCTGATAAATCATCTTTATAGTAATTTTGGAATTTTGTATATTTTTCTCGAAATGTCAAATTAACCAAGCCAGTAGGACCATTTCTATGTTTGGCAACAATAAGTTCTGCCTTTCCCTTGTTTTCCTCTGTCCGATTATACAGTTCTTCTCGATAAATAAACGAGATCAGGTCTGCATCCTGTTCTATAGCGCCTGACTCCCTCAAATCAGCTAACATCGGTCTCTTATTGGGCCTGTCCTCAACCTTTCTGTTCAACTGTGAAACTGCCAGAACAGGGATATCTAAATCCTTTGCAAGAGCCTTCAAAGATCTTGATATATCAGAAATCTCCAACTGTCTTGATTCAACCGCCTTTTTGCTCTGCATTAATTGGAGGTAATCAATAATAACTAACGATATATTGTTCTTTTTTTTCAACCGTCTGGCCTTTGCCTTTATCTCCAGGGAAGACAAAGCAGACGAATCATCAATATAGATAGGTAACTCTGAAAGTCTATTAGCCGAGTCTGTTAAACGAAGGTATTCATCATCCTGCAGAGCTCCTTTCCTTAATTTCCATGCATCTATCATAGCATCACAGCCCAATAGCCTGATGCCGAGTTGGAGGCTTGACATCTCAAGTGAGAATATTGCTACACCTACTTTATCTACAAGTGCAGCATTAAGTGCAATATTTAAGGCCAATGCTGTCTTACCCATGCTTGGCCTTCCAGCAATAATAATAAAATCAGAGGGTTGAAGACCAGAGGTGAGATTATCAAAATCGGTAAATCCCGTTGAAATACCTGTTATATTACTGCCCGTAGTGGTTTCTATTTTCTTGAAGCTGTTCTTGACAACTTCATCGAGCTGTAAAAAGTTCTGATCTATATTCCTTTCAGCTATCTTAAATATATATTGTTCAGCTGAATCAAGAATGTCTTCAGTATCATTGCTAGGCTGAAAACACACTTCAGATATATGAGAACATTGTCGAATCAGATTTCTTCGTATAGATAAATCTTTCACAATTTCAGCATGATACATTATTCCAGCAGAAGTTGCTGTTGCATCTGCCAGAGATGCTAAATACTCCGTCCCTCCTACTTTATCCAGGGCGCTTTTTTCCTTTAACACCTGGGAAAGGGTTATTACATCTACCGGATCATCCCTATTATATAGGGTAAGCATTCCCTCATATATGAGTGCATGGGCCTCTCTATAAAAATCTTCACCAGAGAGGATATCCACAATCTGATTAAGCGCATCATTATTGATTAATATCCCTCCCACTATAGCCTGTTCAGCCTCCAGATTATGTGGGGGGACCTTATATGGAGAATAAACCGTATCTTCTTTCTTTTTAGGCATAGCCATCAGGTTACGCCTTTTCTTCCTCTTTCTCAACAATGACTTTTATTTTAGCTATAACCTCTGGGTGGAGTTTAATAGCAACTTCAAACTCCCCAAGAGTTCTAATTGCCTCATCCGTAACAATTTTTCTTCTATCTACACTAATACCTTCCTTTTCGAGCTCTTGAGCAATATCTCTGCTTGTGACAGAACCGTAAAGTTTGCCCTCTTCACCAGCCTTACGTATCATCGTTACGGTTATCTGAGAAATCTTTTCCGCGGCTCTTTCGGCTTCCTCTTTATCCTTCATATGTCGAGCCGTTATTTTACCTTTTCTCATCTCCAGGGCCTTTAAATTCGCATTATTGGCCTCAATGGCTGTACCTTTTGGAATGAGATAATTCCTTGCATACCCCTTAGCGACATCTACGATATTACCTTCAAAACCAAGAGATTCAAAATTTTGTAATAAAATAATTTTCATGCCTTTTTCCCATTCTAATTTTTTTGTAAATATAAAGGTAAGGAACTACAATTTCCGTAAAGAAAGGTGAATAAAGAATAACAAGGGCTTAGGGAACTAAAAAATAACTTTATATACCTCAAAGCTAAATCTTACAGTTCCCTATATTGCTTCGTCTTGATTTTTGCAGTAGTAAAAGGTAACAGGGCAATATTTCTCGCTCTTTTTATAGCTAACGCCAGCACTCTTTGATGCTTAGCGCAGTTTCCAGAAATTCTTCGAGGTATGATCTTACCTCTTTCGGTAGTAAAAGCTGCAAGATTCTTTGAATCTTTGTAGTCGATCTTTAGGCTTGAATCAGCACAAAAGCGACAGATCTTGTGCTTAATAAAAACTCTTTTTCTTTGATAATTAAAGGTATCATTATAGGCCATTATTTTTCCTCAACATGTTCATTGTGGCTTTTTTCTATTGTATCTTCTATTTCCTTCTCCTTACTTACTAAATCCTTCGGATCAATATTTTCATCAATCTTTACGGTAATATATTTTAAGATTCGATCATCTAATTTCAGATTCCTCTCTAACTCTGTTACTATTTTAGGAAGAGCGCAAAAATCTAATACTACATAGTAGCCTTTATCAAATCGCTTAACGTCGTAGGCTAATTTTCTTTTTCCCCACTCATTGACCTTTACAATAGAGCCTTTTAGCTTTTTGATGAGATCCGAAAATTTATCAATTGCCTCCTTTAAAGAGTCATCCTCCAAAGTGGGGTTTACAATATAAATTGTTTCGTAATGATTCATTGAATAGGATACCTTCCTTCTATATTTATATGTTGAAATTACTTAGGTATCTTGCCACAAAGGCACCAAGACACCAAGACTATAAAATTATCCTTTATTATAGCTTTTTTAATCCCGATAAATCGGGATTAAAATTAATGAACCCGAGGCTCATTAATGAGAAAACTCCGTTATTTAATTTATATTTATCTCCTCTTTGGGTCTTTGTGCCTTGGTGGCTGAATAGTTACGAAATTGGTATTCTTTTCTATCCCTCTCGATAAAGATTGTCAACTCATTTTTTAGACATCCTGTGTTTATGATATTTTTAGAAAACAGGATCTTTATTCGTGGATGTTTCCTCATGTGCGTAAAGCAATCGTAAGGCAATGGCTATCAGTCATGTGGAAAACGCGAAAAATCTTCCTTCAAGCCAAAAATGATAAGGCTATCTCCCTCTTTTATTATAGTCGAAGGTGTGGGAAGCATATATGAAAGCTTATCACTCCCCTCTTCTGCCTCTCTTTTGATTGTTAAAACCGTGGCTCCAAAACGCTCGCGAAGTTTTAACTCACTTAAGCTCTTTCCTATAAAAATACTGGGAGCAGTAATTTCCAATATCAGGAACCCTCCCGCTAAAGCCAACCTCTGCGAGTGCATCTTTTGTTGGAGACGAAGAGACGTTGCCAAACCAGAGGCCATATCTAATTTGAAGATCTCCCGGTTGTAAGCCTCTATGAGATCACCTCTTCGTATCGTACCGACCAACTGCCCTTTATCTACTACGGGAATCTGATCAAGGTCAAGTCTCCCAAAGAGTTGCATAACCATATCAAGAGATTCATTGGTATTCACCACTGTTACTTCTTGGTCCATGAGATCTGAGGCAATTACAACATCACGAACAGATTCATAATCCTTTAGAATAGGTCGTAAATTCTCAAGTGAGATATGACCATGTATTCGGTTATCATCCCCAACTACAAAAAAGTGGGCATGGGAACTTGCCATCATTCTCGTAGCAAGTTCGGCCAAGGGTGCCGAGGGAGATACCAGCTCAATGTCAGGAATCATCACCTGAGAAACCTTGAGACGCTTAAGTACATTGAGTTCCTTTCCACCATAGATGTTTACTCCCCTTCGGACTAATTTGAGAGTATAAATTGACTCTCTTGAAAGATGTGCTGAGATCACTAACCCTATAGTACATGCAAACATCAAAGGCAGTATTATCAAGTAGTTTGCAGTCATCTCAAAGATTATGATCATGGCAGTAATAGGGGCCCTTGTAGTGCCGGCAACAACTGCACCCATGCCTACTAAGGCATAGGCACCAGGCAACGCAGTAGTGTGAGGGAGAAGGGTATGAACAACCTGTCCAAAGGCACCCCCTAATGCTGCCCCCATAAATAGCGAGGGTGCAAATACACCCCCTGAACTACCTGATCCAAGTGTAACGCTGGTAGCCAATATCTTGGCGATCAGGAGCCCTAAAAGGATAATCCCTAATACCTCACCATTTAAGATTTGGGAAATTGATTCATATCCTACACCAAAGACATGAGGGAAAAAAATCCCAATGCATCCGATAATAGCCCCGCCAATAGCAGGCTTAATGAATTCCGGCAGTTTCCATTTTTCAAAAAAATTTTCCATACCGTAAAGGAAGCGTATGAAGATATAGGCAACCACTCCAGCTAAGACTCCCAACACGAGATAGAAAAATAATTCACTATAATGCAAAAGCTCATAGGAAGGGATCTCAAAGGCAGGAAAGTTTCCCAGGTAGTGCCTGGATAGGGCAGTAGCAATAACTGAGGAAACTACTATAGGAATAAACTGTAATGCAGCTAATTCACTCAGTATAATTTCTAAAGAAAAGAGGGCACCGGCCATGGGGGCATTAAAGGTAGCTGCAATACCTGCTGCTGCACCACAGGCTACTAAAATTCGAAGGCGGCCTCCAGACATCTTAAACAACCTTCCAATAGCCGAAGAAATTGCAGAACCAATTTGTACTATAGGACCTTCACGGCCTACCGAGCCACCAGAACCTATACAAATAGCAGATGCAAAGGCCTTTGCAAAGACTACACGAGTTCTCATTCTACCATTTTTTAGGGCAACAGCCTCCATCACCTCAGGAACACCATGTCCTTTTGCCTCTTGAGCAAAGAAATGGACAATAATTCCTACCAGAAGTCCCCCTACTGCTGGGATTATGAGCTTTATCCAGAATGGTGCTGCCAGCGTCATGCTTAACAGATCTTTCCCCTCCATCCCGGTTACATTTCCCCACCCCAATTGGGAGGATATCGCAATTATTTTTCGAAAACCGATAGCTGCATATCCCCCCACTGCACCTGCAATCCCACCCATTACAATCATAAAAAAATGTTCACGACGGGTAAAGGCAAGTATAGTTTTATTTATGCTATATTGGATTTTCGAAAAAAAACTGCTGTTCATTTTATATAGTTATAAATCATTGGGAATGGTAGCAATCGATTCAGGTCCACAAAGCATGGACCTGATGTGGATAAAGAATATTAATTTTGAAAAAGGAAAGAAAAAAACCTGACTGGGTGTATATCAAATAATGATTGTTATACAATAGAATTTTTTTAATCATAGAATACTATCAGAAAAGGCATAATGCCTTTTCTGATAGTGTGTGGACTGATATCTACATACAACGTCAATAAAATGATACAAAAATGTTACTTCTTATCTCTTTTTAGTACCACATATCTTGAATGACCTCTTTGTTTTATCACGATGATGATCTGTTTTTTTGATGACGACTCCTTCATTATCCTTTTATAATCACTGAGGTTTTCTACCTGCTCATGTTCTATCTCCTGAATCAGATTACCTCGTTGCAATCCCGCATCAGAAGCTGGACTGCCTTTCTTTACACCTGATATAACTACTCCTTTCTCGCCCTTTAACGATAAGCCTTCCGCAATTTCAGGGGTAAGTTCTTGAACAGACAATCCAAAACTTTCCTCTATCTTAGGGACAGTGGCGGCCACTCTTGCATCCTCTTCCAGCTCTCCTATCGTGATCGTGAGTCTTTTTTCTTTCCCCTTTCTGATTATGAGTATCTCTACCTCTTTGCCTACTAATGTTTCTGCGACCATAGCTGGCAGGGTGTTCATCGCCTTAATCTTTTTACCGTCAAAGTTGATTATTACATCTCCCCTCTTCAGGCCTCCTTTATCAGCAGGACTGCCTTTCGTGACCTCCCCTATGAGGGCCCCTTCTTCCGTTTTGAGGCCGAATTTTTCCTTAATATCTTGTGTAACTACTTGAATGCTCACACCGAGCCAACCCCTTATAACCTTTCCTCTCTCTTTCAGCTGGGGCATAACGGATTTCGCCATGTTAATCGGTATAGCAAAACCAATACCAACATTTCCCCCACTTTGGCTCACAATAGCTGTGTTGACTCCTATAACCTCTCCATTGAGATTGAACAGCGGTCCACCTGAATTTCCAGGATTTATTGAGGCATCTGTTTGAATAAAATTATCATATGGTCCGGCGCCTATTACCCGTCCCTTTGCGCTTACAATGCCTGCGGTTACAGTACTTCCGAGACCAAAAGGATTTCCAATAGCCACAACCCAATCACCCACCAGCAGCTTATCCGAATTTCCGAGTCTGGCAGCTGGGATAGTATTTTCTGTCTTGATTTTTATCAAGGCAAGATCGGTTTTCGGATCTCTCCCAATGATCTGTGCCTCGTATTTCTTTTTATCAGAAAGTGTGACCAGGATTTCATCTGCATCCGCGACCACATGGTTATTGGTCAAGATGTAGCCGTCTCCGCTCACAACAACACCTGAACCGAGGCTTCTCTGTTTCATCTCCTGTTCAGGTCTTTGGCCAAAAAAGTGACGAAAAAACTCATCCCCAAAAAAATCCTTAAACTCCCTGCTCTGAAAGGGAGAAAGCCTCTGCATTGATTTAACTATCTTTGTCGTAGAAATATTCACAGCCACATGGGCCTCTTTAGCTGCCAACTCTGCAAAACTATCAGGGATGCCATTTTTTGCCGCGGCATTCTGGCCAAGACCGAAAGCTAAAAAAAGGATAATAACCAGAACCAGAAAAATTGTTTTGCTTCGTTGAAAACGTTGATTTTTCATTATCGTTTCACCTCCTTGTTAAACACTCCTTTTTCACTTTTTATCCTCTAATTTTTTTAGGATTTGTTGAGCTTTTGCCAAGTCTCTTCTCAAGGCAACCATTTCTTCTTTCAATCGTTCTGACTCATCATGTTCGTGGGTATCGATATGGTGTGTGGGACTATGATCGCTACATGGAGCCGCTCCATCGATCTGGCCACTCATGTAATTTTTTATTACGTCCCCCACTATGCCGGAAGCTCCTGTCAATGCTTGTATCCCGAGTTGTTGAAAAAAACCGATAGCTTTAGGCCCCATACCACCAGCAATGATCACATCAGCCCCCAAGCTATGTATAAAATTAGGCACCTCACCAGTTTGGCCATGGCTTTCATAGAAGGGGTTTTTTACTGCCTCAACATTCTTAATTTCCTTGTCATCAACATCCACCACTATATAATAAGGGCACCTGCCAAAATGGTGACTTACGACTGCATCTACCCCCATATTATCGTCCGTAGCGATTGCAATTTTCATGCTTGTGTTCTCCTTTCATTGTGACTGTTCCTTGAATATTTCACTCTATTTTTAATAAAGAAGTATATCCTACAATGGTTATTTTCCAATTATTACCTACAATCCAAAACAAGGATTCAGTAAGAAAAGATAAGACAGTTAGGAGAGGATGTCAAGGTAAGAAGACCAAAGTTGGGAAGGCTGTAGGCTCACGCATGCTTTCGTTACGATCACTGTATTTGCTAATCGAAGCATTAAGCCTATGACAGTGAAATAGATCAAATTCGGCCTTCTAAATCTCTATAGCCTCAAAAAAAGCCTCAATTCGGGTGCGTGTCTGTTCCTCGAAGTACACCCTGGAATCAGTGATGTCTGCCTCTATGACCACAGAGGGAATGGTAAGCCTGTCCATCAAAAGGCGGGCAAGGTCATACTGACCAACCGAATAAGGCTTGCAGCTTCTCGCAGAGTGGATCACCAGGCCGTCAACCCGATACTCCTTAATAAGTCGTTCCATAAGCTCTAACCGATTATTAAGGTTATTGTTAAGTATTACGAGGCTGTAAGCCTTGGCCATGGACTCGAATGGTTGGTTCACATCTAAGTCGTAAATAGTCTCAGCCCATGCATTTGTATAGGTGGCAGTAACAAAGTTCATACCGTGAGCGGCAAAGATATCGGAGAGATCTCGTACTTTATACCAGATAGCGATGTTGTCCCACATGAGCCGCTTGCGCTCATGTGGGATAGCCCCCACGCCACGCTCAATTCGCTCCTTCAGCTCACGTAGAAGGATACGATAATAGTCCAGGGCCACAGGCAGCCCGCGCAGCGAAACAATAGGGGCGAGATATCCAAATGCATCAAAGATTGTCATGGGCGCTGGTTGGGTCTTCATGGTAGCCAAAACTTCACCCCATGTGAGAGCGCCTTCCTTTGCAATACGAATAATTCCCTGAAGCTTCTTATAGTTGAAATGCTGCCCGGAGACCTGCTCTAATAATGGAATCATCTCTTCGAACTGATGGACCATGTAAGAGATATCATGTTCTGTTATAGTTGAAAAGTTATACGGCGTGTCAAAGAGAACAAGCGGCACCTTCCAGTAATGGGACAAAGCCTTATACCAGTAGACTACTGTCTGGCAGATATTGTTGGAGGCGAACAAAAGGTCCGGCTTTGGTAATTTACCGACCGGAGTTATGCCAGAGAAATAATGCCCTAAATCTATCCGGGCATATGAGCACAGGTCCTGGTGATAGCCATGTTCCTCTGCTATGGCGCACAGCTCTGGCCCCATCTTTCTCGCCCCACAGAGAGCTCCGTGGTTTTCTGGATAGAATGTATAGAAATCAAAAGCCCTCAGCAGTTCAACAGGTGCACCACTGGTTACCCAGGCCACAGGTTTCGCTCCTTCAGCGTAGCGTGACAGGAAGTAGTGTCTGGCCATAATCTCCTTTAAACGATTGGTGCTCTTAAGTGCTGGTCCAAAGTTGGGGTTGGGATTTCTTGGGCGCTTCTTCTTTTTTAATCGAGAAAAACGCATGAGGGCTGGGGCGCCAAGGTCTTTCATGAAATTGTAACGTACATTCTTAAGCAATGACATAAAAATCCTCTAACTGATCATTTCTGCAAAGGCCTCAACACGGGTTTCTAACTGACCGCTGATACCCTGGTTTACCTCGGAGTCGATAAGGAGAGTAGCCAGACCCCTCTTTTTCAGCTCTTCTACAAGATGCGGCACATCAAATAGCTCAGTCTCACAGAATTTTACCATATAAAAGATTACCCCTTTGGCTTTGGTACGCTCAATTTTTTTAAAAAGATAATCCGCACGTGCTTTCAGAGACGAGTTTTTGGTTGTGCATGGGGGCATACCAAAATAATCCTCGGTCATAGCTTCAAAGGGATCTTCGTTTCTACTCTCAGGTGCCAAAAGCCGCCTGCCACAATTCAGAAGATCGTCGTCAGCAACCCTCACCCCCATTTCGTCCAGGATTTTGAGGATCTCAGGGGGATTTGGCACAATACCGCTCAGAATCACTGATGGACCCTTGCGACTGTGGCCCCTTGAGATGGAAAGGAACTCCTCGAGCAAGGGCAGGAAATCATCAGGATGCAGGTATTCACCCCTTCGGATTATCTGGTAAAAATCGGTATTAGAGGCGGTAAGTTCACCATAGGCCCTGAGCCTATACAGTTCTTTGAGCAATGCGGCCACATTATGCCCCTTTTTTACCTGCTGTTTCAGTTCAGAGAAATCAAGGGCCCCAAGCTGTGTTTCCAGCCTTAACACCAGGCCCTTAAGCTCCTCCAGATAGTAGCGCCTGGATGCAGGACTGTACGGAGCCTTGGGATGGTAAAAAAAATAGCAGGGCTTATCAAGGTTCAGATAATCAGAGACAATAGAGGCCAGATTCTGGATAGAGTCACAGGTGTGAGGGAACAAAAAGCCATCTATGTCGTTGCACTTGCCTTGCAGTATAAGCTCTAATCCCAGTTTAACTACCGAGCAAATATAGGGCTGTAGGTGAGCGTTCGCATGGCTAACCTCGAGTGGCGGATCCCAGATCTCCACTGGCAGCACGTTCATGGCCAAAAGGATTTCCTTTGGGTAGTAGGCAGGGAAAATCCCAAAAAGTTTTCGTCCCTTTTCCTCCTTCTGCGTCATCAAATATTCTTTGCGTGTCATCAGTTCTTTCTATGTAAGTATTCTCACAATTAGATCAAGCATTTTCCTAATAATGCATTGACATCGTAGTATTCAATACCAATTTATGTAAATCTCTTAAAGCATACGGCATTCAGCTAACTACTATTGCATACTCTCATCTTCTATATCAATTTCTTTCTTACTCAGCAAAGGGGATAGCTTGACAATGTAAAATTCCACCTTATTTTATCCAATTAAGAAATGATTCAATATTGCCTGCTGTAATATCCATAAAAAACGGTAGACATAGCACAATACGATGGAGTTATACACCATGCTTAGAAAATTAGTTGTTGGCCCTTATCAGGCTAATTGTTATATTTTAGGTTGCAAAGAAACAAAAGAGGGAGTTGTAATTGACCCTGGAGATGAAGTATTGCGTATTGCAAAAGAAGTTTCAGGGAATGCTCTGAAGATTCTCTATATACTTATTACCCATGGTCACATTGATCATATTGGGGGCGCTGGTGAAATAAAACAAATAACCAAGGCTCCCTTATTCATTCACAACTTTGATGCCCCAGCCCTACATTTTAGACCAGATGGATATCTCTATGATGGCCAGGAACTACACTTCGGCACTTATAGTATCTCAGTGATTCATACTCCTGGCCACTCTCCCGGGGGAGTGAGCTTCCGTTCTACTGGCGCTATCTTTACTGGTGATACCCTTTTTGCAGGTTCTATAGGAAGAACCGATTTTCCTGGAGGAGATCATAACAAATTGATAGATGGGGTTGTAACAAAGATCTTTCCCTTAGGAGATGATGTGCGGGTATATCCAGGACATGGCCCGGCAACCACAGTCGGCAAAGAGCGCCTTACCAATCCCTTTTTCCGCTCCAGCCATACCTTTTGAACGTATACATACGTCTTGGTATAACACATTTTATATCTGCTCAAACGCGTAGGAAAAGGCATGAATGTCTTTTTTTTGCTGCTGAATAGGGAAACCTTTTTATATAGACTGTATCCAATACATAGGTAACTGCTCAGGTTCAAAGTTCCAAAGTTCACGGTTCAATGTGAGAAAACGATGGACATACCTGCCCGCCATACGGCAGACGGGGACCAATATGAAGATAAGGCAACTAATCCCCCGATAAATCGTGGGAAACCTTGAACCGTGAACCTGATAACCTGACTAATTAGTGTCTGAACGAAAACCTCTCTTTGTTGTCATTTTGACCAAAGGGAGAAATTTTATATTTCACAGAAATTTACAAACTGATAATTAAACGTCTGGAAAAACCGATATT
>Ga0233413_10000830_pt1 | contig 14319 bp, 26 predicted proteins | sample Na_anoxic_6_MG_FD_189019 | JGI IMG/M metagenome (GOLD analysis project Ga0233413, IMG submission 189019) | Seawater microbial communities from Saanich Inlet, British Columbia, Canada - Na_anoxic_6_MG | ecosystem: Environmental > Aquatic > Marine > Inlet | place: Canada: British Columbia... | reverse complement strand
TACAGTCTTCAGGACACTCACTACAGTATAACACCCATATCGGCTTTGTCAAGAAGTTAAATCCACAAAACTTGGCAAAATGCAAAGTATTATCAGGACTTATCGGACCCATCCACAGTTGACCCTCACTATCTACCCACATTGCCGGGTCTTCGTATGTTGTGTTGTCCTTAAACTTCCTCACTTGGCGGCTCCCTATCTCTTAGACCCACCATACTAAATCGTATTTCCTCAAATAGACGCTGGACAATCACACACATATCAGAGCGGTCAACGTTTGCGTGTTCCATCGAGTCTATCATTTCACGTCCCCACCTAAGGGATTCATGGTAGTGCTCGGGTTCATTGATAATGTAACCGTCAATGTCTACTAAACGCTTAGGCTTCATTTCAATTCTCCTGCCATCCATTGTTTTCGTGTAACCTTGACGGCTACCTTGTTTCTGTAATTACCCCAGTCGTAATCGTCTGTTGGAGTCTCAATGAAGTACAACTCGTCACCTATAAACATATAGTCATTGGGTTTGATCATCGCGGTTTCTGTTAGTGTAACAGTACACATACGAACATGACCCCATAGACTGACGTATCTTTGACCCTCAAACACTTGCGGACCTCCTTCTGTTACTCTGCCGTCGTGAAAAACTTTACCGCTAGGGTCAACATGAACGACGCCTGCGTTTACGCCCCAACCATCTATAAGCACAGTACGAGGCCCAACTACGTGAGCACCGTGAGCAACAATATAAGCGTCGATTGCTGTCGCCACCTCGTCAGCACTTAGATGGATATCAACTCCGGGACCATATGCTGACACCCCTTTACCTTGTTCAATTTTCATATCCCTATTATACCTTTCGTTTAGTGAATGTCAACAGCAAACTTCCATACTTAGTTCTCGATCAAGCTGATAAATACAGACATGCTGAAAACCGACCCTCTGGTTTTTGTAATTGAGGAAGTCAACCTCGTGACTCCCTTGCCAATAGCCGTTTTCTTTTTCTACCAACTCTTTAAACTTCTCAATGTCACAACTGTAGTAGACCGTGAAGTACCTCAATTGAAATCTCGGCATATCTTCCTTCTTCACTTCGGGTAGCCACAACTTATCCTGCTTTTTGAATTCGCTCATCGTATTCCTATTAAACTCCAAATATTTTTAAACGTAGGCACTGTAGTATCATGGTTTCACCGTTGCTGGTTTCATTTCAATTCGCCACTCTTTGTTGTTGAGAAAACGAATAGATGGATAATATGGAGCGTCATTGTAGATAGCAGGAATCCCAGACTGAAGTAGAACAGGAACGTCTTCTGGATCGTGGCGACCCATCTTCCTCTGAAACTGATTAAATGTCAACCCCGACTCTTTATGGATCAACTTCCACCTGTTCCACTTGCTCATTTCTTAATACCAATCTTTGATAGGATACTGTTCTTAAATGAAGCCGTCAAATGTCTCTGGTCATCAACTACATAACCAATCACACAACCATAGTAGAAGTCGCACTTGTTCTTCTCGTTGTAGATCTTTTCAGCCTCCCGTGGGTCTTCAGCATCAATCAGTTGACCGTGACTGTACTCAATCCTCGGATGCTCCATCACGCCGCCCGTCTGTAGTGCTACGATATACTTAGTCACTCGTCACCCCCAAAATCGTCTCAGACCAATTAGTACAGAATTGACCCCAGTACTCCCGACTCTCGGTATCAATCAGTTGTGGGTCAAACGGGTTAACATCTGGAAGAGGGTATTCCTCATACAGAGACTCACAGTAATCAACCTCTTCAACAAGATGGCACATGATGTTCTCCATGAAGAACTCAATCTCGTTCTCATAGTTTTTTAGTGAGCAGGAGAATGTCCACCACTCACCGTCAAACATAGAGCCGCCCTCCTTGGGTCCGTACTCGTCCTTAGAAGACTCGAAGGGGTCACCGAAGTCGTCTGGCATGTAAGCCAAAACCCCAAAGGGAATGAACCCACAACGACCGTGCATGATCCAGTCGATGACATTAGGGACCGTCACTGCTGTCCAATCACCGTCTTCGTGTAGCTTAGTGATAGCAGCACGATGCTCTGCTTTGATCTTGACCCTCGCTCTTACGCCTGTATACATTCCCATACTTATTCTTCCTCCTGTGCATAAAAATGAACCGTCGTCCCGGAGTAATCGGTAGAGATTGTGACACCGTGCATATCACCCCAGTCTTCCGTAATTTGATTCAGCTTTATCTTATTAAGACCGTTGACGAACGCCATGAAGCGGTCTTTGTCGGTTTCTTCTTTGAAGTATACATCCGCAAATTTTACCATTTACTTAAATCCCTTCGTGAACGATTTTAACACCAAAAAGAGTTATCCACAAAGGTTGATCGAACCTTTTCTGATAAGTATGAGACCCTCCATCGTCGTGATAACGCTGTAGATGATCTTCTAGGTCGCACCACTCCTTATAGGGGAGAGATACTTCTTTTACCCCTAACCTACTCAAAACCATGAAGGTCTCTTTGATCTTGATTACATCCATTTTCATCCCGACACCTTAGTACTAATCTTCATGCGGTCAAACGTCTCGGGTGAAACCCCTGAGCAACTGAAGTTGGGAGACCGATAAGGGTCGTGTTTCTTAGCGTTTGTCTCGCTGTTGCCAGCAGACCCTACGTGTGTACCAACCACAAGCCTAACGCTCTCCAGTTGGTTCTTGACGGCTACTTCAACGTCAGCGTACAACATTTTCTTCTTGTCGTTTTCACTGATCATGAAGGAGAGGACACCTATCTGATGTTCAAGCGACTTACACCACGCTCTACATAGTAGAGCATAGATGATAGCTACTATAGAAAACCCACAAGCACCCAGAATACACACGTTTGTAACGTCCATACTAACCCCCACTTATCAGAGGTTTTACGTGAACTTTTAGAAAACCGTCTTTGTCTTGGTGAGTGATTGCATACCCAAATCGCGGCCCAACCTTTCTCCACGTTGGCTTCCCTTTGTGAGATACATATAATGGCTGGCCCATTGGAATTTTTCTGGGTTTCATCCTGAATAGCAGGTCGCCCTCAATCATGATAGCTATCTTACTTCCTAATTGTACGCTGTTTTCTTTGAAAAAATCGATGAGGCTCGTCGAAACAATTTCAGAGGTATGATAAAGAGACACACCCATCAGCTTATCGTCTATGGTCCTCTTTGTAAACGGTCTTGCTAGGGAATCTCCGGGGCGACGTGGTCTGAAAGTTCCATACATAAAGTCTCCGATGGAGACTATCTCGTTACAAAAATGTGATATGTCCGAACTGGTCGTCTTGAGTACTATTAAGTCTTTCATGTTCTTTCCTTTCTCTCTTCCTATTATAGTCTAGTTATCGGCATTGTCAAGGACAAACTTTAAACTTTCTGTCAGATTACACCGACGGCGTTTGTACCTGTGAAGAACTGGGTAGCTCATACAGGAACAATAGTGTTGTTAGTAAGCAGTGTGGACTTTAAATGCTAGTGGAATTACGATGCTAACAGCTAAACTATGCTTTTCTTCACAGGTCTAGGTTGCACGCCTGCATTGCCTAGATTTGGGTTTTGCCACACCTTGGAGCGGTCGTTCGCTCTCCGATAACTTACTCTCTCACAATGGGTAAGAACGATAACTTCACCCGATTACGTTTTTGGTACTAATTCTTATGAGCCGCCGGGCCTTTAACACCATGCCCGTCTATAAAAATACCGCTTGAGGATTATAGTGCTTGAACACCAATTCCCCAAACGGCACTTATTACTTTTACACAACTGTGACAAAGTATGCCCTGAAGACATGTCTGTGACACAACTTTGACATTACTTTGACAGAACTATATCTCTAATATGTTGCCATTGCTACTTAGTTCCCCAATTTTACCATCGGTAACACAACTAGCGTTGCTAAAGGTAGTTATTAATTGAGGTAACTTCATAGTTCCAGCATTGTTTATCAGCTTCGCGTTGTGAACGTGACCGAAGCAGTGAAGCCTCGGCTCGACCTCCCAGATTCGCCTCAGGAGGCTCTTACAGCCAACCTGTACCAAACCACCCTCAATCGCTTCCGTGAGGTCTAAGACCGTCTGAGGAGGCCCGTGAGTGATCACAACATCCGCGTCAAGAGGCATTGTATCCCAAACCCTCCCAATTTTGTGACGAGACATCATAAAGTGCCATTCACCAAACGTGGGAGTGTAAGGACTACCCCAGAACTTGAGACCCTCAATGGTAGTATACTTATTTTCAAGATAAGTAATTCCCATCTTAGCCAGATCTTCAGCGTAGACCATGCGGTGGGCGACTGCCGCGTCATGGTTACCACCTACAAGAATTTTGTGCTTGATAGGGAGCATCTGAAACCATTCCAAGAAGGGCCACAGTTCAACGCTATTGGGGATCTTGTGCCTCGCGTTAGTGAAGTCTCCACTGTGGATGACCATATCAACGTCGGGCACACTCAGTCTTCCATGAGACCCATGCGTGTCTGATATGTGCCAGATTTTCATACTAACTCTTTCTAGTTACTAACGGAAAGGGCGGTCTTAGCATAGGCATACTCACCCAGAATGTGACATGCCCACTGAAGGTCTCCATCAACCAATACCTCACGCATCGAGTCAGGAATGTCCTGAAAGCCGTTAATACAACGTGCGGCAGCAATTCTACGACCCTTTTTCTTACTGAACTGGTCAAACTCGCTACACAGAGACATACCAACGTTGCCCTGATACTCAGCGATAGTAGCGAATGGATGACCGTCGTCGTCTCTCAGATGAGTGAACTTCATTTCAATCTCTTTCTTTAAAGTGGTTATTCATAATCTCTAATACAAACCCCAACGGGGAATCTTGGTACAGGGTTTTCACTGGTTGTCCAGTCGAAAAACTTTACTGTTAACATCTTACCAGTGAGTAGTCCCGCCTGAAAGTCGGTCCAATATTGCTCACGTTGAGCCTCTGTTCCCACTGGTTTAACTCCAAACTCTGTTCCGTCATCTGTCTTACAGATAAAAGTACACTGTTTGTGCATCTTACCCTTATTCCGGGCGGCATTCACTATCTCGAACTCTTGATCCTTAAAAGATTTGTACTTCTGAAGATCGGGCGTTCTCCTGTTAGGCTGGTATCCACCTTTGGCGTTGCGGATCATAGTACCTTCGTAGCCACGCTCTAAGAACTCAGCATTTCGTTCTACCACATCCTCAAAAGTGCCCACAGACACAGTCTCAACAACATGAATAACATCACAAGAGAACTGATCTAGGTGAAATAGTTCTTGGGATCTGTCATCAAAGTCTCTCGCTTCTGACACATAGTCATAACAATGAAACTGTACTAAATGAGTGCTTTCCTTAGGTTTGTCACGTTTAATAGCTGAGACCAGACTTTGAAAGTCGTCTTTGAAGTCATGGTTATATAATTCCCCATCAAGAGTAAATGACCCTACTGATGACCACTGAGATGTTAATTCTCTTACGGCATCAGCGATATGACCTAACGACTGAAACTCTTTTCCAGTACGACTTTTTAGTGTAACGCGGTCGCCATCCACATGAATGAAACAGCGAATACCATCCAGTTTAGGTTGAACGAATGCTGGATAGTTGATCTTATGACCATGTTTGTCGTAAGATTGTGCTAACATAGGCATCAAGGGTTTGTCTGTAGGTATGTCCACAGAATAACCACTACGGTCACGCTTTTTGTGCCAGAGGCTTAGAGCCTCCAACTCAGCCTGCTCTGCGTCTGACGTAGCGTTAGCACGTCCCACATTTTTACCATGACAAATGGTGCTCACCTCTTGCATTTTGCCACCATGAATACCATGAGTCTGACAGTAACCGTGTACGTCACCATCACTGAACACGCGAATGCTCCACTCACGGATCTTGCTCTTACTATCCATCTTGTATAAACTGTCCACTTTTAACCCTTCTGTTTGAGTCTCGCTTACTCCCCCATTATAGTCTATTATCGGTTGTTGTCAAGTGTTACTCCATAAAAAAAGCCCATCTTTTTCAAGATAGGCCAAGAAAGCAGGGATGGAGGGACTCGAACCCTACCCTCTATTTTGTGTACTAATCACGGTTTATTTCCCAGTTCAATTCCAAAACGTCACAAAGGTCACAAATCTTACTCTTGGAGTAGTCGTTCAGAACTACCGTTCCATTGATTCTGAGGAGCCGCTGGTTGCCCTCATACCACGATACAGACACTACACAGCGTTCGTTAGCAGCAACAACCCAACAATATCCCATGTTAATCCGTTGTCTAACGAAGTGTCGGTCTAACCACTCTTCTGGGTCTTCATTGTCATCCATTTGTTTTATTGATCCTCTTAACGACGCTTGGATCTGGACCCTCATCAATTATTCTTACCATGATTATCTCCCGCAGCGACAGCACTTACCAACCCCGGTAACCACTATCTTGTTATGTTTAATATCCACATGCTGGACGGCGTACTTACACCCAATGAGACTACATAGGGTTTTCTTCAGAAACGCTTTCATCCCTGGCTCCCGTGCGGTTGGCGATGTTGAAGGTTCAGGCAAGACAGAACTCATAAACCCGCCTGAACATGTAAAAGAAATCCTCGCCAACGATCTTTCCGTCAGCATAGAAACTTAGGTAGAACAATAAGAAACACTGGAAAATAAACACTGGCACAATAGCGATGTAGTATTTGGAGTACACAAGCCTGACCATAATGACTGTGGCGATGAGGGTTCCCAACGCTTTCAGTGCGACCAATCCCGCCACGCCTAATTCTTTGATGATCATCAGGGCTATAGGGTTCTGTTCTTCCTCTTCCAGAGTGTCAATAGTAATACAACATAAAACGTTATCGTATGCTGAGATGACCCCAATAGAGAAGATCATGAACAGTAGTGTAAGCCTTACTGGTCTCGGTTGGAGCATGAGTCACGCTTCCTCTCAAGGGCTTGTAGTTGGGCCTGTAGGCTCTTGATGGTCGTCATGTGAACATCCACCGTCTGCCGGAAGAATGCCCTCTCAGCCTCTCTCTCGTGATACTCAATCGCCATCGTCAACTGTTGTATTAGGTGATCTGAGTTCTTCTTCATAATGCCCTCATTAAAAGAAAAAGGGGACAGGCAGCATAAGCAACCTGCCCCCTAAGAGTCTAATCAACCACGATTAGGTTTCCTTGTTTACCACTGCCCCATTGGGATATCATCATCCTCATCTTCGTCGAAGACAATGTCGTCATAGTCGTCGTCATCCTCGTAGTACTCTTCATCCTCCTCGAAGACTTCAGACTCGATCAGTTCCTTGGCGATACCGATGACTTCATAACTGCTGACCCTGATCTTCTGACAGTTACAGTCACTAGGTACGCTGACGATATCAGCAGGGCTGAACTTAACCAGAACTACCGCACCACCGTAACCAGCCCAACCCTCTGCGTACTCGTAAGTACCAATGTGGAGACCACCTGAGCAACCCTGAGTATGGTCATCGCAGACCTGACGGCGAGGCATGTGGTTCACGTCACCGACTTGATTCCGAAAGGAATTGCCAGTGTACTTGTCAACCATACAGCCTTCCAGTAGTTGGCGGTTCAGCTTGTCCTGACGGGCCTCGCCACGGTAGATGGCAACACCCTTGTAGCCAACCATACAACCGTCCTCAGTGATAGGTAGACCCTTGTGAGAGGACCACTCGTAGGATTCCTGAACCGCACGTTGAGACACGTTGGAGTACAGGTTATCAAGGTAACGCAGCATGGGCTTGTGATCCCACCCACTTTTGATCATGTCAATGATCCGCTGGGTAGGCTGGCTGGCAACCTGCTCGTTGTCACCAAACCATAGGTAACCATCACGAATGGTGAAATTACCCTCACTCCAGTCCTCAATCACGGTTCCAACATCGAAGACCTCCAAGAAGCTATCCTCATCAGAACACTTGACACACTCTACCAACTGATCGTATTCAGGGTGAGTAGGGTCGAACTGAAAGGGTTTGCCATCGAGGATGACGGTCCAGAAATTGTTGTTGTCTTTGATGTGACTCAGCATTTTTAACTTTCCTTGGTTGAAGAAGACTCGTATCGTTTCACCCATTATAGTCTAATATCGACAGAAGTCAATGGGTAATACACTATTTTTGTGAATTAAAGGGTTTTATCCGAAAGAACAGAGAATTCGCGGTCATAACACACGAAGAAACTCTTGAGAATATAGTGACTATCACAGAAACTGTCGGCTGAACTATCTTTTGCCCACAAGTTAATGCGATAGCGTTCCACCTCACCCTTACTCCACAGGTGTCCTTTAGCTACCCGATTCACCTTCGCGGACTCTTCGGGAGTTAACTTTTCCTCAAGGAATGTTGACAACACTTCACTTGGGATGACTGGTCCCTCATCTTCCTTGACAGGCTTCTTATCTTCACGGGTTTTTGATCTGATTTTCTCGTCATGAGCCAGCGGCATTGTATTATCTCCTGATTAGTGGTTGAAAGAGACGCCCCCACTAAGGGGGCGTCGTATCGAGTCGTCTACTTGACCGTCGCATCGATGTAGCGAGCTACCTTCTGCTTTGCGTTGGAAATATCCCAGTTACTCAGCAGTGTCAGCATCTCATACTTCACGAAGAACGCATCCATCCACGCTTGTAGGGTATGGTCTTCCTTGATATTACCCTTGATACCCAAACGTTTACAGATCCCGGAGATCTTGTCATTCTTACTGGTATCACGCATATTGGTGAATTCATCCAGTTCATCACTGCCCATGAATTTCTCAATATGTGACAGAGTAGATGCCTGTTCCTTATCGAACTTGTAATAAGTCGTAGGCTTAATCTTCTCATACTCACGTTTAGCAAAATCACGTAGTGTGATAAACTTCCCACTCTTGAAAGCGGCAGTCTTAGTGAAAGCCGTCTTCAATCCAAGCACCTTAGGTGTGGTGATACCACATTCCTTCATAGTTTTAATACTACTGGAGATATTACTATTACATCCTTCAACGGTACAGATGTCGTTAACAGGTTTCCATCGAGAGATCTCAACGTACACAATCTCCTGACCGTTGTCATCCAGTTCCTCTTCCAGCCAGTAACCCTCTGGACTGTAGTAGGAATACTTATCATTGAATGCAAATACCTTACACGTAGATGTAGTCCCGTTCTTGGCTTTCTTCTCAACTTTGGGAAGATCCTCCAAGTCCAACAGAACGTCCCGGTCGAGAAGTACTTCGTCAACCTGTTCGTCTGTCAGGACAACCATTTTGGTATCCCTAGACTGATCCCTCATGTGCTGCTTAATACGACCCTGCATTCTGTCTTTATGAAGGTAGTATACTACCCCATCTCCAACAGGACACGACTTAGACGTATTTCGCTCAGTAGTTCTCCAATATCGTCCCCAGTAGACAATCTCAGTGGTAGCTTCAGGCAGAAAATAACCGTTGAGGGTATTATTATTGATCAATCGACCAATCTGTCCCCTTCTCAGTTTATCTGCCATCACCGCACGCAAGTACGGAGTAGGCTCCGCTTCCACCTTGGCGATAGCTTCCTGACCAATCTCGTCCTTGATCTTTTCGATCTTATCCGCAATTGCTTTACGAGTCTTGTCGTCTAGCGACAGGTTCTCACGAGCAGTATCGAAGCTAATCTCACCCAGTTCAAACCTGATCAGACCACTACAGTTGAGGGTATCGATCTCTTCAGGAATACGGTAGGCAATGTTACCCATAAGGGCGACCATACCACCCCAAGAACTGTTTAGGGAATAAAATTCCCCCTCGAAATCATACGTGTCCCGCTGATCATTACACTTACGTATAACCTCCTGATTATTAATATCGGGAGTCTCATCCCACCACTTGAAGACGTTGACGGCTTCTTGCTCGAATGTTGAGACGCGACCCTCCACATTCACCGTAACTTCCAGACCGTCAAGGGCATCGGAATCCACCTGTGACAACATAGCCACAACGGGTTCCCGGATCTCGTTACGGTAACATGAGTACGTACTCAGCTTACCAGCCTTCCAACTCTTTACCGTGAAACTATCACATAATGAGTATGGAGACAGACTACCAATCCCAAAACACCCAATAGTGTCGTTGTTATCACGTTTAGTGGAGATACCTACACCCGCAAAAGTACTACGGATCTCATGCTCGTACAATCCCAGTCCGAAGTCTCGGATGGAGAACCACGGTTCCAACTGAGTGGGGAGGTGAATCTTGAACTTCACATCCTTCCTACCAGCCATAACGTGGGAGTCGTAGGCATTACAACTCAACTCACGGATGACTGCCCGCTCTTTATAGGTGTATACCTTGTCTGCGAACATATCTACAATAAAGGCAACGTCACCCACGCTGTACGTGGAAGTCTTAAAGTCGCCCTGAATAGATACGTCTTGCTTTGGAGTTTCGAGTTTCATTTTGTCGTTCCTAAATGTGGTTGATTGTTTGAGCCGCGTTGCTCATGACCCAATTATACATTACTTATCGTCAATGTCAACAGGATTCTTTAACTAATTTCTAAAAGAAATCATCAATGAGTTCGCCATCCCAAGGAATTAAGCGGTCAGCGATGGTAGCCGTTGGTTCTTCTTCAATGTGAATCTTCATACCAAGAAATTCTGTCAACTTATTGATGTTGTCGCCCTTCGCTCCTATCAGGATTCCCGGTCGCCGCAGCTTGATATGAACACGCTCGTCTAACATGTATGGGACTACGTCCAACTCAGTCATGTCGAGATTGCGGATTTCCTCACAGGCGTCAGGATAACACCTGCCGTGCTTTATGAAGTAGAATGCCCAAAATTTTGAGAACAGTTCTTCCCGTGTCATGTTACGTCCTTTACTATTCTTACAGAATCATACATATCCTGTCTTTTGTCATACTCATGCCGTGCTTCCGACATATTAAATGGTCCCCACCAATATCTCTTTGGTATCGGAGATTCGTTGTCGTCGTATGAATAGGCAGTCGCCGTGGCGATTACGTAGTAGTCCATTACACTGTCGCCCTACTTAAAAAGAAGCCACAGAATTAAACTGCCAAAGACCATCCTAGTTAACTGCACAAACCGATACACCGGATCTGTCGGTGTTGCCCCCTGCCGAAAACCATCGGTGTCGATGATCGCTGCCAATCTGATGAGTATGCCGATCACAATAAATATGCCAACAATGTCTGTCAAAACATTTGTCATGTCATTCATCGTTTCCCAACCTTTCAATCATTTCCGCTCTCATGTCAGACCTGCCACGCTGGTAGATCTTGTCGCTCTTAGAGGGTCCACGGTCGATCAGGTGAGACGCAATCTGCATCAAACCCTGTGCCGCTTCATGTTCGTCCAGCCAGACCAGATCTTGAATTTGATCTTCGACCTCTTGTAAAACCCTCTGTTTCCAGTTATCGTCTCCCCACATGCTCATTTTGTTGTCCTTCCAAAGAAAAAGGCGACACCACACATAAGTGTAATCTCGCCAAACGTGTGTTGTTTGCTTGACACCCCAATTATACTACAAGTATCGGCAATGTCAAGGGTAAACTTTAGGAATTAATGCCAAGTTTTCATATTTTTGAACTCTTGCAGCAACACTGGATCTTTGTCTAGTAATTCCATTGCTTCTTGGTGAGTAATCTCTTTACGCCTCTGACGCCTCAGAACGTCTGCCATGCGTCTCAGAACCTCACGGTCAACAGGTTCCTCATCTTCAGGGTCAGATGCCGCTACAGGCGACGTGGGAGCCACTGGAGCAACCTCAGGAACAACGACAGGCTCAGGGTCAGGTTCAGCAGCAGGCTCAGGGTCAGGCTCGCCGGATACGTCATCGCTAGACTCAGGCACAATGTCAGAGCTAGCAGCAGGTTCAGGTGATACACCATCCTCAGCCACGTTTTCACTTGGGTAAAACACGTCCAAAGGCCACTCAACTTCTTCACCCGGCAGTTTAGGTCTTTCATCAGTCATCTTTAACTCCTTAATAGTTAATCCACTCTTGTAATAGGGCGGAATCTTGGGATAGAATTTTACCGGCATCTTTTTGGGAAATGCCGTGAGTTTTCCCATATCGAATTTCGGCAACACGTCTCTTTTCAGCGGTCACCTCATTAAGTTCCCGTGTTACATTCTTAACCTCCGCGTTGATCTTCGCCACGGATGATGGTTCCCTCTGCTTCCAGAAGTTGTGTTCTCCGATCATTGTTATATCCTCACTAAAGTCTTCATCTTCAAATAATTGAGCAGTGTTAATCCAACTCTTGATCAGATCCTCGTCAGTTCTGGGATCTTCAGGATAACCCTCAGTGATCTTTGACAGTGTGATTCCGCCTGATGGACCAAATGGATCTTCACCACTCAGCAGCTTCTTACGCTCGGCGTCGTCGTTGTTATTAACTATCTCAGTCATTTATTCACCCTTTGTTTTTGTACCAAGAAAATACGTTGTTCAACCACTTCTTACGCTCTTTACAGTTACACTCGGCCAGCTTGAAGAAAGCCTTGAATCTCTCTTCTGTCACCCCAAACTTATTAAGGGTAGCCTCTACTACATCACCCAAACCTACAATTTCCTGCTCTGTTGAGTTATGGGTAAGACCCTGTTCTTTGAGCGAATCGATAACTGGCTGCATTTCTTTCTTGATTTGGTCATTATCGGCCTCGTTAAAAGGCATTTTTCTCTCCCTAAAAGCAATTTTTTCTCTCAGGGTTCTCAGATAAGCTATCGCGACAGCGTTTTACAGAGAAAGTGAGAGACGTGTAAGTTAGTGCTTGACTTCACATTACTATACACTATTCAGGGAGTTGGTGTGCGTTTAACCAATGAATACCTTAATGTAATACAATACATAATACTAGTACTACAATACAATGGGGAGGGTTGTGATTTTACTACTACATTTTGTAGGGTCCACATCTCTTAGCAAGTAAAAGTTAAATCATCAAAAACCCTAGTGTTTTGCCACTTTTTCGCCTCTTTTGGCCCCAAAATGAACCAAAATACCCCTTAATACACCCACTTAAAATGGACATATAGAGGCTCAAATTTGGGTTCGCTGGCCGATCTTGGCTGGCTATAGGCATCTTGGCGATTCGGCTAGTTAGGGCTGAGACTCGGGTGACTACCCCCCGGTTTGAGTGAGACATTAGGGGGTTTGGGTAGCACATTTCTAAACTCAATGTTTTGGTCTCAAAATCTGCCAAAGTAGGGTATACTCGCACCTAGGGGCTTAGTCGGAAATGCGAGAGCTTAGTTGGGTGCTGAATTAAGATTCCACGTCGGAACAATTCAAACAGGTTGCCGCCCTTCGCTTGGATCAGTACGTTAATTTCTCCAATGGAAATGGCGTACCCCTCAGATGTGACCCTCATGTGATCTACAAAGTCCTTGTATGGCTGGTCAATTTCTTCACGGGTGAGCATAATTCTATCCTTAATAGTTAGCAAACATTAACACGTCACAGTAGTAGTAGTCGTCTTCATTTAGACGCGAGCCGTCGCTATTAAGAATCTCACGATCAGAATACCCACCCTGTGAGCGGCATCCATCTTGATCACTTTTCAGACATTTATAAGCGGTTTCTAGGGATCTATGCTTATGACAACATGACCCTCTAACTGAACCCTTTGTTGTATAGGGCATAATTTAGTCTTTCTTTTTTAATACAACTGAGTATGTAGACCACCACCAGCGTGGACCCTTAGGATAGATAATCTTGGCAACACAAAATACCTGAGTAACAGTGACCCATTTTAACCACACCTTGCGTACATACCTAACATCGCCTCTCTCAATTTTCTCAGTTAATCTAGTAGGGAAAAGGGCAAATCTATTGAATGTACGTAGATCCCCTTCGAGCCAGAGACGCTTCTCCCACTGGCGTTTAAATTTAAACATGTCTAATTAACCCTTTCTGTTGAGTGTACATCTATTATAGTATACTATCGACCATTGTCAACACATACTTTAGCCGATTTTGGCTGGCTATACGTTATGGTGCGATCTTAGTGGGTTGGGGGAGACACTCCAACCCAAGGTGTACAGTCAAACGGAGGGGGTTTAGGACAGTTCGTCCCGGTCAGGATTCAGAAAGTCTCGCACCAGTTTCCATTCGGGCGTGCGTGTCTTGATGACCCTTATATATTCCACATGATGGGCTTCTACTATTTTCTTAAGGGACGCGACTTGTGCTTTCAACATCATGATCTCTTCATCATGCTTACTTAGGGTTTTATTAAAGAAACTCAACATAATATTCTCCTTGGCTGGATTTTGGCTGGCTATACGTTATGGTGCGATTTGTTT
>Ga0233413_10000829_pt1 | contig 14322 bp, 16 predicted proteins | sample Na_anoxic_6_MG_FD_189019 | JGI IMG/M metagenome (GOLD analysis project Ga0233413, IMG submission 189019) | Seawater microbial communities from Saanich Inlet, British Columbia, Canada - Na_anoxic_6_MG | ecosystem: Environmental > Aquatic > Marine > Inlet | place: Canada: British Columbia... | reverse complement strand
TTAAGAGTTCCATCATATCCACCCTTTTTATCTTCATCTTTGTTAAAGCCAGCCTTGTTATATTTTGTATTCATATTAAACCCCCTCCGAAAAGACGCAACCATCGTCATTCCCAGCCCAATCAAATCCATCCTTGTCAAAACCGTCTTCATCAAACCCATCTTCGTCATATCCGTTTTTGTCATAACCAGCCATATTAAAACCAGACCAGTCATATTCTGTACCATTGCGATTTATACCGGCTTTGTTAAAACCATCCTCGTTAAAACCAGCTTTGTCAAATCCATCCTCATCAAAACCTTCCTGGTCATTACCCATCATATCAAAACCGTCTTTGTCATAACCATCCTCGTTAAAACCATACTCGTCATATCCGTCTTCGTCATATCTTGTGCCATTGCGATGAATCCCACTGCTATCAAAGTCAGCCTCGTTGAAACCATATTCGTCAAAACCATCTGCATCAAAACCATCCTCGTCATTACCCGACATATCATACCCATCCTCGTCATATCCATCCTGGTTATATCCATCCCGGTCAAAGCCCTGAGCGTCATAACCAATCATATCATATCCATCCTGGCCATATCCTGTGCCATTGCGATTTATACCAGTTGCGTCAAAACCATCTATGTTAAAACCGTCCTTGTCAAACCCATCCTGATCAAACCCAATCATATCATATCCGTTCTGGTCATATCTTGTACCATTACGATGTTTACCATCTTTATTAAAACCATCCTTATTAAAACTGTATATGTCATATTCTGTACCATTGAGATGTTTACCATCTTTGTCAAATCCATTAATATCATATCCTTCAGCCAAAGTTCCGTTAAAAGTGAATTTCATCATATTCTCCTTCTTCATTGAAATCATTCGGGTTAAATCCATCTTTATCATAACCATCTTCATCATATCCATCTTTATCAAAACCGTCTTTGTTAAATCCATCACTATTAAAGCCAGACCAATCATATTCTGTGCCATTGCGATGAATACCATGTTTATTAAATCCATCTTTATCAAATCCGTTAAAAATAAATCCATTAAAATTGAATTTCATCACATCCTCCTTATTAATTGTTTGTTATCCGAAAACCTTGAATACATAATACTACCTGTACGTATGCATGTCAAGCATTATTTGCATGTTTTTATTTTTTTATTGATTAACAAAAAAACTTGACTTAATGGCAGCTTGTGATAGCATCCTTCCTATGCAAAACACCTCCAAAAATCAGTATGGTTATTATAGTTATTATAGGTTGCTGTCACATCCTGTTGTGACAGTTTATTTCAATTTATGTAATAATATCAAATATTTACTGATTAACTGTCACAAACTGTCACATGCTCTTGTGACACATTATCTTCATACATTTCAGACACTTATACCCTAATTAGTCAACTGTCACAGAGGGGTGGTTCGGATGATAAATTTTTCGTTCCACCCCCTATTATTTGTGACACTAACCTGTAATAACTATATATATATATATAAGTATCTAATATATATATATAATTTAAGTATAGTTATTATAGGTTGCTGTCACATCAGGGCGTGACAGTTTGTGACAGTTAAACGATAACTATCCAATATTGTTGATTAAACTAATTTTAACTGTCACAAGCCTGTGTGACACCTTATATAAAGGATATTTAAAAATGGTAGGTTTTCCCTCAGAGCACATGGAACAGGTCAAGTTATTTGCGTGGATTAAATCAAAAGTCCAAAAATACCCTAAAATGGAGTTTATATTCGCTGTTCCTAATGGTGGCATGCGCTCTAAAGCAATCGGAGCTAAACTTAAGGCTGAGGGTGTTAAAAGCGGTGTATCAGATATTTGCGTCCCCATCCCCATCGCCCCTTACCATGGAGCTTGGATAGAAATGAAATCCTGCAACCCAAAGGCCAAAGCTTCGACCGAACAAAAAACCTTCGCAAAGGCCATGTTAAAAAATGGATACCAGGTCTACCTGTGCAGGGGCGCTGAAAACGCTATCCAATCCCTGTCTGATTATTTGCAAATGTGAGCAAACGAACAAACAAACAAACAAACAAACAAACAAACAAACAAACAAACGAGCAAACGAGCAAACGAGCAAACGCGAATAGATGAACGTGAAGATATCAACATATGAACATATAGTAATATGAACATATAGTAATATGAACATATAGTAATATGAACATATCAACATATCAACATATGATAATATGATGGGTACCGGGGTCCACTAATGGCCATGTTGAGATTTGGGGTACCCTCGTTCTTGTGTGCGCCCAAAAATTTTTTTGTATTTATATTTTATATATGTTATATAGATATTTTAAATAATTAATACATAGGAGCGGTCATGTTAAAGAAGATTAAGCCATGGCAGATAGCACTGATAGGGGCAGTTTTTGGTATTTTAATGATTTTTTTAGGAAGGATGATTGAAGGATCAATTTAATATGGGAAGTTCAATAATAGACTTTATATTGGGGTTAGCGGAGTTAGTAATCAAATTATTAAAATAGGGTAATTAGGGGTTATGATAGTAAGTGGCACCCGCGGCAAAGACGCGTTAAGTGGCATTGTGGTTTTAATATATAGGAGAAGGAATAATGGACAATATTATAGAGTTAAATAAGCAAAAGAGAACAGAAGAAGTGAAAGAAAATATCTTTGCAGCTTTGAGGGGAGAAGCAATTGGCGATATGGAGGTTTTATCCCCAAAGGCATGGGTTGATTTGATTAAATTGGTTTTAAGTGAACAAATTATTTCTTTTGATAAAGAAGATAATAATGAAAATAATATCAAATTTAAAAAGTTTATGGGTATGAAATAAATATTGACAGATATTTTTATTTTTGATAACGTATTTATTAAGTTTGAATAAATCTACCAGTGACCGCGTCGGGATACTTTTATATGTGTCTTTTTATTCAAATGATTAGCCATTTATAGAGATACCATAATAATTGGTATCTCTATATTTTAATATAAATTTAACGATACTGGTTTTTCTTGCCTCCGTCTGATCCTCCTAGCATTGATTCTTCTGATGCTTTGTTATATTTTTCTAATCCCTTATCAACTGTTTTAACATGAGTATTTACTGTGATTGATAAACATGATGTTAAAAACAACATACTAATTACAATGGCAAAACCTAAGATTAATTTATTTTTCATCTTCAAAGTTCTCCTGATGTACCAATCAATTCTACTTTAAAATAAAACATTTATTTCTCCTTATTAAATTATTTTTGTGTTTCTCTTCCAACTCCCCAATTCATGACTCTAATAAAATTTGTAAAGACTTTATCTTTGTTAGCTTTTGGATTTATTTTAATTAACTTTTTTACTACATTTTCATCAAACATAATCTTAGTTAATGATTCTATGTCGTTATTATTTATTTTTGTTAATAATTCTTGCCCAATAATATATTCTGAATTTGTAAGTGGTCTTAATATTTGGATTGCTTTTTTTAACCCCTTAGGCGGTTCTATTTTAACTTGTTTAGCTGTAGGTTTTCCCTTAAATACAAGTCCAGTTCTACGCAAAATATTCATATAATTATAAAACGCTTTATACTGATCTTTTGTTAAAGCAGCCTTAAAAACCTTTTGCTTTGATTCTGTACCCATGGTTTTTTCCCATAATTGATATCCCCAATCTGTGGTTTTTCCTGCTTTAAATGGTATTTGAGAAGCTTCTGTTCTAATATAGTCACTGACTATATTCTGCCATGTTTTTTTTCCATCTTTAGTAGCAGAAATTACATTTCTTGTTTGTCTTACAATATTAGGTGTAGTTTTATTAGAATGAAGTATATATCCTCCTATACTCCTTAATTCATCATCATTAATATTTACTATATTTTCTAAATTTTCTTTTGTGGTTTTATTAAAATTTCCTAAATTACTGAGTTTTTCAGCTTTATTTTCAATATATTTCCATGGTGTAGTTTTTACTTGAGCCAAGGCTTGTTCATAAGCTTTTTTTCTACTACTACCTTCTCTTAATATAGAATCAGTTGCTCTTGCTAATTTATATTCAGGATATTCTCCATCTATTTTATTTAACAAAAATTGTCTAATTTTAATCAATTCTACCTGTATGGATTTTTCATAAGATGTTGGAACAGTCTTTGATATATTTATTTTATGATCTAACATTTTTTTAAAGTCATCTAATTTTTCTAATGGTATTTCACTAACTGTTTCTTTAGTTTCTTTTCCAAGCTTATCAACAATTTTTGTTTCAACAAGATCATTCTTTAATGGATTTAAAACCGATGCTTTTGATTTTATAGATTTTTCTTTAATTTGATCTATATATTCTATAAGGTTAGAAGTGTCAATAATGGGATTATCAGCATATGCTTTTTTATATAATGGCCTTGTAATGTTTCTTCTCTTAATATCAAGTCCTTTCAACTTTTTCTGTATAATTTTTCGTGCATCAAATCCAGTACTTTTAAGATTAACTTTTGCCAAATCTTTTACTTCTGATTCTGGAAATATTGTTTTTAGAAATCCTGGAATATTTTCTTTAATCTCTTGGCTTCTAATAATTGCATTCTCTGGTGATTGTTTAGCTATGCTTTCAAGTTCAAATGTTTTAGGAACACCCATTGTTACTGGAGTATCTGCAGCTGCCTCTAACATGTTCAATTTAATGCCACTCTTCTTAGCCAATGCTTGCATGTCACCAATATGCTCTATGACACCTGGTTCCAAAAATCCAGTTTTTTCTAAAACTTTAGCTGCTTTTTTAGTTGGTTCAGACCAATTGCGTTTTTTATGTATCCAGTTTGGTGTTATCTTTTTTATCGCTCTTGACATTCCAGGGGCTAATGCTTCTCCAGCTCCAGTGATTGCAGCAGTTAATCCAATATCCTGTACATTTTTAGTCATTGGTCTTTGTTCATCATAAACCTGATCTGCAACTAATTGTCTACCTGATTCTCCAATCCCTGCTCCAAGCATAGCTGCAGTAGCTCCCATGGCACCTGCTGCTGGAAGACCAACTCCTGTTGCTGCAGCTACTCCAGCCGCTGCCCCTAAAGTTGCTGGATCGGTTGCAGTCTCTATTCCAAATCTTCTTAGCCCTGATAAAAAACCACTTCTTTCTTCACGATAAGTATTTCCATCTTCTCCTTCGAAGACAATTTCATCATTTATTATTTTATATTTTGATGCAGGAATACCACGAGCATTAGCAAATATTTCTATTTTAGTATTTGGATCTCTTACTAAATTTGCTTTCATAATCGCGTTTGTGTTAGTAGTTTTTTTTGGATTTTGGATATTAATTCTTTTATCATCTTTTTTAAGAGTTAAATCAGTTTTTTTAAGTTCTTTTTTCCAAAAATCAGGACTAGTCATGTCAACAGTTGGTTCAGATGCAAGTTCTTGTTCCCAAAATGAAGGATCAGTAAAATCATTCATTTAATGCCTCCATAACCAATGTTTTTAACTTTTCTGGATCATTTTGTAATTCTGGATTTGCTTGTAGCAATTGTTTACTAATATCAGCTGCTTTGTTTGCTTTTTCTTGTTCTGGTGTTGGCATATCATTTAATTTTAATTCATTACCATCTTTATCATAAAAACCAATTATCTCACCTGCTTTATTTCTTATGATTTCTCCACCATCTAATGCCATATTATATCTTGCTATGGATTTTTCAGATTCTAAAATTGTTGCATCTAATTTGGTAGCAAATCTTTTCCCTGAATCAGAAGACCACCATTCTGACATTTTTTTAGGATCAGCAAAATTTGGAAAAGCCTTATTTCGTTCTAAAAGTTCATTTTTTGTTAAGGTTTTGCCCCATAAATCATGAATTGTTTTCCCAATAGTTTGAGCGTATCTTGTAACAAAATCAGTATACGCGTCTGCTTTTTCCACATCAGATGCATCTGGATCAATTCCTAATTTACGCCAAAGCTCTACTTTTATTCCCTTAAGCATACCAACGCCACCAAGAGTCATTGCTTCAAGAAGAGCAGGATTGTCTAAAAGTTCTTGTCTTAATAATTTTAATTTTTCTGTAGTATTTTTTAAATTAAATGCTTCTTTTTCTAATTTAGACTTAGTTGATGATTCTATATCGGAATCAACATATTTTGGATGTTTTGTTTGTTTACTTATTGCATCTTCATATGCTGATCTATCTTGACTGTCTATTGGAAGATTATCTCGTTCTGTCATAAGTTTACTTACTGTTGTAGGAGTTGGAGCTTTTTTATTAAAACCCATTATATTACCAATAGTTTCAAGAGCTGTTTTGATTCCTGGAGAGGGATCTTCTCCCATCATAGTAGCAAATTTAAAGTAATTCATCATTTGAGTATCTTTATTATCTTTATCCATACTCTGTACAAGTTCTTGAAATGCCTTTTGTTTATTGGTATTACCGGCTATTGTTGCATCCCCAACTGTTGTCATTACTTCTTGAAATTCAGGGGTTGAATTTTTAAAAAAATCCATTGAAGTAATATTGTTAAAAAAGTTAGCTTTTCCTTCTGGTGTAGGAATATTATTCATATTTTTTAACAATTTATCAAAATTATTGGCAGCATTTTTTAATTTGGCTGCATTAGCTGCTTGATCTGCTTTTTGTTTCTCAATATTAGTTTTATCTTGTGCTCTTTTATCTGCTAATATAGCTAAGTTATTCGCAATTTTGTCTTGTTTTGCTTTATAATCTTGACTTTGATCGTATTGTGTTGAATCTTGGTTTAATTTATCTTGGTTTAATTTATTTGTTATTGCTCTCTGTTTTTCTGCCGCATTAAAATCCCTGATATCTCTTTCTGATTCAATTTTACTTGCTTTCGCTGCAGCTTCTCTATCCAAAGATTTTTGAGACATCTGAACCCCATATCCAAAGCCTTGTTTTAAACTATCTGACATTCTTGTATAACTCATAATTTTTACCTCAAATTTTAAACAAGTGCACCACCTATTGCACTACCTAAAGATGCTCCTATACCTGTCCCTATCCCTCCAGTCATACTTCCAAGCAAAGCTCCACCTGCAAGTCCTGCTATATCGCCTATTAAGCTCCCACTATTTTGGGAATTAAATTGGGCTGCTTGCATTTGCATATTTCTTTCATTTTGATATGGCTGTAATGCAGATTGATACATTGGAACCATACTTGATGATCCACTAGTTATGCCTTGAGCTAATCCTGTTTGAGATGCTGGTGTTAATCCCATTAAAGAAGTGCCACCATATCCAAGTTGACTATATTGTCCAATTGATCCTCTTCTGGCTTGTTCACGTAGACTTTCTGATGATTTATTGAATTCTTGATTAGCTCTAATGCCAGCACTTGATTGTTGCCAGTTTGAACCTAATCTTCTACTCATATTATCATCAAGTTGTTTTTTTTGATCAGTTATTTGCTGTTCAAGTGCAGGGCTAACATCTAATTCTCCTTTTAACGCCTTCGCTGTCTGTTCCTGGATTGTTTGTAAATTTTCATATTGAGATCTCATAACAGGATCCATAGATTCAAGATATTCGTCATATGGAATTTTAGCTAAATTACCCTCATCATCATAACGATATCCGGAAGTTTCTAACAAAATAGGCAAAAATTGATCTTGTAAGTCTCTTGATGCTCGCATCATTTCTAATGTTTCACGCTGTATAGCGATTTCATCATCAGAGGGTGGTGGAACGTGTACTTCACCTTTACATGCTATAATTGGACCATCATATTCATAATGCTCTGATGCAATTATATTCCCATCAATATCCATTTTTATGTATGAGTATATTTTCATTATTTTATTTTTTCCATTATATTATTTATAATAGCACATATATTTATGTTATAGTAAATATTATCATTAACAACACTATATGGCTTGGTATTAAAAAGTTTAGATAATCTTTTTTCAAGATGATTTTTAGAATCTACTATAACATTGTCAATGTTTAATTCTTTTAACTTTGAATCAAATAATTTTAATAATTTATATACTATTTTTCTATTTTGTCTTATTTTAGTATCTATCCAGAAATATTCAAGAATATTTAGTTTATTAATTTTCAATCCAAAAAAGAAAATAATGTTTTCACTTTCTTTGCATACCCAAAAAAGATCATTAAAAATAGGTAATTCATTCTCTTGACATCCAGCATTTAAAATTTCATTATTAATAAATTCTTTATCTATTTCTGATATTTTATTTGATAGTTTCATTTATTATATTTCGATTTCAGTTATTGTAAATAAAGATTCTGCTCCAACAATATAATTTATTTGTAAATCTGTACCATCACCAGTACCATCCTGATTTGATGTTCCCATATTTAAAGTAATACTTCTTGTTGTTATATCTGGAAATGACACTATTTTTCTTAATGTAATAATATGAGGACCCCAATCATTATTCCATGTTCCATCTAAAGCTAATAATTCTTCTGCAGTTTCATCTGCAAATGTTACAACTAAATGAGATGCTCCCCCAACATTAGATAACAATACCTGTGCTTCTAGTAAAAACTTATTTGTTGTTTTTTTTGGAGTTACATTTATTGATCCAAGCCTATAACCAGAATTATATGTAGCTACTGTCGGATTATTATAAAAGGTTAAAGGAATAAATGCTTGACTTGCATGTATATAATGATATAAATCCCATCCATCATATTGAAAATTAATAATACTATTTGTAAAAACAGAATTATTAATTTTCGCTCTTGTAACTGATTGATCTTTTATTTTGTCTGTTGAAATAGCATCTATTGCTATTTTTGATTCAATAACAGCCAAATCTTCAATTTTTGTTGTAGTGACAGAATTTGTAGCTATTTTTGATTCGATTATAGCATTATCTAAAATAGCTCCAGTATTAATTGGAGCTCCACCGCCATTTGTTGGATCAGTGGTTAAACCTAAATGATTATGAGCATTGCCACCAGTTACATTTTCTGTAGAAATATTTTTTAAATTAGCTTCAGGGAACATATACCAGTAGTTTTCACCTGTAATAGCTCTTAGTTGAAAACGAATCTCTTCGATATCCCCTCTTAAACTTTCATTTGTTACTGGATTTCCTAAAGGGTCTGGGAATGGATCTTTGACAGCTTGCATGGCTTCAATAGTTTCAGAAGCAGAAGCTAACCCATCTGGATTTGAATTGTTAATTACATTTTGAAATTCATTATTCCAATTTTGAGAATAAATTGTTGTAAATGGAATAGCTGGATTTAACATGCTCCAATTACCAGGACTATCTAATTCTTTATTTTGTTTTATTAATTTATTCAGAAGCTGATATATTTGAGTTTCTGAGGAATTTAACATATTCCAATTACCAGGGTTAGTAGATATTGGTTTATTTTTTGTGCCAGGTAACATAATATAATTTCCTATAGTGTTAATCTTTGAGCTACTGGTTTAAAATCTAATGTGTTGCTTAATACATAAAATGGTGCGAAAACAGCTTCCTTATCTGCAAAAACATCTTTGTCCCATTTAGCTATATTGAATTTATCATTTGTTGTAGATATTAATTCTTTAAAGGAAAATATTTGTTGTATATCAACTCCTATTCTATTCATTCTATATCTAATGTATTCCCTTGGAACCGAACCATCAAAAACGGCTTCGTCCCATCTTGAAATATCAAATGTATTGTTTGATCCTTTAAAGAATAAATTATCTAACGTTTTTGAATATTTTCCTTCAACTCTCATTGTAACGGTTACATTGATAGCTGATAAATTAGACATTTCAATAAAACCACGTATAAACAACTTAGTGTTTCTTGGATCTTCTGCATTTATCCATGGAGTAGTTAATTGAAAGTTAATATACTGATGGTCATCTCTGGTATTTTTAGTTTCAAGTTCCCATATCCTTCCATTATAATCACCAGTTATAATAACATATGTATTATCTTCTTTTAATAATAAAGCACTACAAGCAGCATTATATCCAGAATCATACAATTCATTATTATGAAGCATCCAACCATTTGAAGGAGTTCTATCTACATTATATACTAAAGCAACTGTATTTTCGTAATCATGTTTTTTAGTTAAAAAGAATTTAATAATTCGCAATGTTGGATCAAATATAGCATGTACACGAGAAGTTTCTTCAAGATTAAATTTTTCATTAATATAGTCATTTATACTTGCTGATTCTGTTATAGAAGAAATTCTATAATCACCATATGAGACAACTGCTGTAATTGAATATATAGTTCCATCTTTTGCAAATACAAACACATCATTTTCAACTCTTACAATAGCATAATGAGAAAACGCACCACCTTTCCACTGTGATTCTTCGTAACCCCATAACGTTGTATCTGTCTCTTCATTGTTGATCACAAATGCCGACAAATCACTAAAAAGAATTAATTTATCCCCGAAATCTATCATTCCGCGTAGTCTGTGATCATTTCTTAAATCTATATAAAAAAAGCCATTATCTTTTTCTGTGTCTTCTGAAAAATCAGGTACCTGTTGTAATGGTGATTCTCCTTGGTTAGTAACAGAATAATATAATATGTTATCATAAGACTCTCTACCAATAGCCCATGCTCGTACTGAATTGCCTTTTCCATGCAAATACATTATTTCAGGATATTCACCAGCTATCTTCCAATCAGCAGCCATTTTATCTTCTGGGTAATCTATAGTAGATGTGCTTTCTGGAATAAAAACTTGTGGAATATTTGTTCCACTACTAATAATTACATTGTCGTTCCAAATAATGTATGTTGCATTTTCTATATTGTTGTTTCCAGAATAAATTAAACTATCATTTATAAAAATTTTACCGTCTATAGTGGTAATAAATAAATCGTTTTTATATTGGAAAATAGAAGTAATTATAGTTGATTCTTTAAAATCATATATGATCTCTGTTCCACCACGGCTCTTTATGCTGTTATTTAATATATTAAAATTATAACTATCAGGAATTATAATGGAAGGATTTATATTAGTGATATTTGGACTATAGTTTAATCCACTTGTTCCTAATCCATATCTATAACTTAAATCCATGATTTACCTTGAGAATTATATTTAAATATTGAATCATAATTAAGTGCCGAAATAGTTTCTTGTGTTAGTTGAGTTAAATTGATTAAAGATTGCTGTGCACTATTTACAACACCAGGAGGTATTTCTGTTCCATGCTCAGTACATAATTTTAATGTCAAATGAGATATCATAGCATTTAAATAAGGCGTAGGAGCAGGAACAGGTTCGTCTATATTAACAACATTTATCCATTCATATGGTTTGTAGAAAGAAAATGTTATTTCTAATTGTTTGTTAGAAACAGGCCAAAAGTAAATACCGCTATGTGGATATTGATAATCAAAAAAATATTTTTCAGGACCGTTGTCTCTTATATATTTTTTATTATATATTTTAAAATACTCTTGTTGCGAAATTTCGTCTAAATAAACATCTTTGTCTTGCGAAATCGTAATATATGCATCTACAATGCTATCTGGATTTTGAGTATCAAAGTCAGCAGATGGTCCTATTGTATATAATGCTTTATTAGGAATTATTTCAAAAGTTTCTATAGTTTTAAACGGCATTAAAAGCTTTTGAGTACTCCAAGAAGATAAAATGTTTTGAAGGGCAAGAATAGCTTCTGCTTCTAGTTCTTCGTTTGTGACATATTCTCCACTTTCTGTTATTTTTGCTTCTCGAAATGAAGTATATATTAGTTCTCTTAATGTCATCATATTAAATATTATTCCTTAAATTAAAAAACCGTATGCTGAGAAGATAGGTTAAAACAGCATACGGCTTATGATATATTAAGTTTTAGTTAATATATCATTCACATACTTCAGGCGTTTGAATCTCTGGACTTTGATTAGGATTAGGATTATGATTCAACAACATCCATTCATTTTCAAAGACTTCTTTGTTTATACTATTTATATCCCCATCTAATAGGGACTTCATCAATACGTCTCCAACTGCAAGTATTAGTTTAAAATCATCATATTCTTTAGTTTCAAGAACATTGTTTTCTTTAATTTCAAAAGAGCATTTAGGAAACTGTTTGTGCATTACACTGATGTTATCACCAGTCCAAGGAGTTGCCTCAAAGATTTCAGGTTTTTTAATGTATCTGTTGTTTTCAACAATCACTTCTGCCATTTTTAGTTCCTTTTTTTGTTTATACTACGTTATTAAATTTTACTCAAAATTCTTACTGCCATTTCCGGTCTAATTGTAGTATGTTCATACAATACATCCATACGACAAATAAGTTCTGTTGTTTTAGAATCCCATGTTCTTGTAAACCTGATACTAATTCCATCAGATGTTTCTTTAGCACCCATATCTACATCTTTTGGCAAATAGAGATCAGCAGAAACAAAACAAAAGGCATCAGGATGATATGCGAGACAAATTGAATATGTTGAATTTGCATCACCAAAAAACGTCACTCCTGCTCCAGCTAAGCCAAGAGATGTGATATTCTGATGAGGATTAAGTTGGGAAGAAATAGGATATGGTGCACATGTTACTGTCATAGCTGATGTACCACCATCCCAGACTGCTGTTTTAACAACAAATTGTTGTAGTCTTCCAGTTGTTTGTTTGTTGTTAGGATTTACACTATAAACGCCATCTACTTCAAAGATATCACCTACAATAGCAGATGGATCACCAGTTACTACTCCAGTGAAATTTTCAAAAACAAAAGTATTTGATCCTTCTACCATACTAATTTTCAATTCACATCCGGTACCAAAATTACCAGTTATATGCTGCCGAAGGTTTTGTGACATCTGGAAAGTAAATCCAGCAGTTTCACCCATAACACCTTTTTTATACTGCATAGAAATGTTGGACGTAGGATTAAAAAGAGTTTTGTTTTCATCAATCAATGCAGCCTGAATTGCAGGTGTGATCAGGACAAGCCATTTGCCATCTTGAGCAACAGCATTGTCATAAAGAACAGTTCCTGCATTCAAAAAAGTTTTGATATCAGAAACAACAGAAGTTGTTTGTCCTACTTGATTCCAAACATCTTTGTATCTTTCGGTACCATCGAAATCAATATCAGTAGCAAGCTGTTGTGATGCAGGAATTGTATATCTCTCTTTAAACCTATCGAATTCTAATGTTAACTCATGATCTGTAAAATCAAAAGGGACAAGTCTTGGCTTTCTCAACCAAACATCAACAGTGTGCTCAGTGACACTTTGGGAAACATATGCTACCTGAGGATAAGATTTATACCTATTAGGAAGACGAACTTGTAGTCTATCACCTTCTTTTGGATTTGCATTGCCAAAGTTATCGTTTGAATAACCCTTATAACAATTTTTTGTGAACTGAAGACTATTTTCAAGAGTATCTAAAAAACTTCTTGTAATACCTACGGAAGTAACAGTATTAACGGCCATGTTATTTTACCTCATTATTATTACCCCCATAGCCATGTTCATTTTAACTTCTTCCACTACCATATATTTTTTTCCAGTCTGCATATGACATTTTATCAGGATCTTGTCCTTTAATCGGTGTTTTAGAAGATTTAACAGGATTAATGGGAGTATGATTATTATTTGTTTTATTATTATTATTTGTGCTAACTGAAGATTGAAGTTTGATCATTTCTGGTACCAATTTATAAGGTGGCAAATTGATTAAACGGTGTGCAACATCAGTATTTTTAGCTAAATACATGGCCATTTCTGGTCCATTATCTAACCCCTCAACAAGCAATTTTAACTGAGGAACTTCTGAATAAATTTGTTGCAATTCTCCACCATAAACAGTATCATAAAAACTATCTATATCTTGGTATTTTTCAGCGGCTTTATTAACAAAATTAGTATGGATATTATCTGCATATTCATTTTCTGTTCTTGCTAAAAATCTTCCTTCAATCTCTCCTTCTATTTTCTGAGTTGCTTTTTTCACTTCCCACTGAATTTTATCTTCCATATACTTTTCGTCGCTATCGTATTTTGCAGGGTCTGGTTTTAAAGCATCGAAATCTTGTTTTGGAAGAACTTTAACTTCATTGGTAAGTGAATCAATTTTGGATTGTAACTTTCTAATATATTTTTGAGAATGTTCAATCCTTTTGTCTTTAAGTTTAATGTCTTCTTGTATTTTACCAACGTCTTCTTGTTCAATTTCTTGTTCAATTTCTTCATTGGTTTCAATATTTTCATCCATGTTTCATTTCCTTTATGCAGGTTTATTTTGCATTTCTCCGATACGCGTATCTGCAGTAGGAGAGTTTGTGTCTGCAGGCGATTGAGGTTGTCCGGTAAATAGCTGTTGAAGTTCA
>Ga0233413_10000826_pt1 | contig 14358 bp, 14 predicted proteins | sample Na_anoxic_6_MG_FD_189019 | JGI IMG/M metagenome (GOLD analysis project Ga0233413, IMG submission 189019) | Seawater microbial communities from Saanich Inlet, British Columbia, Canada - Na_anoxic_6_MG | ecosystem: Environmental > Aquatic > Marine > Inlet | place: Canada: British Columbia... | reverse complement strand
GGGTTTTTGAAAAAAAAGTAAAAAAGAAAAATTCCAATGCCGCGAAAACATTGTGTATATAATTAAGCATATGGCTGAGTGGGAAAATTACAACGAAAGCGATGGAGCTACGCTACCAAAATTCTTCAGGAAGTGGATTTTGAGGAATTATGATGAGGAAACTATGGCTTTGATTGACCGTGGTGGTAAATTTCACGACTGGTTGACATACAAATACCCTAATACTAAGAAACACAACAGGAAGAGTTTCATAAAACTACTCAGGAGGTATAAAATACCAAAAGAATTGGTAAAAATGATTAATTTCGGGCTGTGGGTCTATGATATATCACCTAATTGCTTAAAAAAAGTATTAAAACGCACTGCGTAATAAAATAGTGTATAAAATTGTATGACGTATAAGGATTTTCCAATATATATTGGGTATGGTAACACAGACTTTATTAGTGACTGGGGTTATTACAGGAAATTTATGATTTTTGCGGATAGTGTGTCCGTCAGCCACTCTTCGTCATCAACCCCGAACAGAAGATTGGGTTCTAATGTAGACAAGAATGATCAATTCTCTTATACGTCGGATTCTGTTTCTAGTATTGCTATTGGTTTTAATTTTTACTCTAAACCCATAGAGAATACTGAGGGCGAGAATGTTTATGGTTTTTTAATGGACGGTTCTGATTATCAAGGCAACCTAATTGGTAATGCAACTGGTTCTAATTTTTTCCCAATAAGAATTGGGGGCAATGTTTACAAGAAGTGTTACATTCAGGATTACACAGTTAATGTTTCTGCTTTTGAAGCTGTGAAAGCTACGGTAAACTTTAAGTGTTACGATCCGCCAGAGACGGATGGTACAAAATCAGATAAGGGTGTCAACTTTGAGGATTACAACGACGCAATGAGCGGAAGGTCTTTGATTACCGCTAACACTTGTGAGTTAGTTGGTCTTTATAATAATGTTGTTTCTGCTGATGTTATACCTAGCATATCATTTTCTAAAAAATACTCGAGAACACCTGTTTATACATTGGGCAGCATTAAGCCTACTGACTTCTTGATGGATGCCGTTGAATCCCAGATGAAGATAAACTCTACAGGATTGACTAACTTTTCTAACTATAGTGGTATAAAGCTTGAGGATACTGTAGCGTTAGACATAAAGGATATTGACGGTAATGAGATATTGCCTCAGTATTTTGGCGGCTTTGAATTAGCTTGCCATAGCGGAGCTAAGGTCAATGCTTATGATTATAATATTCAGGGTGGAGACACTATAAAGACCAGTGCAACTATTAGTGAAGTTATATTTTAAACCAAAAAATTGACAACAATTATTACTCAGGTGTAATATATAGTATCAGTCAGTAAAGAATTCACGTTCAAGCTGCGTAAGCTAGAAAATATAAAAAAAGTTTTCACAACTCACTGATTTTTTTTGAAAAATGTCGATTTTAACGTATACTTAGATATATGAACCATATGTTTTGCACAGAATGCGGTCACAAAATGGGCTACTCGTTAGCCAAGCCAAATTTTTGTTCTAAGTGCGGTGCTGGTACAGGATCAGTGGCTAAAAGCAGCTTATCCAAGACCAAAAAGAGCTTACTTGGCAGAAGAAGCCAGTCAGATTTTATAGAGGAGGAGTCATTAGCTGAAGATGAGACTTCTATTGATTACGTGCCAGACATTAGCCGTCTTGATTGCGACATTGAGCAGTATGACGAAAACATATTTACACTTGGGTCTTTAGCTGGTAAAGAGGACAGAAAGCCAAGAGTCAGAAATAGAGGTTCTAAAAACTTAGAAGACTTTATTAATGACAAACGAAAGTAAGAAAAGATTTGAGGATTACATAGATGTTATAGAAATAGCGATCAGAAAACAGCGAAGCCGCTGGAGATTAGATTGCATATCTTGGTTTGACTTTGAAGATGTCGAACAAGTTATTAAACTACACATTTATAACAAGTGGCACATGTGGGACCAGGAGCGTCCTCTTGAGCCTTGGATTAATATTATAGTAACTAATCAGATAAGAAACCTGGTTAGGAATCATTATGGTAATTATATTAAGCCATGTGCTAATTGTGAGTTTAATATGGGGGATGAAGCGTGTTCATATACTCCTAGTAAGTCACAAAACGCTGAGTGTAGTAAGTATGCTAAGTGGGTTAAAACCAAAAAGGCGGCATTTGATTTAAAGATAGCTGTTCCTTCTGAAAACCATCTTCATGAGATGAGTTATGATCCTGAGAAAGAGATGTGTTTTAGTTCGTGCATAGATAAGCTGAACCACTACATGAGCCTTTGTTTGAGTGAGACTCACTACAAGGCATATACTATGTTGTTTTTTGAGGAGTCATCAGAAGAGGATGTGGCTAAGATGATGGGTTACAAAACAAACGAGAAAAAAAGAAAAGCAGGATACAGACAGGTGAAGAACCTGAAGAAGATGTTCCAGCAGAAAGCTACTGATATAATCAAGCAGCATGACATAATAATTAACGATAACGATTAAATATGAAGCTAACAAAAGAACAAGAGGACTTCTTAATTAAAAATTATAAGAAAGTAACGGATTTAAATATTTTAACGAAAAGATGCTTTGAGGATGACAATCTAGACGGCAGAAACAAGGAGGGGAAGCTCGTTGCCGCGTTTTTAGTTGAGAAAGGCTTAAATTATAAGACCACCAAGCCCAAAAAATGTGAGAAAATAGAATTTACCGACCAACAAAGTCAATTTATACTGGATCAGGCTAAAGATGGGTTATCTTCGTTGGCTATTGCCAAACTTGTGTTCCCTCAAAAGAATGTCACTGCGCTCAGTAATGAGCAAAGGACTGTATTGAGTCACATACAAGAAGTGAACCCCGACTACTTGCCTAGTCAGGACAGTGGGGCTTTGGATTCTTACGTTGCCCCGAAAGCTCCTAGCAGAATCATTAAAAAGATTAACGATGCTACTGGTAATACTTTTGACGAGAATAAATTAAACAGGCAATATCAAGTTTGTGTCGAAAGGTTGGGCATTCACTTAGGGAACTCACGTTTTCTTAAGATAATGAATAATTACTTAGACAAAAGCGACAGAGAGTTGTTCGAGCAAGAGTTTATCCGTCTGACATGGGACAAGCCAGACCTAACGGCTGACGAGATCAACCTTTACCTCAACGTATGTAAGGAAATCATCAACTTAGAGGTTGTTAGTAAGCATTTGAACAAGCTTAACGACATGTTCGACGTTGCTGACGACCAAACAGAGATGTCTGTAAGACTTGCCGAGATTATCAAGGCTAAAAGTTCTGAATACCACCAGTGCGAGAACAGGATCGAGAATCTTACTAAAAAGCTACAGGGTGATAGGTCAACAAGAATGCAACATAAGCAAAAAGACAATGCCTCGATTCTATCTATCGTCCAACTCTTCCAAGAGAAGGAGGAGCGAGACAATATGGTAAGAATGGCAGAGATGCAAAAGCTTACCGCCAAAAAAGAAGCCGAAAGACTTGAGGGAATGGCTGAATGGAAGGCAAGAGTATTAGGAATAAGTCAAGACGATGTCATTTAACTGCAAAGAGTGCGGACAGGACTTCGAAACCCTGAGAAGCTTACATGCACACATCAAGAAGCACAAGATGTTTCTTGGTGACTACTACGTTAATCATTTCGCTAGGAAGAACAAGCTTACTGGCGATCTTTTGCCATTTAAAAACTACGACGACTACTTTTCGAAGGACTTCTCTCAGCCCCATCAACTTATGGAGTGGTGCGAGACCGCAGATGGTAAAGAGGTTAAGCAATATATTGGGGAATTACTCAAGAAGAGGGTCTCTGATAAAGGGCTTAAGTATGGTCCAACGGAGTTGGAGCTACTAACGTCAGGATTACCGTCAATCGAGGTCTACAAAAAGTATTTTGGCAGCTACACTGCGGTTTGTGAACTGTGTGGTGTAGAACCTTTGTTGAATAAGAATTTGCCAAAAGGATTTTTTAATGATTATTCCAATGTTAAGATATTAATTGACACTAGAGAACAGCAACCTTTAAAATTCAAAAACTCTGAGAAATACAAGTCAGATGTCGGCGATTATTCTGTTGAATCTTCTGATTATGATTATACCCATGTAGATAGGAAGTCATTTGGTGATTTCTGTGGCACTACTACAGTTGGTTACTCAAGATTTTGCAAAGAGCTTGATAGAAACAGGAGTATTGGCTGTTATATGTTCGTTGTTGTAGAGGTGGCACTAGAAGACATGGAATCTAATAATAAAAAAAGCTACAAAAAGTATAAACTAGACTATGTTTTTCATAATATGAGAAAAATACAAAAAGAATACAGTGACTGTTGTCAGTTTGTGTTTTCGGGGTCTAGAGAAATGAGCGAATTACTTATACCTAAGATTTTAGTTATGGGTAAGCAATTATGGAAGACTGACATAAATTATTTTTGGTCTAAATATTTAAAAGAAAAATGAGTTGGGAAAAAGGCATACAAGAATCTAGAAATAGGTTCCCAGATATTAACAAAGAGATTTTGGAGATGGAGGGATACATAGAGGAAGAGGAAGCAAAATTATTGCTTTATAAATTCCTGAGGCAAAACCCGTCATTTGCTGCAGAGTTCATCACAGGTGTAAAATTGTTCCCTTTCCAGCATATGTCCATAAAGGCGATGATGGAGACCGATTACTTTTTGGGGATATGGAGTCGTGGAATGTCCAAAAGCTTCTCTACGGCTGTTTTTGCGCTATTAGACGCTATTTTAAACCAAGGTGTTCATATTGGAATCATATCTAAGTCTTTTCGTCAGTCTAAAATGATATTTAGCAAGATGGAAGAGATAGCTCAAAGCCCTAAGGCAGAGTTTCTTTCTCAGTGCATAACGAGGGTATCAAAAGCTAATGACCAATGGGTAATGGAAATCGGAAGAAGTAAAATTACTGCTTTGCCTCTTGGTGATGGAGAAAAGCTTCGTGGTTTCCGTTTCGAGAGAATGATTATTGATGAGCTTTTGCTGATGCCAGAGAAAGTTTTAAACGAGGTTATTATGCCGTTCCTTTCTGTTATCAAAAACCCTACTGAGAGACAAGAGATTTATGATGTCGAAACAGAGATGATAAAACAGGGCAAGATGAAGGAGGAGGATAGACATAAGTGGGCTAACAACAAAATTATTGGTTTGTCTTCTGCATCTTATAGGTTTGAGCATTTGTATAAGATGTATTGTCAGTACGAAGCATTGATTCTTAATCAAAACGAGCAAGATAAGGCTCATCGGACTATAATGCACTTCAGTTATGATGTTGCGCCACCTCAACTTTATGATCAGAACCTTATTGATCAAGCTAAGGCTACAATGAGTCAGGCTCAGTTTGACCGAGAGTTCATGGCAGTATTTACTGATGACAGTTCTGGTTACTTCAAGGTTAGTAAGATGGCTGCTTGTACAATTCCAGATGGAGAGGGTCAATCTGTAGAAGTAAAAGGTCAACCACAGGACGAGTACATACTTTCTTTTGACCCGTCTTGGTCAGAGAGTGATGGGTCTGACGATTTTGCTATGATGTTAATCAAGCTGAATAAAGAAACAAAAAAAGGTACAATAGTGCATAGTTATGCTTTATCAGGATCTAACCTGAAGACTCATATTAAGTATATGGCTTATCTATTGGAGAACTTCAATATAGTATCGATTGTCGGTGACTACAATGGAGGAGTGCAGTTCTTAAACTCTTGTAATGAGAGTAGTATTTTTAAAGATAAAAAATTAAAACTAAACTTGATTGATGCTGATTTGGATGACCACCAAAACTATGATAAAGGTCTTAGGGATTTAAAGAGGCAGTATAACAAAGACAATAGGACTTTTGTATTCTTGAGAAAACCTAGTTCAAAGTGGATACGGTATGCCAACGAGTTACTTCAAGCATCATTTGATCACAAAAGAATATTCTTTGCTGGTGCGGCTATGGATGACGACTACAATAAACAAAGAAAGTCTAATATTCCTATAAAAAATATAAAATTTATAAACAATTATAACGAATCTTCCGAAGCCTCGAAAATGATTGACTTTGTAGAGCATCAGAAAGATATGATGGACTTAATCAAAGTTGAGTGCGCTATGGTGCAGGTTACTACGTCCACACAAGGAACTCAAAGTTTCGATTTACCTTTGAACCTAAGGAAACAAAGAGGAGCTGATAAAGCAAGAAAAGACTCCTACTCTGCATTGATTCTAGGCAACTGGATGTTGAATGTATACTATGATATGACTGACGATAAGATCGAAACAAATCAGGGTACATTCACCCCAATGTTTATAGATTGAAAATAATTGTTGACTTTGCAAAGTTAAAGTTAAACTTTTGACTTTTCGGTGTATAATAGGTTATGGCGAAGAGAAAGTATAACAAGAAATCGGACTACTGGAAAAGGTTCGATGAAAAATCACAACAAAGCCCAGTAGTAAGTCAAGACGAGTTTTCTCCAGATATTGTAGGGGACCCTTTTTATGTTTCATCTGCATCTTACACTGGCACATCTAAAGCATCTTATTCAAGGAAGTCTAATGTCGGCGCACCTGCAACAAGAGCAAACAGGGCGGCATTTGAAAGCACTATTGACAGGTTCTCTAGTATAAGAAGAGGTTTACTTCCTTATAAATTTTCAGCTGATGGCATTAACGTGCGTGAAGCTATCGAGCTTTGTCAAAAAGCTTACGCAAACGTTTCTGTATTTCGAAACGCTGTCGATATTATGTCTGAGTTCGCTAATACCGAATTATTTTTAGATGGTGGCACCCAAAAGAGCAGAGACTTTTTCAACGAGTGGTTTAAGAAGATCAACCTTACAAATCTAAAAGATCAATACTTCAGAGAGTACTATAGAAGTGGAAACATCTTTATGTATCGTCTAGACGGTAAATTTAAGGCTGACGATTTTGTAAAACTTATCAACTCTGTAGCTCCTAAGAACGGAGTGAAGAATAAGGTTCCTATCAGGTATATACTTCTGAACCCTTATGACATAGTAGCTAAAAAATCATCGACTTTCCAGACAGGGAACTATGAGAAGATACTTTCTGAGTATGAAATGGCTAGACTTAAAAACCCATCCACGGAAGAAGATCAAGAGATCTTTGACTCTCTACCTAAGAAGGTTCAAGAGGAAATCAAGAGTGGACAATATTCTATGGACGGTCTTAATATCGAGTTAGCCCCAGAAAGAATATCTCACTCCTTCTACAAGAAGCAAGACTACGAGCCTTTTGCAATTCCATTCGGTTATGCTGTCCTTGAAGACATCAACGCCAAGCTTGAGCTTAAAAAAATGGATCAAGCTATAACAAGAACCGTAGAGAATGTTATTCTACTCATTACCATGGGTGCTGAACCTGATAAAGGAGGAATAAATGCTCAAAACTTAAATGCGATGCAAAACCTTTTCAAAAATGAAAGTGTTGGTCGTGTTCTTGTCTCAGACTATACCACAAAAGCTGACTTCGTCATACCCGATCTTAACAGAGTTCTGGGTTCTGAAAAATACAAAGTATTGAATGAAGATATTAAACAAGGTCTTCAGAATGTCGTTGTAGGTGAAGAAAAGTACGGAGCAACTCAAGTTAAAGCTCAGATATTTATCGACAGATTGAAGGAAGCTAGAAATGCTTTCTTATCAGACTTTTTACAAAAAGAAATCAAAAGGGTTGCTGTTGAATTAGGTTTCAGGTCTTACCCTACCGCAGTATTTAAAGATATTGACATGAGAGATGAAACTCAGCTAATGAGAGTGGCTACAAGGCTAATGGAGCTTGGTGTTATTACTCCTCAGCAAGGCATGGAGATGTTCCATACTGGAAAGTTTCCTAAGGTAGAAGAAATTAGACCAGCGCAAGATAAGTTTGTGGAGGAAAGAGAAAAGGGTTATTACAATCCTATAGTCGGAGGTGTCCCAATGATGGAGAGCGCCGAAAAAGAGAACAGTGGTCCGAAAGGAGAAGCTGGAAGACCAGAAGGAACGAACGAAGCTCCTCAGGTTAATTCAGAAGCTAGTTACTCAAGAAAAGAAATAGAAAGAACTATTGCAGAACTGGAGACCGCAAGGGCTTCTATAAAAACATTGATGCGTGATAAGTTAAACATCAAAAGGTTCACCAAGAAGAATGAAAAAATGCTAGATAGCTTATGTGAAGCTATTGTGTGTTCTACTGACATTGAAAATTGGACACAAAAAGCTCTTTCCTGTGTATCTAACCATGAGGAAATACAAAATTTAGATGTTATGCCTGGTATATTAGAAATAGCAGTCAAGCATGAGCTAGATAACTACTCAGCCGCAATACTATATCACAGTAATGAAAAATAAAAAAATGCAGTCCGACGCTAGCGAGATAGATTACAAATATACAACGACTTTTGAAGCTCAAATATCTCCATGTGAGGTTAGCGAAGCTTTTATTTCAGAAGCGTCACTACAAAACTTAGAGAGCTTAGTTCCAAAGGGTATAGATTTTGAAAGCAACATAGACCTAATGGGAGTCGCCTTTAATGCCGCAGTAGTAAACACATTTAACAAAAACGGGGACGGTATTGATTCAGAAACAGCCGTAGCTTACACAAAGAACTTTTTACATAAGCCTACTAACATAGAGCATGATAAAGAGAAAATCGTAGGACATATTGCTACTGCGGGTTGGAGTGAGTACGGATCTAGCAGAATACTCTCTGAGTCTGAAGCTAAGAATCAAAAAGACCCATTCAACATTGCCCTTGGTGCAGTTGTATACAAAGCCGCGAATACAATGTTTGCAGAGGCTTTAGAAAAATCAGTAGATGAGGAAAATCCTTATCGCCACTCTATATCAACAAGTTGGGAGGTTGGATTCTCAGAATTCGTACTTGCTGTTGGTAGTGACAAACTAAGTGAAGCCAGAATCATTTCAGATCCAGAGAGATGGAAGAAATGGTTGGATGCCTGAAAGCCTACGGAGGTTGCGGCAAAAATGACAAAGGGGAAACCGTCAATAGGCTCATAAAAGGAAAAATTTATCCCTTAGGTATAGGATATACCACTAATCCAGCAGCAGATGTCAAAGGCGTCTACATGCGGAATGAAAAGAAAGATCCCGTAACTATAAGAGATAAAAGAGATAAAAATATTTCACAAAGCAAAAAAACTAATGTAAACCTTAAAAAGAATAATTCTATGGAACTTGAAAACGTTATTTCCGAACTGAAGGATCTTCTGACCGAAAAGAAGTTCTCGCAAGAAAGCATCGCTTCTATGACTAGCACCTTTACGGACGCTATCAAAGAAAAAGATGAACTCTTCCGCGACCAACTTAAGAAGTCAGAAGAAGAGAAAGAGGCTGTCGCCCAAGAACATGCAGAACTTAAATCTTCTATTGAAGAGTTAAAAGCAAAGTTTGACGATGCACAGAACAAAATCGCAGAACATGAAGCCGACAAAAAGGCTGAAGAAGCCGTTGCTCGTTTTAATGAGCGTATGGATGTTCTCGACCAAAAATTTGACCTTGAAGACGAAGATCGCCAGTTTTTGGCATCTGAGCTTAAGTCTGTCGAAGAAACTGAAGAAGCATTTGCATCTTTCCAAGACAAAATGGATGTTGTCTGGAAGCACAAGAGCAAAGAAGCTAAAGCTGAGTTCGACAAGCAGATCGAAGCACGTATTCAGGAAGAAGTCGAAAAAAGACTTACTAAAACTACAGACGTTGTAGAAGAAGTTGCTGAGAAGACCACCGAGGAAATCCTCGACAATGTCGAATCAACTGAAACTGCAATTGCTAACTCTAACGAGACTGTATCACGCGAAGAGCAAAGCTTGAAAGCCAAGTTTGCTGGTGCGTTTGATCGCAGCAACATTGAAATTTCTTAAAAATCTAACTAAAAAACAAAATTATGCTCAGAATTCTACCATTCAGACAATATGACGAAAATGATGTAATCAATCTTTTCGCTCTTGACGGTGCTAGTGCTAATGCGTCTACTACAGACACAGGTGCTGGTGACGCTGGTGTTTTTGTTAAGGTCTCCGCTGGAGATTTTGATAAGGATCCAGTATCTTACTCGGATGACTCTTACCTCGGTAAGACTGATTATCCTTTCATCAAAGCTCAATACCCAAAGGTAAACCTTGAGTGTACTCCTGCTATTAGCGGTGATGCATGTCTTGGTCTTACTCTTCGCCAGACTGCAAAAGCAGACGAAAACGGTGAGAAGCTTATTTACAACCCAATCAAAGCTGAAGAGCTTGCATGTGTCCTTCCTGGACAAGCTGTTCCTGTTGCTACTCGCGGAGTATTTACTCTCGCTGCAGAAGGCTACAGTGGAGCACTTGTTGTAGGAGGCGGAGTTCAACTCAGCGCTACAGAAAGCGGCAAGGTTATTGCTTGCGCTGCTAACTCTGCAGACAAAGTTGGTACGGTCATTGGTACAGGTAGCCGTTCAAGCGGTACTGTCACTGATGCTTATGCAGGTGGCTACGCAGTAATCGCACTTGGTCTGTAATCTTAACAATTAACTAGAATATATATAAATATGAAAATTTCTCTTAAAAGAACACCAGAACAGGTTGAGCTTATTAAGGCTATGGCTTCTAAGAACCGCTCTGTTGCTTATGAAGCACAGGTCGCTCTTGCTGAATTCATTGGTCCTGTAATCTCAGAGGTTATTAACAACGCACCTGTGTTGAGTAACCTATTCTCATCTCTTCAATTCAACTCTGAAGACAACCCTTCAATTCCTCTTGATCTCTACTACGACATCAGTGATGAGGACTATGTACAAGTCTTCAGCAACACTGTTGCTGGTGGTCTTCCACAGAACCAGGTTGTTCCTACAGTTTCTGAGCTGAAAGTTGCTACTTACAGTCTCGATACAGCTGTTAGCTTTGATCGTCGTTATGCTGCCAAGAGCCGCATGGACGTTGTAAGCAAAACATTCACTCGTATGGCTCAAGAAATCCTTCTTAAGCAGGAGCGTACTTCCGCTAACCTAATCATGGGCGCACTTGCTGGTGCTTCCACTAACGGTAAGGATCACGTTTTCCGCGCTACTACAGACGGATCTTTCCTTCTTGATGACTTCAATGAGCTTATGACTCGCGCCAAGCGTATTAACACTTCTTGGAGTAAAGGTACTCCTGAAGGTGGTCGTCGTGGTATCACTGATATCCTCGTTTCACCTGAAGCTGTTAAGTCACTTCGTGAGATGGCTTACAACCCAGTAAACACCAAGACTGTTGGAACTGGCAATGATATTGCTGCTCCTGAAGGTCTTCGTAACGATGTTTACCAAGCAGGTGGTGGTCTTCCAAGCTTCTACGGTATTTCCCTCATGGAAGTAAACGAGCTTGGTGTCGGACAGAACTTCAACACAATCTTTGATACTGTTGCTGGTTCTTCTACCTACGCAAAAGCAGACGGCACCACTGGTGACGCTGAGTTTGACGGTGCATCTGACGAAATCCTCGTTGGTCTTGATCGTGGACGCGAAGCCCTTGTTAAGGCAATCGCAGTTGACGAAGACAATGGCTCTGAGTTCCAGCTTACCGCTGATGACCAGTACAGCATTCGTCAGAACAAGATCGGCTGGTTTGGTGGACTTGAAGAGGGACGTATGGTTCTTGATAACCGCGCTCTCCTTGGTCTTATCGCTAAGTCACTGTAATATAAACCTTACAAATATTAAAAATAAGAAGGTCACTCTTAACGGGGTGACCTTTTTTTGTGTAAATAACAAGTAACAAACGTATAATAATAATATGGAAGAAGAAAATTCAAAAAAAATGGACGTATCTTACGGCGTCGAAAAACAAGAAGATTCTGCAGAGTTGGCGAAGAAGCCAGCTAAGAAAAAGAAAAAGTCTACTAAGAAGACCAACAAATCTACCGCCAAAAAGACTAAACCAGAAGCCCCAAAAAAGAAGAAAACTCTTATTGAAGAGATAGAGGAGATGAAGGCTAACAACGAGGTTGATAGTCCTGAGTTTAGAAACAAGATGGCAAAGCTAGAAACTATTTTAGGTGTTGATCAATTAAACCCATTTGGGACAAACGAGCCTGACATCTTCGAGGACAAGCTTAAGTCAATGACTTACGCAGACATGAGACAACTAGCTTCTAGAGTTGGTATTAATCCTTTCATGCCTGAACCTCAGTTAAAAACTATCTTAAGGAAGGAATTCAATGCTTCAAACAAAAACAACATGAAGAATATTATGCCAGCACCAGTTGACGTAATTAAACTTGATCCTAACAATCCAAAACACGCAGAAACCCTTAGAATATTGGGTGATATTTAATTATCCGTGTAACATACTGTAAGATGGCTGTTTTAGAAGACCTTGCTAAGGAAATAATGGATTGCGAATTTGATGGGGACTCGTCTCTTAATAGTTTGCAATCAATAGAGTGTTGGCTAGAAGCTAACCTTGGATTGTTGAACACAATGATTAATACATCGTATTGTCTAGAATCGCAGGAATTGGATTCTGAGGCGCAAGCGATATACAAGCAGCTCTATCTATACAACTACTACTCAAAGAAGGCTAGGAACGCTCTACGTGGCATTATAGGGTCGTGTGAGACAGATTCGAATAGCATAGCTTCCATTAGCGATGGAGAGAGCAGGGTTACATTCACTAATAAGAACGAAACCGCGAAAGTAATTAGAGGCATGGCTAGTGACTCTAAAACAAACTTAGATAAGCTAGTAGCTCAATACAACATGTATCAATCTGAGCCTAGACAGGTGGGAGGCATTGAAGCTCCTGCTGAATAATACATTCAAATAACAACCTTCCAGCTGCTACTGGATAAAAGAAAACCCTGCCCGAAGGCAGGGTTTTTTGTTTATAACAAACACAAACAGTAAATTACTTATACGCCGAATACTGGTCTAGTATTACCAGCTCCACTGCATATGATACCTCTTGAGATATCTTCGATTCCTCCAAGCTGTACACCGAACGTAATGTCGACACTCTTGTTAGAACCTACGCTAGAAGACCAGCTTTCAGAATCAAGTGTCGCTCCTTTGAGTGTCCACCTGATTGCATCGTCGCCTTCACAAGACTTAAGTAGAATTGAAACCTCTTTGCCTTCTGAAGCGGCGCAACCAGCGATAAGATCCGCAAGGTTACCAGCTTCGATTTCGTTGACCACTGCATTAACACTCATTGTGGCGTTAACTGGGAAATCAACAACGCGAGCAAATGGGAATTTAGATCCGACTCGTTCGATAGGGGTTCTTGAAAGTGGTACTGAGATAGAAGCACTCTGTACGTGGAATCCGCCAGCTCCAGAGAGAGATGTTAATGTACCAGACTCTGCGGCACCTCCATCAAACCCTTCAAAACCAAGGACGATGTCTCCAGGTCTTAATGCTGTTGGACCATCTTGTCCTGTATTCTGAGGGGCTTTCATTGCAGCTGTTCCAGCGATGATAGTACCGTTTTCTGGGTTAACAGAAGGAAGTTCTCCTGTAGCAGGTTGATCGGGACCAGAACCACTAATAACTCCGTTTTGAGAGTTGATGTTTGATCCTTCGAAAGATACTGAAGCTGTAGGAAGTGAACCGACTGAAAGATCAACTGTGTAATCACTCAAGAATGCGTTTCCAATTCCAATAAGGCTGTAAGGGTCTTGACCAACCATTGTTGTTGAGTCCTCGCCTTCATTTGAAGTTAGGATGTAAAAGTTCTTACCACTAGATGTTTCAAGGAATCCACTAACAAACTGTGAATTGTTTGTAATATCGAAACCGAGAGCTTTCTCATTAAGACCATCTGTAAGATAGTAAGAGAAGTCGAAGTTTACTGTAGGTGGCTCAAGAACAAGTGAGTCGATACGAGCTAGGTTGCCGAATTGGTTTACGTCCTGTCTGTTGATGGTGAAACCATAGTTGGCGCTTTGAACCCTGATGAGTTCGTGGTGGTCTCCAGTAGCTGTGGAGCCTACCTCCTTACTTGCGTAAAGAGATTCCGATTGATAAATTACTCTGTTTCTTGACATATTTTAAGAATGTTTATTGTTTTTGATTTTGATTTTTATTCCCAAGGAAGAGGGGTGCTGTTGCTTCCGCTCATGAACACGCCTTTGGTTGTGTCCTTAGTACCACCGATCTGAGTAGAGAATGTTAAGTCAACACTCTTGTTAGAACCAACACTAGAAGAGAAGCTCTCTGAGTCGATTGTGCAACCTTTAAGTGTTAAGTTAAGACCTGTAGTAGAACCTCCACACTCTTTCATTGATACAGAAACGTCTCTAAGTGTTCCTTGTCCGCAACCACTTATCATGTTTGCAAGGTTTTGAGCTTCCATTGTGTTAACG
>Ga0233413_10000825_pt1 | contig 14360 bp, 9 predicted proteins | sample Na_anoxic_6_MG_FD_189019 | JGI IMG/M metagenome (GOLD analysis project Ga0233413, IMG submission 189019) | Seawater microbial communities from Saanich Inlet, British Columbia, Canada - Na_anoxic_6_MG | ecosystem: Environmental > Aquatic > Marine > Inlet | place: Canada: British Columbia... | reverse complement strand
GAATAGAGAGTAGGGAAGATTTTAAAAAACGGATTTCAATAGGGTTAAATAAAGCATTTCAGTGTCATACTTCTCCAGTAATCGTTTCTCATGGAAGGCTGTTCTTGGCTCTTTGTGAGGTGTTAGAGCTTCCTTTATTGAGACAGGTACCTAATCTGGCTTTAGTGGAGTTCAAGTATATCGACTTAAAATGGTCCAGTTCAATAGTTACCTTTGAGGAATAATGATCAGATATTTTTTGCTAATTTTATTTTTATTTACGTCCTTGCTGCGCGCAGATATTCAAGAAGATTTACAGCGGCATTTACCCAAAATCTTGGAGCAAACGACTGAGGTTCAGGGTCAATTTTTGAAAGTGGAACCCTTTCCGGATCAAGGGGGATCCTTTATTAACTCGGTATATTTAGTGACAACGACAACCGGAGAAGAGCTTGTCTTAAAACTTGAGAATCCTACTTGGAAAGACGATAAAACTTTGAACGAAGTAGTATCGATACGATACTTGGATAAACATACTTCAATTCCTGTTCCGCATATTATCTTGTTTGAAAGTGATATTGAAAGTTCTCCCTTTGCTACGGAATATATTTTGATGAATCGATTAAAGGGAAATCCTTTAAATCATGAAATTGAGAATCTTTATCAAGATAAAGAACGGTACATGGAGCTTCTGTCCAATTTAGCGGATGTGCTCGCTGAATTGAAGACGATTCAATTTCAAGAGATAGGGAATTTTAAGGATTTGGGAGAATTTACTGTTGAGGGAATCGTTGACTTCCCTACTTACACCTGTAACGAGTCAATTGGATCCTTTTCTCAGTATGCCTACCACTGGCTTAATTATTATTACAAAGAGATGAAACGTCTCTCTACCGAAGGGCACCCTAATAAAAAATATTTTGATCGCTATATTCCGATGATCCATGAGTGGCTTTCCTCTATGGATATGACATTCCTAGACCAATCGGATGATGTGTTTGTTTATAGTCACCAGGATTTTGTTATGAAAAACATCTTGGTTGAAGGAACGGATGTTTCTGCGGTCCTGGATTGGGAGTGGAGCGGTTCAGCTTTGCCTGAATTCGAACCGAAGACAGGGTTGGATTTCTTGTTTACAGATGCAGATCGAGAGCTGTTTTCAGGGTTGCTTGAAGAGAGAGGGATTGATAATTTCTTTGCGTCACCACCGGAGAATCGACAATTGTTTTACCGTATGATCGGAGATATTTATACGCTCATTTCCTGCTATGAATGGGTGGAAGGAAAGCTAGAGCACACAGCTAAGTTTTTGGATCAAAAACTCGAACAGAGGAAGGTCCGGAGCGATAAGAACTTTGATATGGAGGCATTTGTCGAGGGGAAAGTGAAAGATCTAGATGAATGTATTCTAAAATTTAAAAAAAATAAAGAGGTAATTAGGTGAAGAAATATTTAATTATTAGTGCGATCATATTAATGAGCTGCGGATATTCTGCAGAGCTTTTACAGAATGAAGTAGAACGAGATCTTTCTTGTATTTGTCATCCAAATCGAAAGTGGGTTGAACCAAGAAGTACTATAGCAGGAGAAGAAATTCTTGATGTGGCGATTATTGGTGGCGGGCAAACCGGACTCACGATGGCATTTTCATTAACACAGCATAATGTGGATAATATTAGAGTTTTTGATAAGAATAAAGAGGGCTTTGCGGGTTCCTGGGTTAATATCGGTAGAATGAGAACACTTCGTACTCCAAAGACGACAGCGGGTCCGGAATTGGGAATCCCTGTTCTTTCGGTGAAGTCATGGTTTACGGAAAAGTATAGTGCCGACGAATGGGAAAAACTAGATTACATTCCTAGGCTTGACTGGCATGATTACTTGAATTGGTTTCGAAAGGTATTAGATCTTCCTGTTCAATTTGAATCTGAGGTGGGTCCTTTAAATTGGGATGAAGCAAATCAATGTTTCTCTTTCCTAGTTACAAATAAAGAATCGTCCGAAACAATTTACGCACGTAAAGTGATTCTCGCTGTTGGTCTGGAAGGGTCCGGGGAGTGGATGATTCCCGATTTTGTGAAGAAAAATGTTTCTGAGGATTATTATTCTCAAGCCATTTATCAAATTCCATACGAAAAAATGAAAGATAAGAAGATTGCCATTTTAGGTGCCGGGCCCAATGCTTTTGACTTGACCCTTGAGGCTTCAAAAGCCGGCGCAAAGTCAATTACGATGTTCTCCAAGAGAGATAAGCTTGTAAACCTGCATTGTTTTAAGTGGGGTGAGTTTACCGGTTTTATGAAATGTTTTACAGACTTGAATGATGGCCAAAAGTATAGTTTTATCGCTCGTATGCATGACATGGGGCAGCCACCTGTTCCAGGTTGCGTTTTTGCAGCGTACAAACTACCGAATTTTAAAATTAATTTCTTATCTCCTTGGGAAAATGCTTACCAAAATGGTGATGTGGTTACCGTTGAGACAGCTAAAGGTCAGGAGAATTTTGATTTTCTGATTATAGCTACAGGATGGGTTTGCGATTTATCATGTCGTCCGGAAATTAAGAATTTTTATGAAGAAATAGCGACATGGGGTGACTGTTATCAACCACCTGAAAATTTAAGGTATGAAAAACTTATGAAATTTCCTTATCTTGGAAGAGGTTTTCAATTTACCGAAAAGGAACCCGGTAGGGCACCATATGTGAACTCCATATTTAACATGACCGGTGGAGGATTGCTAAGTAACGGGTTTTGCGCAGGAACCGGACTTACCGGGATGAAGTATAGTATTGACCTTGCGACTCATGAAATTGTGAAACAACTTTTTCTTGAAGATGCAGATTCAGTCTATGGTTCTCTTGACACCTATGATGTGCAAGATTTCCAAAACTAGTTTTCGAAATCTGATCTAATTTTTGACCAACACCCTAGACTTAAGTCTGGGGTGTTGTGCTAAATAGGCTTGGATTAAATAATCTATTCAATTAAGGTTCTACAACGTTAAATAAAAAAAACGGTGTAAATTCATGTTTCAAAATCAAATTATTTTTTTCTTCAGTTGTTTTCTATTCTTAGCAAATTGTTCTTGGGCTGATGAAGCCATCACAGATCAGATGCATTCGGAAAAATTACGAATTTTTGAACTTTTTCCGAAAAGTTGGCTTGTCCTTCCATCAATCGAGCCAGCGATACCTTCTGATTATATTGCTGGATCCAATCAAGAGAAATTTGATTACGCTTCAAGTGTGTATTGGGGAAGAAAAGAAGATTTAGAGCTGTTGAAAAAATATGGACCCGAGTCTCTCGGTGATATTCCATTTCAATCTCCTGTTTTGAAATTGGATTATTCGTTTAGTGTAGCACAGACAGGTCCGAATAGTTTTTTGGGAGAAGATCAGTTTGAGCAACAATTACAAAGTATGGGTTTTAGAGATACGAGTATTAAAAAAACGAATTGGGGTAATTACCCAGTTTTAGTTGTTGAGTCGACCTCTGATCAAAATCATTCGATTGTTCAAGGATGGATAGGTTTAAATAATCCAGAGGGAGCAGTTATGACTGTTTCTATAATGCATTCACCTGAGAAGAAAGAAGAAATGATGAAGTTTTGGGATCGCTTTATTGAGTTTACGAGACCTTTAAGCGAGAGAGAATCATTTATCGCAATGGGAATGGATATGCGGGATGGATATACGATCTGGAGTACGGGAACAGCTTCTTTAAAAGTGACTGCTGAAAAAAGAAAGTCAGACGGCAAGTATGCGATATTAGTAGAACCCATTTCCTCATCGACAACATTCCAATTACAGGATGTAATGGGAGCTTTAATGGGATCTCGATGGAAACATAAAGAACCTTGTGTAAAAGTAGTAGGGAATGTCATTGAAGTGAATGGAAATATGACAAACCACATTGACACCACCATTACTGTACTTGTCAAAGATGTTGAGGAGTTTTCATTCAATCCGGATGAAAAAGAACACCCTGAAGATGTAGTGCTTTTTCAAGCGGATACCATAAGAAGCGCGATTTAAGACAGTCGTTTTTCTTTTTTTGTGCATCATTCACTTTTTGTTGGATAACAAATTTCTAAGTTCGTAAGATCCCTTGCAATCTTATGTGAGGACATCTTTCTTATGTTTCGATATGTCAATTTGATCTGTGCATTTTGTTGTTTTGGATTTGAAATAGCTGAAGGAAATGATCAGGATTTTGTCTGTTCACCCTTAGCTAACTTAGAGGGAGATCCTTCTACAATTGTCAATGGATCTGTTAATGTGATTACCGGTGATTACATTGATACGGATGTTGATCTAATCCTGCCTGGACCGGAACCATTAGTTTTGCAACGATCTTATACCAGTTCGGATGTAAAAGGAGGTCATTTCTGCGCAGTATGGCACAGTAATTTCGAAAGTTTTTTAGATCTTGCAGGAAAATGGGCTCATCTGGAAGAAGGATTTGGTGTGATCACTCGGTTCACCGACACTACAAAAATAGGAAATGTGCGCCGGTATTCAATTGCAACTCGGAATCTTCTTAGTTGGGTTACAAACAGCGGATCCGGTGAAATATCCGGAAAAACAAACCCGAGAAACAATAATCTTTACCTCGACGCTTACCAAACCTATGTTCAAAAGGGGAATGGCGATCGTCATTATTACAACAATTGGAAAAAGAGCTTCTATTTTTTGGATAGAATAGAAAGACCAAACAAGAACTATGTAAAGCTTCACAGGGATAAAGCAAGAGGTTTGTATCGTGTCTGTGCTCAAAATTCTAATGGTGATCTTTTTTCACATATCGATGTGAATCGCAAATCCACAAAAGAGTTAGATGTGAATCCTCAATTCACATTTTCTGCAAGTGACGGTAGAGAAGTCACTTATCATTTTCAAAAAAGAAGAAAACTTCTAGGTCAAGATCTAAAAGGGTATTTTTTATCCAAAGTAGATCGACCCAATTCTCCCATAGTATCTTATGAATATAAAGAGGGTCATACTCAAATAAGCAAAAAAATCTTGCCGAATCATCGATATTTAGAGAATGAATATTATCCGGGCTTTAATACAGATGTTGGAGGAGGAGATTATTTTGCAAAGTTGGGTGATGCTAGAAAAGGAAGGGTTTATGTGCAAAAAGCTCCGGTGGGAACAGATGCAAAACCAATTTGTACTCATGTTTTTCTCTATCATCTTTCCAAGAATGTAGATAAACAGAAGGCGGGAAGAACGGATGTAATCGACGCATTAGGATATAAAACCACCTATCAATTTTCAAAAAGAAGGCGCCTCACTGCAATCGAGAAATATACCGGAATTGAAGATCCTCAGCTTTACACTGTAGAAAGGTTGACTTGGGGGGATCAAAGCAATCGTGATGCAGTGAATTTGGAGTCTCGTTCTTTTGAAGATTCAAATGGACAACAAATCTTTCGTCGTGAGTATTCGTATGACAAGAATGGAAATGTAATCGAAGATCGGTTGATCGGGAATTTGACAGGTTGCGATGACAGTTATGTGAAACGTTCTTCTTATTCTGCAGATGATTTGAATCTCCTTCTCGAAGAAGATGACGGAAGAAAGCTCATTCGTTTTGAATACTATCCTGAAACAAATTTAGTGAAACAAAAACAGATCATCTCCGATGGAGAAGTTTTGCTTTCCACTTACTATAAATATGATGAGCATGCCACGCTTATCGAAGAATTCACTGAAGACGGGCCGACTCCAACCGAACAGCGGATTAGGTGTATTACACCGACCCGAGGTCCTCCAATCGGACTTCCTGAAATAGTTAAAGAACTCTATGTTGATCAATCGACCGGACAAGAGGTTTTGTTGTCTAAACAAGTGAATCACTTCTCAAAAGAGGGGTGGATCACCCGGCAAGATCATTACGATGCAAATGAGGTTTTTCAATTTTCGCTATTTTGGGAATACAACAATTATGGGCAGGTAACCAAAGAAGTAGATGCTCTAGGAAATGAAATCACTCGTAAATATGACCAAAATGGCAATCTTGTTTATGAAAAAGGGCCACGATCTGATTGTCATAAAGAAATGGCGTATGATTATTCCAACCGGATCATTAGAGAAGAGATTGTCATATCCGACGGGACACGTCTGTCTCAACATCACAAATACGACTACCTCAGTAACCGTGTTGCATCGGTTGATATTCACGGGAATGAAACACGTTATGCATACGATGATTTTGGGCGTGTAGTTGCTGTTTTCTTGCCGGAGACATCAGCGGGGTCTTCCGTTCGGAGAGCTGAATACGATGCCATGAGCCACCCTATTGCCATTACGGATGGTAACGGTGGTGTTACACGAAAAGATTTTACCATTCGTGGAAAGCCATACCGTCTTGAGCATCCGGATGGGAGTGTGGAGCAGATAGAATATAGTGTCGATGGTCTGGTTGCAAAATCGATCGCAACAAATGGCATGGTAACACTCTACACCTATGATTCACTTGGGAGAGTGACGCTTAAAGAAGAGTATTCGCCGGAAGGTGAGCTTTTGAGCTGCGCTGAAACCGGTTATAATGGCTTTCATAAACTCTATGAGATCGATCCGGAAGGATATGCTACCTATTTTGAATATGATGGTGCAGGGAGGCTAGTTCGCCAAACCAGAGGACAGACGGAAAGGAGCTTTTTTTACGATTCTTGCGGAAGGGTTTGCAAGTCTGTAGAAAAAGTGAATGAGACTGATGCCGTTGTTACTATAGAAGAGTATGATGTTCTAAATCGAATGATCGCAGAACGAACAGAGGATCTCTTTGGAAAGATTTATCGGCAAAATCGCTATTGCTATGATGAATCAGGAAATGTCTCTGAAGAGTGGATTAAAACAGAAAATGGTTGGATGATCACCCGTCTCGAATATGATCCTCTTGGGAATGTTATTCGAAAAATAGATGCGGATGGGAATCATACAACTATTGATATTCAATATCAGCATCGTAACGAATTAGGTCAAAAAGTCAAACGGATCACGACTACAGATCCTTTGGGGAATCAATCAATCACTGTTTTTGACGCTTTAGGTCGTGAAGAGAGGAGTCTTAGGAAGAATACTTTTGGACAGTTGACCCAAGAACGTGAGTTTCATTATGATCTTGTCGGTAATCGAATTTGTTCTATCGATCGTGTAGTCGCAGAAGATCGTGAAGTGATCAATGAGTGGGAATATGATGTATGTAATCGTGAAGTTCGGCAGATTCTAGCTGCAGGAACTACGGAACAAAAAATTGTAAGAACACTTTATAATGATTTCGGCCAAAAAGAAGTTGTCATCAAGCCAGATGGCGTGCAATTGCATTACACCTATGATGGAAAAGGGAGGGTGCAGAGTTTAGCTTCTTCTGATGGTTCTATCCATTATCGTTATCAATATGATCGAAACGACCATCCGATACAAGTGGATGATCTTATTCAAAATCAAACGAGTGAAAAAATTTATGAAGATGATCTCCTCATTGAAGAACTTTTGGGGAATAATCTAAAAGTTCAATATCAATATGATCTTAAACAGCGCCCCTCCGGAATTGTTCTTCCTGACGATTCTCAAATTCAATATTCATATGAGGGTGTTAATTTAACGAGCGTATCAAGAGTAAGGAACAGTGAGGAGCTTTATTCCCATCGTTATCATTTATACGATCAGTCTGGTAAAGTGTTGGAGTCCAGTCTCATTCGAGATGTCGGAACATTATCTTATGATTATGACAATCTCTCACGAGTAATCAAAATTGAGCATAGTCTCTGGAAAGAAAGTGAGATTTCCTTTGATAAAACAGGGAATCTGGTCTCGCTTTGTCAAAATGATATCCCGCATGATTTTAAATATGATGACCTCTATCAGCTTTGTGAAGAGTCAGGATCGGTGTCACACACCTATTCACATGACTCTCTTTACAATCGTACGCAAAAAGATGAGCAAGAATATAAGGTTAATTCCTTAAATCAACTGGTGCATGAGCAGTATGAATATGATCTAAATGGGAATTTGGTTGCCTATGGAGAGAAACAATTTTTCTATGATGCATTAGACCGACTCATTACGGCAAGAACTCCTGAGGGAGAGTATCATTATACTTACGACGATACTCATCGTCGGCTTTCGAAGACCGGTCCTGAAGGGGAAACACGCTATCTCTATCTCGGGCAAAATGAGGTAGGAGAAGTTAATTCTCAAGGGAAAATCGAGACTCTGCGTATTTTGGGACATGGAGTTGGAGCAGAAATCGGGGCTGCAATCTCAATTGAGATTCAAGACAAGCTTTATGCTCCCATCCATGATCATAACGGAAATATTTCCTGTTTAATTGATGTGGAGAACAATCAAATTGCGGCGGAATATCACTATAGCGCCTTTGGAGAGGAGACGATTGATGGGATATTGATTCCTTGGCGATTTTCAAGTAAGCGAGTTGATCCGGAGACGGAGCTAGTCTATTTTGGAAGGCGATACTATGCTCCGGAGATTGGTCGTTGGATCACTCAGGATCCTGCGGGTTTTTCTGCAGGACCCAACTTATATGCTTATGTCAACAACTCGCCTTTGTCTCATTTCGACCTTTATGGACTATATGCACAAACTGCTTTTGGAATGGAGGCGAAATACTGTGAGCTCCAATCAAATTTCATTGGATCAGCAATGAAATTTATCGGTGAACAAGTGATTCCTCCGGGAGAGATGAAAGATGGATTTTCAAAACGCGGACGTGAGTTGCGTGGAGAGAGTTTGGAAGGGTATAAACCATCGGCTGAGCGGATAATTGGTAAAAACACAGATTTAGGACTTCCGGAGATGAGCTCGAACGTTCGAATTAGTTATATGCCGGGGATTATGAATACTGAGTCTGAGACAAAATTTGCAGCAGGAGAGATTTCAAACTGTTTTGGCGGAACGAATGTGCATTTTACTGTCTGGGAATCGCAGGGATTCTTTCCTGATTTAGCAGAGTGCGGAAGACTTCAGCAAAGCATAATCAATCAGGCGGTAATACAGTTATCTGTACATTTCAATAGCATGATTCGCGAAATGGGAGGTGTAGATGGAGGGGGAGAAATCTGGCATATTGCCCATAGTCGGGGAGGTTTGGTAACCTATTTGGCGTTGCAGCAATTGCCTCAGGAGCAACGAAATATGATTCGCGTATTTACCTTCGGAACTGCTAAAATAATACCCGGTGATATGGGGAAATCGGTTAAAAACTTTATTAGCAATAACGATGGTGTTCCTTTAGCTGCTGATACTATAAGCTATATTGGAGCATTATTATGGGGCGCTGACAACGTAGAATTTTTGCGTTCAGAAACACCTGGTTTCTTTGAGCATTCGATACATTGTGATACATATCAGGGTCAGCTTCGAAGAACCGGTGAAGTGTTCAAAAAAATATATAAATGAGGTTTCTATGAAAATATTTTTACTCCTGGTTGTTGTATTGGTTGGGGTCCTGTTTAGTGGATGTAAGAGTAAGGAATCAGATCATGTTCAATTGGCTAATTCACTAATGAGAAAATATGCTCAAAAAATGAAAAAAGAAAAAGGACTAGAGCTTAGTGGGATTGGCGGAGCAATGATGTATAAGGTTTCAGAGTTGAGTTTAGATTTTATTTCTAAAGAAAAATTAACTATTCCGGAAGCTAGAAAATTATATTTAGAGGTAGTAGAGGGATTTATACCGATTGTTAATTCTGATAAGAAAATTAGATCTTATTTAAAAAATTATCCGTTTACTCATGAAAATATCGATTTTACTATTGCGTTTGTAGAACCCAGGACTATGCGAGATGTAGACCCTCCATATGTGGCTCATGTGTTTTACTGTAGAGGTGAGGTCGTTTATAGTTTTTTTAATACTGAGAAAAATATGTTTAATGACGACTTGCAGTATGCAGAAAAATATGAAGATGCCATGAGAATTGTCCAGCTAGAATCGAAGAATGATTGAATACCCCAGATCTATAAAGTGGGATAGAATGAGACTAATCTTGGCGCTCATATTAATTCTTCCGGTTTTGTTTGCATTAAGTGGATGTAAGAGTGAAGAATCTTACCACGTTCAGCTAGCTCATTCCTTGATGAAAAAATATGCCCAAAAAATGAGAAAAGAAAAAGGATTAGAGCTCAGTGGGATTGGCGGAGCTATGATGTATAAGATTTCAGAATTGAGTTTAGATTTTATTTCTAAAGAAAAATCAACTATTCCAGAAGCTAGAAAATTATATTTAGAGGTGGTTGAGGGAATATTACCTATTGTCAACGATGACAAAAAAATTAGACCTTATTTGAAAAATTACCCTTTTACACCTGAAAATATCGATTTTAGTATTGTTTTTTATGATAAAAGTTCAAACAAAAGAGCGGTTCCTCCATATGTGGCTCATGTGTTTTACTGTAGAGGTGATGTCGTTTATAGTTTTTTTAATGCTGAGAAAGACAAGTATAATGACGACTTGCAATACGCTGAAAAATATGAAGACGCTTTGCGAATAGTCCAACAGGATGAATCACAGAATGATTGAATACCCCAGATATGTAATGTGGAATGGAATGAGACTAATCTTGGTGTTCATATTAATCCTTCCGGTTTTGTTTACATTAAGTGGGTGTAAGAATGAAGAATCATATCATGTTCAATTAGCTCATTTGCTAATGGGAAAATATGTCAAAAAGATGAGGGAAGAAAAAGGATTAGAGCTCAGTGGGATTGGCGGAGCTATGATGTTTAAGGTTTCAGAGTTGACTTTGCGTTTTCTTTCAAATGAAAAATTGGAAATATCGGAAGCTAGAAAACTCTATTTAGAGGTGGTTCAGGGGTTTTTACCGATTGTCAATGCTGACAAAAAAATTAGAGCTTATTTGAAAAATTATCCTTGTACTCACGAAAATATCAATTTTAGTATTGCATTTGAAGATCCGAAAACGAGGCGAGATGTTGATCCTCCTTATGTCGCCCACGTGTTTTACTCGAGAGGTAGAATAGTATATTCCTTTTATGACAAGGAAAAAGATCAGTTTAATCAAGATTTAAAGTATGCAGAAAAATATGAAGATGCTTTGCGAATTGTTCAGCAAGAATCGAAGAATGACTGAATACTCTAGATCAGTAATTTGGGATGGAATGAGACTAATCTTGGCGCTCATATTAATTCTTCCGGTTTTGTTTGCATTAAGTGGATGTAACAGTGATGAATCACATCATGTTCAATTGGCTAATTCACTTATGAGCAAATATGCAAAAAAGATGAGGAAAGAAAAGGGATTGCAGCTTCACACTGTTGGGGGCTCAATGATGAATCAGATTGAGGTCTTGACTTTACGTTTTCTTTCACATGAAAAAATGGAAATACCGGAAGCAAGAAAATTTTATTTAGAGGTGGTTGAGGGGGCTTTGCCTATTGTTAATGCTGACGAAAAAATTAGGTCTTATTTAAAAAACTATCCGTTTACTCATGAAAATATTGATTTTAGCATAGTTTTTTATGATAAGAGTTCAAATAAAAGGGTCGATCCACCTTATGTCGCTCACGTGTTTTACTCGAGAGGTAGAGTAGTATATTCCTTTTATGACAGGGAAAAAGATCGGTTTGACCTCGATTTAAAGTATGCAGAAAAATATGAAGATGCCTTGCGAATTGTCCAGCAAGAATCGAAGAATGGTTGAATTTCTTGACATCTTTTACTAGGTAGCTATCCGAGAATGTTATTCTCATTTTAAATCTCATAGCCGACCAACAAGCCGGCCCTCCGGGACTTGCTGGTTTGGTGGTATGATTCCCACGGTTGATCCCGGCCGGGATTTACACCGTGGGCTACCAACAAATCCTCCCCTACCAGGGAGGAGAAATGTTTCTTTGAAGGGTGTTGGGCCTTCCAATTTGCGCGATTTAAGAAAACTCTGTTTCGACTGTAAATACTTCTAATGTCATTTGCGTAGTCAGGTTTGAGATTCTTTGAATGAACAGCCCAAGAATCCCAAGTAATAAACTTCGAGAAAAAATCGCATGAATTGCAGGGGCCGGCAGCTCTTCTTAATCCAGAGCCTCTGCAAGGCGCTTGGGAAGCTTGCCAATCTCCCAGCAATGGCGTGCATTTTCCGGGTGTTCCCTGAGGTGGTTTTGGCAACATATGATATGACTCTCTTTCTTTAGCCGCTTCGCTCTTTCCCATAGAGGTCGGAGCGTTTCTCTTCGGATGACCTCTTTTCGATACGCAGTCGCTTCTAGAAGAGTCGTGATGTCCTGATGATCCTCATAGCGTTCCAGAAGTTCTACTGGATAGGAAGTGGTTTCGATCTCCGTTTTCATATGAGCACGGACGGAACGTAGAAGGCGCGGGGGAGTATAGCGAAAGCAATCCCGTACAAACTGTTCGGTCAGCTCTTTTGGAAGAGATGGAGAGTCGAACTCTTCCCAAAGCTGCTTCAGAACTCTGTTGTTTGTATGTAGAAACTTAAGCCATTTTTTGATTCGATGACTCTTCATTTCAAGGATCAATTGGCCAAGATGTTGGTGTATGATCGACTTCATTTGGATAATACAGGAGTCCTCTAGCAGGCTATCGGATAAAATCGCTTGAAATATCTCGATCATGTCACCATCTTTGAAGGAAACCTGTCCATCTCGAATCGCCGATAGGATTTTGGTGCGGCAAGCATAAGCAAGGGAATCAACTTGATAGAGAATCGCCGCTTGCAGAAGAAGAGAGAGGTCGATTTTATCATCTATCAAGCCGCTGTCCAAATAGAGTAGTACAGCGCGAAGTAGCTTTGCTCCTCCTTTTTCCCGAGGCTTTGGCAGCCGCAGCACCCAAGAGCCTCCTTCTTGCTGAATCGCAACCTCGCGCAAGATGGCTGTAGGCGGATCATCCTCGTCGTCGTCCTCGGCGAGGAAGTAGCCGTCGAAATAGCGTGATTGCTGCAGTCTTTCAAGGTTGACTAAACATCTCTTTCGTCCTACATAGACCTCGCACTGTTCTTCTGAAGGAAGAGAGTGAAGCCGCTTCATCTCCCTTTCAAATTTAGCGCGATCATCGTCGTCGCTTTCAATCTCCAAAACTCTCTCGATCTCATCCTTCACCATATCATCTTCCAAATATTCCCGGTCCACCTTCGAAATCAGATGATCAAGAAGACGAGGATGTCCCGTCAAAAGATCTCGTAGCTGCTTGATTGCGGTGCCAAACTCAAGAGCATCTTTCGCCGGAGGATTTTGAAAGAAGCGGAGCAATTTAAGATTATCGTCGTTAAGATAGGAAAGAAGAAGCTCACGAGCTTGCGGAGAGTTCAACCCCTCTGTCGCTTCTAAGAGTTGCTCTGGAATCAGCTCATTCACCAATATTTTCTTCTCAGCTCTCGGCAGGAGGGGGTGAGTAAGAAGCCGTTCGAGGTCGGGCACTAGGAGGACCTGATTATCTCCTTTTTCTCGAAGCGTTTGCTGTAGCTCTGTAATCGTGTCTCGCTTCTGTCTCTCTCGAGGTAGGCGCATCTTTTGTTGGTAACAGCAGTTAACCAGCGCGATTAATGGTAGGAGTGCAAAGCCGGCAGTAACACTACCTCCTTTAATCGAATGGGTTGATCGCTCTTGCTCATCATCTGCTGTAGCAACGAGTATAACGGTCACCAAGGCGGTGATCGCTGCAGCCATGGCGGTGATTGCTACTGGAACTCCAAGTACAAAGACGTGATAATTCTTTCGCGCATCTGCATTTTGCTGAGCACGGGCGGGAATGGGGAGGCAGGGCGCAAAATTAGGGTACCAACGTTCTTTATACAGCCTATCAATCACACTCTCCAGTTCTCTCTCTACCGGTAAAATAATGGAAGTAACTCTCCCGTTCCGTAGGCCGCTGTCTCTGGAACGAGTTATTGGTCTTCCCTTTGCGGTTACTGCAAAACTTCCGCTAGAACTGTCACTGTCGCTGCTGGTGGAGAAGCTACCGCTAACGCTCGAACTCATTTTTAACTTCCCTGGCTTGGTTGAAGTGTGGCAGTCTATGTACTTGCGTAATTTCATGTCAAAGGATTTACAGAAAGTGGCCGGATCTGCATCACTGTAGAAAATTGGATTTTATAGATAGAGTCCTTTAAGAAAATGAAGGCCATCTAAAATCTCGATACCTTTCTCCCTTTTTTCTCTTTTGAGAGTTTTAACTACTTGTACTGAAGGTAACTGATATTTTTCATGGAAGTATACAATACCTTTACCTAGATTGTGATTTGCATGTTTCACTTCAATGATTTTTCTGATTATATCATCGCAAACTAAGGCGAAATCTACCTCATGTCTCTCTTTTGTGCGTAAATAACGTAGAGAGTAATCTTCAGCGAGATAATCGATTTTTGCATACACGTGTT
>Ga0233413_10000822_pt1 | contig 14377 bp, 20 predicted proteins | sample Na_anoxic_6_MG_FD_189019 | JGI IMG/M metagenome (GOLD analysis project Ga0233413, IMG submission 189019) | Seawater microbial communities from Saanich Inlet, British Columbia, Canada - Na_anoxic_6_MG | ecosystem: Environmental > Aquatic > Marine > Inlet | place: Canada: British Columbia... | reverse complement strand
ATCACTATGATACCTTTCGAGAGAATATCTCTCGTCTTCTTGGGGAACCAATCGATACTTCGGGGGTTTGCCCGGAAACATCTTTGTGATCATCTTAGCGAAGATTTTGATCAAGACAGGCCCTCGACTGTTCCAACACGATTGCCGTTGATATCACGAACGACTTCAATCGGGACACCAGCTTCGATCTTGTCGGCCATTTCCCGAAATATACGGGCGACCTCAAGGTCTTTGTACTCTTCGAATGCGGCGTTTTCTGTTTCGAATTCAACTTTAATCATCTGTTTTCTCCTGTTTGATATAACAGGATATTACCATACTATCTGTTTTTGTCAAGCAATCTATCTAACTCTTGTATTATGGGGGAAACTTTGATGGTGGTTATCGAGTCTTTGAGCAACTCACTCTTTAATATCTGAACCTGTTCGCGGATCAAATCAATGGTATGTTCTTTGATGCTCGACTCCAATCTATAGGTATCGGACATGTATTGATCTGTGTAAAAATTATTCATTGTGTTTTTCCAAATTCTGCTCGAACTCTTTCAAACGTTTCCAGATTGATCGTAATTCGGTGATTAGTGTCCAGTTTTCTGTGAATAATGAAAAGCTTTGATGTACTTTCTGGAAGGCATTGCTGACCTTCACTAGCGTTCCGAGCATGATAGCACCGGCAAATAAGCTAGGACCCATGATTACATATGGAACGATAACCATGACTTGGGAGTATAAATTTTGCCAAACATCAAAATAACCATAATGATTGAATAATCGCTGATAATTCACCCTCAGTCCGGTGAATAAGCTTAAAACAGTTTCCTCTGATGCATAGTTCGCCTTGTCAGTTTCAGCTAAAACCAATTCTTTGCGGAACGCTGCCTCGACTTTTTGATTGTTGTATTCTAATCCGGGCAGGAACCAACCAACAAACCAAGACACAACCAACCCACCCAAGCTCACAAACAATGCTACCCAAACCAATGATCCGGGGATGCCAGTGAATGCATCTAATGTAACATGTTCGCTCAATGCCCACAGCACTGGAATGAATGCAATCAAGGTCATGATAGCTCTGACTACCTGAAGACCAAGTGTTTCAACTATTTTAGCAAATTTGTATGTATCTTCTTGTAACCGTTGGGAGGCACCCTCTATATCATGTTCCACATTTCGCCATCGCGGTAAATATCCGAAAGTAATAGCTTGTCGCCACCTGAAGGAATACACTCTCGTGAACCAATTCGTGATGGTCGCCACAATAACATACGGCATGGCTAGCATAAAGAATTCAAGGAGTTTATCCCAGAACTCTTGAACTTCATGTTGTTCTGCTTTTTGTAAAATATCGTAGAATTCGCCATACCAGCCATTCAGTAAAAAAACAATGTACACTTGAATTGACACTGATGCCAATATTATGGCGAGACCACCCCAAGCCCATACAGCCCATTCTTTGGAATGAAAAAAACTTTTTAACATCTAGACTCCTTTGATAAATACATGTAGCGGTAATTGTTTATTGGGTAAACAAAACCCGCCTTGGAGTTGGGCTGTCCCGCTATCATATACTTATAAGACCTTGGAGCATCAAATGAAAAAACTAACCACAGAGCAATTCATATGTCAAGCCAAAATGACACATGGGAATAGATATGATTATCACAATACTAGTTATGTGAATGCTGTATCAAAAGTCACCATTGCCTGTAGAATACATGGAAATTTCACCCAGAACCCATTTAATCATATTAGGGGATATGGATGTAGATTGTGTCAATTGTCTGACAAAAGAGTATCAACATATAATACAAGAGTTGACACCTTCATATCCCAATCAAAAGCGATACATGGTGAAAAATATGATTATTCGGCCATCTCATTGGATGATATATCGGAATCAATTACTATATCATGCAAAAAACATGGAGAATTCAGTCAACATATAAGCAATCATTTGAGCCGGAAAGCTGGATGTCCCGTGTGTGGGCATGAAAACAGGGGCTTATCCAATGCAATGACATTTGACAAATTTATAGAATTGGCCAGAGAAACACACGGGGATAGATATGATTATCATAAAGTGAAATTTGTTAATGCAACTACAAAAATAGATATAGTATGCAAAAAACACGGAGAGTTCACTCAATTGCCATATTCTCATTATGGCGGAAGTAATTGTAGAGCATGCAGTTTGGAAACAAAGACACCAAGAGTATCAAAGAGCGAGACCAATTGGTTAAATTCATTAGGATTGCCGGATGGGATAAAGCATCGGCAAGTATGCATTATATTGGGCGATTCGTACGTAGTTGTGGATGGGTTTGATGCTACTACAAATACTATATATGAATTTTATGGGGATTTTTGGCACGGCAATCCAGAAATATTCAATGCAATGGACGAACATCCTGTTCTCAAAGTATTTTACGGGGAGTTGTATGAGGATACCTTGGTGCGCTCCAAAAAATTAAGAGATCATGGGTACCGTTTAATTGAGCTTTGGGAAGCGGATTATAAAAAAAACTTTTGATCATACTTTATTTAGCGTGACGTTTTTTATGTTCTTTCTTTTTCTTGATAAAATACTTCGACATCAGGACACGTTCACCTTTATTCAACCTTTTCCAGATGTAATCGAGCTTTGTTTCAAGGTGGGAGTATGTTTGATTTGTTTCAACATACGCGGAACCGTACCAGATGTAAGCTTTAATCATAGATTGGTTTACCCCGCCTTCGCCTATCAGAAACATCCATCCAAGGAGTGCTTTGGCTCTCCAATTGCCCGGTTCTCGGGCTAGTTTTCTGATACGTTTTGCATCTTCTGGAGAGAGTTGCCCGGATGCGATATGCACTTTTAGCATGCTGTAGTCGATGGCGGGTTGTTTCTTGTTATGAAACACGGGGATATGATCCGCTAGTGCCACAGAACTCATTAACATCACCAAGATAACCAAATACTTCATGCCATATTTAGCCGATTTTCACCTAAATATTGCATGAAGATTTCAGAGTTACTTTCAGAATACACCGGCAAGAATGAGAAGCGTATCGAAGACGGTATGTATTGGGATCAGGTCGAAGACTACGTGTGGATGGATGATGTCGCCAGTGCACATGGTATTGATATAGACGACGATGATGCGGGTGATTTTCGACTTAACGATTGGTTCAAGGATGCACTGCGTAATGAAATGAAAATGGCGCATGATATGATCATGGGAAAATTCAAGAACGGGAGAATTTCGATATCACGAGAAATTAGCGCAGATAAATGGAAGCCAAAACTACCCATGGGTGTATATTGGTCGCATGGTCGAGCACATGCATATGGCGCTGATCCTAGTCATCATAGATGGTATTTATTTAAAACGAGTGTCACGGAAGATATGATAGATTGGGGTGCAACTCTTTGGAAGAACGGTCATTGGGCCTTATGGGAAGAGGAAGAGATACAGTTGTTAAAAGGAGTTCCTTTAAAGATTGAACGAATGTACGTTCAAGCGGGTGCAGGAACGGGCGAACGTAACTTAATTGATCCCGTGATGTACAAAGATTACGTTGGCAAGGCTTGAACAAAAAAAGAGACTAACAATCATTCACTGATTGCTAGCCTCTTGAATCCATGTATTACAAGTTCATGTTCTTTTAGTACTTCTTCGATGGTTATTGTTTCATCCATCACAAACTTCTGATCGAGTAAACATACTTCTTTCAGAACTTTCTTCATTCGTCCGGTGACCATTTTCTCCGCGATCTCTGGTGGTTTGCCAGATTCGACTGCTTGGTCGATGAAGAACTGACGTTCCTTTTCAACCCACGCTTGGTCGAGGCTATCGGATGAAAGAGCCTTTGGTTTCGTAGCCGCGATATGCATACAAATTTGTTTAGCAATACTTTCGTTGCCGCCTGTATAATTCATAATCACTGCGATTGTGCCGAGATCGTCGGCGGGGCTGTTGTGAACATACGAGGCGATATTATCTGCCCACGGAATAACAATGGTTTCACTAATAACAATGTTTTCACCAACTTGTTGGATAAGTTCACTGAGTTCTTCGGTTGATACGTTTGCCGCCATCGTGGCACGTCTGGCTGTATCCTTGACAAACGCTTGAAACATTTCGTTCTTCGCCACAAAATCGGTTTCGCAGTTCACCATCACCATTGCGCCAGAATAGGTACCATCCTTTTCGCGAACATGCTCGGAGTTTTCACGAATATGAACACCGATCAAACCTTCGGTGGCTTCACGTGAACCTTTTTTGTCGGCAATCTTTTTGCCCTTCTTTCGAAGCAAATCATTGGCAAGTTCGATATCACCATCAGCTTCGGTTAAAGCTTGTTTACAATCCATCATACCAGCGCCGGTTGCCCTACGCAAGTCACTGACCATTTGTGCTGTTACCATTTATTTTCCTTTCAGGACTTTATCTACATCTACTTTGTATGTAGTTTCATTTGATTGTATTGTTCCGATTTCCGGACATACTTGTCTGCCTAACTTGGGGTCAGGCTTGATGCCGTGACTGGCAAGAATATCGACTACTGTTTTGGTATTCTGTGGTGTGATCTTCATTCCCATCATTCTTCTTTCATTAAGGCGGCTCTGGCTTTCTTGAATCGTGTCATGCGTTTGACAACTACATCAGGCGTTCTGCCAGCGAGTTCTTGTTCAGTTTTGATGGCGCATTCATAACTTGATATAGCACGGTCAATGCAATCACAAAGATACTCTCGTTCTTGCCATGTTAGCGAAACTTCATATCTGCGTTTAGGCATGTTCGTCTCCTTTGAATTTGGCAGTCCGTTTGCCTTAGTGATGTAAAACATAGTATTGGAATACTGTGCCCACCAATGTACTAATCGGTTTGTAGCATCAGACAGAGCACCCACGGACCAACAGAGCGGATATCTGGTCATTCCCACACCCCAGCCTGTACCTGTCGCCAGCACTCGGTGTTAATTCAGCTTTTTAGGGTTTGTTCTCTACGGTGCTGATAACCGCCTCTCAACCAGTTGTACACCTGATATCAAGTTCCCTCTGTGAATCGGACGCAATCCTAAATCATAATTAGGCGCTCCTTGAGTTGTAATTTCTTAAGAATAACATGCCAGTGCGGGGCTTGATATGGCATCCAGCGATCTTGCACTAACAACGAGCTACATTGCATTTCATGGGACCGGCCATATTAGGTCGTCAATCCAAGCATGTCATTGTCTGGATAGTAACATGTATTGAATGTGTTGTAAAGCAAAAAAGCACCGGAATGTTTATTCCGATGCTTTTTATATTCTCGTTGGGTGGGCTTACGCTAGGGTGTACTACTACGGTTCACCTACCTGCCTCTATACTCTGTTTGTCTCTGGTCACGTGTTCACGTTGGGTGGGCTTACTGCTAAAGCGGCTTGTGGCCCTTTAGTTGCCTATACTCTATGTTCCTATTATTAAGGTAAAGTCGCTACGTTTCGTGATCTTTTGTCATTGTTCGTCTCCTGTAAAAGAGTTTGATGCCAACCGGGTCCGTCTTTATTCTTTAGCATCTATCCTTCCCCGTTGTTACGAAGAAGTCGGAATTATCTGTTGCACTACTATAATTGACACCCCAAATTCTGTCGGAGCTACTACCATGTAGATATTTGTCAAGGCTGAGATTACACCTTTCAACACTGGTCTCCAAGCCGTACCGAAACCCTGCTACGGGCACCGTTAACTTGACATCCACCAAACTCTGTTTCCAGTAATCTGGTATCCAGCAAAGCCGCCTTTTTTAACGTGTGGCTTCTCACGCATCACAGTAAGCTATTCGTCAAACTTTCATTCACCAACCTTATTAGGGCTGTTCAGGGTTGCGACACCCTTATGCAATCTATTTTAACAACACTCTTCACCTTGCGAGTTCCGAGTACCTTGATTCCACCGAAGCGGTCAAGGATTAGGCTTCTTTCACCTACTGCTGGATCAGTCTTTGCTTTTTATATAAACGAGAAGGAATTGAACCTCCAATCGTCCGTTTGGACAACGGATGCCTTTACCAATTTGGCTATCGTGACTCACCATGATGTGCTGATCCAGTTGCTTCATATCTTGTTAGATACAATATACAACACACCACCTGTTTTTCTCCTTGCGAGATACTAAACGGTTCTTCAGGATAATGTGTCCCTCCATATAGCGGGAACCATCGTCCATCGTACTGCTTGGTCGCCCTTGTGCGCTAACACTCGGACTTATCCTAGCTACCTATTGAGTATACATGCTGGACTAGTTTGTATGTAATGGTGTGACTACCGCCACTTCTCTGAACCTCGCTTCCGATCACCCGAAGGATCACGCCACGTCAGGAACAAATGCCCTTTCGGACCATTACCTAATCTTCCCATTTACCACCCCCTGTTAAAGGATGGCCCGTTGCCGGGAACTCTAGGCTTACTTGAATGAACCATTTACATGGCGGGGTATCGTGAGATATTCCCCTTTGGGACTGTCACCAGTCTTATTCTACGGATGTCAAATCACCCATAAACTTCTATATACAATTTTAAAAGAGCGTGTCTTAATTTCTAAAGACCATTATACTTAAACTATTACTCGTTGTCAACATTTATTTTCGTGTTTCTCAACAAATGTTCCAGAGCATACACCATGACGAGAATGCTCTGGAACATTCTGTAGCTCACTAGTATCAACCAAATCAACCAATGACCATGTACTAATTATAGCAAAGCGATCATATAGTGTCAACTACTATTTCAGTATTTTAAGAAATAACTTGAAGAAAGTTCCAATCACCGTGTTGCCCTCAATGGAATCAACATGTGACGTGATATCCCGACAGTTCGGGCGATCTGTTTCGTGAACTTGTTTAAGAGTTAGACGATACATCAGAACAATATGTTCAGGTTTGTGAACACTTCGGCTGCTATGGCCAATACGGCGACAAAAGCGATTGCTACTGTTCCGATTAGCTTCCAACGCTTCAGTCGTACTCTACGTGCTTTAGCGGCCCTTATAGCGGCCTTCTCGGCGCGTATGCGGTCTTTGTATGATTGTTCCAAGTTATCCATCAAGTATTTATCGTAACAGTTCAAACACTTCCTCATGTGAACCGCACATCTTATGGATATCTGGTGTATGTAACATCACTTGGATGTTTTGGGAGTTAAAATACCTTATAACTCCATGTCCTTCGAAGCGTCCGTTGCCGGGTGCTCTTGGACCCCATCGGGAATGCATCGTTGTTGGTGTGTAGATTGTACCATCCCGACTGGCTGTTTCGCGCACATCATGAATGGTGTTGTGGGTGTAATGAACATCGAGCAGTGTTGCGCAATGTTCATAAAATTCTTGTTTGTTCATATTGTATCCTATCATGCTCAACCGTATTGTCAAGCTTATGTTATCCCCAATCCACTTGTATTGAATAGCCTTTTGTCAATCGGTGCAACACAGGATGGGAACTGATATATTCTTTCAAGTCAATCTCGCTGTATTCGTCTTGGAGTGGGTAACCATCTTCTATATCAGGAAACCACACCACTCGAAAAGTTGCATCATCCTCGTGTGACCACGCAAGATGATGATCTCCCGGAATCTCAAGACTATGGTGTAGAACATCTGCTCTCCAGATATATACATCATTTACGTGCAAAAAACCGCGCACAGACCCATGTTCATGTTGAAGTTCTTTGAATTCACGAGTAGAAGGATTCTTGAACACTTCGGTTTGAATGTTCTGAGCGTATTCGTTGTTAACTACGAAAGTGTCGTAATATGATTCAGTTATGATCTCTTTGATTAACATACTGTATTTATCTTGGAGCACCTAGAGGGATTCGAACCCCTGTTTCGAAGACAGGTGCTCTCGTCCACTGAGCTATAGGTGCATTTTGGCGATCCCGGCAGGGGTCGAACCTGCAATATTCGGTTTAGAAGACCGACGCCTTATCCATTAGACTACGGGACCATATTAGTGCGATGCGTTTACCAATTTCGCCATGGAGAGTCTCTTAAGCGTTACACCCCAACCGGATTCGAACCTGTAAGATCATAAAGATCATCGCTAGAATGGTGCCCACACGAGGAATTGAACCCCGGACCTTTCGCTTACGAGGCAACTGCTCTACCATCTGAGCTATATGGGCGTTATTGATGTGATTGGTGCCCTCTGCCGGATTCGAACTGGCCACCTGCGGTTTACAAAACCGCTGCTCTACCAAATGAGCTAAGAGGGCATATAAATAGGATATGGAACCTTATGAAATCTTTGGCTGGATAGCCGTTGTGTTATTTATATTGATTGTTGGACTGATTACGTTTACTTAATTGGAGTGTCTGACAGGACTCGAACCTGCATTAATTCTCCTTCGTAGGGAGATGCCAAATCCAGTTTGACTACAGACACATTAGATATCTTTCAAATCTATGTTGTTATTCTTACGGGCAACTTTACCCATATGACGTTTCAATGTTCTTCGGGTTGCACGTTTCTCCTGACCAGTTAAGGTAGGATCACGCTTGACACGATCAAAGTTGTTCTTCAATCGTTGTTCTTTCTTTGATCGTTTGGGCATAATATGCTCCTAAAGTTTTGTAGCTGTGGAAGGAGTCGAACCTTCTAAAAACACCTTATGAGGATGTCGCGTGAGCCGTTTCGCCTCACAGCCATATTTGGTGCCCTTGGATGGAATCGAACCACCTACGCGGACGCCTTCAACGTCCCGCTCTACCAATGAGCTACAAAAGCATTATTAAAATGGTACACTAATTATCGTGAACCGAAGATCGTAATCGGGTGGAAATGTGGTCCAACATCCCGATAACATCAGAGTAAGGATAACTGTTATTGTTTTCATTGTACACTATCTCAACTGTTTGTCAAGTTTAGCAGCCGAACATGGATTTGAACCATGAGCTACAGCGTCAGAGGCTGTCGTTTTACCATTAAACTATTCAGCTATTTATTATTTGGTAGACAATAGAGGTTCTGCCCCCCTGAATTCTCCGTGTAAAAGAGATGTGATGCTATTTCACCAATCGTCCATTTGGTGCGGATAACAGGAGTCGAACCTGCAAGGTCTTTGCGACCGTCTGTTTCTAAAACAGATGTGTATTCCGTTCCACCATATCCGCATAGGGCCAACTGAAAACGTCCAATTAGACCCATGTCGCTCTAACACTGCTTATTAGGCTTATGATAAGGTGTGTGTCATCACCGCTACTTGGTGCGAATGGCGGGAGTCGAACCCGCATGCCCGAAGGCGTCAGATTTTGAATCTGATGTGTATCCCTGTTCCACCACACTCGCGTTTATTATTTGTTGTCCACAAAGAAGATTTTGTTGTTAGAATAATCCTTGACCATAACAGCTTCCTGATCGAACTCTTTACGAAGTTCATCAGCTAGCGCGAACAAGGTTTCCGGCTTAACGCCAACGAATTCAACAACCATGCTGTTTTCATCAAATATCTCACCGCTTTCTGCACGATATCTACCCTTGAACATATTGCCAAAGGAAATGCCCTGAACTTCACTGAACTTATCGGCAACATCCTTGATCTTGGAGTTCCGGCGAATACGTTGGTTCCAGCTTTTAGCCAGAGCAATCATTTTCGCTTTGCGTTTAGCCCAACCAGTCTTGTCACCAATAGTGGCATTGATGTCAGTGGACAGTACGATTGCACCACCGTTATCGGGCAATTCAAAGGATGCTTCGTCAACGAAAGTACCTTCTTTGAGAATTAATCTCTCAGAAGGCAATTCGAAGTACATTCCATTCAATCGGGTTTGCGCAACCCATGATTCTTGAACTGTCTCGATAAGCGGCGTGAATTTGGACGAACCAGTGACAAATGCCTTTGATCCGTTTTTACCAATCACGATATCTATAAGTTTTCTCATATCATTAAGCATGATGAACTCCTTTCAGATATTTAGTCGTTTGTGCGACCGATTGTTAGGTGACCTTTGAATGGAACACCATCACGTTCGGTTTGCAGTCCAAGTTCTCCGCGAAGAACAAGATACAGATCGAAATACACATCCAAAAAAAAGAATGTGCCCGGACGATCATTACCTGTGGTATCACCAGTACGACGAACAACAGGATCGTAATCGAACTTAACCTTCTTCCGATGATACTTCTTCCAAAGGGGCTTGTATTCCTCCCGTGGGGTCTCACCACGTACCAAAGACACGTGGGCCTTCCATGAGGGCTGTATTAGGTCTAGGCGCGTCTCACCGAAGAACGTAGGGTTCTTTTGAACCCATTCACGGTAATAACGGCATAGTTCGTTGTCGGTGTTCATGACACACCACCATTGGGTATTTGCCATGTCACCGCGATATGGATCATACTCGATGACCCCCGATGACTGTAACATTTTCTTAATCCTTGTGTTGGTCGGAGATATCAGATTCGAACTGATGGTTTCCTCGTCCCAAACGAGGCGGATTAGCCAGACTTTCCCAATCTCCGATATTATTGTTCGATACGTTTGTGTTTGGGTAGGCGAGTATACGCTTTCTTACTCTTTCTGTCAACCTGTACATTGCCTTTTGACATCAAGTGTTTTGACAAGTTCTTATCCAATCGTTCATGCTCGGAATTCGCCTGATCTGAGGTTGGATTGCTTCTGTACTTCTTGTAGATTTTATGTGCCGCTTTCTTATGTGCCCACAACTTAGATGTCATGACCTGAATTTCGGCCCACATTCCGCCGATGTCAACGATAAAATGGTATGATCCATGATATCCGTATTCGGGGTCTGATCCTTTTTTCTTGAACTCTTCGCGCCCGATCTTAAACTTCTTCTTGATGCCTTGTACGATAAGTTTGACTTCTTCATCAGTTTTCGCCATCACTGCAGAACGTAAAACATCCTTGATTAATGCTGGGTTTTTGCCCCGAGACACCTTGTTCACGAATGATTCTTCTGGTTTGATTTTGATGACAACTTTTGCGCCTCTTGCAACATGTTGAAGTTTTCGGTTCAGTTCTTTGTAACCACTTTTAGCATGCTGTAATGCGATGGCGTATATCTTCTCGGCAGAACGTTCACGATCAGATGGTGCTGTTCCGGGTACTTCACTCGGCCATGGCTGTGTAAGATCAACCCCGCGCTCTACGAGGGTGGTTTCAGTGATGAAGCCATAATCTTCATAAAACTTATCATCCGTATCAAATACGAAGGATTCGTCTGTTTCTGCGATGTATTCAAGTAAAGTTTTCATACCGTATTTAGCGATTGTTACGGGGTCTGGTCATCTGTTTGTACATCTTATCGCGCTTCCACGGTGGTGTGGTTGCTTTCGATGGTACAAAATCAATTGGGATGTTGGGGGTTTTCGTTGGTTTGACTATCAAAGGAGCGGGGATACGAAGGATTTTCATCGCTATCCATCCCAATATTCCTTTTGGCTTGATGCTAGTAAATGTAACCCCTCCGGTTGTTCCTTCGATACGTTGGATTACAATCATATCGACCTCTTTTCTTTGTACCTGTGAGAGGAGTCGAACCTCCATGCCCGAAGGCAATGGCACCTAAAGCCATCGTGTATACCAGTTCCACCACACAGGCGCACTCTATCTATTTATTAGGTTTGCAGTATGTTTCTGTCTGCGCATGGCAATTGCAGCATAACATTCTCAGATTACTTAGATTGTTATTGAAGCGGTTGCCATCGACGTGATCCATTTCAATCGGTATAGGTTTACCATTCCATGTATCATGTCCGCATTCTTCGCATTCGTTCTCTTTGATTCCTTCTTTTAGCAATTTCAATTTCAGTATGTACGGCTTTATACCTAGTTGTTGCGAGTATTCTATCGCCGGAATATAAGCAGGACTGATGTTACCTTTTCTTCCTTGATTGCCTTTGTATTCGATGTCGAGTCGTTTCAACCAACTTTCCAACGTGCTCATGCGGCAATTCAATCGTTCACACATTTGTGCTTTCGGCAAACGCTCCCCAATCCACGCTAAGATATCACTCTTTCGTTCTGCAATGTCATGTCTCATAAATTTCTCCTTACAGAGTTATTTATCAAACTGACAGACTTATTTTGCGGGGAATGGTACGTCGATTAAAAAAGATTGTATGGCGTTGTTATTACACCAAAGATTACTGACAAGACATTTACCCGTGTTGCTTCATTGTAGCTCACATGGTAATAACATCCATGTGTGCATTTCTTTTTACCGATTCAGGATCACCACATTATAATGTCTATTGGTGCCGGGTTTTCTCTGCTTGAAACTAACCACAACGGCAAGCCGCTAGTAATTAATCCTCCCACAAAGTAAGTACCGATAAAATCCAGAGGGTTGCTCGGTCGTCACTTCTTATGGAATGGCCACTTCTAAGCCTATCCACCATACTATCTTAACTGTATTATACTAAACTTGTACTCCGCTGTCAACTACTGTTTTCACTTTTCTTTCATTGTTGTCAATCTTTTCATGACAGAATTAATGGCAGTTTTATGGGTCTGCCAACCATTGGGTTTTAGTACGTGTTCTTGCGTTCCATTGTGTCTGCCAGAACCTTCAGTTCGGCCTGTACTTCCATCAACAGATCGCCGCATTCAACCATACCGAAACCATTTTTAGGGTTCCAGTCTTCATCATATTTGATTTGCGATTCACACAACATGATGACACCGGACTGCATTGCAACCAACGGCGTGTTTGATTTGCTCTTTGGGTTGGTCATCGTGTAAGTCAGATAGTTGCCGACTTCGATGATGATACCGCCACAAACGATGTCGGGAGCATTAAAAGCAGCACAAATCGCATTCACACCAGCGATGGCTTTATCAATGTCCGCTTCATTGGATTTGTCAGTAGAACTTTTTTCGAAGCCACCGTTGCTTACGAACGTGATGCCTTCATCGCCACCTGCTGCAGAGGCTGAAATCGGGGAAATCATGGCACAGGCCATGGCTACAATCATCAGATATTTGAACATTTTTTCATCTCCATTAAGGGTTAAAAACATTGGGAGTTGTTCCCAACATCCTCATAGTACCATGAATCGCGGTGTTGTCAATCTTTTCATGGCAGAATTAATGCAGTTTTATGGGTCTGCAAACCATTGAGGCTGTCTGCATAATACAGTCAGTTCCACCAGAGCAACGTTTAAAGTCCGTTTCGTGACTGAATAAGAATAGTTAGCGGGGTGTTGTTAATACACCAAAGATTACTGATAGAAGCATCTAAACCCTTTTTAACGCTCTGCGAACTGCTGAAACCGCCGTTCCAGCCAGTAGGTTGGTATCTCCGATTATGGTGCACCCCTGCCGCGCTTCCCCCGAAAGGTCCACGCTTGTATTCATGCTTCAAAGAGGTTTGCGTCATTACGTCTTAGTAAAGCTGCACCTTGGGCTACTCGGTCATCACTTCTTACGGGATAGCTACTCTCAAGCTTACCCACCCCGCTAACTATTTAAGTATTATACTTGATTGGTTATTCATTGTCAACCGTTTTATCAGATTGATCGTAACCAGCTTCAAGTAAAATGTCTCTGAGTTTGTCGGAAGCTTCGAACTGCTTATTTGCTCTCAGTTCCGAACGATACTGTTCGAGTGCATCAACCAGTTTGTGGTCTTTGCTTTGCGAATCTTCTAGGCGGCGAATGACATCGCTGATTGTGCCTTGCAGATAGTTGGCCCGTTCTATGGCAGACCGTCGATCCTGTGCGTGGATTTTGACAAACCGGCCCATCAGGTCCAATTCCTCTTTCAACACTTTCCATGCGATATTGGTGAAACGTATTCTGATCCATGTCTTCGCACGGCCCATTGGATTGCGCCAATAGATGGATAAAAAACGAACTTTCCAAACATTCAAATGCCAAGTAACTTTTTGCCATCTGGTCATGGTGGGGTTCAATTGTTTGTTAATGAGAAATACTCCCATAACACGTCTCCTTTAGTTAACATGTATACAGAATACCACTTTTTGCATATATGTCAAGTATTGGTGGGGGATTTTGTTCAGTTCCCCCAAACTGCACACTCAGGCTTTCCACCTGATTGACGGTTTGAGGCCGGATCGTTTTAACACAAAGTATCCTACTCTTCGTGCCGCACCATATGCGAAAAGCCCATGAAGGCGAAAACATATGAAGTTATGCGGTTGTCCTACGTCGTCGGGAATATGAAGAAAAACGACAACGAATCTCTAATTAATAGAAGGAAGATGTTTGTGCTCTTGTGAACGTGTTGCAACTTCTTCCTTTGTTTTGAAGATATGACCAACTGAGATAATCTGCCAGCCCTTGTCTTCTGAACCATTGATCTTGAGCGATGTGAATTTGCTCAAATCATTATGTTCAACGTCGATCCAAGCTACTTGTTGGACGCCGGATTTTTGTAA
>Ga0233413_10000817_pt1 | contig 14403 bp, 21 predicted proteins | sample Na_anoxic_6_MG_FD_189019 | JGI IMG/M metagenome (GOLD analysis project Ga0233413, IMG submission 189019) | Seawater microbial communities from Saanich Inlet, British Columbia, Canada - Na_anoxic_6_MG | ecosystem: Environmental > Aquatic > Marine > Inlet | place: Canada: British Columbia... | reverse complement strand
GTATACTCAGCTGGTGGCTTCTGAAAACAAAGAATTCGGAGGTTATGAGTCAGCCTTTCAAGCTAAATCTGTTAATGGGTTATTAGCCAGTGTCGAGACTGTAGGTGCAACAACTGCTGTTGTTAACACAGCGGCAAAGAATACGCTTATTACACTGGGCGAAGGCTCATACACTACGTATAACGAAATGTTAAAGCAGTATTGGTCATCTAATGCGACACAGGTCACCAATATTGTAGGTAATGGATTTCAGTCAGGCTTATCTACCAGGGCAATAGCTAATCAAGTCATGGACGAGGTAGGCACTCGACTAGGCAAGACCAAGAAGCAAGCTATTACATTAGCACGTAACGGCACTAATCATTACGCAAACCAAGCGAGAAAGTCTTACTTTGAAGAAACCGATGTTGTAGTAGGTACTCGTAGAATCGCAACCATAGACAGTGCTACGTCACAGTATTGCAGAGGTGTTGACCAAACAGTTGTTATGAAGTCAGAGGCGGGATACTCGAATGCTTTTGCTCCATTCCACACTAACTGTCGCACAGCTAACATACCTGAGATTGATGCAAGGTATACTCAAGAAGATGATGGAGGGGAGCGTGCTACAAACTTTCGTGATGCTGAAAGTGGATTGCTTGACCCTAAGCCGGTTAACTCTAAAAACATTTACTATGATGAATTGCGCAAGCTAGATGCACCTAGTCAAGATGCAGTGTTAGGAGTGTCGCTAGGTAAGGCTTACAGAAAGATGCTAAGGGATGGAGGTACACCAGCTGAGTTTGCTAAGTTAACTATCGATGAAAAGCATAACAAGGCATATACATTGACTGAGCTAAAAAGCCAAGATAACACCTTGTCACGCATACTTAACAACCAAGCTAAGTAAAGTAACATGCAGCGCCCGCTACCATAATGGGCGCTATCAATCCAAAGAACATAATCAGTGCCATCTTAATATCTTCATTCATTCTCCAATTGTTTAAACTCAGCCATATCCGAAAGGCTTAAGTCTCTATTTCCTTTCTCGAAGTGATTAACATTACTTTGAATGTCACTTACAAATTTACTTTCATTAATCATGCAGCACTCAGCCCCGCGCAATGCAGATGCAACACTGTCATAACTACCAGGCATCCATCCACCACCATCGTATGATAAAGAGTATGATGCGCAATCCTTTGGCGGATGCCACACCACGTAATGCGAGCCGTTTACCGTGTGTCTAGTTTGATTGCTAATTATTTATCCTCCAATAGCTCAGGGTGCTGGTGAATATTGCCGATGACTGTAAATGCATCACCATCAGGCATGCAATCTATTGCAGATACCTCACTGCCTTCCGCATTCACAAATGTAACTCCGTAATAAACACAGGTTTTAACCAAGCAATTCCCATAGCCTTCTACATAGCAGATATCGTCATTATAAATATCAATAGACTTTTCATCCTGCAAGCCGGTGAATTGCATCACTTGGTAGTGCTTGCTTTTAATGAATGTATCGAACGAGTATTTGATACTGCACCAGTCAACAATGCTTTTGTCGATTAAATTCCACGCTCTAAATTTAATGTCTCTCATTATCTATTTCCTTTTGAATTAAACCTTTTAAAATTACAGAGAATGCATTGGCTGTTCTCTTCTTTTCGTTCTCTAGCCATTCACGTTGCTCTTTAGTAGGCATAAATGTAGGTACGCGTTGTGACATTGCTATCTCCTTTTGTTTAAGTTGAGATAATAATATACATCATCTTATATAAAGTAAAGCTATTATTTATATAAGAATTATGTTGACACCTTAATAATTAGCATCTAATATGCAGTCATCCACTAACGGATAACAACGGAGAAGATTATGAAATTACGATTAGATTTTTTTAAAAGTATCGGCGGTAAAGTTGCAAAGGGTGATGTCGTCATTGATTCAGACGGTAACAGAGTGGCAATTAAGAGTAGCGCACTGCTTAACTCGTACAATCTAGCGAATCATTCAGATGATAAGTGCTTTATCGAATCATTCGCCCCACGCAAGAATACAGGCGAACAACCTTGTGGTGATGATATGCCTGTATTGGCTGAAGTCGATGGTATTGATGGTTTTGATGCGCCCCATGTTGTATTTGCGTCACAGTGGAAGTGGCGTGGTGATGGTAATTTAACTGCATGGAAATACGACCTTGAAGCGCTAATCAAAATGCAAGCTGAGCATGATGCAGAGAAAGATGAGTCGGTTAAGTCAGTCTACACACAAGCTATGAAAGATGCGGGTGAGTTACCTAGCGTTGGCATGAAGTGTGTACTGGTTAATTGCAATTGCGACCACCAGGGTGTTGTTATGTTTATTAGTGACAACTACACCATTATTTCATACGAGGGTGGAGTGGGGCAATTTAGAGAGCAGCACTTTCACACCGAAAATATAACGTTCAAACCTATCGACACTCGCACACCAGAAGAAAAGCAAGTTGCGCGGGTGGTTAAGCACATGAACATGGTTACATTTGAAACTGATGAGGCAATGGTTAAGTCAATGCAGCAAGCGGGTTTGCTAGCTGAAATTAAATAATCAACGCCCTTCGGGGCAAGGAATCACATGGATAAACTAGCAACAATAATTATAATCGCACTCATGACAATATCGTCAGGTGCATTTGCAGTAACGTCTTACTACGCATTGACTGGCTTAATAACGGGATAGAAGCGTGAAAACTAAAAAATTAATCTTAGCAATCGTAGCGGTAAACTTAGTACTAACAATCAGCTTAATTAGCTTAATAACGGGATAACAAAATGAAAAAATTAATTTTAGCAGTAACATTGGCAAGTGCATTCACATTGGCCGGGTGTGGTCATAGCCCTGAGAAGGTTAAGGCGGAGTGTGTGAACTTAGTGCAAAAAATACTCGTAGACCAGGGTAAATCCGAATATTGGAAGCTAGGAACAGTTCTTGTGAACGATGACAACATTGCAATTGTACAGACAGTTGGAGTAAGTGACCCTACCATATCAGCTCAGGGGTACTGTGGTCTAAGCGGTAAGGCAGTGATGTATAACCCTAATCTATTCACGTTAAAGGCGCTTTTAGGAAAGTAGCTCAATAACCAAGGCACCTTAACTGGAGTTTTTTTCATCTATAATAACGGGATAGCAAAATGAAAACATTAATCTTAGCTACAACAATCGCACTAACACTTTCTCTAAACGTTAACGCTGGAATCAAAACAGACTTATCAGTTAGCGCTGCAAAGTCAACGGTGAATGCAGTTAACAGCAAGTCGAGCAAGCCAGCCAGTGAATTTGATGGAATGGATTACTGCATCGGCCTTTCTGAGTCTGCCGGCAAAATTATGACCTGGAGACAAAACGGAGTGTTGCTATCTAAGTCACTAAAGAGAGCGACAAACAGACTTGGCAGAACAATGGTTCTCAATGCGTATAAAATGAACGCTTACTCATCAAAGGAGTATAAGCAGAAGCAAATAGTTAAATATTCAAACATGGTCATGCTTGAATGCTTGAAGACACACGGGTAACTAAATAACCAAAGTAAAACTAAAGCGCCTTAATTGGCGTTTTTTTGTATCTATTATGAAAATGAAATAATCTGTTATATAATCGCTATAACGCGCAAGGCGCATACAATCGACTTTAGGAGTCAAGATGGACTTATCAGCAATCGAAGGGCTTACAGAAGCTCAGATTTCAGCCATACAGCAAGCACATGATACTGATGTGACTGGCTTAAAAGGCAAGAACTCAGAGTTACTAGGTAAGATGGACGAGTACAAGACTGAATCGCAACGCAATGCAGATTCAATTGAAGAAGCTCGAAAGGCGACAGTATTAGCAACAGAAGCTAAATTATTAGCTGAAGGCAAGTACGAAGAAGCTCAGGCATTACGTGAAACAGAGCGTGCTGACCTAGTTGCAACAGCTAACACTGAGAAAGAAAAAGCTCAGGCAATGCTCAAACAACGCGATTTAAAAGATGTTCATTTTGACATACTTAGCAAGGTAGGTGAAAACTTACAAGCACCCGCACAAGCAATGCTAACTGCAATGACTGATATTAGTTACAATGAAAACGGTCAAACAGTTGTATCAATCAAGTGCGGCGACAAAGAATTTAGCAATACCGTTGACTTCCTGGCACACGCAGAAACCGACGCAACATGGAAAGCAATGCTAAAGGCACCAGATACTCAGGGTATCAACGTGCATAACACCAATGCTCAGGGCAGCGGTACAAGTGGTAAAAAATACAGTGATATGTCTCTTCAAGAGCGCTCAGAATTTAACTCATTATAAAAGGTAATACATCATGGCATTAGGCGATTTTCAATTATTCAACGGTAGCGCGTATAACGCATTCAAAAACACTCTACAGCAAGAAGTAGAATTATTTAACTCAGCAACACGTAACGCAATTATGCTTACCTCTGTAATGTTTCAAGGTGATAAGAACGAGCTAGCAGCGTTTGAATCAATTGCATCATTAGTTGGTAATCGTGACCCGTCAGCAACAGGTGCGAACGCTGAACACGCTTTGGCTGAATTGCTAAAAATCGACATTAAAGTTGGTTGGGGCATTCCTAATATCTCTTACACTAACGCTTCTTTTGATTGGACTCAACGCGACCCATCACAAGCAGGTACATTGTTTGGTGAAGAAGTGGCAAAAGGTGCAATGGCTTACATGCTTAACTCTGCATTAACTTCTTACGTTGCTTCTGTTGATTCAGCTGATGTGACTTACGATGGAACAGCGGGTGTTGCTTCTTTAGACAGCCTTAACTTAGGTGCTGGCAAGTTTGGCGACCGCCAAGCAGATATCGCTGCATGGGTAATGCACTCTAAATCAGTTAACGACATTTACGGCCAAGCATTAGCAAACAGCAATCAACTGTTTACTTTTGGTACAATCCGCGTTGTTGAAGATGGTCACGGTCGCCCGTTAATCATGACAGACTCTGACGCGCTTCACTTTGATAATGCTGGTACTGAAAACTACTACCAATGTGGCATTGTTTCTGGTGGCGTATCTGTTCAAGAGCAAGGCGATTACCGCAACTACACCGTGACCGATATTGTACCGGTTAATCCGCGTGAATTGTTAACAGCGACAGGTTCGTTCGGCTTAGGCATTAAAGGTTATACTTTTAATGCTGCTGTGGTTCAACCAGACGATGCTGCTTTAGCATTAGTTACTAACTGGACTCGTGTCGGTGGCCTTAAAGACGGCGCGGGCGTACGAGTAGTTAGCCTATAGTGTTTTGTCTAAAGGCTGAAATTTGCGGAGTTATTACTGATATAACTCCGCAAACCTTTAAGCATCATTCCTTTGTTGGCGCAAAGGTTATCAGTGGTGACAAGTATTACATTGATAAAGCTGTAACACTTGGAGCAGTTAAACCAAAGAAAGCCAAAAAGAAATAATATAAGCCCCTTAATTGGGGCTTTTTATTAACTAAAATAAAGTGATACAATGTAGTTGTCTATGTGAGGGCGTAGACAGTAACTGCGCAGTTACACCCTATAATCCCTCAGCCCTTCAATAATGCCACAGGACGTGGCAAACCTAATGCCCTCTAATACCGAAGAAATAAAGGTGAAAGCATGAGAGCCATGAATAAAATACTTTCTGATATTGTAATAGCTAGCGGTGGCACCGTCACTAATCCCAACAACCGAAATCAATTACTCCGTGATTGGTTAACTGCTTTGGAGGCTTAATTATGTCTATTAGAAATGAAATACTAGAAGAAATATTAACCAGCACCATAGGCGGCGCTTTCCCCCCAGAGGATACGGGGCTTAATAAAATACAACTGGAGCTGTTAGTTGTTAGTGGTAACACACAAGATAGCGTAGCCCCTGATGATATTGATACATACGTTACAGCGTTGACTAATTCAGCGTTGATATACCCAAACCCCGTGTACAACACAGGCATTTGGACACCATCAACGACGGAAATTAAAACTGTACTAACTCATGCGCAACCGCGCTCATCTAAGTTTGTATTGTCCGGGACGTTAACATCTGATTCAACAACTAAGGACGGGTTCATCGGGGTTAGATTATCTGACAGTACTGGTGTTTTAACGGGGTCAGATAAACGTTATTCAACTGGTAAAACTAGTGGAGCGGCGACTGTTAATGTTGGGTTTTCGTTAATAGGTTATACAACATTAACTAACGGTCAAGAATTGCGCCTTGAGATATCAAAAGATTTTGCAGGCTCCTTAGTGCTTGAGAATGCTCTATTTACAGTAAAACCTTTGTGGTGATAGACAAACCCCTTTAACGAGGGGTTTTTTGTTGCTCCGTATAAAGTGGTATACTGCATTAAACTAACAGGAGCAAAGCAAATGGCACTAATAATTGAAGACGGCACAGGCGTAGCTAACGCTGACAGCTTTTTAACACTGATTGATGCAAGAGCCTTAGCGGTGAATTACGGGCTGACAATCGCCACTGATGACACTGAAGCAGAGGTACAACTTCGTAATGGATATAGGGGGCTACTAACATATGAGCCGACTCTTCAAGGAACTCGTACGCACGATATTCAAACTGGGATTTGTCCTCGCACAGATACTTATAGTAATTGCGTTTACGTTGATAGTGACGCTATTCCTCTTGATGTAAAACTCGCTCAGTTAAACTACTCTGCCGCTGTTAATGGTGGATACGGCACAAACGTAGTTGATAACGGCCAAAAACTAAAAAGCTTTAGTGTTGATGGCGTTTATTCTGAGTCGTATCAAGATGGAAGTTCAGTTAAAACCAACGCAACAATACAAGGCGTATCTAATTCACTATACCCATTGACACTACAGGGCTATGCTAACTCTCCTTGTGGTCGAGCAAATGGCACTGGCGGGCTAACTCGCGCGGAGTTTTTCTAATGGCCGGCATAGATATTCAAGCAAAAGTAAGGGGCGGACTAGCTAAAGCTGTTGCCGCTACTGGCCCAGGTGATTTAGTTTACTTCCTAAAAGAGATTCAAGCACCAGGTACTCCAATAAACCCAACACCAATTATTACGGAACCAATATTGCTAGTTGATGCAGTATTTAAATCTATCAACCAGAACTTAATAAACGGCACGTCAATAAGAAGCGGTGACAGGGTATTAGTTGTTAATGGTGATGTAGTTTTAAGACAGCATGACATTATTCAGCAAGGCACCAAAAAGATGAGTGTTGAAAGTGTTGATAGCAAAATGCCAGCTGGTGTACTCCTTTCTCAGATATGCATAGTGAGGGAAATCTAATGCCATTACACGGTAGAAGTGGATTAAGGCAGGCACTTGGCCGGGTTAGGGATGACGTAAACAACACGATTACCGCTGCTTATATTTATGGGCTTGGCGAGATAATACAAGCAACCCCTGTTCATTTTAAAGATGGTGGTCGATTAAAAAACAATTGGTTGCTATCTGTTGGATGGCCTACGCTTGGCGCCACTGTTTCTGCTAACTCGACAGGTGCTAGCTCATACGCTCAGCTGTCTAGGATGCCCGCTGATGTACTAGGCAAAAAGATTTATTTTTCTAATAACCTAGACTACGCTGCAGTGGTTGAGTATGGCGGTTACTCTAACTCAGTAGAGAAAGGTACTTATACTGGAAATGGTAATTATCAAAAACTATCAAGCGGCGGTTACTCCAGACAGGCACCAAACGGCATGGCAAGAGTAGGCATTAGAAAAATACAATCACGCCTCAACTAACAAACAAATTTAATAAGGTGAATTATGAGCCAGCTAGATATAAGAAATTCATTACTAAACAAGGTTATAGAGGTCGTGGTTACTGACCTAGGGCTGCCACTGGCTTACGAAAATAAAGGCTTTGACCCGTCAGGCTTGGATGCTTGGTGCGACTTTAGCTTTATACCGGCAACAAGTGCAACCACAGGCAAAACGCAAGCATCAAGTGATGAGGAAATGGGCTTCATTCAGGTGTCCGTTTACGTCAAGCCTGATGCATATGACAACCAGCAATTTACAGTGATAGATGCAATAAAACGTATTTTCTATTTTGGTGTTACAATAGATGACGTTAATATTTTAGACGCTGTACCGAACAACGGTTTTATGTCGGGCGCATGGTTTAAACGAGATTTAACAATAAACTACTCAAGCTTTCAAGGGCGCGGGTAAAACTTAACTAAATAGGAAGTAAAAATTATGGCTGGAGAAATCACAGGTACAGCAATCATCATCAACAACGGTACAGGCACTGTTGTTGGTCAAGGCGACTTTACTCACACATACGGCGGAACACCCATCGAGATTGGCAATAAGTCTTACGGAACAAACATCACTTATTTAGATGGTGAGCTAGCAACAAAGCAACACGTTTTTTCGGGTACTGTTACTTACAACAACGATGACCAATATCGAAAAGTTCGTGCTGACGCGTTCGCTGGAACAATGGACACTTACACAATAACTTACACTGGTTCAGGCGCAGTTACTGACGAATCATTTAGCGGTCAGTTTATGCCTACAGGTTTAAGCGATACATTGCCGAACGGTGCCAAAGTTGAAACTACCATTTCATTTAACTCAAGCGGTGAAGTTACAATTATCGCTGCTGCGGACGTGTAAATATGAAACTTTGCTTTAAGGAGTATCCGTACAAGATGACGCTAGGCGCTATGAAGCAATTCAAGCAAGCTACCAATAAAGACTTATGGTGCACGCTTTTGCAATTCATGGAGAACTTTAGAGACAACGCCAGCCTATCAACTATTGCCCGTATGCAAAAGCTGTACGAGGTTGTTGACTTTGAAACCGCGTCACATGTATTTCACTCGCTAATCCGCGCTGAAGATAGCTCAATCCCACTAGTTGAGATTGAAGATGCCATGTTTAGGGTTGGTTGGCTGCCTACTGAACGCCCTGGTGATATGTCAGAGCCTTGGCCCTTAGTTATGGTCGGGCTTGCTAATGAAATATCTAAGCAGTTCGAGTCGGATACTTCTGAAGCAAAAAAGTAAAGTGCAGTTACCTATCCCCGGTTAAATCTAAACTTGGATTGTTTGAGTTTGATTTTTTCGGGTATTGGAAATACTGCGTAAAAGAGCTAAAAATACAACCGTCAGAAGCATGGGGCCTAGACTTTATTGAGGTGAAAATGCTCACGGAAATAAAAGAAAAACCACCCCAGGACTTGTCACTAATGCTTAACTACGAGCGCAGAGCAAACGGCGCATCAAATGAATTCTTAAATATAAATACAGGGGGCTAGCAATGGCAACTGAAACGCTAATTGTAGAGCTGGATTCAAGAACTGGAAACTTAGAGCGCTCGCTACGCCGTGTCGAAGGCGGGTTGGATGATGTAGAGTCAGCAACAACCGACGCTGACGGTAGTTTATCCAGAATGTCTAGCACTGGCCTGGCTGTCGCCGGAACTATGGCAAAGCTAACCACAGGAGCTTTAGCGGTAGCAACTGCAATGACGGCTGTGATTGTTAACTCAGCTGGTGCGACAAGAGAAATGGGGTTGCTTGCAGCTCAAGCCAAGCTGTCTACAGACGATTTCGAGGCGTTAGCATTTGCGACTAAACAATATGGCGTAGAAGCGGAGGGTATAGCGGATATATCGAAAGATATTGCTGATAAGCTGGGCGAATTCTCCAAAGCGGGTACGGGTGCGTTTCAAGACTTCGCTGATGTTGTCGGCCTAACAAAAGAAGAAGCAAAAAAGACAGCTATCGAATTTGAAAATATGTCTAGCGATGAAGTTATAGGTGAGATGATAAGGCAGATGGAAGAGGCAGAGGCAAGCAGTAATCAAATGACCTTTGCGCTTGAGTCAATGGGTAATGACCTGTCTAAGTTAACGCCATTATTTGCTAATAACGCAGAAGAGCTAAAGGTGCTTGAGGCACGCTACAAAGCTGTTTCAGAACAATTAAGCCTTACAAGCAGTGAAGCTAAAGACTTGCAGGAGGCGGCTACATCATTCGACCTGCTAACTTCTGCGGCTAAGAAGTCTAGCGAGCAAATATCGGCACAGTTGGCACCATCGCTTAATGAGTTTTTCAATAGCGTTATTGAAGTTGTTCCTATTGCAACACAGACCATTGTTGACTTTATTAACAGCTTTAAAGATGCTGGAGACATACAAAGCCTTGAGTCTGTAAATAGATTAATTGAAGAGCAGAAAACTGCTGTAGACGAGCTAAACGACTCACTCAGTGCTGCGGTTGGTGTTAAAACCCTGCACATGACAGCTGAGCAAAACCTAGCAGTTCAGACAGCCGGGCTAAATGCGGAGCTATACACTCAAACTGAAAGGCTAAAAGAACTAGAGGAGCAGAAAGAAAAAATAATAGCACAAGATGAAAAGATGGCTGATGCAAACAAGCCAGGCGGAGGTGAAATAACCGGCGGCAGCGGTTCATCGGGCTCAACAGGTTCGACCAGTGACGGTTCAGGAACTGCTGACGAAATAGCGGCGCTAGAAGATAGATTCAAGACAGAAGAAGAGTTGTTGCTCCAAAAGCTTGAGCGAGAGTTAGTTATAGCAGGGGAGAATAATCAACTAAGGCTTGACCTAGAAAACGAATACCAAGAAGCGCTCGCGGAGATAAAGACCAAGGAAGAAGATGAATACATTGAGAGCCTAGAAAGAAAGGTTAAGGCGGATGAAGAGCTTCGTAAGCAAGAAGAAAAGCTTGCCAAAGAAACGAGTAAGGTGCAGATAGATTCTCAAGAAGCTTATGTTAATGCAGCTGTGTCATTGGGTAACGTTTTATTTGAAGATAACAAAGCAATTAAATCTGGGCTGGTGGTTGTTGATACCGCAGCCGGAATAATGAAATCATTCAGTGAACTGCCATATCCTGCAGCACTTGCGGCATCTATCTCCATCGGGATTAATGGCGCGGCTCAATTAGCTGCGATTAATAGCGCAACTAAAGGGTCAACATCAACCCCTTCGTCATCGTCGTCATCAGCGCCATCAGTTGACACATCTATGCCGGAAGAAACATCAACGCTAAACGTAAGCGACAGTAACCAAAGTGGTCAGAATCAAGCCATCGTGATAAAATTTGAGTCTGACGACACGGAAACAGCCAGGTTTGTGTCAGATATAATTAACAAAGCGACAATATCGGGAGATATTTAATGATAGCTAGTATTACAAATATATCTAATCAAGCAGTGATAACGGCTTTGCCTGATAGCTCACTGCAAGATATAGGTATTATTACCGATGGCGATTACTCAAGCGTTTATGTCGATGCACTTGCTGGTGAGGTGACATTAACATTCGTATTTCCTCAAGAGGTTGATATTGGTTACATTGCATTAGGTGGCACAAACATAGCAAAGAAAGATTCAATTAAGATAACCACCTCAAACGCACCTGAGCCAATCTACCTACAAACAGTTGCCGAAGAGCAGTTAGTCACATCTGATATGTTTGATTTGACCGTAAGCCTTGCCGGTACTGTAGACGATACAGGATTAGGCCACCTAGAGTCGTCTGTGATGATGTATAAGGTTGACCAGTCAGGCGTTAGGCGTGTAACTATTAATGTTAAAGGCTCTGGAAAAATATCCATTTCCGAAATTGCAATGGGTGAGTATTACACCATCCCAAGAGGTGAACAGAGCGGATATAATCGACCTTGGTCAGTGCCCAATATAAAGGTTCGCTCTAACACTGGGTTAGACCATTCGCCGATTAATCTATCCTACGAGGCACGTGCTTTAAGTTGCTCGCTTAGTGTGCCAAACAATATTATGCGTGATTTTGATGGCTGGTACGGATTTATTAACTACGCAGCAAATAATACGTTTTACATATTAGAGGATGAAAACAAGTTCCATTCTTATGCATGTTATAACGCATCACCATCAATGACAGCGGCACACGGTCAAACCAGGTCTTTAGGTGTTTCATCTATAAACTTCAATGCATTCGCTAAATCTACAGAGGCATTATTTTGATTAAGACTAATTTCAAGCAGAGCACATTTGAGATATACGAACTGCAATTACCTTATTGCACCGTATGCACTCCATCTGGCGACTTAACAAGCCCTTGGCATACACCTGTAACATGTGAGGAGTCTAGCGATGCTACATACTCTTTATGGTTCACCAAAAGCTCAGCCCCGTCTATGCAACCACCTACCCAGTCAATAGGAGTTAAGTCACGGTTAAATAGCACGGTAAATAGATGTGTTGCAAATGCCAGTGAATCAACGCCAAGATTAAAACCAGGTGAGGGCATGGCAAGTCGCGGGCAAATGTCACTGACAATGACTGATTTCGAGGGCGACCCTGGGCCAATTGAGTTTACTGAGTCGGGCACTTTCTTTGGCAAGTTGTTGGCGCGTAATATTCTGGACGGCAAAAAGATTTTGTCACACTATTACACCATTACGAGCGAACAGGAAGCGCCTTTTCTTGTGTCTACATCTGAGCACTACATTACAGAATCAGGATTATCTAAGGGCAACTTCACCCTTAGCGCAAAGGACGCACTGCACAAATTAGAGGCGTTTAGTCAGAAGTTTCCAATACCAACAGAGGATTATATTACTGCTGACATTGATAGCGCTGTAACAGTTATTCCTGTTTCTGACGGTGCACTATATAGCAGTCAAGATGTAATCATTATTGATAAAGAGCTAATGAGAGTTCAAAGTGTTAGCTCGAACAATTTAACCGTATATGCTCGCGGGTCAAGTTACGTCGGCACGGATAAGTTAATTTATAAGACTGAGGCAGAAGACCACTCGCTAGAATCCACTGTTCAAAAGTGCTACGTAATGAATAAGGCTTTTTTGTCTAACGTGCTTGAAGATATTTACATTTCTTCTGAGTTAACAGCTTTTTCTGACTTCACTCAATGGAATGATGAAATCACAGAATGGAATGCAAATGCATTTTTAACTGGTGTATTTCACAAACCACAAGATGTAGACAAGGTAATTAACAAACTCCTTACTGACTACATGATTGATATGTGGCTTGACCAATCAACACAGAAATCAAGGGTTAGTGCAAATTCATCTTGGAAGGAGTCGCAGAGAACGATAGAGGAAGGTAATGACCTGGATTCGCTATCTACATCAAAAAAGGCTAACACTCGATTTAGTCGTGCGTATATATATAACAATAAAGATTTTCAGTCAGAGAATGACGATGAGGTGAATTACTCGCAACTTACGCTACACAAGGACACGGCTACAGAGGTTGATGATTTCTACGGCAGTGTAAAGGTCAAGGCTTTTGACCCTAGTCCATATATAACTCCAGACAGTGCGTTCATATTGGTTTCGAGATATGTGCAGAGATTTGCTAGAACACCTGATGAAGTGTCTTTTTCAATGGAAGAGAGGAAGCTAGCAGGGAGTAAAATAGGCGACATAGTCAACATAATAGCGCGAGATTCACAAACTCCTAGCGGTGAAACTCTAACCTCTAAAATTGCTGTTCAGATTACCGAGATAAAGCCTAAGCTTAACCAGGTTGGTCGCAAGTATAATATTAAAGCGCTTGGCTATATTCCGTTTATTGCGTCGGGCGGTGGGGATTTAGTTATATTTATTAGCGGTACTGCTGTTGACGTTAATTTATTCGCAAGGGCTGGCGCACCGCCTAGCGCGATTAATGTCACCTTTGTATTGGATGGTGCAACCATTGGTTCAACTGCGCAAAACGTACCATCAGTTAAGGCTGGTGCATTTGCCCCTGGTAGCGCCATAAAAATAATATGCACAAACAGCGCTAAATGGTCGGCAATGGGTGGCGAGGGTGGTAGCTCAACCCCTGGTATAATCGTGGGCATTCCTGGGTTTCCGTCTGTAACTAATGGCGGCAACGGTGGTACGGCTTACGAGTCCAACGGGGTAACAACATCGATATATATAAACTATGGAACTTTTGACTCTTACGTAACTAGTGGCGAGGTTTACGCTGCTGGTGGTGGTGGCGCATCTGCTGCAGCGTCTGATGCTCAAGGAAGTCTATCGGCGGCATCGGGTGGCGGTGGTAGCGGTATTCCAGGTGGGCTAGGTGGCGTGGTAGCTGTTCCCCCAGGGTTCCCAAGTGGTGCGCAAGGTAATGACGGCACGTTTTCTGGTGGAGGGGCTGGTGTCTCTCAATCGATTGGGTTTACTTCTGCAATCTCCGGCGCTGGTGGATTTAGCCTTGTCGGACTACCTGCTTCTGCATCTTCTTCTTTAGCGCCTGGTGAAGTAGAAACAAGCTCGCCAGGGCAAGCAGGGGGAGCGATAAAAGGTACGAATGTAACAGTCTATAATCTAGCTGCGCAATCAGGTAAATTTAGAGACGGAAACTCAGACCCTTATACATTAATAACCGCTTAGGCTAGAGTTTATAGCTTATTCAAACATCATGAT
>Ga0233413_10000816_pt1 | contig 14406 bp, 12 predicted proteins | sample Na_anoxic_6_MG_FD_189019 | JGI IMG/M metagenome (GOLD analysis project Ga0233413, IMG submission 189019) | Seawater microbial communities from Saanich Inlet, British Columbia, Canada - Na_anoxic_6_MG | ecosystem: Environmental > Aquatic > Marine > Inlet | place: Canada: British Columbia... | reverse complement strand
TACAAAGCTTCTCGAATTCTCCGATATAGTAACATTGCATATCCCTCTTACAGATAAAAACAGAGGATTAATATCTGAAAACCAGATTGAGAACATGAAAAATAAAGCTATATTAATTAACGCAGCCAGGGGAGGCTTGGTTGATGAAGAAGCCTTATATAATGCTCTTTCCAACGGCAAGTTGGCAGGTGCAGGTCTAGACTGTTTTAAGGAAGAACCATATAATGGAAAACTGATTGAACTGGATAACATAGTTTTGAGCCCGCACATGGGCTCTTCAACAGTTGAAACCAGAAAGATAATGGAACAGCAGTCGGTGGATAATCTTATTAATGCATTGGCGGAATTAGAACTGATATAGGAGCGACACATGAAGACATCTACACAGACACTGATACTGGCAAATGAATTCGGACCTGAAGAAGCGGTGAGAATGATATGCGACGCGGGTTTTAATTGCATAGACCATTCTCTTTTTAGCGGTAAAAGAGGGAAAATGGATATTGAAAAAGCGGATTTTCTTTCTGACATGGAGAAACTCAGGGAAATTGCAGTATCATATGAGGTCGATTTCAATCAGACTCACGCACCGTTTGCATCATTTAGAGAAGGCGATGATGATTACAATGAATGGGTAAAGCCACTGATTATCAAAGCGATTGAGGCGACAGGAATCCTTGGTGCAAAGTATGTGGTCATTCATCCTTTTGCGATATCAAAAAACCAGAAACAAGCCAATATGGATTTCTTCAGCTCATTGATTCCATATGCAGAAAAGCATGATGTCAAAATAGCTATTGAAAACATGTTCGGACATGACCCGGTTAAGGATGTACTTGTAAAGAATGTATGCTCTGATGGACCCGAATTGTGCGATTATATTGATACATTGAACAGTAAAAGCATTGTTGCATGCATTGATATAGGTCACTGTGGGCTGGTTGGGGAAGATGCAGCACATATGATAAAGATGGTTGGAGGCGACAGGATTAAATGCCTGCATGTCCATGACAATGATCATAAGAATGATCTTCACACAATTCCGTTTACGGAAAAGATAGATTTTCCTTCTGTAATACAAGCACTTATAGATATCAATTATAATGGTGAACTGACGTTGGAAGCAGATCATTTTCTCTATGGCTTTCCTAAAGAACTGTATAAGGATTGTCTTTCACTTATGAGCAGAACAGCCAGGTATTTAGCTGATATGAGTAGTGTAGATGAATGAGAATTTTATTAACAAGATAAAAATGATTGTTGAAGAGAAAATGTCATGTTCTGCCCACAATATGGAGCATGTCATGAGGGTTTTTGACTTGTGCGGATTGCTGGCGTCTGACTTTGATTATGTCGATATGGAGGTGCTTCTGGTTTCCGCGTTGTTGCATGACATAGCCAGGGTTGAGGAAGACAGTGACAGAAGCGGCATGACCGACCATTCAATACTGGGAGCAAATATAGCTGGAAACCTTCTGAAAGAGCTAAAATATCCGGAAGATAAAATTGAAAGAATCAAACACTGTATAAGAACCCACAGATTCAGGAGCGGTAATGAACCTGTCACCATGGAAGCAAAAATCTTATTTGATGCTGATAAGCTTGATGTGCTGGGGGCGGTTGGTCTGTCGCGAACGTATATGATGTCAGGGCAGTACGGACAGTCACTGGATTTTGATTTCGAAAACTACTCCCTTGAAGAAAATTCAAATAATAACGGACGGCTAAAAGATATGTCTAAGCACTCGCCGTTCATTGAATTCGAATTCAAATACAGGAAAATTCCCGATAGGCTTTATACAGACAAAGCAAAGGAAATTGCCGCTGAACGTCTGGCATTCATGGCGGATTTCTTCGCGAGATTGAAAGCTGAATTAGGAGGACAGGCCTGATGCTTTATGAAGAAGGGGGAATAATGATTTTTAAAAAAATTACCGATGGGATATATAAATACGGCTCTACACCAGAAGATGCCTTCAGAGGAAAGATTCCATGCAGCCCTGATCTAATAAGAGAATTTGTCGTAATTGCACCTTTTTGGAAGCCGGTGATGTTCGCTGATTCATTTGATGATATCATTCCTTTGGCTATGGATATGGCCTGGGACATTAATGCGGGTTCATTCAAGTTCACTTACATAAGAACGGGCATTGGCGCCCCAAGAACCGGCGATACAATCTTGGCCCTCGGTCTCTCAAAATGTAAAAATGTGTTTTTCATAGGATCAGCCGGTGCCCTGACTTCAAAAATGAGAATAGGTGATGTCATAATTCCAGAATATTCAATTACAGGGGATGGTTACTCCAGATATCTCACTAGCGGAACCCTGAAAGAAAGCGACTGTTTCACCGAAAAAGTATATCCTGACACAGGACTTAACAACAAATTAGAAGAAATAGTAAAAAACCTTTCAGGAGCAGATGGAGTAAATATCCATAAAGGAAGAGTCTTTAGCATAGATACGATTTTCGCGCAGTTTGCCCACATAGATGAAATCAAAGGTTATGGATGTAATTGCATCGAGATGGAAACCGCCGCATTTTTCAAAGCTTCTGCAGTCGCCGGTATTAATGCCGCTGCACTGCTTCAGGTATCAGATAATACCGTCATTAATAAGTCACTGTACAGCGGCAGAACAAAAGATGAGCAGATGTACAGGAAGAATGTCAGGAAAAGATTTTTCCCAAAAGTCATATGTAAAATGGGCGACATTATATAATATAACAGCTATTCTATATTAATCCATTCCCTGGTTTCCGCTGATTTGAAAACAGCATCAATAGTTTTCATGTTATTTAGACTATCTGATAATGGCAGCGGCAAATCAGTATTGTTAAAAATACTTTTTGCAAATGCTTCAAACATCAGCCTGTACTGATTAACTGGTTCAATCTCGATTTCCATGGATGTTTCTCCGTTTTCAAATAGTATTTTCCCTGGTATTTCACTTATATCATTAAATGGTATTGTGACGGTAACTGTGCCTTCAGTTCCAAAAACTTTTACCTGTTGCTGTGGGAAAACGCCGGTAGATACAGTGAAAAGGGATCTGACATCACCATAATCTAGTATTGCTGATGTTGTCATGTCTGTTCCAAAGACAGGATGTTTTTCGATCAATGAGATGACACGTTTGGGCGCTTTCCCCAGGATATACCTGGCAGTATTAATAGCATAACATCCTATATCCAAAAGTGCCCCGCCACCAGTTTCTTTTATATTTCTGATATTTGCAGGATCTTGATTGTTATATGAAAAAACAGTATGTATGTGTGTGACCTTTCCAATGTATCCATTGTCAACAAGAGATTTGGCTTTCTGCCACTTTGGATGGAAGCGAATCATGAATGCTTCCATGACTTTAATGTCTGAGTCTTTAATATATTCAATGACTTCATTGGTTTCAGCAGTATCGAGAGTCAATGGTTTTTCACACAGCATATGTTTATTGGCATCAACGCTTTTAAATATCCATTCTTTATGCATATGATTGGGAAGCGGATTAAAGATTGCGTCAATTTTATCATCTCTTAGAAGTTCTTCATAAGAACCGTAAAACTTTGGAATGCCGTATTTCTCTGCAGTTTCTTTTGCCCGTTCAATGTTCCTAGAAGCTATTGCATATATTTCCACTATATCTGATTCCATAAGTGGAAGCACTATTCTTTTTAGAAAATGACCCGATACGCCAAGTACCCCAAATTTCATTTTTTTCATAGTATTCACCTGTCTTTCATATTAACTTTATTCCCAATAATTATAAGAGTCAACAAGGATGGGCTTATGTCATTACAAGGGAAATTCATATATATCTGTTTATTATCAATTTTTGCTATACTTGATATATTAAAGTTAAGTAATGTCATTAGTAATAAGAATGCCAGGAGAGCTAGGGTTTTATCGGTTGGTAATTAATATAGGTGATTGAGTATGAATGTCTTTGAAGAACTAAAGGAATTATATGGAGCAAGCGGGGTGCTCGAACCTCTTCAAGGGGGACAGGGGACTTCTGTTCGCACGGGCGAATTAGTTTTTAAACCAGTAAGTAATACGCAGGTTCATGAAAGTATTACGGAGTTATTCGCAGCACTTAGTCCCAGGGGATATAAAATTAATACCCATGTTAAATCAAAGAACGGCAGATATTGCGAGCTGGGATATTGTGCGACAGTTTTTGAAGACGGGGAGGCAAGTTTCGGCCGGTTGGAAGAGAAACTTTACATAATTTATGTTCTGGCTGGATTGGCGGTAGTATCAGCGGTGACATTCTTGATTAAAAAAGTTCGGCCAAATTAGTTATTAAATCACACTTCCATTTGCCTTAGGCAAACAGAAGTGTGATAGTCTAAACTTGCGTGCTGCACTTTTACTATTATATCTCTTATAGCATCAATGAAAACTAGCCTGTGGTATTTTTTAAATATAATAAACATAAGAAGAAGCACATTGTCAATGGTATGAAATAAAAGCAATCTATTATTTGAATATTTGTCTGTTTTACAATACCGTGGAAATGTTATGATAGATTACAGGAGAGAAGATTATATGGAAAATACAACATGGATATATATCTTGGTTATAATAGTCGTATTATCTGCCATTCTTAAATTCACCAATGTGCTGAGTTATACAATTTTAAAAAACAAAGTTTTAAAAAGCAGAAAATGGGACCTTAACATATGCTGTGGTAAAACCGACGGTGGGGGCATAAACGCAGACATTGTCAAACATACCGAAACAAATAAATTCTTACTATTGGAAAGTATTTATGATATTCCGCTTGAAAACGCCAGCCTCGATTATGTATTCAGTTCGCATACGGTTGAGCATATTGACGATCCCAAAGATTTTTACAGAGAACTTGAACGTGTGGGAAAGCATATCACAATTCTAGTCCCTCCTTTGTGGGATATTACTGCAGCATTTAATTTTCTTGAACATAAATGGATATTCCTAACTTTCAAAACCAGGCACACCAAATTGCCTAAATTCATTAAACTACCGCTTTCAGGATGGTATCAGAGAAAATTCGGGCAGAAAATCAAGGCCTGAGTCAAGAGAAAGAAAATTAGTGCTCAACCGAATAGGTAATGATAGAATGGATATACTATATATAGTGAGAGGAATGAGAACTTGGGTAGAAATTCATGCCCGCACTGCGGGGAAAAAATATCAACATGGAAGAAATGGCAGCTGACCGACAACAGATACGGACGTAAGTGTCCCGAATGCAATAACATAATAATACTGCCGAAAGGGTTCATAAGGTTTGTCCAGTTTTTCAATATTGGGATGGCAATCCTTTTGGTATTATTGGTAAACGGGTCATCAATCAACAGAGTTCTTTTCCTATCGGCCGGGGCTGTAATTCTTATTTTACTGAATATCCTTATACTTAATTTCGTCTTAATAAAAAAACCCGAAAACTAGACGTTAGATTATTAAAAAGCGTACACGACATCCAACGGATGCTGTGTACGCTTTTTTAATTAAAGGGCAAGCGAACCCATGGGGTCCCAGGGCTTAAGTTCAATTGGCTTGAGTTCAAGGGCGGTAAGTTGTTCTTCATTCAAATACTTTTTATTTACAACAACCTGATACATATATTTGCTGAACCATTCATCTGACATTATGAACCAGCCTTCTTTACCGGATTTATCGCCCCAGCTGTTTTCAACTTTCCAACGGACTGTTTTGTCACCAACGATATTCACAGCGGTGAATACCATGGCATGGGTCATAAGTGAATCACCGTAATCAAGTTGTTCAGCTTTGGTAAGTTCAAAATCAGTCCCAAGTGCCGCTTCAAAATCATATATGTTTAAATCCATAATGCCAAGTTTCCTGTTTAGGAATTTTCCCACATCGCAACCGAACCAGACGACTTCGTCATCCATGAGCTGTGCTGTGGCTGCTTTTTTCAATTCGCCGACAGGTACATTGAGATATTTAACAATATTCCCGCCGACAACATTGCCAAGATACTGGACGGTATAAGTCCTTTTGAAAGGCTTATCATCTGTCGGTGCGTTTATCAGACTGACATAATCAGAAAGAGGAACATCGATGTACTCGTCATAAAATGATTTCGGCGTCATTCCCGCCTTTCTGGAGAAGTTGCTATCTTTGTCGGTATATTCAAAGTCAAACTGCTCCGGCGGGGTTCCGAGGCAACGGCAAAGCACGGTATAAACTTCACCCAGCATAGTTTCTTTTTTGGTCCTGAGGTTATCAATGCTAACTCCGTCTGCAGACAATCTTCTAAGCAGCGCAGCATCCCTACGGAGTTTTCTTGTAAGAAGCTGTGCCATTTTCCTTGTATTACTGCTATGGAAAGTTTCGGGCATAATCCATTTTGGAACAACGCCGTACTTCTCTATAATATTTACCAACATGTCCCATTGCCCACCGTCATTCAACGGACCAGCCAGCAACCAGGCGATAAGCCTTGAACCGGTATCCATGTCCAGAGTGTCAAGTATATTTTCATAAAAGTAATTCGCTTTTTCCAGTTTGTCATAAAACAGGATATAATTCTGCGAAAGCTCGAATGTCTTGAGATTACATTTTGCCATAACCTGTTTTCTCAGAACGTTCATACCTGCGAACATCCAGCACCTTCCGCTTGATTTCTGGTTTGTTATATCTCCGGTCTTTATTTCCTTTGAAAAAGCGAACTGCATGTCGATCTCCGACTGTTGGTTCATTGCAACAGCCTCAATGCCGTTATTGACTAATGCTTTTTGCAATATCCCATGGGAAAGATCAGATATTGTTACCTTCTTATACCCCTCTAAAATTCCAGTTGTGATTGATTTTTCTGACATTATTGACTCCTTTGATAATTTACTTAAAAAAAGCGTTCCCTGTAGTAAATAATAACATAATTCTGGCAAAGTCGTAAAACCCCAAACGAGAGTGTTTTAGGTAGAGGCAAACTACTCTATAATGTACTTATGCCGAAGTTTTAAGAGAAAATCAGATGTTAAAAATAGTCAATATTATGCATCAAATGCATAAAAATATTGACATTGAAAATCAACTGTGTAAAAATTGTTATAACACTTAGGCAAGAAACTTTGAAATGACACTATTATGCAGAATTTAACTAAGTTTTCTTGTTTTGATGTTTGTGTTATAATGAAATAAGACTAATTTACTAAAATTAGCTTAAATATTCAGTAGAAATGAGGTTTACAGAATGAAAAAGAAAAGAATACTTAAAGCAGTCGGTATCTTTCTTGTTTTGGTAATGCTTCTTGGCGTACTTTCAGCATGTCAGAAGACAGCGGAGCCTGATCCTTCAGCAACTCCAAAGCCAACACAGACACCGGCAGCTACAGTAGCACCCACACCTACACCTACTCCTACTCCCAGATCTACGACACCTCTCGTAGTCGGATATCTGGAATTCAGTGAGAAGTTCAGCCCGTACTTTGCAGACTCAGGTTATGATAACGATGTTGTCGGCATGACACAGGTAGGATTACTTACCACTGACAGGACAGGAGCAATTGTTTACAATGCGATCGAAGGTGAAACAATCAACTATAATGGAACAGATTACCTGTATACAGGTGTTGCTGACGTTAAGGTTGACTTTGATGAAGGCAAGGACCAGACCACATACTTGTGGACGATCCGTGACGACGTTAAATTCAGCGACGGCCATGTAATGGACGCTGATGATGTCATCTTCACCTATTACGTATATTCAGATCCAGGATACGTAGGATCAAGCACCTTGTATTCAGTACCGATTCTTGGTATGAGCAACTACCGCACACAGACGTCTGATGAAGTATTTGCGAAATACGATAAGATGTGGGATGACATTCAGGCAGCAGGAGCTGACCACGAATGGGCATCTACGGATTCATGGACAAAAGATCAGCAGGATGCTTTTACATCTATCAAAGAAGAAGTTTGGAAAGCTGATGTCCAGGCAATCGTAGATTACTGCTGGAATAATTACCAGGGCTATTACGTAGACTACGGCGGAGGAGTTGATCCTGAAGCCGCTAAAGACGAACCCAGACTCAAGATAGTTGCAGGAATGGTTCTCTGGGGATTCGGTTCACGTGAAGGCGAAGTCCTGACCTCTGCAGTTCTTGGTAAAACTTGGGATCAGAGCAAAGGCGAATACCCGACACTTGATGATTACTATGCTGAAACAGTTGAAGCTTACGCTAATAACCTTATTGATTATGCAGGCGTAGAATCACCTGGCGAAAATGCAGCTGATGTTGCAAAGGATAAGTTCATCAGACAGGAAGGTCCTAAAGACCCGTCACTTGGAGATGATGGAATCCCGAACATCGTAGGAATTAAAAAACTCAGCCAGACTCAGGTAGAAGTCACAGTAGCCGGTTTTGATGCAAGTGCAATCTATAAACTCGGTGTACAGGTTACACCAATGCATTATTATGGCGACGAAGCTCTATATGACTATGACAACAACAAATTCGGTTTCGAATTCGGTGACATGAGCCTGATGCAGGCTAAGACTACGATGCCTATGGGCGCAGGTCCTTACAGATATATCAAATTCGAAAACAAGGTTGTTTACTACGAAGGAAATGAATACTATTATAATGGCGAACCAAAAACTTGGTACATGCAGTTTAAGGTTGTTGACGACGCAGATAAAATTCCCGGTGTCGCAACAGGAACAATTGATATCGCCGATCCTTCATTCGGTAACAAAGAGGTCGCTGAAATTTCAAGTTACAACTCAAACGGCGAAACATCAGGCGACAAGATTGAAACAAACACAGTTGATAACCTCGGATACGGCTATGTCGGAATTCACGCTAATAACGTAAAGGTTGGCGACGATCCTGGTTCTGAAGAAAGCAAAAGTCTAAGGAAAGCATTTGCTACCTTGATTGCTGCTTACAGAAGTCTTTCAATAGACAGCTACTACGGTGAAAGAGCCTCAATTATCAATTATCCGATATCTAATACATCATGGGCTGCTCCGCAGAAATCTGACGATGGATACAAAATAGCCTTCTCAGATGATGTTAACGGAGATGCGATTTACACATCAAGCATGACAGCTGATGACAGATACGTCGCAGCTATGGAAACAGCACTCGAATACTTTGAAGCAGCAGGCTATACCGTGGAAGACGGAATGCTCACAGCAGCTCCTGTTGGCGCTAAACTTGAGTATGAAATCATAATCCCCGGCGACGGTGCTGGAGACCATCCTTCATTTGCACTTGCAACTAAGTTCAAGGAAGCTCTTGAAGCTGTAGGAATGAACATAATTCTAAACGACCCGGCCGACTCTAATGTACTGTGGGATAAGTTTGATGCTGATACACAGGAAATGTGGGCTGCAGCTTGGGGCGCAACAATTGACCCGGATATGTACCAGATTTATTACTCCAATAATATTGTTGGAAACGAAGGTTCATCCGAATCAAATCATTACTACATCCAGGACGAAACACTTGATGAATTGATACTTGAAGCAAGAACCAGTCCCGACCAGGCATTCAGGAAAGCTACATACAAAGCTTGTCTGGATATTATAATTAGCTGGGCCGTGGAAGTGCCGATTTATCAGAGACAGAACTGTATCATCTTTAGTTCAGAACGTATTAAACTTGACACCGTTACTCCGGATATCACAACTTTCTGGGGATGGGCAAGCGAAATCGAAAATCTTGAAATGCAGGATGCAGAATAACAGGTTAGATAAACTAACCATAGTTAAAAATACCATATGATTTGAGCCCATCGAATGTGGTGGGCTCAAATCTATGATTTTGTAGAAAATTTGAAAACAAACTGATTTCTTCAGTTCCAAGGAGAGGATTTTATTTGCGTAACTACATAATAAAAAGATTACTTATTAGCGTTGTCATCCTTTTCATTGTTGCATTTATAATTTATGCACTGATGAGAAGCATGCCATCATCGTATGTTGAAACTATTGCACGTGAAAGAGCGAATTTGCCGGGTGCAAAAAGTTATACTGAATGGCTTCAGCAGCTTAACCAGATTTACGGCCTGGATTCAGGCATTTTAAAAGGGTTCTTAGGATGGTTGAAAAACGTCTTCCAGGGAGACTTCGGCGACAGCTGGCTATACAATGTCCCGGTAACAGAAAAGTTCAAGGAAACAGTTTGGTTTTCATTCGCACTTGGAAGCATATCATTTGCAATACAGGTCATGATTGCTATTCCGCTTGGTATATTAGCGGCCCGAAAGCAATACAGTAAAACGGATTATGCAGTAACGGTAGTTGCCCTTGTTGGGATATCGCTGCCGATTTTCTTCTTCGCAACAATAATGAAACTAGTATTTTCAATTAACCTCGGCTGGTTTGATTTGTTCGGAACAGTCGGCAGGTTTTACGAGCAACTAGGCCCGTGGGGTAAATTTTTGGATTTAGCCAAACACTTCGTTATGCCAATAGTCACCATTGTATTGGTAAGCATCGGTGGCCTGATGAGATACACCCGTACCAATATGCTTGAAGTACTTAATTCCGACTATATACGTACTGCAAGGGCAAAAGGCCTCAAAGAAAGACGTGTTATCAATTATCATGGATTCAGGAACACCCTAATTCCTATAGTAACTATAATAGGCGGATCAATCCCCGGGCTATTTGCAGGTGCCCTTATAACCGAGACACTATTCGGTATTACAGGTATTGGGCGAACGGCCTATTTGGCGATGCGTGGTGGTGACATACCATTTTCAATGTTTTACCTGCTGTTCCTGGCGACGTTGACGTTATTGGGAACATTGATCGCAGATATCCTGTATGCGGTTGTTGACCCGCGTGTCAGAGTTAACAAGTAGGGGTGGCGCAGAATATGAAAAATAATAAAGATAAAATAAATATGGAAGAATACAAAAACAATCAAGATAATAACATTTCTCTTGATGATGACCAAAGGATAAAAATCCTGTCGCCATGGATGCTTGTTTTCAAGCGTTTTATCAGGAATAGACTCGCTATTACAGGTGCAGTCTTCATACTGGGCATGTTCATATTTTCATACATAGGCGGATGGCTGATGCCTTATGATGAAGATCAGGTTTTTACTAAATATACAGACATGTCAAAAGTGTTTGGCGGCGTTTCAATTAATGATGAATATAAGTTCATAACGAAAGATGGAACAGATTTTCCAATGATAGCAAGAGCACAGTTTGTACTTGCCGCCAATAAGGAAAATTCGACATTTGAATCCCAGGATGTAAACTACAGTCTGGAGAAACTGGGAGAAGAACTCTATAATGTCTCCTTAACGGAAAAAGTAGCCTCGGCGGATATTATTTTAGGCAATGTCAATGTCATATTGGAAGACACTACCCTTGGAGATGAGTTTGTTCAGTTGTTTACTGAATCTGTTAACAGTAACTCTGAATTCTTTATGTATGATGGACAAACATATATTATGTCTCAAGACAGAAAAAGCGCTTCAGCAAACAGATTGATTCCAACGGCAATCGCCACCAAAAACAGATATGATTATGATTCTTCAGAAATCAAGACTTCATACGATTTCAGTTTTAAATCTGAACTAGCTATGCAAGGGATAAAGCAGGATGGCTCTGAAAGCATAATGTTTACTTCTGACGGAATCGAATATGAAATAACAGTGACTAATGGGAAGGCTTCCATATTTACGGAAGTTAATGGAGAAAAAGCTCTTTATGCCAATATATCACGTTATCTTGTCGAGTCAATTTATGAGGATATATTCCTTGATATCGGATTCAAAGACAGGGTCAAGGAAATTATCAGCGATGGCGTTGAGGGAATAATGGATTTCATATATGTCAATAGGGACGGCGAAGAGGAACTCTATACGATTGAAAAGGAAACTAATGCCTATACAATCAAATGGATTGAAGATACTTTGGTTATCAAAGCTTTCGACCCGCCGTCAAAAACACATATCATGGGAACTGACCAAAACGGTATGGATATCCTTACAAGGCTGATGTACGGCGGTAGGATTTCGCTCATGATTGGCTTTATTGTTGTCGTAATCGAAATCGTGATTGGTGTCATAATGGGCGGTATCTCCGGTTATTTCGGAGGATGGGTTGACAACTTAATCATGAGGATAGTTGATACTTTCTTCTCAATCCCATCACTTCCGATATTCATCATCATAGGGTCCATGCTTGATGCGCAGAGGGTTGACCCGCAGCTTCGAATGCTGTACCTGATGATAATCCTTGCGATACTTGGATGGCCGGGAATTGCAAGGCTGACTCGTGGACAGATACTATCCCTGAGGGAACAGGAGTTTATGATTGCCACGGAAGCAACCGGCTTGTCAGTTCCCAAAAGGATATTCAAGCATCTTATACCAAATGTAATACCTCAGCTTATAGTTGTCGCGACTCTTGGGCTTGGCGGAATTATACTGACTGAATCTGTCCTGAGTTTTCTTGGACTAGGGGTTAAGTTCCCGTTTGCCTCCTGGGGTAATATAATTAGTGCAGTAAGTAATGTGCATGTAATGACTAATTACTTATTTGTTTGGGTTCCGGCAGGTTTATGTATTTTGATTACCGTTCTCGGTTTCAACTTCATAGGTGATGGTCTTCGTGATGCGTTCGACCCAAAAATGAAAAGATAGGAGGAGTGAACAATGAAGAAAAATGATAAAACAAAAAAAGCAACAAACTCAAACTATCTTTCAGCCAGGGAGTCGCACAGAATTTCCAGGGAAAACAGAAGGATTACAAATAAGTTTGAAAAAATAAACAAAAGGAGAAATGTCCCGGAAAAGGAATATCTCACTGAATTAAAAAATCCCAACAATGTAGTAGAGTTTGATAACCTCCACACATATTTCTTTACTGACGTTGGAACTGTAAAAGCTGTCAACGGGGTTTCGTTTGAGGTCCCGCAGGGAAAAACAGTTGGAATCGTCGGGGAATCAGGATGCGGTAAATCTGTAACAAGCCTTTCGCTGATGAAACTTGTTCAAAGACCCCAGGGGCAGATAGTTAAAGGTGAAATAAGATTTGATACAGGAAAAGGCAAGGTATATGACATAGCCAAAACTCCGATAAGCGAAATGTACAATATCCGTGGGAATAATATCTCAATGATTTTCCAAGAACCGATGACCAGCTTGAACCCGGTATTTAAAATCGGCACCCAGATAGATGAAGTTCTTACGCTTCACAGCATGGATGTGTTTCATGATGAAGATGAAATAAAAGAGAATGTTGTAAGCAATGTCAAGATTAAAAAAACAAAGAAAACCCTGATTAAGAACCGTGCAGTTGAAATGCTTGAACTCGTTGGTATAGCGGATCCTGAAACAATTTATGAAAGATACCCTCATCAGCTGTCAGGTGGAATGCGGCAGAGGGTTATGATAGCAATGGCAATTGCATGCAACCCAAGGTTGATAATAGCAGACGAACCGACGACAGCCCTGGACGTTACAATACAGGCTCAGATTCTGGATATACTGAGAGAACTTAAAGACAAAATCAATTCAAGTATTATGCTTATAACACATGACCTTGGGGTAATTGCCGGAATGGCTGACTATGTCGTGGTTATGTATGCAGGCAGGGTGGTTGAAAAAGGAACAGTATATGAAGTTTTTGCTAATCCCAGTCATCCATATACCCAGGGGCTTATGTCAGCAAGACCGGGCGTAATGAAAGACCAGAAACGCCTCTATAGCATACCCGGAAAAGTGCCGAATCCTGTCAATATGCCTGACTACTGTTACTTCAGGGACCGCTGTGAAAAAAGAGTTGCAGCTTGTGATGGGGAATACCCATGTGAAATAAAACTGTCTAATACACATTCAGTTTCATGCTATCTCTATTCGGAGGACTTAAAGAATAATGAGTGAAAAAAACAATAAAGAAAATACAAAAATAAAAAATGAAAGACTCAAAATTGATAACAATTATGAGCCCGTAGTCCATGATGATAAATACATACTTGAAGTTAATAAACTCAGGAAATATTTTCCAATTAAAGACGGACTCCTTCAAAGAACTGTCGGATATATAAAAGCAGTTGATGGAATAAGCTTTAAAATTGAAAAGGGAACAACCATGGGTCTGGTTGGTGAGTCAGGATGCGGGAAAACAACTGTTGGCCGAACCATATTGAGACTATTTGACAAAAACGCAGGCCAGGTTCTTTTCAAGGGAAGGGAAGTCTTTGATTTAAGCAAAAAAGATTTGCAGGCAACAAGGCCTGAAATGCAGATAATATTCCAGGATCCTTTTTCAAGTCTTTCGCCGAGGCTTCCTGTCAGAGAAATTATTGGGGAAGCGGTTAAAGAACACAAAATTGTTCCTGATAATGAATTCAATGATTATATAGCTGAAATAATGGAAAACTGCGGATTACGGCCATATCATGGGAAAAGATATCCTCATGAA
>Ga0233413_10000815_pt1 | contig 14413 bp, 24 predicted proteins | sample Na_anoxic_6_MG_FD_189019 | JGI IMG/M metagenome (GOLD analysis project Ga0233413, IMG submission 189019) | Seawater microbial communities from Saanich Inlet, British Columbia, Canada - Na_anoxic_6_MG | ecosystem: Environmental > Aquatic > Marine > Inlet | place: Canada: British Columbia... | reverse complement strand
GGTGATGATGATAGGGGCAGTTGTTATTCATCATCTCATTGTATGCAATGTAACGAATGATATCTGCGAATGGATACCAAAGCATCAACCCAACTTATATAGTGCAGCAGAGTAGCTTATATTAAGCGTATGGGCCAATTATATATGTAGCTCATTAGTAGTACTGCACAAAAAGTTGTAATAGTTGGACCAAACCCTAGGGAAAAGCCGAAACCTTTTTTGCGATCTCTGAAAACCATTGGGGGGGTTTGATTTTGAATCTGGTTTTGCTTTTTGAATTTTGTTTTGAAATTACTATATAACCAAAAATCCCTCAATAAGTAATAACCAGCCTAAATAAACACCAAAACAACAAAAGTGTCAACATAGCTGGATATATATATATTATATACTACCTAAGTTTACACTTTTCATAACCGTTAAGTTTTTTGTTTTTAGTGTAACTATATATGATATAGAATACATGTAAAAATGGAAGGAAAACGTAGGGGGTACAGAAAAATTGTAGATGAGGAGTCTGGTTCAACGGAGCAAGGGAAAAAAACTGTTATTGCCACATACAGACCTTCTCGTGGTCTAAGTAAGGTTGTAGAGAAAGACATAGAGTACAAAACCTCTACATCACCAAGGAATAAGCTTACCATTAAGGAAAAAACAAAGAAATATAATGACGGTAGTGTTAAATCATACGAACACATCGTCAAACAAAACGGTAATATAGTTCCAGAGGTAACTAAACCAAAGGTAAAGTATAAAAAAGGAGAAAAACCATTCGGTCAAAAGGTTGATCCTTTGATGAAGGGATATAAAGACGATGAGTATGAGGAGTTAAGCTTGAAGGATGAAAGAAGATACGCTAGAGCAGAGAGAAAGATTTTAAAAGCTAAAGAAAAAAGCCCAGAAAAGGGAATTAAGGTTGAGAAAAAATATGGGTATAACTACGATGCGGCTATTAGTGCAGAATTGTCACCAGACAGTACGGGGCATTGGCCTAGTAGAGACCCAGCAACTGGTATGATACTAAAAGGTAGGAAACACCCCACATTTTACAAAACAAAAGCTGGTGAAAAAGCCGCTGGTTATAAAATTTACAAAAAAGACGGGGATATGTACTCAAAACCTAAAGGAGCAAACATGAAGGGGGTACCACACTACAAGAAAGACGGGACCGAGTACAAGGGTGCCACACACAAGTCTGGTAAACAACTAATGAGTGGAAAGGAGCATACAGGCTCTAGTGTGAACCTGTTTCACAAGGACGAGATACCTGGACCAAGTATGCAGGGTTCATGGATGCGTAAACATATTAAAGGGTAGAAAGAATGCGTAAACAAAAGTTAAGCCCCGAAGCATCCAAGGCTAAGGCCGTAAGGGATAAGAAAATAGCTATGACCCCAGAAAGAAGAAAGAAGAAGGCTGAGAATCAACGCATCGGACAGAAACCTGATAGTGATTTGCATCACCCAGGTAATGGGGAGAAGCCTGTAAGGGTTCCAATATCTAAAAACAGGGGTAATTTTGGTAATGGAACTAAAAACGAGGGAACAAACATGATGGGACAGACATGGTTAAATAGAAAAATAAATGGTCCTAGTGCCATTGGTGAAGGTGATAAGAAAAAAGGTGGTGTAAAACCTTATGTAACATATGACCGTGACGACCCAAGGATTCAGGCGCACAGTGATAGTTTAGCTTCATATAATAATAGTAATAATGAATATTATGAACATATGAAGCAGAGAGATGAGAAGGATAACGCCAGTCGTGCAGCATCATGGGCTAGAAGTTCTGATGAGGACAAGGAATGGCTAAGGGCAAGAAACGCTGAGTATAAGCCCACACCTATACTAAGTAAGCAAGAATATGTTTCAAGGGGTAGAAAATGGGCAGAGCCTGTTACCAATGTAAAGTATGGTTCAGATGGAGGAGACCCGTCTAAAAAGCAGAATTATATCAATACAAACACTACGCACTGGGGGAAATATGGGGGTAGGGGTATATTCCCTGGAACTCCTGGATATAGTAGTATGAAAAATAAATCAATAAAACCAACTTCTTTTATACCTTATGAGGGGCGTGTGAATGCGGTTTTTTTTGATAAACCTAAACAGAAAGTAATACTTAAGGGTTTAGAAAAGACGCCTATACTTAAAGGTAGTAGTAAGTTAGCATCTCCGAAAATTATTGATAGAAAATCAACGTCTAGAAAATTCGATACATCTATAAAATATCCCAATCCCGACCCTAAAAAATATCCCAGCAGGTATAAACAGTATGGAGAAGTAAATTTTGGAGATGGAACAGGTAACAAAGTATTGAATAAAGATGAATTTAATAAATTTGAAAAGTTAAGAAAAAATAAATAATGGGTTACAAGCAAAAATGCTGGTCTGGTTACCAGATGGTTGGTATGAAGGAAAAGGGTGGCAAGCAGGTTCCTAACTGTGTACCAAAAGGACCTAATATGGTGGATAAATCCAAAATGGCCTGCAATAAACCCACAAAGTCCTCCAGACCTGGCAAGAAAAAGATGGTTAAGGCCTGTTCTGGTGGTAAAGAGAAGATAATACACTTCGGAGCCTCTGGATATGGGCATAATTACAGTGATGCGGCTAGAAAAAGCTTCAAGGCACGACATAAATGCGGTTCAGCAAACGATAAACTGTCAGCAAGGTACTGGGCATGTAAGAATCTTTGGGCTGGAGAGGGTGGGTCCACTAAATCTTCCCCAAAAAGTAAGATTGGTAAGTACTAAAAAACATACAAAGAGAAAAAATGGCAATAAATTACACATACCCAATAAAAGCTGTACCAACAGTATCTGACAATGTCCTGATTATAGACAACGAGGACACAACAAACCCAAGGTCTACTAAAACCGCAACAATTCAAAGCATCGTCAACCTTGCTTCAGGTGGTGGCGGTGGTGGCGGTGTAACAGATTTTACATCGACTGCTGGTACATTTGTAAATGTAACCACAAACGCTGCCGCAACAGGTTCAGTTAGCATTGGAACTGTAGACTTATCTGCAACAGGAACAGCAGGTGCGACAACCTTTCTTCGTGGTGACAATACTTGGTCTACCACAGGTGATGTAACTGGACCTGCGTCTTCAGTAGACCTGTCAATACCAGTATTTGATGGAACCTCTGGTAAAATAATCAAAGATGGAACAGGTGTAACAATAGACGCTGATGGTAACGTAATACTTGATAACTGGCCAAATACAGCGGCTGAGTTCAGGGGTGATGTTGATGGTGCAATTAGATTTACAGCTCAAGCAGATGAAGCCCTTTCTTTTGGTGATGTTGTTTATATTTCTGGCGCATCAGGAGCTAACACGTTAGTTAGAAAAGCACAGTCTAATAGCTTGTCTACAATGCCAGCGTTTGGATTTGCTTATCAAGACACCACATCAGGTAACACAGTACAGATTGTAACCTTTGGTAACATATATGGCTCTGGTGGAGCAAAGCCACTAGACACTGAATTTGATTCAGATGGTAATTCAATAACTGTAGGTGACACACTCTATGTTAGTCCTACAACACCTGGTGGTTGGATAAATGTAAGACCAACTGGGGCAACAGAACTCGTGCAAAATATTGGTAAGGTAACTAGAAAAAACGCTAACAATGGTTCAATTAAAGCAGGTGGTGCTGGTAGAGTAAATGGTACTCCAAACACTATAAGCATCACGGGAACGATACGTGGTTCTCAAGTAGCATCTCCAAAGTTTACTACTGACGAGGTTACCGTAGCTGGTTCTGGTTCTGGTCCAGCTAACTTTGCATATGACGTGGATACTGGCTCTGTTGCTTTAATCACAATAACAGATTCAGTTGGAAACACATTGAAGCTGGGGAATTTACCAGCAGCAACACCAGTTATAGTCAAGGTGCAACAAGGCGGTACTACTGCGCCATGGCCAAATATAACGACTTACACTGACATTAGTGGTGGCACTGTTGAGTGGTCTGGTGGAACGGCCCCAACTATTACGCAAACAAGTGGTCAATCAGATATTTTAACATTTGTTAGAATTGGAACTAATGTTTACGCATCTATAAACCAAAACTTTAGCTAATGTTTTTTGCAACTCCAGGATTTTTAACACCAACACCAACTCCAACGTCTTCTTATTTACTTGACATATATGGTGGCGCAGCAGCAGCTTATAGTGTTTTTCAATTATCAAGTACAGCTACAAATTCGTTAAGGGTTAGAAGGTCAAGTGATAACGCAGAGCAAGACATAGGATTTGTGAGTGATACACTAGACACAGCTAGTCTATTAACTTTTGTTGGTTCTAACGATGGGTTTGTAACAACCTATTACGACCAAAGTGGTAACTCATCAAACTTCACTCAATCAAGTGCATCTAATCAACCTATGATAGTAAACGCTGGTGTAGTAGTTACTAGCGATGCCGTTCCTGCTGTTAAATTTGACGGTGTTAACGATTATTTAAGTAATACCGTTGATTTATTTGGTGAAGCTAGACTAGACCAATTCTTTTTAACAGACACAGATGGAGATACCGCATACATATTTCCAAACAGCAATGTAACTTCCTATTATGGGATGATTGCATATGATGGTAATACGAGTACGACCACGACATCTCCTTCTTATGGTTCTCCTAGTTTATATCAAAATAGTGTCCCTATTAATGTTACAAACAGAACTACTGTGTACAATGACACGAATGGACGCAAGGTGATTTCACATATCGCACCAACCACATCTATTTGGGCAGAGTATAGATTTGGATTTTGGTCAGCAGGAGTTCTAAACTTTGGCGGTAGTATGTCAGCTCTTGTAGCTTACGCATCAGACCAGAGTGCAAACAGAGTAGGTATTGAAACAATATTAGATTCACTTTACAATCCATAAAAATGGCATACTATATAGGAACAAATCAAGAGTGTGAAGATTACAACCAAGAGGTTACTGTTGGAGAAAACTATCATGGCACTACTACTCGCTGGTCAGATATTATTGAAAACCCAACACAAGTTCAATTTGCTGTTATAAAAAATGACAAGTATCATAGCGATATGCAAGAAGTAGAAGTATTACCTGATAGTTGGCATCCACTACCATTAATAGAAGATTAATTAAATACAAGCAATAACAAGTAATATATTATAAAAACAAAACAATGCAAAACGAAACTATCATATCTTTGGTAGTTGGTTTGATTGGTGCGTTAGGTCTTAAGGAAGTTTGGAATATCTGGAAGAAAAAAATAGACAACTCTACTCAAATTAAATCTGAAATAAGGAAAGATAACAAACAACGGATTAGAGAGCTAGAGGACCAGGTAAACGAACTAAGAGAAAGAATAGAAAACTTATTATTAGAGAACGCAGACATAAAAGTCAATGTCGCACGTTTAGAAGAAAGAATATTGTTAACCGCAAAAAACAGAATAAAGAATAAAAACATTGATGAGTAACGATGCCTCGTTGATGTTTAAACCAATAAGCATCGAAACCTTAAAAAACCAATTATTATGACAATGTATTACTGGAAAACCAAGTCATGGTCTAGCATTCCAAATCACCAAGAAGTAAGTCAATCAAACCTAGAGTTGTGGGGCAACATGGTTAAGAAAAAAAACTGGAGAATCACAGAGCTTTACAATGAATACTTTCAAACAGAGTTTTATAACACAAACAGTGAGTTTGGGGAAAAGGATCAGTGGATACCTGTAACCAGAAGACAAACCATTGAAGAGGCTGAAGCAGCTATTGATGATAGTATCAGTCACTATAAAAAAAAGATAGAAATGTCTAATGGCCCAAAAGTTGTAAAGACATTCAAATAACTTCTTAATTAAATTCAATCAAATTATGTCAAACGAGATAGTTAAACATCTCAGCTTCGGAGCAGAAGCTAGAGAGAGCGTGTTTAATGGAATTGATAAGCTGTACCTTGCTGTAAGTTCTACACTAGGGGCAAGCGGCAGGTGTGTGCTTTTAGAGGATTCATCTGGAAAGCCAGTTGTAACCAAGGATGGTGTCACCGTTGCAAATGCTGTAACACTACTTGACCCAGTAGAAAACATGGGTGCCACGCTTTTAAAGCAGGCTGCCAGAAAGACGGTTGAAGAGGCTGGGGACGGTACAACAACTGCCACTATTTTAGCACACTCAATTATTAGTGAAGCTCAGAAAATTCAGGGCTACAGTGAGAGAGAGATTAAGGCTGGTATAAACTCAGCAACATCTAAGGTAATCAAGTACCTAACCGATAGAGCAAAGGATGTGGATGGGGATATGCTAAAGCATGTTGCCACTATAGCAGCTAACAATGATGAAGAACTTGGTGGGATTATATCCTCTGCGTTCAAAGAGTCTGGAAAGGGGGGCGTGGTAATTATGGAAATTTCAAGGGACGAGAATACATACCTTGAGGTGGTTAATGGCGCTACGCTAGATAAACCCCTTAAGAACTTTCACTTTGTCACAGACCAAACATCTGGGGCATCTGTGCTTAACAACCCCCTTGTACTTATTGTAGAAAACAAGATTGAAAATATTAGGAAGATTGAGTCTGTTATAGCCTATGTTATCAAGAACCGAAGAGAGCTACTTATCATTGGCGATGCAGACGACCAAGTTGTTTCTGCTCTTGCGATGAACAAGAAGAACGGAAACATCAAGGTTAATATTGTTGATGCGCCAGACTATGGTATCAACAGGAAAGAAAGAATGCAAGACCTGGCTACTATAACTGGTGCCACTGTAATCAATGAGGATCTTGGTGATGATATGGATCTCATACAGCCAGAACATTTAGGTGAGTGCGTAAAGGCAATCACTAACAAGGAAGAGACAATTCTTGAGGTAGATGAAATCAATGACGATGTAAGGGCCTTGATTGATATAGTTAAGGCACAAATGGATGACACTAAGTTTCCTGGAAAAAAGCTCCAGTTAGAGAAGCGACTAGCGATTTTATCCTGTAAGGTTTCTGTAATTAAGGTAGGGGCAAACTCAGAGATAGAGTTAAGGGAAAAAAGTGATAGGGTTGAGGACGCTATATGCGCTACTAGGGCAGCAATTAAGGAGGGTATACTACCTGGTGGTGGTGTAGCTCTTTTAAACGCATCAACCAAAGTAAAGGCAATTAATGGTGTAGAAGAAGCACTACTTAGAGCTATCCAAAGGCCGTATGAGGTTATTATGCATAACGGTGAGTATGATGAAATCACTTACGACAAGAGAGCTGGGTATGGCGTTGATGTGAAGACTGGTAAGACTGTCGATATGATTAGTGCTGGTATAATTGACCCACTACTTGTAACAAAGACAGCGTTGAAGAATGCTGTATCTGTGGCTACAACCATCCTATCTACAAACTGTGTGATTAACAATCTAAGACAGGGCTGATGAAAGTTATAGGTAAATATATGCTAATCCAGCCTAAGAAGGAGGGAAGCACAAAAACAAAGAGTGGACTCATTTTATCTGATGCCCACAAGGATGATATCCGATACAGGGAAGCTAAAGTAACTAATGTTGGTAGTCTTGTGGAGGGAATCCAAGAGGGTGATGTAGTTTACTATGACAGACACGCTGGTTTTGATATGGAGATTGACAGCGTAGTCTACAAAGTAATTAAGGAATTTGATGTAGTGGTTGTGTTGTGAGGATAGGACCTGATACTCTAAAAGAAATAAACATACTAAAGCATTACAGAACTATAAGGAAGTGGGCGTGTAAGTCTAACGACCTTACAGATTCTGATATAGAGCTTTTAATATACCTAGAGTGCGAGGGTAGGTTTACAAAAAATGATTATGAAAAAGGTGTGTTCTCTTACAGCTGGGATAAAAGAAGGTGGGATAAACTTCTAAAGAACGGTTGGATTGTTGTTTGGAGAAAGAGGAACCACACCACGCAGAAGTACCATGTGTACGAGGTGTCTTTAAGGACAAAGCAACTCACAAACAGGATATATAAAATTATGCTTGGTCACGAAGATTTACCAACCAGCGGATATAATAAAATTATGCTAGGCAAGACTTACAGTGACAAGGTGCTGTCAAAATCAATTATTTACGTTAATAATGATAAAAACAGGTAATATATATACTATAACACTAAAAATTAATGGAAGAGGTTATTAACATTTACAACGCATCAGAACCAATCATGGATCGAGATTCTTATAAGCAGGCTAGACAAAATAGCCGTAGAATGAATAGTGTTCAGGATGAAGACATTAAGTATAATAATATGTCTGGGCCAAATATGATGGCTATTGATAGAGCTATTAATCGTAGCAGAAACAAGTATGGACCTAAGAAAATGAGAGACTAATGGCAATAGAAAACATATCACAATCGAGAATCGCTAAACAATTAGAGGGTGTAGGAAACATAGGGGCGTTAGATGTTGATGACCAAACAAAATCAGCTATAAAAAAATCATTGGTAAAGGGCGTAGACCCAGCACAACTTAAGTACTTTAAAGAAGAAAACAAAGATGCACTGTCTCAGGCTACACCTCCACCACCACCACCTGTGGTTGAAGACACTGGCCCAACTGCGGAAGAGATAGGGCAAGCATATCTTGATAATCACCTAGCTAGTGTTGATGCATCTCTAGCAGCTAGTCGATCTAAAGGTGCTGTACAAAATGCATATGAAGGCATTGGGAATTATCTATGGGGTGGTCCACAAATGAGGGGTCACATAAAATAAATTACAAAACAAGATATGGAAAAAGATAAATCACAATTAGGAGCTAACGCTATCTGGGATGGCCCAGTAGACCTTAGTATGTTCCCAACTAAGAAGGGTGACAGTAATGGCATTGACGGTATTCGTCTCTTAGCTAAAAATCAGCCACCATGCAAGATGGGTCCTATCACGGAAAGAGCTAAAGGTTACTAAGATGAGTTTTTGGAATATTTTTGAAAACAGAAACAAGTACAACGAAAAAAATATTGTTGGGTTTTTGTCATTTGCAATGATGACATTATTTGCAATTACAGACATTGGAACTGGTCTATGGGGTAGACAGCTGGTTATCAACGACATTATATTTAATTCTTTTGTATACATAACCCTTGGTGCTTTTGGTATTGCAGAGGCAGGTAGGATTTTTGGTAAAAAAGAAGAGAATCAGGATTAACAATGTCTATAATAAAATTGATGTATAACGAAATTAAGTTAGTTGTGATTAATGTAGCAACCCTTGGTATATCGTTTAGTGGTTTAGAAATGTCTTTAAAGATAGCACTACTACTTGTAACCATAGGGTACACACTTCATAAATGGATAACCATTAAAGATAAAAAATGAAGGTAACCGAACACGTTTCTTATAAGGAGGTGATTAAAAGCAACACAGCTACAAGGAGAGGTATAGAGAACATCCCTAGCGGTGAGCAGATGGAGAACATAAAGCTACTATGCGAGAATGTGTTTGAGCCTCTTAGAGAGCATGTAGGGGGTCCTATAGCTATTAATAGTCTATTCAGAAGCGTAGAGCTTAACAGAGCTATTGGGGGGTCATCAACCTCTCAGCACTGTGCGGTCAATGGAGCAGCTATGGACATTGATGACACTTACGGGATTATGTCAAATGCAGATATGTTTGAGTTTATAAAAAAATTAGACTTTGATCAACTTATTTGGGAGTACGGGGACGATGAAAACCCAGACTGGGTACATGTTTCTTATAAGAAAAACGGCAACAGAAAACAAATACTAAAATGCAAAAGAGTAAAAGGAAAGACAGTATATTCTTTATACTCTTAACTGTAATTTTATTTAGCTCATGCTCTTTTGAGCAGAGGGCTGAAAATAAATTTAGGAGGGCTGAACGTAAAATAGAGAAGCTCACGATTAAGTACCCTAAACTTTTAAATAAAGACACACTACATGATACATTCAACATTGTATCGGAAAGGGTTGAGTATAATACTTCGTTTATTGACATACCTGGAGATACTACATATTTATACAAGGACAAGCTTAGAATTAAGTATGTTAGGGTCGGGGACACGGTATATATACAGGGTGAGTGTAAGAGCGATACAATCATACACACGGTGGAGATACCGTTTGAAAAAGTAGTCGTAAGGGAGGAAGGAATACTAGACCAAATGAAGAGGCACCTAAGAAGGTATCTGTTTTGGATTATACTTATACTATCACTCGTAGTCTTGATTAAGATTGGGTGGAAGTTCATAAAACCGTTTTAACAAAAAAACAATGGGTAAAAAGAAAAAAGCATTACAAGCTGAGATAAACAGGCTTAACGCACAAAAACCACCATCACCAGAAATAACTAGCTATAAGAATATAAACAACACACCAAGGACTAGCGTTGCTACTGTACTAGGTAGTGCAATGACTGGATATAAAACTAGCTCTGGGCCATCAATGTATGGGGATTCATATAACTATAAAGAAATCAATTCCTGCGGTCCTTCAATGAAGGGTAATCCAGGTCTTAAGCTACTTCCAGAAGTTGATGACAGTAAGTTAGATGTTAAGTTAAAAGCAATGCCAAAGCTGCAAAAAGAAACAGGATCAATTGTTGAAAGGGAGGCCCCGTCTACCCCAACATTTACGCCACTTAAAAAGAAGTTTAGCCCATCTTATACCTACAATAAAGCAAAAAGAAAGCTTGATGAAATTGAAGCAACGGATAGTGGCGCAGGAACAAAAAAGATGTTAAGGGATACCGCAGCAGATTTAGCTACGACTGGATTAGCATTTGGTGTTTCGGCTATTCAAGGTAGAAAAGCTACAAAACAAGCTGCACAACAAGCATTTAGAAATAGGTTTTCATCTACATCAAGTGGATCTGGTTATGTAGGAACTCAAAAATCACAATCATATGGAGACTCAGAGAAAAAGTACTCTAGAGGAATGTTTGGTTAATTAAAAAAAAAGATATAAAATGGCTTATAAAATGAAAAACGGTACAGGTCCTAACGCACTACCTCTTTTAGCGTTAATTCCACCAGCTATTGCTGCTGCAAAAGGTTTAATAGGTGCTGGAGTAGTTGCTGGTGGCGCTAAAGCTGCCGCTGCTGGGGCTGCTATCGCTAAAGCTGCTGGCACAGTTGGTGGTGCAGTTGGTGGAGCTGCTCAAGCTGTTGGTGGTGCAGTTGGTGGTGCAGTTGGTAATGTTGGCGGAGCTGCTGGTGCAGTTGGTGGTAAAGTTGGAGCTGCTGCTGGTAAAGTTGGAGCTGGGGCTGCTAAAGTTGCTGGTAAAGTTGGTGGAGCCGTTGGTAAAGCTGCTGGTAAAGTTGGTGCTGAAGTTGGTAAAGAAGGTTTCAAGGCACTTGTTAAAGATGCAGGTAAGGGTACTTTAATAAGTACACTTGCACAAGCACCAGTAACAGCAAAACAGAAAATTGAAGAAAACCAAGCATTAAAGCAACAAGAACAAGCACTATTTAAAAGTAAATTTTCTCCATCTATGATGGGGGATGTAAAAGGTCCAAACATGGAAAAAAGTAGAAAAAGAGTAGCGCAAGACTACGCAAGAAATGCAATTGTAGACCGAAAAGAAGGTCGTACCAAAGACGCAAACTATGAGCAAAAAGAAGCAACTAGAGTTGCCGCAGGTGAAGCCCCTTCAATGATGGGATACAATCCAATATCTAAGCACATGGGTGGGCGAGGAGCTAGTATGTACGGAGGCCCTATGATGAAGGGTGGTGAGAACGTAATCGTTAGAGACGCTAAGTCTACTGGAGAAAATCAATACAACAAGGGAGGTAAGTAATGGGATTTAAGTTAGATAGGCCACCATACAATCTTGACGGCCCTGCCGTATACCTAAATGACTTTAAGGAAGAATCAGCTGTTCTTGGTAGAACCAATAAGAACGGTACCATACTACTAAACAAAGACCTTGACCCAAAGCATCACGATGCGGTCATCAAACACGAAAAGGTCCACGTTGACCAAATCGAGAGGGGTGACTTAGATTGGGATGGCCCTAACTTTTATTGGAAGGGTGAAAAGTATTCTCGCTCACTAAACATGATGGGTACTGGTAAAGAGCCTTGGGAGAAAGAAGCTTATCGTAAAGGTGGGGTACCTTTTGGTAAAATACCCGTTTAATACTAAAACAACAACAATAAATAGAAAAAATGGCAAACGAAGTAATTAACTTAAACACAGTATTTAGTGGTTTCAATAGTGGAACAGACTTACAACCAGCAAACTCAAGAACAAACAACCAGGGTGTTACGATAAATGACATCGCAGGATTTGTTAAGATTGTAGCAACAGCACCAGCAACGTCAACTCTTATAAAAGGTGATATGTTTCTTGCTATTGATTCAGGCGCATTAACTGTTTGTACTGTTACTGCTACAACAGTTATCAGTGTAACTTTATCTTAAAAATAAATAAATACCCTCATAGGTTTTTCTTATGGGGGTATTAACTTAAGTAAATAAAATGGGACAATACGGAAATCAACCAGATTTTGGAACAGAGGCTTTTATTATAACACCTAGTGATACAATTAATTCAACTACTAATTTAAGTAATTGCATTTTGTATGTTGGTGGGACTGGTAATGTAAAGGTGTTAATGGCTGGTAAGACACAACTTGCTGATGCTATTACTTTTACTAATATTCCAGACGGTACTTTTCTACCAATCGTAGTAGATTATGTACTAGCTACAGGAACAACTGCAACTGCCATTATTGGCGTAAAATAATAAACTATGTCTATAGGACTTGGTATAGGTAATTCTGTTAGTGGTAAAGTAAGTGGATTTGGTGGTGGTGGTGGACCCTTTAACCCAATAGATTTAAATCCTTTAATTTATCTTGATGCGAATGTTGGTGTAACTGAATCAGCAGGTCTTGTATCTGCGTGGGCTGACCAAAGCGGCAACAACAACGATTTCACTCAAGTAACTGGAAGTTTACAACCAGAATACCAAGCAACTGGATTAAATTCATTACCATCAGTATACTTTGATGGAACAGAAGAAATGGTCAGTGGGACACTATCTTCTACACTTCAAGAGATGTCATTTTACGCTGTGTTTGTACAAACGTCTGCAAGTGCAATCGGCCCAACTATAATCGGTCAAACGAGTGGTACGACTAATAAGAGAATATTTACAACTCCACCTGATAGTGATAGCAGGGTGTTTTTGTGGGATGGAGGCACTGGTAGTGTCATAGCATCTTCTGTCGAGTATAATTACTTAACCCCAATAGTGGTTGCTTTCAGAGAAAATACTGATGCGAGTGGTGATGGTAAAATTAATGATGGAAGTTTCTCTATTGGTGAATCAGTAACATCAGCAACAAGTAGCAATTTACCTATTAAACTAGGTAATAGAGGAAGTGGAGCTGCAAGAAGGCTTGTCGGAAAGATAAGTGAGTTAATTATTTATCCAACAGTTCACACAGATTTACAATCCTCACAAGTCATAAATTACTTAATGGCTAAGTGGAATATTATAGCACTAGAAAACGAGGCTATTGCTTATATCGCTGCTGCTGGTATAACAGACCCAACAGAGCAAGCGGCTGTCAATCAATTAGTGTTAGATTTGAAAGGTCAAGGAAGTACAACTAATAACACAGACGTATGGAGTGATTCATACGGAATCTATCCATTATCACCGACTTCATTAACTGCTGCTAGTTTCAACTTAAAAGACCCAACTAAAAACATTACTTGGAGTAACAGTCTAACACACGCATATACTGGAATAACTGGTAACGGCAGTAATGCCTATGGAGATACAAATTGGAATCCTACAACTGAAGGCGTTGATATTAATAATGCAGGTCTAACATATTCTGGTGAGTATTCGGATAGTGACTATGCATTAGGCGTATATAATTCGGTTAGATGGTTTGTAATAAGAAATTTAGCAAATAGAAAAATAGGGTACATTGGTGCTTCAGCATCAGCGGTTAATCCTATTGACTTTAATAGAAGCATAAGCACGGCAGTAAGAACTAGTGAAACACTGATAAAAATGTACACTGACGGGGCTGTGTCTTCCTCAAACTCGACACCAAGTGGCGGTTCGGTTGTGCCAAACGCTAACTTTTTCTTATTAGGTTATAGTAACTCTGGAGCTTTATCAGCTCCGTTTGCTGGTGAGATGGACTTTGTGGCAATACACAAAGGATTAACGGCTAACCAAGCAAAAGATTTATCAGACGCAATAACAACTTATAACACAGCAGTACGATGACAGCTTTAATAATACCAGACGTTTCTCAATTTCCAATACTAAGTAGCATAGATGATTTCTATTGGAATCCTACTAACAACACCGTTGGCGGTGTGTATTGGCTACAATTAGAAGCACAACTTGATTTAGACAATGCAGGAATTGCATACACTATTGGAGAAATTGAAATTGTAGAACCAATAGACCCATTAATA